>Ga0105044_10000811_pt1 | contig 39948 bp, 37 predicted proteins | sample MAT01_FD_78092 | JGI IMG/M metagenome (GOLD analysis project Ga0105044, IMG submission 78092) | Freshwater microbial communities from Lake Fryxell liftoff mats and glacier meltwater in Antarctica - MAT-01 | ecosystem: Environmental > Aquatic > Freshwater > Ice > Liftoff microbial mat | place...
ACCGCCGGACCGGGCCTGGTGGCCTGCCGTTGGCGCTCCGCTTGAGCGAGGGGTTAGGCCTCAGTCCGCTGACCGGAGTTTGGCTCATGCCTTGCAAGCGAAGTCCAGCGCTTGTGCTGGTACGCTGCCTTGTGTGGGTTTGTGCCAGACTGTCTTTGGCAATGCCAAGCTTGACGTTCTCAAATTCCAAGGAGCGTCGATTGCTTGTACTGAGACGTACTTGAGAGCTCCCTTGGCGCAGTCGATCTCAAAATTCAAGACTGTATAGCTGGAAGTCTGCTGAGCTTGGCCGACTGCGGTGCCCAGGACCGAGATTCTTTGACGAGGGTCGGTGATTTTAACGTAGACCAACTCCGTCTTCTTTACGGTGGAGACGGCGGCACCACCTGACACCGTCGGCAGAGGTCGAAAGCCGTTTCGCGCAGCTTCTTGCTCAATATCCTGTGCCAGTACCGGTAGGTAGAAAGTTGCGGCGAGAAGTGTAGTGATCAACTGGATAGATCGCATGGCGCTGAACTCCGTTTCTGAGGCCTAACGTTCGCGCTAAGCGGGCGATGACGGCATGGCGCGCTGGACAGCAAGCGCAAAATGGGCCGTAGGCCCAGCGCTTGATGGCCAGCGTGACATGCCGTCGGCGCTCCGCTTGAGCGAGGGGTTAGGCGTCTTTGTGCCAATGTTGAAGGAAGAGGTTTCCGAACTCAACAACAGCCGCTGCGTCGCTGAGGATCTGCGGGTGCAGGTAAAGCAGACGGGGCGCGGGCTCTTCGTTGTATGCGTGGAGGTAGTACGGGCACGGCAGCCCCAGCGCCGCTTGCTCTTGGTAGACCTCATCGAGTCGCTGCCAGCGATGTGCCTTGATGCACTCAACCTTCTCGTTCTCGAGTTCGTTGTAACGCTTTCCCTCGTCGGATGTGAACTGCGCCGGCGGGATATTAGGCGGAACCCTATGCGCAAGCGCGTCGCGGAATGATTTGGCGTATTGCTCATGCCACTCTTTTGTTGTTGGAGATGACAAATACTCTCGCAGTTCTGCTGGCAGTCTGCGGCGCGTCGCATCAAGGAAAAGGCCGATGCGTTTCTTATCTCCTATGACCGCTTCGAGGTTGTGTTTGAGGACATACGCCCAAGCCCAGTTGTCGTACAGGCCGTACAGGTTCAAAACGAACGCGTGCAAGTTGATCTGCACATCGGCCAGGGCATCGCATCCAGCGGGCGTACCGTCTCGGGAGGAAACAAGGAGTAGATGTTCTGAACTGCGCGCCGAATGACACCGATCCGACGTGCCGCCCCGCGAAGAAGGTGTTCACGCAGTCTTGATGTCGCTTCGAGTGGCTGGCCTTGCACAACGACTTGAAGTTGGAGTTGCTGCAGCGCGTCCGTGAGTCTTTCGCATTCGCGATTGAAGTGCTCGGAATGTTCTCGTGTGTACGTCATCGGTGCGGTTGGAGTAAGACGCCTAACTTGGTTTATCCGACAGTGGCTCGAAACAACATTAAAAAGTGTCCGTTGAACAAGAAGAACGGGGCTTGCCAAAACACTTTGCGTATCAGAATCCTAGCGCATTCTTCCGCTGCGGGCACCCGGCGAAAAAATCGATCAGCGCGGGCATGCGTCGCGCGGCAAGCGTGCTATCTGACGACGCACTTTAAGAAGTGTCCGTTGAACAGAAGTCTGGCCATTCGGCAGATTTGCATAAAAATCAACCTCTTGGCTGACTTGGCGCATGGCGACCTGCTTTAAGAGCATCCGATAACGCAAGTGCACGGACGAGCCTGTCTGCGTCGTTGCTCCTCGATGCAGTGAGGGACTATGCTGCCGCCTCGCGCCTGGCAGCCGGACCCTTTTGGCTCAACGCCGCGCACGTCCAAGTCCGTAACAGGCTCTAGAAAGGCGCCCGCTCGATCGGCGGCGCCCGCGCAACCCCTCCCCTCAATGCCGTTTCGCCGCCCGCCGCCGGATTTCCCGGATCACTGCGCTATTGTCGAGTTCGCCTTCGCCCTGCGCGACGCAGCCTTCGACGAGGCCGATATAGGTGTCGGCCAGCGGCAGGGTCTGGCCCAGCCGCGCGGCCTGGTCGCGCATGAGGTGGAAGTCCTTCAGCGACTGCGAGAGCTTGCCCGCCGGCGCGGTGTCGCCCGCGATCATCTTCGCGCCCTTGACGTCCATGATCTGCGAATAAGCGGCCGAGTCACGCGCCACGGCGAGGAAGCGGGTAGCGTCCAGCCCCAGGCGCTGCGCGAAGACCAGCCCTTCCGCAAGTGCTGCGCGGTTTACGCCGAGGATGAGGTTGATCGCCAGCTTGGCGCGACCGCCGTTGCCGGCGGCACCGAGGTGGTGGCGCCGCGGCATGATCGCATCGAGCACGTCCGCGATGGCGTCCGCCGCCGCCGGGTCGCCGCCGATGAGGCCGAGGCCGTCGCCCGCCGCCACCTGGCCGCTGCTGCCTGACACCGGGGCTTCGACGAAACGCAAACGGTCCGCCGGAATCCGGGCGGCCAGGGCAGCGATGCGCTCGGGATCGCAGGTGCTGACGCAGACCACGGTCAGCGGGCGCGGGGCCTTGGCGGCGAGCAGTGCATCCACCGTCTGTTCCACCTGCGCGGTGTCGAACACCGCCAGCACGATGCGCTCGCAGGCACGGGCGATGTCCGCCACCTCCACCGCCCGCTGCCCGCCCAGCGCTTCCAGGGCGGCGAGCTTGCCGGCGTCCACGTCGTAGCCGATCACGGGCAGGCCGGCGGCCCGCAGGCGCTGCGCACAGGCCATGCCCATCAGACCCGTGCCGATCAGGCCGACGGGCCGCGCCGCTTCAGTCATGTCTGCCTCCCCCGCATCACCGGATTATAGGGGCGACCTGCGTTGCCGCTCCGGGCCGCATCGGCTACCCTGCGCGCTCCCGCACGGAGCCGCCCTTCGAGCCGCCGATGCGCCACCACTGGAGGAGTCCGCAATGCACACCCGTCTGCCGGGGCCGGCCTTGGCCGCCGCCCTCGTCCCCGCCTTGGTCCTGTTCGCCGCCATGCCCGCATCGGCGCAGGCGCCTTTCCCGTCCAAATCCCTGCAGATGATCGTGCCGGTGCAGGCCGGCAGCGGCGCGGACTCCATCCTGCGCATCGTCGCCAACAAGATGTCGGACAACCTGAAGCAGACCATCATCATCGAGAACCTGCCGGGGGCGGCGGGCCTGATCGGCGGCGAGCGCGCGTCCAAGGCGCCGGCGGATGGCTACACGCTGTTCGGCGCCAACGACGGCACGCTGACCATGACGCCCCACCTCTACCGCAAGGTGAACTTCGACCCGCTTGCCTTCGAACCCGTCAGCCTGCTGGCGGCGATCAACTGGACGCTGATCGCGCACCCGTCGCTGCCGGCGAAGAACGTCAAAGAGCTGATCGCGCTGGCCAAGGGCCGCGCGGGACAGATCGATTATTCCTCCGGCGGCGTCGGCAGCCCGCAACATGTGGCGATGGAGGTGTTCCTGTCGCGCACCGGCACGAAGATGAATCACATCCCCTACCGCGGCGCCACGCAGGCGGCGATCGACGTCGTGAGCGGTCAGGTGCAGTGCATGTTCACCGCGACCTCCATCGTCCTCGGCAACATCAAGGAGGGCAAGGTCCGCGCGCTGGGCGTGGGCAGCGCCAAGCGCACCGCCCTGCTGCCGGACGTGCCGGCCATCAGCGAAACGCTGCCGGGTTTCGAGTACTACACCTGGGCGGGGCTGTTCATGCCCAAGGGTGCGCCGCGCGCCGCCGTGGACCGGCTGAACGCCGAGGCCGTGAAGGCGCTGGCGGATCCCACCGTGCGCATGACCCTGACCAACCTCGCCCTCGACCCGGTCGGCTCCACGCCCGAGGAACTGGGCCGGCTCACGCGCGAGGGCTACGAGCGCATGGGGAAAGTCATCCGGGCCGCCAATATCCAGCAGGAATAAGCCGCAGCTATCCACACCGCGCGGCGTGCACCCTTCCGTGCGCGCCGCGTTTTTGTTAGCGTAGCGGCCCGCTGGGCGCCTCGCGCCGCGCTCCCCACCCCCCCCAGCCGCCAGCCGCCAGGAACACCATGCCGAACGCCCCAGTCACCATCCGCCAGGACGATGTGATCCAGAGCATCGCCGACGCCTTCCAGTTCATCTCCTACTTTCACCCGGTGGACTTCATCCAGGCGATGGGCGACGCCTACACGCACGAGGAATCCCCTGCGGCGAAGAATGCGATCGCACAGATCCTCGTCAATTCGCGCATGTCGGCCGAGGGCCGCCGCCCGCTGTGCCAGGACACGGGGATTGCGGTCGTGTTCCTCAAGATCGGCATGGACGTGCGCTGGGAAGCCACGATGAGCGTCACCGACATGGTGAGCGAAGGTGTGCGCCGTGCCTACACCGACAAGGACAACCCGCTGCGCGCCTCGATCATCAGCGATCCCGACGGCAAGCGGCCGAACACGAAGGACAACACGCCGGCCGTGGTGCACATGGAAGTGGTGCCCGGCAACACGGTGGAAGTGAAGCTCGCCGCCAAGGGTGGCGGATCGGAGAGCAAGTCGCGCTTCGCGGTGCTGAACCCGAGCGACGACGTGGTGGAATGGATCCTCGGCCAGATTCCGACCATGGGCGGCGACTGGTGCCCGCCCGGCATGCTGGGCGTGGGCATCGGCGGCACACCGGAAAAGGCGATGGTCATGGCGAAGGAATCGCTGATGGCTCACATCGACATCCACGAACTGAAACAACGCGGCGCAAAAACCCGTGCCGAGGAACTGCGGCTGGAACTGTTCGAAAAGGTCAACGCGCTCGGCATCGGCGCGCAGGGTCTGGGCGGCTTGACCTGCCTGCTCGACGTGAAGGTGATGGACTACCCGACCCACGCGGTGATGAAGCCCGTAGCGATCGTCCCCAACTGCGCCGCCACGCGCCACCTCGAATTCACGCTCGACGGCAGCGGCCCCGCCCACTTCGAACCGCCCAACCTCGATGCATGGCCCAAGCTGTCACTGGACCTTTCCGTCGGCGCGAAACGCGTGAACCTGGAGTCGCTGACCAAGGTCGAAACCGCCACCTGGAAAGCCGGCGACCGTCTGCTGCTCAACGGGAAAATCCTCACCGGCCGCGATGCCGCACACAAACGCATCACGGACATGGTCGCGAAAGGCGAAAAGCTGCCGGTGGACTTCACCAACAAGCTGATCTACTACGTCGGCCCGGTGGACCCGGTGCGCGAGGAAGTCGTCGGCCCCGCCGGCCCCACCACGTCACGCCGCATGGACAAGTTCATGGAGACCATGCTCGCCGATACCGGACTGCTCGGCTCCATCGGCAAGTCCGAGCGCGGCGACGCAGGTCTTGCCGCGATCAAGAAGCATCAGGGCGTGCATCTGATCGCGGTCGGTGGCGCAGCCTACCTGGTGTCGAAAGCGATCCGCGGCTCCAAAGTGCTGGCCTTCCCCGACCTCGGCATGGAAGCGATCTACGAGTTCGACTGCAAGGACATGCCGGTGACGGTGGCGGTGGATGCCCGCGGCGACGCGGTGCACACCAGCCGGCCGAAGGAGGGGCGCGCGAAGGTCGGCAGGATTCCGGTCGTCGCGGCCTGATACCACCCCTGCGTTGCGCGCAGGAGCGGAAACGCCCTACTTCTTGGCGGGCGCTGCGGCCGGTGCAGGTGCAGCGGCGGGCGGCGGGATGGGTGTGGGTTTCACCATCACGCCCTTGGCCTTCATTTCCTTGGCGTACATCCCCGCGACGCGGTCCTGCGCCTTGGCGAGCAGTTCGGAGTCTTTCTTTGCCGTCTCTGCGGCCTTGCCCTTGGCTTCCTCGGCCTTGGCCTTGGCCTCTTCGCTCGGCGGCGGCAGCTTCGCGCCGACGGCGCCCGCCATCGCGGCGAGCACGGCCGCCAGCAGCATTCCCAGCAGTGGATACGTCCGCTCTACGCGCATGGTTCTCCCCTTCGCTCCGCCTAGAATTCCCGCTGCGCCACGCCCGGCATCGGCGCAGAACCGCCCCGGCCGCCGTTGGCTTCCGCGGACTTCATCGTCTCGTACCAGTATTCGTGGTGCTCGTGGGCCCAGGTCTCGTCCACCACGCCATAGCGCATGGCTTCAAAGGCGCCCGCCATGCCGACCGTGCCCATGTAGATATGCCCACAGGCCGCCGCCATCATGCACAGTGCAGCCACGACATGGATCACGTGGGCGATCTGCATGGTCTCGCGGCCCTGGTCGAAGTTCGGGAAGTCGAGCACCAGCCCCGACACCGCGACGATTGAACCCAGCGTCAACGCCCCGCCCCAGAACCACAGCTTTTCACCGGCGTTGAACTTGCCCGACGGCGTTTCCTTGCCGGAGAACAGGCCGCCAAAACTGAGGAACCAGCGCAGGTCGCCCTTTTCAGGGAAATTGTTGCGGATGAAGGTCCCGATCAGCAGCACCAGGAAAACGGTGAAGGCCGGCCCGGTGAAGTTGTGCAGATTCTTGCACAGGACCGCGAGCCACGAGAACAGCGTCAGGCCGAATACCGGGAGCAGGATGTGGCGGCCGAACAGGATGATCAGCCCTGACAGCGCCAGAATGCTGAAACTGATGGCGGTGCCCCAGTGCACGAGCCGCTCCCAGTTCGTGAAGCGCAGGATCAGGCGGCCGGTCGGCGTGCCGTGCAGTTTGATCTCGCCCTTGCGCACATAGAACAGGGCGATCGCGGCGAGCACAACCACCAGCAAGGTGCCGCCGTAGATCTTGATCGGGCCCTCGCGTACCTGGCGCCAGGTTTCGCCCATCGGCTGCACCAGAACGTCGGTCTCGATGCCGCGAACCTGCGTGACCTGCGGCGTGCCGGAGCGCACCTCTTTCCAGACCGGCTGGTTGTTGAGCGGCTGCTCCTGCTGCTGCCGCACCTGCTCCTTGGCGTAATCCTCCGCGCCGGCCGCCGCGCCCGGCAGCGCCGCCAGGATGGCCACTACCACCAGCAAGGTTCGCAAGCCTCGATCCATCATGCCGCTCTCCTTTCGGCCCGTTACTTGTTCTTCAGCCGAACGTATTCGTTCTGGCCCTGCTGAGTGCGCACCTTGATGGACTGCTCCCAGGACTCGCGGTTGCCCTGCTGCCACGGCGTCACCTGCGGATTGCCCTGCGGGGCGGCGTTGTTCCAGGGCGCGGTATCGGGCTTGCCCTGGTATTCGCCCTGCTTGTAGACGACCACGCCCTTGTCGCCGCAGGCGGCAAGCAGTGCCGCTGCGACGGCGGTCGCCACGATCCCGCGCGCGCGCATCATTTGTCGCCTTTCGCCGCGGCTGGCGCGGCCGGCTTGGCGGCCTCCGGCTTGCCGTAGGCGGTGGCCCAGCCCCACAGTTCCACACCCTTGCCGCGCGCGACGACCCGCTCGCGGAAAATGTCCGCGACCACGTCCGCGTCACCCCCGAGCAGCGCCTTGGTCGAGCACATTTCAGCGCAGGCCGGCAGCTTGCCTTCAGCCAGCCGGTTCTGTCCGTACTTGGCGAACTCCTCCGCCGAGCCGTCCTTCTCCGGCCCCCCCGCGCAGAAGGTGCATTTGTCCATCTTGCCGCGCAGACCGAAGGCGCCGTCCTGCGGAAACTGCGGCGCGCCGAAAGGGCAGGCGTAGAAGCAGTAGCCGCAGCCGATGCAGAGGTCCTTGTCGTGCAGCACCACGCCTTCCGGCGTCTTGTAGAAGCAGTCCACCGGGCACACCGCCATGCAGGGCGCGTCCGAGCAGTGCATGCACGCCACGGAGATCGACTTCTCGCCGGGCACACCGTCGTTCAGCGTCACCACGCGGCGGCGGTTGACGCCCCAGGGGACCTCGTTGACGTTCTTGCAGGCGGTGACGCAGCCGTTGCATTCGATGCAGCGTTCGGCGTCGCACAGGAATTTCATTCTGGCCATGGTGTGTTCTCCTCGTCGCCGCGCGTCAGGCTTTGGCGATCTGACACAGGGTGGTCTTGCTCTCCTGCATCATCGTGACCGAGTCGTAGCCGTAGGTGGTGGCCGTGTTGACGGCCTCCCCGCGCACGATCGGCGCCGCGCCTTCCGGATACTGGTCGAGCAGGTCCTTGCCTTGCATCCAGCCGGCGAAGTGAAACGGCAGGAACACCGTTCCCGACGCCACTCGCTCCGTGACCTGCGCCTTGACCTTGATGCGCGCCGTGGTCGGCGACTGCACCCAGACATACTCGTCGTGGCGCACGCCCCGGTCGTTGGCATCCCGGGGATTGATCTCGACGAACATCTCCTGCTGCAGCTCGGCGAGCCAGGGGTTGGAGCGCGTCTCGTCACCTCCGCCTTCGTATTCCACGAGGCGGCCGCTGGTCATGATCAGCGGGAATTTCTGCGCCACGCCGTCTTTGATGTTCTGCTGCTGGATGGTTTTATAGAGCGTGGGCAGGCGCCAGAACGCCTTCTTGTCGTCGTAGGTCGGGTATTTCTCGACCAGATCCGGCCGCGGCGAATACAGCGGTTCGCGGTGCTGCGGGATCGGGTCCGGGAAGTTCCACACGACCGCGCGGGCCTTGGCGTTGCCGAAGGGCGTGCAGCCGTGATTCTTCACGATCACGCGGATCATGCCGCCGGAGAGATCGGTCTTCCAGTTCTTGCCTTCCGCCGCCTTCTTCTCGTCCTCGGTGAGTTCGTCCCACCAGCCCAGCTTTTTCATCAGCACGTGGTCGAACTCGGGATAGCCGAACTGGAGGTCCGCGCCCTTGGCGGAAGACCCGTCCTCGGCCAGCAGGCTCACGCCATCACGTTCCACGCCGAAGTTCGCGCGGAAGTTGCCGCCGCCGTCCATCACCGGCAGGGACGTGTTGTAGAGATTGGGCGAACCCGGGTGCTTCAGTTCCGGCGTGCCCCAGCACGGCCACGGCAGCCCGAAGTAGTCGCCGTCCAGCACGTAGCCGGTCTGCGCGTCCTTGCCGCCCTTGGCGCGCAGGGTCTTGGCGTCGAAGACGTGCATGTTGCGCATGTGCGCCTTGAGCCGCTCGGGCGACTGGCCCGAGTAACCGATCGTCCAGGTGCCGCGGTTGATTTCCCGCAGCACGGACTCGGGTTCCGGTTCCTCGAACTTCTTGTCGCCGTCCGGCTTGACGAGCTTCAGGTTCTTCGCGAACTCCTTGTCGTAACCAAATTTCTTCGCGAAGGCCAGCATGATGCCGTGATCGGTCTGCGATTCGAACATCGGGCTGATCACCCGTTCGCGCCACTGGATGGAACGGTTCGAGGCGGTAGCGGAGCCGGAGGTCTCCAGCTGCGTCGCCGCCGGCAGGAGGTACACGCCGTCCTTGCGCACGCTGGCCGCGTAGGCGGCGCTGGCCGACGGATAGGGATCCACGATCACCATGAGATCCAGTTTCTCGACCGCCTTCAGCATTTCCAGGTTGCGCGTCTGCGAGTTCGGCGCATGGCCCCAGAACACCACGGCGCGCACGTTCGAATCCTGGTCGATCAGCTCGTTTTTCTCGAGGACGGCGTCGATCCAGCGCGACACCGTGATGCCGGGCTTTTCCATCATGGCCTGGGACGCGAAGCGGCCCTTCAGCCATTCGTAATCCACGCCCCACACCGTGCTCCAGTGCTTCCACGAGCCGGTGACGATGCCGTAGTAGCCCGGCAGCGAATCCGGGTTGGGCCCGACGTCGGTGGCGCCTTGCACGTTGTCGTGGCCGCGGTAGATGTTGGTGCCGCCGCCGGCCACGCCCACGTTGCCGAGGGCGAGCTGCAGGATGCACGACGCGCGCACTACCGCACTGCCGGTGGTGTGCTGCGTCTGCCCCATTGCCCAGACGATGGTGCTGGGCTTGTTCTTGGCCATCGTCTCGGCCACGTCGCGGACGTCCTGCTCCTTCAGGCCCGTGACTTCCTCCACCTTGTCCGGCGTCCATTTGGCGAGGACGTCTTCCTTCACCTTGTCCATGCCGTAGACGCGCGCCTTGATGTAGGCCTGGTCTTCCCAGCCGTTCTTGAAGATGTGGTACAGCATGCCCATCAGGAACGCGACGTCGGTGCCGGAGCGGATACGGTAGAACTTGTCGGCCTTGGCCGCCGTTCGCGTGAAGCGCGGATCGACCACGATCACCTTGGCGCCGTTCTCCTTGGCGTGGAGGGTGAACAGCATGGATACCGGATGCGCCTCCGCCGCGTTGCTGCCGCAGAACAGGATGCACTTGGAATTCTGCTCGTCGTTGTACGAGTTGGTCATCGCGCCGTAGCCCCAGGTGTTGGCGACGCCGGCGACGGTGGTGGAATGGCAGATGCGAGCCTGGTGGTCCATGTTGTTGGTGCCGAACATGGACACGAACTTGCGGAACAGGAAGGCCTGTTCGTTGCTGTGCTTGGAGGAACCGATCCAGAAGGTGGCGTCTGGCCCCGACTCCTTGCGAATGGCCGAGAGCTTCTCGCTCACCTCGTTCAGCGCTTCGTCCCATGAGATGCGCTTCCATTTGCCGCCCACCAGCTTCATCGGGTACTTCAGGCGGCGGGAATGGGCGACGATGCCGTGTTCGCGGATCGACGCGCCCTTGGCGCAATGCGCGCCGAGATTGATGGGGGAATCGAACACCGGTTCCTGGCGCACCCACACGCCGTTCTGCACCACGGCGTCGATGGCGCAGCCCACCGAGCAATGGGTGCAGATGGTGCGTTTGGTCTCCGTTTTGGCCTGCGCCGCGTCGTCCGCGGCTTCGGCCTCACCCATCATGGACAGGGGGAGTTGCGACAGCGCTGCGGCACCGCCCGCCGCCAGGCCCGAACGCCGCAGGAAGGTGCGGCGATCCATCCCGTGTCCCGGCAATCCGGACACACTCTGCGCGAGACGGCCCCGCGCCCTCGTTTCACCCGACTGTTTTCTGGTCAGCATGATGCGGTTCTCCCGGCCTAGACCTTGGCGGTGCGGTAGTAGTTGCGGATGTGTTCGGTGACGCGGTAGCCCTTGCCCGCGGTCTTGGATTCTTTCGCGGGCGCCGGCGCGCCCGGTTTGCCGACGACAGCCGCGCCGACGGCCACCGCGCTGCTGGCAGCGGCAGCGGCGAAAAACTTCCTGCGCTTGGGATTTGCAGCGGGCATGGCCATCCTCCGTGGGTCAATCGTCGATAGTAAAACTTTGGCGTTCGAGATCGAAAAATTCGCCCATCACGTCAGCCGCGGCAGCGTAGAGGGGAAATTCACCGGCGGCGTGGATCGCCGTACGCAGCGTGTCGTACCAGGGTGCGATCTGGTGCTCGAAAAAGTCCTGCTGGACGGCCACGGGCTGCGGCGCCCGCGCGCGGTCACCGGCGATGAGGAGGCGCATCACGTCGCACAGCGCCGACAGGTGGTCCTCGGTTTCCGCCACGGGCGCGCGCTTCGCGATGCCCAGTGCAGCGAGCGCATGCAGCAGCCGCACCATCGGCGCCTGGTCACCTGCCTTTGCGGTGTAGTACGTCGCGTGCAGCGGAATCCGCGCGAGGCCCGCGCTGACGAAGGCCTGCTCGAATTCACGGGCGGCCGCCGCCGGCTCTGCCGTGGAACACGCCGCCTGCAGCGCACGCCAGGCATTGCCCAGCGCGCTGCCGGACGCAGGGTCCACCGCATCGCTGTTCACGATGGCGGCAAGCAATGCGGAATCGGGAGGCGAGAAAAACAGGGCACTGACCAGCGCATAAAGTTCAGCCCGCGCACCGTCTTCGGGTGCGATGTGGCGCTGGGCAGGTGCGGGCGAGATCGCTGCGGCTACGCTCATCTGTTTTGTAACCTTCGCTACGGATCCTAGCGAGGACTGTGCACAATACCACGCGTACCACGAATACCACGAATGAATGCGCCTATCGTCGACGATTGGTGCTATGCGGAAAAACACCCGCTCGCGCTGCGACGCAGCAAACTGGGGTCACGTTTTCGGGATGTCAGAAATCGTGGCCTGCTTCGAGTCGCTGAACATGTCCACCACCCGGCAATCGCCGCACATGCTGAGCCGCGCCAGGGCCTTCGGCTCGGCAAACATCGAATGCGCCTTAAGCCGCCCCGTCATGTTTTCGATCATGCGATGCGTGGCATAGGGCTTGCCGCAGCGGACGCAGTGAAAGGGCTGGTCCTCGTTCAGCGTGACCGGCTTTAACGCTTCGGCCGTGAGGTTCAGACGCGGCACCAGACGGATGGCGTCTTCGGGACAGGTGCTGGCGCACAGCCCGCACTGCACGCAGCTGCGTTCGGTGAAGCGCAGTTGCGGCCGGTCACCGCCGTCCAGCAGCGCGCCCTCGGGGCAGGCACCGATGCAGGCCATGCACAGCGTGCAGGTGTCCTTGTCCACCACGATCTGCCCGTAGGCCGCGCCCGCCGACAAAGCCAGCACCTCCGCGGGCGTCGGCGCGTGGCGCAGCAGGTGATCGAACACGACATCGAGCGTCCGCCGCTTCTCGTTGACCGGACGGAAGGTCGTGGGCGGCAGCCCCCGGGCGGGCGCCATGCTCCACAGCGCCTGTTCCAGCGCCCGGCGGTCGCCGGCCTCCACCAGCATCAGATGGCCACCGGCGTAACCCAGGCCGGCGAGGATTTCTCCGCCGGTCGCCATTTCCCGCGCCAGCGCGGCGCGATAACCGGGGTCCACCGCCGGCGTCGTGAGCACGGCAACCTGCACAGCGCCGAGCGCCAACGCGCCCAGCATCGTGTCCAGCCCGACACTGGCCACGTGCAGCACTTCCAACGGAATGACGCGGGCCGGGAGCCCTCTGCCGCCACGGCCCAGTTGCGCGAGCAGCGTCTTGCCCTCGCCGCCGTCGTGCACGAATACACAGGCATCCTTGCCGCCAGCCGCGAGGTACGCGGTGAGCATGGCCTTCAGGCGGGCGCCGAGATCGGCCACCGGCGGATAGACGTGGGTCATCGCGCCGGACGGACAGACCGTGGCGCAGCCGCCGCAGCCCATGCATAGATGCGGCTCGACCACGACCTTGTTGCCCGCGCTACGGATCGCGCCGGTCGAGCACACGTCGATACACTGCGTGCAACCGGTGATGCCCGAGCGGCCGTGCGCGCAGATCTTCTCGTTGTAGGCGAAGTACTTCGGCTTTTCGAATTCGCCGACCAACGCCGCTACCTCGCGCGCGGCCAGCGCCTGTGCCAGCGGGTCGCGGCCGGGCGCGAAGTAGCCCTGCGGCGGCTGCGCGGCCCGGATCAACGGCGCCGCCGACAGATCAAGCACCAGATCGAAAGATTCAGTACGCGGCGCGTCCTCACGCGCAAAGTCGATGGCGCCGATCTCGCCGCAGGCCTTGACGCAGGCCCGGTGCCCTTTGCACTTGTCGAGGTCGATCTGATACGAAAAGTCGATGGCCTGCTCGGGACAAGCGCGCACGCAGGCGTTGCAACGCGTGCACAACTCGAGATCGATCGGATTGCCCTGCCGCCAGGTCGCGGTGAAAGCGCCAAGATAGCCCGTGAGGGCAACGTCCCGGCCCGCCCACACCGGGTAGCGCCGCGTCGACGGGAGTTCGCCGTGGCGGTCCGTGGCCAGTACCGCAATGTCCAGTTGGTCCGCGAGCCGGTCGGCCCAGGCCACGCTGGCATCAAGCGGTCCGACGATCAGCAGCGCCCCCGCCGAACGGTAAGTGACGGTCTGCGCCGGCGCGGGATCGGGCATCAGCGCCGCCGCCACCAGCGCCGCCTGCTTGGGTCCGCTCGCGGCCCCCTCTTCCGACCAGCCGGCCTGTTCGCGAATGTTGAAGAACGCGAGACGGCCGCCGGCTCCGGACTGCGCGTGCAGTTCGGTGAACAGGGGCGCTTCCTGCGTGCAGCCGACCCACAGGTCATCGCCGGACTTTGCGGCAGCCTCGAACTGCGACACCTGGCGCCGGCACAATTCGCTGGCCACCGGCAGTGCGCCTTCGCTCCCGGCCACGCCGGCAATGGCCTTCGCGGCCACCGTCATGGTGCGGTTGCAGTTGCAGACGAGGACGCGTTTGCTCATGAAGTCTGGTTTCCTTCTTCGTGCCGGGATACGGCGACAGGTTCCGTTACCGACGCCGCCGGACTCGCGCTGCCGTCCGTCACCTGTTGCGACATTTCCGGCGCAGGCAAGGCCGCGGCCTCATTGGCAGTTTCCTTGGGCGGCGACTGGGTGGCGAGGATGTTCTGCCAGTGGGCGAGCTTTTCCAGCATGCCCTCGGGCAAGGGATCGGCCAGGGTGTAATCGCCGATGTAGGTGTCCAGGCCGTCCAGCGTATTGAAGCGCGGATCGCTGAACAGTTTGCCCAGCGCGGCACGGCGCAGCGCGGGATCGACGTCCGGCCGCAGGAAGGCCCTGAAGTCCGATTCCGGCGTCAGGGATTCCAGCGGTGGCAGTTCGGGAACCTCGCCGGCGTTCACATCGGCCGGCGGCGGCGCGGCCTCCCCGGCTTCGCGCGCCTGCCGCTTGCGCTGCGACCAGCGCGAAAGAAAGGGTTCTTTGGGCTCGTTCATCCGGGATCCGGCAGCGTCCGGTCCTTGTTGCTGGCGTAGCGCCCAGGCTTCTTCGGCTCGGGCTTGTAGTGGCGGTCCACGAAGTCCGCCATCCATGGCGTGAGCTCCAGCGGCAGCGGCACGCCATCCACCTGTTCGCCGCCATCGGCCCAGCGCGTGCCTTCGTTGTAGCTGACGGTGACATGCTCGGGCGTCGCCCGCGCTTCGCGCATGCGCCAGAGCACGAAGAACTTCGGCGCGTCCGACGTCAGGTTAAGGTAGTAGCCCTCGGCTTCCTCACGCTCGAGTTTCACCGTCAGCCCCCGGAACAGATAGTCCTCGCCATCGGCATGCGTGACGATCAGCTGCCCGCCAGGGGTGGCTGCCTCGCCGGTGTCATCCAGCACCGCGCCTTTCGCCTCCCACTGTTCGCTGGCCCAGCGATTGGTCAGGACGCGGCGCGCCATGATCACGGCCATGCGACGGGTGTTCAGGGGGGCATCCATGCGGGCGGGATTGTGCGCCGGGCTTCCGGGGCTCGCAACAAACCCGCTTTCAAATCATTGATTTTCCGGGGTCTTCGGTTGCCCCATAGGGTGCCCTCCCCGATAATGAGGGGATGTCTTCCGCGCCCGTCGCCATTTCCGCCCTGCCCGCGCTCGCCGACCGCCTCGGCCGGCCGCTGCGCGACCTGCGCATCTCGGTCACGGACCGCTGCAACTTTCGCTGCGTGTATTGCATGCCGCGGGAAGTCTTCGGCAAGGACTACCAGTTCCTCGAGCACGGCGCACTGCTCACGTTTGAGGAGATCGCCCGCCTCGCGCGCCTCTGTCGCGGCCTCGGCGTGGAGAAAATCCGGCTGACCGGCGGCGAACCGCTGGTGCGGCGCGACCTGGAACGGCTCGTCGCCATGCTCGCGGAGATCCCGGGGCTCGACCTCACTCTGACGACCAACGGCTCGCTGCTCGCGAAGAAAGCGGCAGCGCTGAAAGCCGCCGGTCTGAAACGCATCACCGTCAGCCTCGACGCGCTGGACGACCCGACCTTCAAGGCGATGAACGACGCCGATTACCCGGTCGCGAAAGTACTCGAAGGGATCGATGCCGCAGCCCGGGTCGGCCTGGCACCCGTCAAGATCAACATGGTCGTCAAGCGCGGCGTGAACGACCACGGCATCCTCGCCATGGCGCGCCACTTCAAGGGCAGCGGCCACATCCTGCGCTTCATCGAGTACATGGACGTCGGCGCGACCAACGGCTGGCGCATGGACGATGTGGTCACCGCGCGCGAAATCGTCGACACCATCGGCGTCGAGTTCCCGGTCGAACCGGTCGTGGCGCTGTACCGGGGCGAGGTGGCCCAGCGCTGGCGTTACCGCGACGGCAGCGGCGAGATCGGTGTCATCGCGTCCGTCACACAGGCCTTCTGCCGCGACTGCACGCGGCTGCGGCTGTCCACCGAAGGCAGTCTCTACACCTGCCTGTTCGCCACCGAGGGCCACGACCTGCGGGCACTGCTGCGCGGCGGCGCCACGGATGAGGAGATCGTGCGCCGCATCCAGTCTGTCTGGCGTGCGCGCGAGGACCGCTACTCCGAGCTGCGAACCGCCAAGACGGCGCAGTGGAAAAAAGTGGAAATGTCCTACATTGGAGGATAGGAACGGGATTTGAGATTGGGAATTAGAAACCCTCGATCAGCACCCGCAGCAGAAAAAATGCCGATGGTTTGGATTTCCAATCTCTAATCCCCAATCCCAAATCCCAAATCCCCTCACATGAACCGCCCGCTGTTAACCAGTTCCGCCCGCCCCGCCACCTTCACCGTCGATGCGGTGAACGAGAAAGGCGAACACGAACCGACGGCCATCGCTGGCGAGCATCCGCTGACGCTGTACGTGGACAAGCGCGAGATCGTCACGCTGATGACGCTGGGCCAGGCGCCGGAGGCGCTGGCGATCGGCTATCTGCGCAACCAGCGCCTGATCGGCGGCCTCGACGAAATCACCGCGGTGCAGGTGGACTGGGACGTGAACGCCGTCGCCGTCACCACGCGCGAAGCAAACGCCGATTACTCCGCGCGCATGGACAAGCGCACCGTCACCAGTGGCTGCGGCCAGGGCACGGTGTTCGGCGACCTGATGGCCGATCTCGACAACGTGCGCCTGCCCGCCGGCGCGGCGATCACGGAAGCGACGTTGTACGCGCTGATCGACAACGTCCGGCGCTTCGAGACCATCTACAAGCAGGCCGGCGCGGTGCATGGCTGCGCGCTCGCCCGGGGCGCCGAGATCCTGATGTTCATCGAGGACGTCGGCCGCCACAACGCGGTGGACGCCATCGCCGGCCAGATGTGGCTCGACGGACTCGACGGCGGCGACAAGACCTTCTACACCACCGGCCGCCTGACTTCGGAAATGGTCATCAAGTGCGCGCAGATGGGCATTCCCATCCTCGTGTCCCGCTCGGGCCTGACCCAGATGGGATACGAAGTGGCGCAACAGACGGGCATCACCATGTTTGGCCGCGCGACAGGCAAGCACTACCTGCTGTTCACGGGGGCGCAACGCTTCAGGAAAAGCGAATGAGCTGCAGAGACGCAGAGAGCGCGGAGAACTCCGAATACCTGACTGATACGAATCAACCGAACATCATGCCCATCCATTTTCTTTTCTCTGCCTCCTGTGGGCCTCTGCGGCTAATCGAATGAACGCAGGAGTGACGGGTGTCATCCTCGCCGGCGGCCAGGGCCGCCGCATGGGCAGCGTGGATAAGGGCCTGCAATTGCTACGCGACCGGCCCATGGTCGCGTGGGTGCTGGAACGTTTCGCGCCGCAGGTCAGCGAAGTGCTGGTCAACGCCAATCAGAACCTCGACGCTTACGCAGCCCTCGGCCATCGAGTCATCCCGGATGTCATCGGCGGATTCGCGGGCCCGCTGGCGGGCCTACACCGCGGACTGACCGAGGCCGCGCACGATCTCGTGGTCACCGTGCCCTGCGATTCGCCCTTCCTGCCGCCCGATCTGGTGGCACGGCTGCACGTGGCGCTGGAAGCGCAGCGTGCCGACCTAGCCGTCGCGAAAACCGGCGACCAGCCGCATCCCGTGTTCTGCCTGTGCCGGAAATCCGTGCTGCCCGGTCTGGCCGCCTTCCTGGAGGGCGGCGGGCGCAAGATCGATGCGTGGTACGCCACGCTGCCAGTGGTGGAAGTGCTGTTCGACGATCAGCCGGAGGCGTTCTCGAACATCAACACGGCCGGCGAACTGGCGGCAGCCAGCGGCGCGACAACGCCCTGACCGTTTCAGGCCGGCATCCGGCGCGCCGTTTCCAGCGCCCCCAGCAGTCCCGCCCGCTGTTCGCGCACGATGTGTACGGGAATCTGCGCCAGCAGCTCAGTGAAGCGCCCCTTGCTCGTGAACGCCCGGATGAAACCGCCGTCCGCCAGCCGTGTGGCGAGCCGCGGCGCGATGCCGCCCGCAAGGTAGACGCCGCCGCGCGCCAGCAGCGCCAGCGCCACGTTGCCGGCGAAAGAACCGTAGACACCGGTGAACAAGTCCACCGCCTTGACCGCGAGGGGGTCGCGGCGATCCAGCGCGAGTTCGGCCACCGCGCCCGCCGGATCGTCGCGCGACATCGCTTCGGCAAGGAGCGGCGACCGCGGCTCGACGCTTTGCGATTCCAGGAAGCTCACGATGCGCAGCAGGCCCGGCCCCGACACCGCGCGTTCCCAGGACGCGCGCCCGAAGCTCTGCTTGAGGTAGCGGCGCAGGCGTTCCTGCAACTCGTCGGCCGGCGCGAAATCCATGTGCCCGGCCTCCGACGGCAGCACCGTGGTGCGGCCGTCTTCGGGGAGGATCATCGCCACCCCGAGGCCGGTGCCAGCACCGACCACCACGCAGGGCGCGCGGACGTCCGGTTCGCCGGCCTGCAGCGTGACGAGATTGCTCGCCGGCAACTGGCCCAGGCCGGTGGCCACGCCGATGAAATCGTTGATGAGTGCAAGCCGCGGCAATCCGCAGGCGCGCGCCAGTTCGGGAGCCGAGAGGTCCCAGCCAAGATTGGTCAGGTGCGCCCGCGCCGTTTCCGCCGGGCCCGCCACCGGGCCGGCGACGGCCAGGCAGGCGGCGCCGACACGGCCGGCGTCGGGTTGCGGCGCCTCCGCGAGAAAATGCTGAACGGCGGCAGCCGCATCCGCACAGCCCGCGCTCGGATACTCGCGCTCAAACAGGGGTTCCGCGCGGCCGTCGACTTCGCGCGCCAGCAGGAAGCGGGCGTGGGTGCCACCGATATCGCCTGCCAGCAGGATGCGCATCGTGCCTCGCCCCCTGTACGGTCTAGACCGACGCCACGCGCGGGGCCGCGTCCGGCCTCGCGGCTTCAGCCTCGGCAACCAGCGCCTCCGGTTCGGCGATCAGGAAGCCCTGGCCGTAATCGACGCCCATCGCCCGCAAGCGGGTCAGCGTCTCCGCATCCTCGATCGATTCGGCCACCGTCTTGACGCCCAGAATGTGGCCGATGCGGTTGATCGCCTCGACGATGGCGAAGTCCATCGGGTCCTGCGTCAGGTCGCGCACGAAGGTGCCGTCGATCTTTACGAAATCAACCGGCAGGTACTTGAGGTAGTTGAAGGACGACAGGCCGATGCCGAAGTCGTCGAGTGCGAACCGGCAACCGAGCGTCTTGAGATCGCGCATCAGTTCAGCGGCTGTGCTGAGGTTGGCGATCGCGGTGGTCTCGGTCACCTCAAAACACAGCAGTCCGCGCGGCAGGTCGAAGCGCGTCAGCAGCTTGCGCACGAAATCCGGGAAGCTGGCGTCGTTGATGCTGGAGCCGGAGAGGTTGACGGCGTAAAAGGTATCCGCAACCAGCGGATGCCGCGGGATCAGGCCGGCCTGGCACTGCCGGTACAGATGTTCGACGAGCGTGCTGACCACCCAGCGCTCGATGGAGGACATCAGGTTGTAGCGCTCCGCGGCGGGCATGAAGCCGGTGGGCGGGATCAGGTTGCCGCGCCGGTCGAGCATGCGGACCAGCACCTCGTAGCGCACCGCGTCGTCGTTCTCCACCGACAAGTCCACGATGCGCTGCCGGAACAGGCGGAAGTTGCCGAGTTCGAAGGCGTGGTTGATCTGCGAGAGCATGCCCGCATCGCCGTACTGGCCGGCTTCGCCGCTGCCGTGGCCCGCGTAAAGCTGCACGCAGTCGCGTCCGCGGTTCTTGGCCTCGTAGCAGCAGGTGTCGGCGTGCGCCAGCACCTTGCTCATGTCCGGGCTGTCCGGACCGATCGGCACCAGGCCGATGGAAACGCCCACGCCGAAGGTGCGGTTCTGCCACACGAAGCGGAAATCGCGGATCGTCTCGCGCAGCAGGTTCGCCACCCGCTGCGACTGGTCGAGCGGGCAGGATTCCAGCAGCACCCCGAACTCGTCGCCGCCGAGCCGCGCCAGCGTGTCGGAGGTGCGCACCTTGGACATCATCACGGTGGTGAGCTGGCGCAGCAGTTCGTCGCCCGCCGCGTGGCCGCAGGTGTCGTTGACCGCCTTGAAGTTGTCGAGGTCCATGAACAACAGCGCATGCTGGCGGTTTTGCGTGCGCGCCGTGTCGAGCATGTCGGTGAGCTTGCGCTCGAACTCGCGGCGGTTCGCAAGACCGGTCAGCGGATCGTGGCTGGCCTGCCACGAGAGCTGCTGCGCCATCTGCTGGATCTGGCTCATGTCGTGGAAGATGAAGACGTGGCCCGCGACCTTGCCGTCGGCATCGAGGATGGGCGCGTGCGACTCGCGGATCGAGTACGCCTGCCCCGCACGGTCGAGCAGCCGCACCGCGGGCACCACCCCGTCGCCCGCGGACGGGCGGTCGAGCGGCAGGGGCTCGCCGCTGGTCTCGTCCATCACGCGGTACACCGCGGCGAGGGGCTGGCCGCGCGCTTCCTGCAGGGCCCAGCCGGTATGGCGTTCCGCCACCGGATTCAGCGTATCAACGTTGCCATCCGCATCCGTGGTGATCACGCCGTCGCCGATCGAATGCAGGGTCACTTCCGCGCGTTCTTTCTCGCGCGCCAGCGCCAGCTCCACCTGCGAGGTGCGCCGGATCACCTCGAAGGCCACCAGCGCGCCCGCCACCAGCACCACGACGCCGATCACCGTCACCCACAGCAACGCCTGCTGCATGCCCCCGCTGGCGGAGCGCATCGTCGCGAGCGCGCCGCTGCGGTAGGCCACCAGGAGTTCGTGCACGGAGGTCTCGTAGGCGTCGTAGGCATCGCGCGCGCGCAGCGCGAGGTCCTCGCTCTGCGCCTGCGGCTCCTTGCGAAGCATGGACAGCAGCATGGCCTCGGCCAGCCCCTCGGCCTCGCTCCAGTGCGTGCGGACTGTCGCCAACGCCGCGTTTTCCGGCGGCAAGGTACCGGGCGTGGACTCCAGTGCGTCTACGGCCGCCGCGTACTGGCCAATCAGCGCGCGAAACTGCGCACTGGCCCCCGCCTGCCCCACCACGGCACCGGGCGCGAGCTGTCCGAGCAAGCGTGCGCGGGAGCGTCCGGCGGACAGCAAGGTGGTGGCGAGTCCCGCGCGGTAGTTCTGCGCGTAGACGATGTCCTCCATCTGCTGGTGCACGCGATGGAGGTGAAACAGGCCAACCAGCGTCACCGCGATCATCAGCGCGAGCAGCGCGCCGAAACCCAGCGTCAGCGCTGCGCGGGAACGGGAAAAAGTGCGTGGCGACAAAGGTGGAGAGGATAGTAAAACTGCGAAAGCTTATCCCAAACCCCCAGCCGCGTGCAGTGCCTTACGCCGCAGGCGCGCGAGCGGGTCCTGCCGGTAAAACGCCGCAAGCTGCGCATACAACGCCGGATAGTCCCGGACCACCGTCGCCGGCGTTTCAAAGAAGACTTCGCTCAATACGGCAAAGAACTCCCCCGGGCCTTCCGCCGCGTACGGATCGATGTCTGTTTCCTCGTCGCGGTCCACCCGTGCGCAGAAGTCGTCGTAGGCCGCGGCGAAGGCCGCCCGCCACGTCTCCCGGTGCATGTCCGCGTGCAGCGGCGGGTAGCCGTCCGCATCCCCGTTCAGCATGTCGATCTTGTGCGCGAATTCATGGATGGCGACGTTCACGCCCGCGCCTGTCGCCTCCGGCGCCACGTCCGCCCACGACAGAATCACCGGCCCGCCGAGCCAGGCTTCGCCGGCACGGGCCTCCTCCCATTCATGGACGACCCCAGCTTCGTCCGTTTCGCGCACGGACTGCACGAACTCGTCCGGATACACGATCACCTCGACCCAGCCGCGGTAGTAATCGATGCCGAGGTTCAGGATCGGCAGGCAAGCCTGGGCGGCGACCGCGAGCCGCATCGCCTCCGTCAGCGCGAGGCCGCCCGCGCCGTGCAACGATTTGTCGTCGAGGAAGAGCGTCACGCAAGCCGCCAGCTGCGCACGTTCGGCGGGGTCCAGCGGCCGCAGGAAGGCGTAACGGTCGATGACGGGCGCGAGCCGCGCCGCCGCATCCGGATCGCGCGCCAATGCGCGTTTGCGCCGCCGGTCGCGCAGCCAGCGGAACACCGGCCTACTGCACCGGCCGGCGCGGGGTCAGTTCCTGCTCGAGATCGCCCTGCAGGCGCCCGGCCCAGTCCGCTACCGGGATCCCCGAGAAGCCGGCCCGTGTTACCACCTCAACGGTGGTCGAACGCTCGTTGTTGGCGGTGAGGAACACGCCGATGCGGTCGCCGGACAGGCTGCCGTCCTCGCGCAGAATCATCACGCCCTGGGCGCGGTCCTCTTCGATCACTTCCAGCTTGCGGCGGGCCGCCACGACCACCAGTGCGGCGTGGACGCGGTCGATGGGCTGCCGGTACGTGCGCTTCAAGCCGGTGCCCCGCGCGTTGCGCACGGCACTGTCGGTCGCGCAGCCCGCGCCCAGCAGCGCGGCCATCGCCATCGCGAGGAAAATGCGCCGTTTCATGACCGCTCCTCTCCGCCTTCCACCACTCGCAGGGCCGGCTGGCCCGCGGCCGGCGCGTCCAGCTCGACCCGCTCGATCGACTGGAAGCGCTGCGTCAGCTTGTGGCCGGAGATCTGCACCTGCTGGGCGTCTTCATGCGCCTGGCGGATGTGGTCGGCCAGCTTCTTCAACCGCTCGTCGAAGCGGCCGAAATCGCGGCCCAGCTTGCCGATCTCGTCCTGGATGATGTGGATCTGCTTGCGCGTTTCGACATCCTTTAGCACCGCGCGCGCGGTGTTGAGCACGGCCATCAGGGTGGTTGGCGACACGATCCACACGCGCTTGGCCATCGCATAGTCCACCACTTCCGCGTGATAGGCATGAATCTCCGCGAACACCGCTTCGGCCGGCACGAACATCACCGCGCCGTCGGCAGTTTCGCCGGGAATGATGTACTTCTTCGCGATGTCGTCAACGTGTTTGCGCACGTCCAGCCGGAACTGGCGCTGCGCGGCCGCCCGCTCGACCTCGCTCGCGCCGTCGGCGAACATACGGTGATAGTTTTCCAGCGGAAATTTGGAATCCACCCCGATGGTGCCGGTCGGTTCTGGCAGGTGCAGCGCGCAGTCCACGCGCGTGCCGTTCGACAGCGTGTGCTGCAGCGCATAGGTCGCGGCCGGCAGCACGTTGCGCACCAGCATCTCGAGTTGCACCTCGCCGAACGCGCCGCGCGCACGCTTGTCGCCCAGCAGTTCCTGCAGGCTGACGACGCTGCCGGTCAGGGTGTCGATCTTTTTCTGCGCTTCGTCGATGGTCGCCAGGCGCTGCATGACGGACACGAAGGTCTCATTGGTTTTCTTGAAGCCTTCGTCGAGGCGTTCGTTCACCCGGCCCGCGATTTCTCCCAGTCGCTCGTCGATGCGCGCGTTGAGCAAGGCGGTGGTCTCGGCCAGCTGCTGCAGCATGCGCTCGCGGCTGTCGCCGAGATTCTGCGTAAGGGCCAGCTGCAAGGTGTGCAGCGTGTCACGGCCCTGGCGCGCATCCTCGGCCAGGGCGACCCGCAGTCTTTCCTGATTGTCCGCCGCGGCGGTCGCCAGACGGTCGCTCTGGCGGGCCAGGCCCTCATGCAGGCTGCCCAGCTGTTCGCGGTGCTGCTCCAGCGCCCGCGTTTCCAGCCGCCGCGCCGTGACCGCCAGGCGCCAGAGCAGCCCCCCCAGCACGGCGGCCAGGAGGCTACCCGCGAGCACCCATGCAATGTCGGTCATGATGGCGCGCGAGTATATAGCGGAAGACCGGGAGCCCCCAGTTGAGTCAGCCCGCACGCCGAAGTCCCGACGCTAGAGCTGGAATTGGCTGGTGCCTGACGGCGAGGTGCGTATGATGCGACCTGCCCCGGCAGCAACTGCCGCAAGGTATTCAAGCGATTAGCATCGAAACCGGGAAAAGTTGGCACTTCCCATTGCTTGGCATTGATTTTGCTGAAAAAAGAAAGATGATTGCCCCTGTGCCAAAATCGCCTGCCCCCGGACTGCCCGCCGGTCCCGCCATCTATACGCTCGACATGATCGAGACGGCGGTCACGGCGGAGCCGCCGCTGACGATCGGGGTCTTCGGCTCTCTGCGCCTGCACTCGCACTTCCAGCCGATCTTCAGCCTCGCCCACGGCCGGGTGGTGGGCTACGAAGCGCTGCTGCGACCGGCCACGCGCACGGGCATGCCCATCTCCCCGCTCGAGGCCTTCGCGCTGGCTGCCGGCCCGGCCGAGTCCGTGCTGCTGGACCGGCTGTGCCGCACCATCCACGTCCGCAACTTCGTGGCCCAGCCGGAGAACCCGAACTGGCTGTTCCTCAACGTCAACCCGCATGTGATCTCCGATGGCCGCCGCTACGGCCGCTTCTTCACCGATCTGCTGGAACGCTACAAGATCCCGCCGCAACGCGTGGTGATCGAGATTCTGGAGTCGGAGGTGACCGACGAGGGGCGCCTGTCGACAGCGGTCGAGTTCTACCGCGGCCTGGGCTGCCTGATCGCGATCGACGACTTCGGGGCGGGCCATTCCAACTTTGACCGCATCTGGCGGCTGAAGCCGCACATCGTCAAGCTCGACCGCTCGCTCGTCGCGCAGGCCGCCAAAGACCAGATGGTCCGGTTGGTGATGCCGCGCATCGCCTCGATGATCCACGAGGCCGGCTCGCTGGTGCTGATGGAAGGCGTCGAGACTGAATACGAGGCCATGATCGCCATGGACGCAGATGTCGACTTCGTGCAAGGACACTGGTTCGGCCCGCCCGCGCCCGCGCTGGCCCAAGGCCCGCTGAAAGGCGCCGAGTTCGACACCCTGTTCGAGCGTTTCCAGCGGGTCAACGCCCTCGAGCGCAACGCCTACCAGGCCGATATCGCCCCTTACGTGCGTGCCATCAACATCTCCGCCCTGCAGCTCAAGGCGGGCGATTCGCTCGGGGTCGCATCCAAAAAGTTCCTGGAATTGCCCAGCGCCGACCGCTGCTACATCCTCGACACCGCCGGCATGCAGATCACGCCGAGCCTGCTGTCGCCGGAGATCCACGCCGACGCCGATCCGCGTTTCGCGCCGGTGGCCGACGTGCAGGGTGCGAACTGGTCGCGCCGCCACTTCTTCCGCCGCGCCATCGCGCAGCCGGAGCGCGTGCATATCACCCGCCCCTACCTCTCGGTCACCAACATCATGCAGTGCGTGACGGTCTCGATCGCCGTCAAGGTCGGCACCGAGACGCGGGTGCTGTGCGGCGACATCCGCTGGAACGAGAAATTCTCGGCCAGCGACAAGACGGTCGATACCGCCATCCGCTGAACCACCCGCCGCGCCCCGCGCGACCGGCGTCCTGTCTCCAGCCATCACGCGAGGCGCCGCAGCGTCTCCAGCGGCGGCACCGCCAGCAGGCGGCGCGTGCCCGCCAGACCTGCCACCGTCACACAGACCGCGCCGATGACGGTACCCGTCAGCCACACCCAGGGATCGAGCGTGAACGGCACGTTGAGCACTTTCCACGCAATCAGCCAGCCCGCGCCCGTGGCGCCCAGCGCGGCCAGCAGCCCCGCCAGAGCCCCCAGCGCCGCGAACTCCGCCAGGAAGGCCCGCGTGACCTGCCGTCGGCTCGCGCCCAGCGTGCGCATGAGCGTGGCCTCGTAGAGCCGCTCGTCCTGTGTCGCGACCAATGCGGCGTAGAGCACGGCGATGCCGGCGGCGAGCGTGAACAGGAAGACGAACTGCACCGCCGCGACCACCTGGTCCATCATCCGCTGCACCTGCCCCAGCACCTGGGCGACGTCGATCACCAGCACGTTCGGGAAGCGCTTCACCAGCGCGCTCAGCAAGGCGGTGCGGTCGGATGCAAGGTGGAAGCTCGACACGTAGTTCGCGGGGTACGCATCCAGCAGCCCCGGCGGCGCGATGACGAAGAAGTTGACGTTGAAGGAATCCCAGTCGACCTTGCGCAGATGGGTCACGGCGGCCGACACCGGCACGCCCGCCACGTCGAAGGTCAGCCGGTCGCCCAGTTTCACGTTGAGCGTTTTGGCCAGCCCCTCCTCCATCGAGAACTGGCGCGGATCCGGCTTCGCCTCGGTCCAGAACCGGCCGCCGACGCTCTGGTTGTCGCGCGCGAGCGTGCTACCCCAGGACAGGTTGAACTCGCGCTCGGTCAGGCGCCGCGCCCGTTCGTCCGCGTATTCGGCCGGCATCACCAGGGTGTCATTGATGGCCGTCAGACGCGCGCGCACCATCGGGTGGAAATGCGGCGCCGGGAGGCCCTCGGCCACGAGGAACTTTTCCAGCGGGGCCACTTGGTCCGGCTGCACGTTGACGAGGAAGCGGTTAGGCGCGTCCGCCGGCAGCGTGGCCTTCCAGTTGGCGAGCAGATCGCCGCGGATCAGCGTCAGCAGCAGCATCGCCATCAGGCCGATCCCGATGGCGACAATCTGCACGATGCTGCCGCCCGCGCGACGGCGCAGGCTCGCCAGCCCGTGGCGCAACGACAGCCCCTGCCCGCCGCGCACGCGGCCCGCCAGCACGATCAGGCCCCAGGCCGCGAGGCCCGACACCACCAGCATGCCCGCCACGCCGCCCAGTACGGTGAGACCCAGGCGCACATCGGCGGCTTTCCACAGCAACAGCCCGGCGACCGCCGCCACGCCGAGCGCGTAGCTCGCGAGCCCGGCGCCGCCCGGCAGGCCGAGGTCGCGCCGCAGCACGCGCAGCGTCGGCACCCGGGCGAGCGCCGCCAGCGGCGGCAGGGAGAAGCCCAGCAACAGGACGAGCCCGGTCACCAGCCCCTCCAGCCAGGGCCGCAGCGAAGGCAGCGGCAATTCCACTGCCACCAAACCGCCCAGCGATTGCGCCAGCACGAACTGCGCGCCGAAACCCGCGACGCAGCCGACGGCGGCCGCCCCCACGCCGAGCACCACGAAATGCCACAAATACAGCCGCAGGATGGTGCCGGCGCTGGCGCCGAGGCAGCGCATCATGGCGCAACCATCCAGGTGACGAGCGATGAAGCGGCGCGAAGCCAGCGCGATGGCGACCGCCGCAAGGATCGCGCTGGTCAGTGCCGCAAGTCCCAGGAAACGTTCCGCGCGCTCCAGCGCCGAGCGGATCTCCGGACGTGCATCGCGCACCGTCTCCACGCGCAGGCCGCGCTCCAGCCGCGTCTCGACCCACGCCCGGTAGCGTTCGACCTGCGGCCGCTCGCCGGCGACGAGCAGCCGGTAGCGCACCCGGCTCCCCGGCTGAATCAGTTCGGTCGCTGCGAGGTCAGCGGCATTGAACAGCACCCGCGGCCCGCTGTTGACGAAGCCGATGGAGATGTCGGGCTCCTGCGCGATCACGGCAGCGATCTTCAGCCGCAGGCTGCCGATCTGGAAATGGTCGCCCACCGCCAGCGCGAGCCGGGCGAGCAGCTTGTCGTCCACCCAGGCGGTGCCGCGCGCCGGGCCGCCCTGCGCGACGCGTTCGGGGCCGAAGGGTTCGTCCATCAGCTTCACACTGCCGCGCAGCGGATAGTCCGTGCCCACCGCGCGCAGGTCCGACAGCACGCTCGCCTCCCCGGCGATGGCCATGCTGGGGAAACGCACCACGCGGCTGGTCTTCAGGCCCAGCACCGTGGCTTCCGTGTCGAAGCGCGTATCCAGCGGACGGTCCGAGGACACTGCAAGGTCGCCGCCCAGCAACTGATTGGCCTCGCGGGCCAGCGCGCGCTCAACGCGGCTGGTGAAGAAGCTGACGCTCGTCAGGCTCGCCACCGCAATAAGGATGGCGACGAACAGCAGGCGCAGTTCGCCGGCCCGGCGGTCACGCCGCAACAGCCGGAAACTGAGCGCGACCTCCTGGAAAAGATTCATGCGACCCCGTTGACCAGCCGGCCCGCGGCCATGCGCAGCTCGCGCCCGCAACGGGCCGCCAGCTTTTCGTCGTGCGTCACCAGGATCAGCGTCGTGCCGCGCTCGGCGTTCAGCGCGAACATCAGGTCTGCGATCTCGGCGCCGGTGACGGCATCCAGATTGCCCGTCGGTTCATCGGCCAGCAGGATGGGCGGCTCGGTGGCGAACGCGCGCGCGATCGCCACGCGTTGTTGCTCGCCACCGGACAGCTGCTTGGGATAGTGGCGCAGCCGTTGCGTGAGCCCCACCCTGTCGAGGTCCGCGCGAGCGCGCGCTTCGGCATCCTCCCGCCCGGCCAGTTCCAGCGGCAGCATGACGTTTTCGAGAGCGGTGAAGGCCGGCAGCAGCTGGAAATTCTGGAACACGATGCCGATGAGCCGCGCGCGCAGTGCGGCGCGCGCATCCTCATCCAGGGTGAACAGGTCGCGCCCCTCGAGCGCCACCGTGCCCGCGCTGGGAACGTCGAGCCCGGCCAGCAATCCGAGCAGCGTGGACTTGCCGGAGCCCGAGACGCCGACCACGGCCACCGAAGCCCCTTGCGGCACCTCGAAACTCACGTCGTCAACGATGGTCAGATGCTCGTCGCCGAGCGAGACGTGCTTGGTAAGATGTTGCGCCTGTACGATGGGAACCTGCTGGGAGCCGTTCATGCTGAGTCGTCTGAGAAGTGGAATTGTTATCGGGTGGTGGTGGCTGGCGCTGATGCTGCCCGCGCCGTTGGTTGTCGCATCGGCTGCCTCGGCCGCCGCGCCGGTCCTGCTCATCTACGGCGACAGCATTTCAGCCGCCTACGGCCTGCGCACCGAAGAAGGCTGGGTCCGGCTGCTGCAGCAGCGGCTCAAGACCGAGGGAATGGATTATACGGTCGCCAATGCCAGCATCAGCGGCGAAACCACACTCGGCGGACGCAACCGCATCGCCGGCGCGCTGCAGCACTTTCAACCAGCGGTCGTCGTCATCGAACTGGGCGGCAACGACGGCCTGCGCGGCCTCTCGCTGGAAGCCTCGCGCACCAATCTGGTCGCCATGATCCGTGCCGCGCGCAAAGCCGGTGCAGCGGTGCTGCTGGTGGGCATGGAACTGCCCCCGAACTACGGCAAACCCTACACCGAAAAGTTCCGCGCAACGTTCAGCGAGGTGGCTAAGGCCGAGCGCGTTGCGCTGGTGCCCTTCCTGTTTGCGGGCTTCGCCGACAAACGCGAGGCCTTCCAGTCCGACGGTATCCATCCCGCGGCATCCGCGCAGGGACAAATGCTGGACACGGTGTGGCCGCAGCTGCGGCCGCTGCTGAAAGCGCCCGTCAAGCCACGCTGACGCACGGGGCCGCGCCGGCCGGCTTCGCCATCCGTCCGACGACGGCGGCGTGCCGGCAGCCTGCCTGCCTGAAGATTTCCATGACCTGCGCGGCCGCCTCCGGCGCACAGGCGACGAGCAGACCGCCACTCGTCTGCGGGTCGGTCAGAAGATTGCGTTGCCAGCCCGGTATGCCGCCGGACAGCACGACCTCGCCGCGGACGCTGTCCCAGTTACGGGCGGACGCGCCGGTCGCATACCCCGCCTCCGCCAGATGACGCGCGGCGGACAGCACGGGAACATCGCGCCATAGCAGCTCGGCATCGAGCCTCGCGCCGCGGCACATCTCCAGCAAATGTCCCAGCAGGCCAAAGCCGGTGACGTCGGTCACCGCATGCACGGTTTCCAGCGCGCCGAAAGCCGTACCCGCGGTATTCAGTTGAACCGCGCTCTCGAGCATCTGTGCATAGGCTTTCTCGCGCAGCTCGCCCTTTTTCAGCGCCGCGCCAAGGATACCGATGCCGAGCGCCTTGCCGAGGATCAGCACGTCTCCCGCCCGCGCGCCGCTGTTCTTCTTGACCTGGTCCGGATGCACGAGCCCCAGGGCCACGAGCCCGTAGATCGGTTCCGGCGCATCGATCGAATGGCCGCCCGCCACCGGGATGCCGGCCTCGGCGCACACGGCCTTGCCGCCGTCGAGGATGCGGCGGACGGCGGCGGTCGGGAGCTTGCCGACCGGCATGCCGCAAATGGCGAGCGCCATGAAGGGTTTGCCGCCCATCGCATAGACGTCGGACAGCGCGTTGGCAGCGGCGATGCGTCCGAAGTCGTACGGATCGTCCACGATCGGCAGGAAAAAATCGGTGGTCGCGATCAGCGCCTGCGTGTCGTTCAGGCGATAGACGGCCGCATCATCGGCTGTCTCGGTCCCGACGAGGAGATCGGGCCATGCACTCGCCAGCGGCGAGGCCCCGATAATTTCGCTCAGCAACGCCGGCGTCAGCTTGCAGCCTCAGCCGCCGCCGTGGGAGAGCTGCGTGAGCCGGATTTCTTCGCCGGCATTCACCGGGGTGTTTTGCGCGGAGGGCAGATTCATGCGTGGTATAAAATCCATGTTGATCAATGACAAGCTGCAACTTAACTTGAAACACTTGAAACACCCGAAAGACCAAACCGCAGCCCGGAACGACGAAATCACCGTAGCACAGTTGTCCGGCTTTGACGAGGTCATCGACGCGCGTTCGGAGTCCGAGTTCGCGGACGATCACATCCCGGGCGCGATCAGTTGCCCCGTTCTCGACGACGTCGAACGCATCCGCGTCGGCACGCTCTACAAGCAGTCTTCCTTCGACGCCAAGAAACTCGGCGCTGTGCTCGTCGCGCGCAACATCGCCCGCCATCTGGAGCAACGCTTCGCCGACCGTCCGCGCGGCTGGCGGCCGCTCGTCTATTGCTGGCGCGGCGGCACGCGCAGCGGCGCATTCGCCACAGTGCTGCGTTCGATCGGCTGGAAGGCAGGCCAACTGGGCGGCGGCTACCGCGCCTACCGCCGCGCGGTCCTCGCCGACCTGGAAATTCTTCCCGCGCGCTTTCGCTTCCGCGTGGTGTGCGGGCTGACCGGCACCGGCAAGAGCCTGCTGTTGCGCGCACTGGCGGCCGCCGGTGCGCAGGTCCTCGATCTGGAGGCGCTGGCGGAACACCGCGGGTCCGTCCTCGGCAACCTGCCCGGTGCGCCGCAACCGTCGCAGAAGATGTTCGACAGCCGGGTGTGGGCCGCGCTGCAGGGCTGCGATCCCGCACGGCCGGTGTTCGTGGAATCCGAAAGCCGCAAGATCGGCCTGCTGCGCGTGCCCGAACGCCTGATCGAGCGCATGCGCGAAAGCACATGCCTGCGGGTGGACGCGCCGCTGCCGGCACGGGTCGCGATCCTCCGGCGCGAATACGCGCACTTCCTGACCGACCCCGCCCTGCTCGGCCGGCAGCTCGACTGCCTGAAGGGGCTCTACGGCGGTGACACCGTCGCGCACTGGAAAAAGCTGGCCGACGCGCACGACTGGAATACCCTGGTGCCGCTGCTGCTGACCGCGCATTACGATCCCGCCTATGCCCGCTCGATCGGCAAGAACTATCCCGGCCATGCCTCCGCCCCTGCGATCCTGATAACCGGGGCCGATGACGGCGCTGTCGCTGCAGCGTGCCGCGATGCGTTGAAGGCGGTGGCATGAAACTCGCCCTCCGCATCGAAGTCGCCACCGCGCGCGGCATCCGCATCGGCGTGCCCAACCTGCTGCGGGTGCTGGCGGCCGCCCGCGCACGCGCCAGTTTCTTCTTCAACGTGGGGCCCGACCACAGCGGCCGCTTCCTCGCGCGCATGCTGCGGCCCGCGCCGGGATACCGGGGCGGGTGGATGGCGTGCCAGTGGGGACTTGGCCCCCTCTTCTCCGGCACCCTGCTGCCGGCGCCCGAACTGGGACGCCGCTATCGCGACGCTCTGCGCTTTACCCGTGATGCCGGTTTCGAGGTCGGGCTCCTGGCCTGGAATCATGCCGCCTGGCGGACCGGCGCGGCGGACGCGAACGGGCCCTGGACGCGCCTCGAACTGGTGCGTGGCATCGAGCGCTTTACGGACGTCTTCGGGGCTCCGCCGGTCGGCCATGCCGCGCCACGCTGGCAGATGAGCGCGCATGCCTACCGACTGCTACAGCAGCTCGGTTTCGGCTACGGCTCGGACACCCGCGGCTACCGGCCCTTCATGCCGGTCTGCAACGCTGAACTGATCGCCTGCCCGCAGATTCCGACCACCTGGCCCGCGCTCGACGAACTGATCGGCATGTCCGGCGCCGGCCGCGTCACGCCGGCACAGGCGCCCGACCGCCTGCTGGCGGCGGCCGATGCCGCGCCGGAAGACTTGCACGTCTGGACCGTGCGCGCGGAGTTCGAGGGCATCCGCCTGCTGCCGGTGTTCGAGGCCGTACTGTCGGCGTGGGCCGCGCGCGGCGGCGAACTGGTGGCCGTCGGCGATGTCGCGGCCACCCTCGACCCGAAACGGCTGCCGCGCCACCGTGTGGGCGGCCGTACGCTGGTTAGCGGCCCACCCCCCATGGCGCAGCAGGAGGGCGAGTTCCTCGCCGCCCCCGAAGCCGGGACGCGCTTGCAACCGTAACCCCTTTTAGGGAACAATCCGCCAACACTGCCGTCAGGGAGGTCGCTGCAACAAGATGCCGAACTCACCGAGTTCCATTGGGACTGCCCGTACTGCCCGTACTGCCAGCACCAGCACGACGAGTAACAGTTCCAGTTCCAGCAACACCAGCCCTGCCGACGCCCCGGCTTTCACCCTGCCCTCCACCCGCGGCACGCCGTTCAGCCTCGCCTCGGCCCGCGGCCACCCCGTCGTCCTCTATTTCTACCCGAAGGACAACACCCCCGGCTGCACGGCCGAGGGCGAGCAGTTCCGCGAACTGCACCCGGCCTTCCGTATGCTGAAGTGCGAAATCCTCGGCATCTCGCGCGACAGTCTCAAGTCCCACGAAAACTTCAAGCTCAAGATGCAGTTCGCCTTCGAACTGCTGTCCGACAGCGAGGAAGTCGCCTGCAAGCTGTTCGGCGTGATCAGGATGAAAAACATGTACGGCAAGCAGGTCCGCGGCATCGAGCGCAGCACCTTCGTCATCGATGCCAAAGGCCGCCTCGCGCGCGAATGGCGCGGGGTCAAGGTGCCCGGCCATGCCCAGGAAGTGCTCGACTTCGTGAAAACCCTACGCTAGCCCCTCAACGTCTCCACCACCGCCCCCACTCGATGACTCAACGCAAAGCCGCCTCCAGCGTCGTACGACTCCCGCGCGACGTCAAACTGTTCGTCCTCGACACCAACGTATTGATGCACGACCCGACCAGCCTGTTCCGCTTCGAAGAACACGACCTGTTCCTGCCGATGGTCACGCTGGAGGAACTCGACAACCACAAGAAGGGCATGTCGGAGGTCGCGCGCAACGCCCGCCAGGCCAGCCGCTTCCTCGACGAAATCGTCACCGGCGCCGAAGTCGCCATCAGCGACGGCATCTCGCTGGCCGAGCACTACGGCGGCGACGCCAAGGGGCGGCTCTTCCTGCAGACCGAGGCGATCAGCGCCGAGTTGCCAGCGCGGTTGCCCATCGGCAAGGCCGACAACCAGATCATCGCGGTGGTCAAGCACCTGCAGGAACAGCATCCCAAGCGGCAGGTGATCCTCGTCAGCAAAGACATCAACATGCGCATCAAGGCGCGCGCGTTGGGCCTGGAAGCGGAAGATTACTTCAACGACAAGGTGCTCGAGGACACCGACCTCCTCTACACCGGCACCCGCGAACTGCCCGCCGATTTCTGGGACACCCACGGCAAGGGCGTCGAGTCGTGGCAGCAGGAAGGCCGCACGTACTACCGCGTGCGCGGTCCGTTGTGCGCGAGCCTGTCCGTCAACGAGTTCGTCTATCAGGAAGGCCAGCAGCCGCTCTACGCGCAGGTCAAGGAAGTCTCGGGCAAGACCGCCGTGCTGCAGACGCTCAAGGACTACTCGCACCAGCGCAACAACGTGTGGGGCATCACGGCGCGCAACCGCGAACAGAACTTCGCGCTGAACGCGCTGATGAATCCGGACATCGACTTCGTCACCCTGCTCGGCCAGGCCGGCACAGGCAAGACGCTCCTCACGCTCGCCGCCGGGCTCATGCAGACGCTGGAGCACAAGACCTACTCGGAAATCATCATGACCCGCGTGACCGTTCCCGTCGGCGAGGACATCGGTTTCCTGCCGGGGACCGAAGAGGAAAAGATGAATCCCTGGATGGGGGCTCTTGAGGACAACCTCGACGTGCTCAACAAGACCGACGACGAGGCCGGCGAATGGGGCCGCGCCGCGACGCGCGACCTCATCCGCTCACGGATCAAAGTGAAATCGCTCAACTTCATGCGCGGCCGCACCTTCATCAACAAGTTCCTGATCATCGACGAGACGCAGAACCTGACGCCCAAGCAGATGAAGACGCTGATCACGCGCGCCGGTCCGGGCACCAAGGTCGTGTGCTGCGGCAACATCTCGCAGATCGACACGCCTTACCTTACCGAAGGCAGTTCCGGGCTGACCTACGTGGTGGACCGCTTCAAGGGCTGGGCGCACGGCGGGCACGTCACGCTGCTGCGCGGCGAACGCTCGCGGCTGGCCGACCACGCGGCGGAAGCCCTGTAGCCGCACCGCGGCGGTTCGGAGATCAATAACCGCCGGGATCGCGCGCGTAGTTCTCGAAGCGCGTGTGCTGGCCGAGGAAGGTCAGCTCGATCATGCCGATCGGGCCGTTACGCTGCTTGCCGATGATGATCTCGGCGGTCCCGCGGCGCGGATTGCTTTCTTCCTTGTTGTAAACCTCGTCGCGGTAGATGAACAGGATGACGTCCGCATCCTGCTCGATGGCGCCTGATTCACGCAGGTCCGACATCACCGGCCGCTTGTCGGGGCGCTGCTCAAGCCCGCGGTTCAGCTGCGACAGCGCGATCACTGGCACATGCAGTTCCTTCGCCAGCGCTTTCAGCGAGCGCGAAATGGCGGAGATTTCGGTCGCCCGGTTCTCGATCGCCCGCCCGGCATTGGCGTCCATCAGCTGCAGGTAGTCGATGATGATGAGCCCCAGCCCCGGTCCGCCGATCTGGCGGTGCAGGCGCCGCGCCTTGCTGCGCAGCTCGATCGGCGTCAGCACGCCGGACTCGTCAATGTAGATCGATGATTCGTGCAAGTCGCCGACCACGGCGGTGATCTTGGTCCAGTCGCTGTCGTCCAGCCGCCCGGTGCGCATCTTGTGCGCGTCGACGCGGGCGCGGGATCCGATCAGACGGGTCACCAGCTGCTCGCCCGACATCTCCATGCTGAAGATGGCCACCGGCATGCGCACGTCAAGGGCGACATGCTCGGCGATGTTCAGGGCGAACGCGGTCTTGCCCATCGAAGGACGGCCGGCGACGATAATGAGGTCGCCCTTCTGCAATCCGGCGGTGCGCTCGTCGAGATCGACGAAACCGGTGGCGATGCCGGTGACGCCGGTCTTGTTCTCCCGGTTGTAGAGCACGTCCAGGCGCTCGATAACGCCGGTGGTGACCTTGTTGATGTCCTGGAAGCCCTGCCGGCCGCGCGCACCCGCCTCGGCGATCTCGAAGACCTTGCGTTCCGCATTGTCCAGCAGTTCGTCGGCGGTGCGTCCCAGCGGGTTGTAGGCGGACTCCGAAATCTCGGCGCCGGTCACCGCGAGCTGCCGGGCAATCGAGCGATCGCGGACGATCTCGGCGTAGCGGCGGATGTTGGCGGCACTTGGTGTGTTGACCGCCAGTGACCCGATGTAAGCCTGACCGCCCGCCGTTTCCAGTTCGGCGCTGCGTTCCAGGCTTTCTGCGACGGTCAGCACGTCGGCCGGCTTGCCCGCCTCGATCAGCAACAGAATGTGGTGGAAGATCAGCCGATGATCGGCCCGGTAGAAATCGGCCTCGGAAAGCAGGTCGCCGACCTTGTCGGTCGCCGCGTTATCAAGCAGCAGCCCGCCCAACACCGATTGCTCGGCATCGACCGAGTGCGGCGGCAGCTTCAGGCTTTCGACCTGGATATCCCGGGAGATCGGCGTAACGACTTGCTGGACCATGGGGAGAATTCGGGATTCAGGATTCAGGATACGGAGGGGGACAGCGGCAGCGAAACACTCCACCGCATTTCGCCGAGTAAGCGCCACGCGAGAAAATTCTACGCGAAAAAAAAAGGCCGTCACCAGCCCTTTTTTCCCTGCCGCTAAGTGCTTGTTCGCGGTAGTTATTGCTCTCCCAGCACCGAAACAGTGATGCCGACCACCACGTCGCCGTGCAGCGCCACCTTCAGCGGCTGGTCGCCGATCGCCTTGATCGGGCCCTCCGGCATGCGGATCGCGCTCTTCGGGACTTCATGCCCCAGCGCCTGCAGTGCCTCGGTGATGTCCACGTTGCTGACCGACCCGAACAGCTTGCCGTCCATGCTGGCCTTGCGCGTGATCTGCACCATGAGCCCGTCGAGCTTTTCGCCCTGCGCCTTGGCCGCGACCAGCGCTTCGTCCTGCGCCGTTTCCAGCTCGGCGCGGCGCTTTTCGAACTCGGCCAGGTTGGCGGGCGTCGCCCGCTTGGCCTTGCCCTGCGGGATCAGGAAGTTTCGCGCGTAGCCTTCCTTGACTTTCACGACGTCGCCCAGAGCGCCCAGGTTGACGACTTTCTCGAGGAGAATGATCTGCATGATGGTGTCCTCTCCTAGCCGCGGTTGTGCAGGTCGGTGTAGGGCAGCAGCGCGAGGAAACGCGCGCGCTTGATCGCCACACCGAGCTGGCGCTGATAGCGCGCCTTGGTGCCCGTGATGCGGGCGGGAATGATCTTGCCGTTCTCGCCAATGAAGTCCTTCAGGAGGTCGATATCCTTGAAATCGATTTCCTTGATCTTCTCCGCGGTGAAGCGGCAGAACTTGCGGCGACGGAACAGCGGCTTGCCGCCGCGCGGGTTCTTGCCGCCCTTCTTGCCGAACTTCCCTTTTGCGCCTGTCCTGCTCTTGAATGCCATGATGCCTGGCCCTCTATGTTGATTCGTTGGTCTGGCCGGAAACGGCTGCAGCGCCGTGGGCGGCTTCCACCGCCGTGGCGTGTAGCACCGGCCACTCGCTCTTGTGGCTGCGGCGGGCGAGGAATCCGGTGACGCATACGGCCGCGCCGGTCCCGAAGGCCGCAATCCTGCGGCCGAGCTCACCGATGCCGATCGCGTCCATCTCGCATTCCACCCGCCGTTCCCGTCCGTTTTCCGTCTGTTCCGAAGCGTGCGCTATCCTGAACTCGACGAGCGGCACCCCGCCGGGGGTATGCCGCAATTCGCCTAGCCTGGAGATCGTTCCTTCGAGCACGACCCGGTTCAAGGTTCTGGTTACGCCGTCGCGGCCGGGGCCGCAACCGCCGGAGACGCTTCAAGCGCCGGGGCGCTGCGCGGACGCTCGCCGCGGTCGTCGCCGGTCAGTGACTTCGACTTCTCTTCCTTCATCATCGGCGAAGGTGCGGTCTTGGCCTCGGACATCAGCACGATCAGGTGGCGCAGCACGGCATCGTTGAACTTGAAAGCATGCTCGAGCTCGACCAAGGTCTCCTGGTCGCACTCGATGTTCATGAGTACGTAATGGGCCTTGTGGATTTTCTGGAGCGGGTAGGCCAGCTGGCGGCGGCCCCAGTCTTCCAGGCGGTGGATCTGGCCGTTGCGCGACTGCACCATGGTGCGGTAGCGCTCGACCATGCCCGGGACCTGCTCGCTCTGGTCCGGATGGACGATGAACACGACTTCATAATGTCGCATGCGGTGATTCTCCTTGTGGATGGTGACGCCGCCCACCCATGCGGTTGGTGGTGCGGCAAGGAACGCGGCGGGTGCGGCATCGGCAAATGCTGCCGAAAACCCCTACCAGCCTGCGAAAGGTCGCGGATTATACAGGACTTTTTTCTACACGGGGGTGCCCCGCGCAAAGGCTAGAACAGCTTGGAGATCGAGAAATTGAAGGTCCGCGAACCGCCACCGTTAGCAGTGACGTTCTTGCCGTCGATGATTTCGGCGAAATCGAAACGCGCCGTGAAATTGCGCGGGGCGGCGATCCGCAGCCCGACACCGGCGGACGACAGCGTCTGGGAGAGGGTTTCGCCGGGCAGCGGCTTGTTGCGTTTCACGTAACCCCAGTCGAAAAACGCCAGCGCGCGGATGCGGATGCCCCCGAAGCCTGGCGCATTGCCGAAATCCGGTGAATACACTTCGAACTGCCCGTCGACACCCTTGTCGTTGGATGCCTGGCGCAGGAGGAAGCCGCGCACGCTGTCCGGACCGCCAATGCCGTATTGCTCGGCCGGGATGAGGGCATCGCTGGTGGTCTGTCCGCCGACTTTGGCGCGAACCTGCATGTCGTAAGGGAGTTGCTGAACGAAATTGAAGCCTGCACGTGTAAGGAAGTAACCGGCAGTCGCACCAGCACGAGTCTGATTAAAGGTCGCCTGCCCCCCGTCGGTACCGCCGGGAAGATTGCGCACTAGGCTGGTATAGAACCCGAGTTCTGACTTCGGCAGCCGCCACAGGCCAGAGTAGGTCAGGTTGACCGGATGGGTCACGATGTCGGGCACGAGGTTGATGCCCGCCACAGTCACGTTGTTGTGGAAGTCGTTCCAGTTGAAGCCGAGCCAGATCTTGTGTTCGTAGTCCGCCAGCTTCGGCAGGTAGTAATTCCAGCGACCCCCCATGATGGTGCCCGAACCGCTGACGTTGAACAGCCCTGCCACCGTGCCGGAATTGACGTTCGAGTATCCGTAGAAAAGGTCGATCGAGCTCTTGAGGTTGTACAGCGGCAGGTGATAGCCCGTGCCGAAGATCTTGACGTCGTTCCAGTGCCCGCCGGATGGCGAAGTGACGTACTGGAGGTTGAGCACGTCGTCGCGGCCCGTGAGGTTGGCGTACTGGAAACCCGCGCCGAGCCGGAAGACCCCGGTGGCGTTGGTGCCGGTGTTGTCGATGGAGACCAGCGCGCTCCACGGCTTGACGTCCGCGATGCGCACCGTCGCGTCGACCTCGCCGTCCTTCTCGCCCGAGCGCAGCAGCACCGTGGTCTGCTTGGCCGGCTGCTCGGTCAGCATCTGCAGGTTGACCGCGATGTCCTGCGAGTTGGGGGTTTTACCCTCCTGCAGGAACGGCAGGCTCCAGCGGATGTTGCGATCGCTGAAGAACTGGTTGCCTTCGATATTGACCTTGCCGATCTTCGCTTCGACCACGTTGAAGCGCACGACGCCGCGCGTGATGTCCTGCTCCGGCAGCGTGACCTGCACGATGCCCCAGCCGCTGTGCCGGTAGGTGTCTTCAAGCGCCTCCAGCGCGCGCTGAATGTCGGCGAATTCCTTGCCTGTGCCGACAAAGGGCGCCACGGCGGCGTCGAGCCGGGCCTGCGGCAGAAGGGTGTTGCCGACGACCTCAAACCGCTTGATTTCGAATGCAGGGGAAGCGGCCGGCTGCGCGTAGGCCGCGCGCAGTTCGGCGCCGCCCCAAACCAGGATCAAGGCTGTGACCGACACCAAGAATGTCTTATTAATCAACAAGATAAAGTATATATCGCAAGCGATTGTTTTAATTGTGACTTAGGCCGTTGCAATATAGCCAAATGTGACGATTTTCTCAATGATTCTGTAAACTTGTTGCACATTTGACGCACCGCCGCGCGCGATCCGGCCTATTTCGGCTCGCACGTCAGATCGCCGGAAGGCGCTAACACCACAGCCCCAGCAAGCCCTGCAGTTCTTCGGGTCGAAGAACTTCTCCTGCAGCAACGAATCGCGTTCCAGGAACTCGGGCGGCGGCATCTGCCAACGGCCGCCCGCCCTTGCCGTCCGACCGCACCGCCTCGCCACGCTCAACCTCGAGGGTTTTATCGCCGTCGGTAAACGCGATCTTGCCGTCGCGCACGAACACATGGACGCCGGAGGCGGACTTCCTGCTTCCATCGCCAAACAGTTTATTCAGGTCGACCTCGATCTTGTCGGGAGATGGCAGCCTGCTGTCATCGAAGAGGGGCTGCACTTTGGATAGGTATACCGGTTTGCTTCCGCGATCCGGCATAGCGATGGTCTGGTCTTTGTTGACTTCATAAAGGCCCGCAGCGGTGTCGACAAGCACAGTGCCGCCCCACGTGTGCAAGAGCAAGCCCGTGACCGGAGGTGTGGCTGTTAGTTTAGAAGTTTGCGGCCCAGAGGGGGGGGGGGGGGGGGGAGAACTTCTCGGCCGTCGCGGAGGGGGCGTGCGCGATTCTCTCCCCCAGGCTGTTCCGGGCTCTGCTCTGCCCCAGACACCACCCAGGCCGGATGC
>Ga0105044_10000812_pt1 | contig 39944 bp, 29 predicted proteins | sample MAT01_FD_78092 | JGI IMG/M metagenome (GOLD analysis project Ga0105044, IMG submission 78092) | Freshwater microbial communities from Lake Fryxell liftoff mats and glacier meltwater in Antarctica - MAT-01 | ecosystem: Environmental > Aquatic > Freshwater > Ice > Liftoff microbial mat | place...
AATCAGGGGACTGCCGAGGTCGACCTGTTGCCGCTTTACCCCACCCTCTGCGATGGCCGCTGGCATGAGGTCGCCGTGCCGCTCGCGACCTTGCGCGCGAGTGGCAAACTCGACCCGACCAAGGCCTGGGAACTGTGCATCGCGACGAGTGCGCCAACGGCTATGACCTGCGATATCAGCATCGATGAGATCGGATTTTCCAAGGCGGCGAAATGATCCTGCTTGGTCCCTGGTCACAGGACCATCGCCCCTCGGATTGAATCGCTGATGGCGGATGCCTAGCATGCACGGATGCATCTGCGCCACCTGCTCATCGCCGCGCTGTCCAGCGCCGTGCTCCCCCTCACCGCCGCAGAGGTTCAAGCGACCTCCGCCGACGCCTTCGTCGACACCATCGGCGTCAACATCCACACGCACTACCAGGGCACGGTCTACGACCATCCGGTGAACCTGAAGGCAGCACTGGTGAAGCTCGGCGTGCGCCATGTGCGCGATGGCCTGGTCGATTCCAGCTGGCCCCCCTACTACGAACGACTCAACGATTTCGCCAAGGCCGGCATCAAGGCCACCCTGATCACCAGTTCCGCCATCGAACGCGTACTGCCCACCGCCATGAAACTGAAGGACGCCATCGAGGCCTTCGAAGGGCCGAACGAGGTCAACCTCAACAACTGGACGGTCGAGCGCGCGAGCCAGTACCAGAAGGATCTGTGGACCACCGTGCGTGCAGATGCGGCGTGGAACGCCATTCCCATCGTGAGCCTGTCGGTAACCGACTACGATTACGGCGCGAGGCTGGGCGACCTCAGTGGCGTGTGCGATTTCGGCAATATCCATCCCTACGCTGGTGGCTGGGAGCCAGAGAACGGCCACAACTGGATGAAGGCCGATCTGCCGAGCGGATTAAAAGGCGGACGGCTGTTCAGCGGCACCAAGCCGATGATCGTCACCGAGATCGGCTACACCAACCACCAGGGCAAGACCGGCCACGTCGCGGTGGTGCCGGAAGCCGCTGGGGTGTACCTGCCACGCGTCCTGCTGAACACCTTCCGCCACGGCGTGCAGCGCACGTTCCTTTACGAACTGTTCGACCTGGGTCTCGATCCGAACGAGCAGGAACACCACTTTGGACTGGTGCACAACGACGGCACGACCTTCAAGCCGGCAGGCACGGCGATGATGAACCTCATTCACGTGCTCGCTGACCCTGGTCCGTCGTTCACCCTTGGACAGCTTGATGTCGCCCTGAGTGAGCCATCCGCGCGCAGCCAGTTGTTCCAGAAACGCGACGGATCGTTCTTCCTCGCCGTGTGGCTGCCGACCTGCTTGTGGGACCAGTCACGCGGTTACGGCCAGAAGCAGTATGAGGACCCGGCGGACAAGCCGTGCACCGTCACCATCACGCCGACGCCGAAGCGGATCACCGCCATCAGCGGTCTGGATACGACACTCAAGCGGCAGGTCCTACCCGCGGGCAAAACCGTCACGGTGACGGCGAGCGAACGGGTGCTCATCCTGCAGGTGGATCCCTAAACGCGTTCGGAGTGCGTTAACAGATATTCCATCAGGACGATCACTCGATGGCGGATTAATTCGGACACGTCGCTGGATCATGGACCATTATCGGGACAGTCCATTTCCTGCGAGGTGCTCATGCTGGCCGACTCCGTATCCGCTTCCGGTTTTCTTCGCCTCGTTTTTCCTGCGTTGCTGATTGTCGGGCTCACCGCCGACAGTTTCGCTGCGACTGCAGCCGGTGTCCCCGATGACGCCCGCTACCAGATCGAGACGTTGGCCGAGGATCTGCCGCAGCCGATGCAGCTGCAGGTCGCGCCGGATGGTCGCATCTTCTTCATCGAGATCGGCGGCAAGCTGAAGATCTTCAACCCGGCGACGCGGCAGACCACCGTCGCCGCATCGATCCCGGTGTTTACCGGCCAGGAAAACGGCCTGCTCGGCATGGCGCTCGATCCGGCCTTCGCCAGCAACGGCTGGATCTACCTGCTGCACTCGCCGAATGATTTCAAAGGTCAGCACATCAGCCGCTTCGTGATGAAGGGCGACAAGCTCGACACCAGCAGTGCCAAGGTCCTGCTCGCCTTCGAGGAACAGCGTGAGCAATGCTGCCACCACGCTGGCTGCCTGCGCTTCGGTCCGGACGGCTTCCTCTATTTTTCGACCGGCGACAACACCAATCCCTTCGAGAGCGATGGTCTGGCGCCAATCGACCAACGGCCTGGACGCGGTCCGTGGGATGCGGCAAAATCCGCCGCCAACACCAATGACCTGCGTGGCAAGATCAACCGCATCAAACCGACTCCCGACGGCGGTTACAGCATTCCACCTGGGAACCTGTTCCCCACAGGAACGGCCAAGACGCGGCCGGAAGTTTACGTCATGGGCTGCCGCAATCCCTGGCGCTTCAATTTCAATGCCAAGACCGGCACGCTGTACTATGGCGATGTCGGCAACGATGCGGGTGGCGACGACGCATCACGTGGGCCACGCGGCTATGACTTGATCAACCAGGTGAAGAAGCCGGCGTTCTTTGGCTGGCCGCTGTTTCGTGGCAACAACTTCCCCTACGCCGCCTACGACTTCGACAGCAAGAAGGTCGGCGAGCGGTTCGATCCGCTCAAGCCGATCAACGACAGCCCGAACAACACTGGCCTGCGCGTGTTGCCGCCGGCGCAACCAGGTTGGATCTTCTATCCAAGCGGCGCGTCGTCGGAGTTTCCCGAGCTCGGTTCCGGCGGACGCACCGCCTGTGCCGGTCCGGTGTTCAACTGGAAGCCGGACTACGAAAAAACCGGCGGGTTCCCCAAGTACTACGACAACTGCTTGCTGATCTACGATTGGAACCGGCCGTTCTTCAAATGGGTGCGACTCGACGCGAGTGAAAAACGCGTAGCGATCGAACCGTTCACCAGCGCCGTGCGCATGCTGGGCGAAAACACCAAAGCCGATGCGAACGACACCGCCTACCCGCTGCGTCGGCTGGTCGACATGACCTTCGGCCCCGATGGCGCGCTGTACCTGCTCGACTACGGCACCACCTGGGGCGCCAACAAGGACGCCAAGCTGGTGAAGATCAGCTACCAGCCGGGCAACCGCGCACCGATCGCCAAGGCCTCGGCCAAGGCCAACGCCGGTCGTGAGCCGTTCACGGCCGAACTTTCAAGCGCCGGCACCACCGATGTGGATGGTGATGCGCTGTCGTACGAGTGGCGTTTGATGCCCGAGGACAAGGTGCTGTCCAAGCAGGCCAATCCCAAGGTGACGCTCGCCACGCCAGGCAACTTCGTGGTCGAACTGCGAGTCAAGGACGCCAAAGGCGCGACCGGCATGACCAGCCTGCCGCTGACCGTCGGCAATGCTCCGCCCGAGGTGCGCTTCGAATCACCGCAGGATCGCGACTTCTTTACTCCAGGAAAACTCGTGGCCTATAAACTGGTGGTGAAAGACGCCGAGGACGGCGCCTCCGACGCCAAAACCGATAGCAAGGCGGATGACCTCGCCACCCGCACCATGCTGGCAGCGGAATGGACGCGCGCCGACGGCAAAGACGACCTGCCTCCTGGACAGACGCGCATGAAGGCCAGCGATTGTTTCGCCTGCCACGCGGTCGAACAGAAGATCGTCGGACCAGCGCTGGTCGATATCGCCGAGAAATACCGTGGCCAAAGCGGCGCTGCCGAAACCACCATCCAGCGCATCATCAAGGGTTCGACCGGCGTGTGGGGTCAGTTGCCGATGCTGCCGCATCCCCAGCACACCGCCGATGAGGTGGCGCAGATGGTGCAATGGATCTTCAGCCTGAAGAAGGGCGCCGGTGGTCCGACACGTTTGTCGGGTTTGAGTGGCGAGGTCCTGGCGCCGAGCGACGCCGCGGTGGCCAACGGCATCTTGGAGGCCAGCTACACCGACCTCGGACGTGATCCCGCCGTGGCGCTCACCACTCGCACCGTCATCCATCTGCTCGCGCGTCGCGTCGAAGCTGAATCCGGCGAACCCAGCGACGGTATCAAAGTGCGTGACCAAGACGGCGCGAGCGGCAAGAAGTGCCTGACGGTCATCGCCGGCAGCGGCTTGAAGATCGCGACACTGAATCTGAAGGACACCGCCAGCGTGACTTGCCGCGTCGCCAGCGCCCAGGGCGGCGTGATCGAAATCCGTGCCGCGTCCAAAACCGGCAAGGTACTCGCCGTCTGTGAGGTCAAGCCAACGGGCGGTGCCGACAAATGGACCGAGGTGAACGCGCCGTTGAAGACCACCGCCGAACGCACCGAGGTGGTGGTGTTGTTCAAAGCCGCAGACAAGGCGGTGAAGGGCGACCTGCTCGACCTTGACTGGATCCAGTTCAACGCGCCGTGATCTGATCGTGATGTGCGCCTCTACGGCAACGCAACGGCCCAGACCTCGGTGATCATGCGCAGTCCGACCGGATCATAAGCAGTCAGTTCCTGACGGTCGTAGGGTGCGAAATCATTCTCGCCGAAGAATGCCTCGCTCAGTTCGGCGAAGTACTCATGCCGCGTGCTGAGCGCATAGGCCTCCACCAACTCCTTGCCGTGTCCGCGCGTCACCTGGCGGTAGAGCCCGGCATCCTTGGCCTTGCCGTAGGCCACACCAATCACGGGATCAGCGGTCGGTGTCAGGTGATGGAAGGCGTGCGCCATTTCATGCAGCAGGCAGAACGGCTGACTGCGCACCAAGCCGGTGAATTCGCGCCAGTTGCAGATCTCGACGTGACCGGCCATCTCGCGTGGGTAACCGTTCTGCGCCAACCACTCCGCTGACGGATGATGCTGCGCGCCGAATTTCCGGTACGTCGCGCTTGAGACATAGACCTTCACCGAACGACGCAGTTGTTCGCGCGCCGCCTCCGGCAACCGCCCAAGGCGCGTTACCTGCTCGGCCAACACCGCATCGAACGCCCGGCGTTCGTCCTCGCCCCCCTGCCTGCACCCATCATCGAGCAGCACCTGCCAACCGGCGATCTGGATGGACTGATAGGTGGTATCCGCCGATCTACACGCGGATCCCAGGACGGTCAGCAACCAAACGATGAACAGGGAGCGGCTCATGACGCCGAATGGAACAGCGTCCTGTTCGCCTTGCAATCGGTGGACGCACATCGTTCTAGATCAGCAGCTCCTTCACCACCTCGCCATACACATCCGTTAGCCGGTAGTCACGTCCGGCGTGACTGAAGGTCAGGCGTTCGTGGTTGATGCCGAGCTGATGCAGGATGGTCGCGTGCAGGTCGTGCAGATGGACCTTATCAGCGACCGCGTAGTGACCGAACTCATCCGTAGCGCCGTGGGCATGGCCGCGTTTGAAACCACCGCCAGCGACCCACATGGTGAACCCCCCTGGGTTGTGGTCGCGACCACTGCCGTTGTTCTCAGCGTAGGGTGTGCGGCCGAACTCGCCGCCCCACAGGACAATCGTGTCGTCAAGCAGGCCACGTTGTTTGAGATCAGCGAGCAACGCGGCCACCGGTTGGTCGGTGGCCATGGCGTGATCCTTGTGCCGCGGCATGTCGCTGTGCTGATCCCACGCCGGGTTGCTGGAACTGCTGGTGTTGTAGTTCACCTGCACGAAGCGCACGCCGGCCTCGCTGAGTTGACGGGCCATCAGGCATTTGCGCGCGAAGTCGTCGGTGGGTTTCTGATCGATACCGTAGAGGTCGCGCGTGGCCTGGGTCTCACGTGCGAGATCGACCACCCCAGGTGCCTGCGTCTGCATGCGCCAAGCGAGTTCGTAGCTACTGATCACCGCGTCAAGTTCCTGCGCCCCAGGTTGCCCGGCGACCTGCGCGGTGTTGAGCGCCTGTTGCAGATCGAACTGCCGACGGGCCACGTCGGGCGCACGCCCAGGTGTGACGTTGCCAAAGGTCATGTCGCGCGCGCTCATGCCGGCACGGCCGATGGCGGTGCCCTGATGCACGGCCGGCAGGAAGGCGCTGCCGAAGTTGCGTGGGCCGCCATTGCCGAGCGAGGGACCGATGCTGACGAAGCCGGGCAGGTTCTGGTTCTCGCTGCCAAGGCCGTAGAGCAGCCACGACCCCATTGACGGGCGAATGAAGTTGGCCGCGCCGGTGTGCATGAACAACGTCGCCGGACCATGCGCCACGCCTTCGGTGTGCATGGAGCGGATGACGCAGAGATCGTCCATGTGTTTGGCGATGTTGGGAAACAACTCCGAGGCCCACAATCCACTCTGGCCGCGTTGTTTGAACTCCCACAGCGGTTTCATCACCCGACGGTTGGCGCCGGTACCGCCGCGTTTGATCGCGCGTTCGTCGGCGAAGTCGAGCATGCGCCCGTCCTGTTTCACCAGCTCCGGTTTCCAATCGAAGCTGTCGACCTGGCTGACGCCACCGGCCATGAACAGGAAGATCACGCGCTTGGCCCGTGCGGGATGGTGTAGCTTGGTGAGCGGAGTGAGCGGCGGAATCGCGGCAGTGAGATTCGCGACCAATCCCGCCAGCGCGAGGCTGCCGAAGCCGCAAGCAAGATTGCCCAACAGACGACGACGGGTGAGTGGTGCGTGGTGCATGGGGTGTCCGCCGGTTTCAGTCAAGGTATCGGAAGGCCACCGAGCCGAACAGGCTCTGGTGGATCATCGACCAAGCGTCGGCCGAGCCGGCGGATTCCTGGAGCAACCGCTCGCACGCCGTCTTTTCCGCGGCAAGCGGCGGACGACCAAGGCAGTGCAAGAAGACGCGGGCGAGCCGCTGGTCCTGGGTTCCTGGAAACGCCATGACCTGCTGCGCGGCGAGTCGCGCCTGCTCCAACACGAAGGGATGATTGAGAAAATACAGCGCCTGCGGCGCCACCGTGGTGGTGTGGCGTTGACCCTGCGAGGTGTTGATGTCGCCGAAGTCGAAGGTCGCGAACAGTTCCAGACGGTTGTTGCGGAAAGCTGGCGTGTACAGGCTGCGCCGCACATCGGTGAACTGGTATCCGAATTCCACTGCCGAGGCCGCGGCGCTGTCCGAGGCCGCGGCACCGGCACCACGGATGTTGGGGCCGCCGACGGTGCGATCGAGCGCACCGCTGACCGCCAACATCGCGTCGCGAATCTGTTCGGCGTCCAAACGACGACGATTGGCATGCGCCAGCCAGCGGTTGTCGGGATCCATCGCGGTGTCCGCGATCGCCAGTTGCCAGGTGCGCGAGCGGACGATCTCGCGAATGAGGGTACGCAAATTCCAGCCCTCGCGTTGGAATCGTTGCGCCAGATGGTCGAGCAGCTCCGGATGTGATGGTGCCTCACCAGTCGTGCCGAAGTTGTCGACTGTACGCACCAAGCCCTGACCAACGAGCCAGGTCCACACCCGATTGACCAGCACGCGCGCAGTCAGCGGGTTTTCACGCGCGACCAACCACTCCGCCAATTCACGCCGCCCGCTGTGCGTCGCCGGGATGGTCACGTTTCCAGACGAGATGACGCTCAGGAACCCGCGCGGCACCAAGGTGGTTTTCTGATGCACCTCGCCACGTACGCGAATGTGGGTGTCGCCGATGGTATCCTCCTCACGCACGCTCATGGCCATCGGACGGCTGTCGCTGAGGCGCTTCAATTCGGCAAGCTGTTGTTCCAACTGCGAGATCTCTGCGCGCAGCGCACTGACGTCCCGCGATTCCGACGCGCTGGCGCTGGCAGAGGCGCTGGGAGTGGTAACAGCGGCGACCGGCAAGAACTGCACCAGATCGGCAGTGACGTAACCGGTGGTGCCTTCATTGGAGATGATCACGTAGCTGACGCCGTCCTGTTCGAACTGATAGGTGCCGAGGGAGACGTAGCGCCCTTCAATATCCGGCTGCTTGGTCTGATCGACGTACACCGTGACCTCACCCATGGCGTGGAAGATGTGCACCGGGACACGCGTCGAACGACCCGCCAGGGCAGGATAGGCCAAACGCACGTCGTAGCGACCAGACGCCGGCAACTGCGGCGTGAAGGTTAGGCTCTTCGCCCCCTTCTCCTGGTTGTCGTCATGCACGTAGCCACTGCCGAAGAAGAACTTGGAGTAGGTCGAGTGTTTCCACATCCCGCTCGCCTGCGCCGCCGTGTCGTCGATGACCACGCCGGCAACGTCGCTCAGGGCGAGCGGCTGGTTGATCTTCTTCGCTAGGCCCGAGGCCGCGTCCTTAGAACGGGCGATCTCGTTCTTGGCTTCCTTCAGGCGCTTCTCCACCGTCGCGATTCGCGCGTCGGCGTCAGCCAGACGTTTCTCCTCGTCCTCCGCCAACGGCAGCGACGCATCAATCCAGCGCACCACGTTGTCGCTGTAGTTCGACAGCGTGCGGGTCGAAGCGAAGATGCCCGCGAGGGCGTAGTAATCGCTTTGCGAGATGGGATCAAACTTGTGGTCGTGGCAACGCGCGCAGCCGATGGTCTGGCCCATGAAGGCCTTGCCGATGGTGTCGAGTTGTTCATCGATCACATCGAAACGCAGGCGCTGCTTGTCTTGCTCCTCATAGATCGTCGGGCCGAGCGCGAGGAATCCCGTGGCGATCAGATTGCGCGCCCGCTCCGCATGCGACGCGGCAGGCAGCAGATCGCCAGCTATCTGCTCCCGGATCATCTGGTCGAGTGGACGGTTCTCGGCGAAGGCCTGCACCACGTAATTGCGAAACCGCCACGCGTCCTTGAACAACAAGGTGCGTCCGCCGCCGCTCGATTCGGCAAAACGGGTGATGTCGAGCCAATGGCTCGCCCAGCGTTCAGCGAATGCCGGGCTGGCCAACAACGTGTCGGTGAGCTGGTCGACTGCCCGCGCGTGATCACTACGGGCCAGGGCGACGAACTGCTCCACCTGCTCAATCGTGGGTGGCAATCCAGTAAGGGTGTAGACCAGGCGACGTGCCAGGACGGCTGGCTCGGCGTCGGCGACCGGATGCAGTTCATGGGCTTCCAGCGTCGCGAGGACGAAGCGATCGATGGCGGTGCGGGGCCACGCGCCGTCCCTCACCGACGGTGGTTCGCCCGCGCGCAGCGGAGCGTAGGCCCAAAAGTTTCTGCCATCGGCCACGCTCATCGCCGTGCTCTTCGTTGGCGTCTGTGCATGTCCAACGCGTGGATCGTGCGCACCTCGACGCACCCATTCGCTCAGCACACTCAGTTCACGCTCACTGAGTTTCTGCTTCGGCGGCATCTGCAGATCGAGGTCTGACCAACTGACGGCCTTGATCAGCAAGCTCTCCTCGGGTTTCCCAGGCACGATCGCCGGCCCGGCATCGCCGCCTTTCTGCCAGTCGGCCCGACTGTCCAATGACAGACCGCCTTTGACCTTCTTGGTGGGACTGTGGCACTCGACGCAGCGTTCGCTGAGGATCGGCCGCACGTGGGTTTCGAACCACGCCGTCTCTTCAGCTTCGGCAGCAGCTAGGATCAACGGCCAGCACAGCAGCAACAGGCGACAGGTGCGCATGGGGGCTCCGCCAAAGGAGTCCGCTTCCAACGACTTTGGACACCCCGGTTTCACGAATCAGCGAACCTGTGCACCAATCAGTGCTTGGCAGTGCTTGGCAGTGCTTGGCAGTGCTTGGCAGTGCTTGGACGTTGTCCGAAAGCACGCCAGCCCGTGTTGTCATGATGGTGTGCCTGAGTACATCAGCACATCTGCGCCGCGCCTGGAGCAGTGAAATGAAAGTAAAGTTCAGCCCCGAGCAAATCCCCTGTCCAACTTCCGCCGAACCGGACTCTTCAGGTGACACCATGCCCGATCCCGATCCCCAGGCCGAAGAGTTCGTCGTCCTGCTCTCCCGCCACGAGCGGATGCTGGGCGCCTACGTCATGACCATGGTGCCGCAGCCGGCGGATGCCGACGACATCCTGCAAGAGGCCAAGGTGGTGATGTGGCGTGCCTTCGGCCAGTTTACTCCAGGGACCAGCTTCGCGGCGTGGGCGCGCAAGGTGTGCTTTCACCAAGTGCTGAGCTTCCGCAAACGCCGCCACCGCGACCGGCTCGACTTCAGCGAGGCCTTCCTCACTGCGGTGGCCGACGAAGTGGAGCAGTCGAGCGAGCGCCTTGGCCAACGCGAACAAGCCCTGCAGGGCTGCCTGGCCAAACTCAGACCCGACCACCGCCAGGTGCTGGAGCTGCGCTATCACGAAGGCCTGGAACTGGAGGCGATGTCTGAGCGCCTTGGCCGCACCACCACCGCGCTCTACCGCCTGCTCAGCCGCCTGCGCCAGTCGCTGCACGGCTGCATCACCCAATCACTGACCACTACCCATGACGCCTGATCCCACCGCAACGCCTGCTGATGAACTGCTCGCACTCTGCGACCGGCTGTGCGACGGCACGCTCACGCCCGAAGAACGCGAGCGTCTGGAGGCATTGGTGCTGGGCGACGCCGCGCTGCGGCGGCTCTATGTCGAACAGCTCCAGCTCAACGCCCATCTGCGGCAAAGCAGTGCGCGTCTGAGCGACGCGCCGCTCGCCTCGGTGTTACGGGCGGTGTTGCCAACACCGACGCGACAGCGGTCGGTGTGGCCGACGCTGTGGAATGCCGCCGCGGCGCTGTTCCTGGTGATTGGTGGCGCGTGGTGGCTGGTCACCAGCGGTGGCGATGACGAACTCGCCGTGCTGCAGGAGGCGCAGAACGCGCGCTGGCGCAGTAGTACCCTGCCGACTGCACCGGGTTCGACGCTCACCGCTGGGCGGCTGTACTTGGCGGAAGGTCTGGCGCGTCTGCGTTTCGCCAGTGGCGCCGAGGTCACGCTCGAAGGTCCCGCAGATATCGAACTGATCAGCCGCCAACGCTGTCGTCTGCACAGCGGTTCCTTGGTGGCCCACGTGCCGGACAGCGCCAAGGGCTTCACCGTCTTGACCAAACAGGCGACGCTGATCGACCACGGCACCGACTTCGGCATCAGTACCGACAGCGACGGTCGCGCCCGCGTGCACGTGATGAAGGGCGAGGTCGAGCTGCAGCACCGCACTGGTGGACCTGCTCTGCGCCTGCTCACCCAACAGATGGCCACCATCACCCCTGAGGGCCTGATGCCCGTTAGCGACCTGGACATCGAACCGGGCAACCAGCGTGGACCCACCACCGCGACGGCGTTCACCCAGGAGCTCACCACCACCAGCGGTAATGGTGCCGCCAGCTACGTCACCTCGCCTGGCACCGAAAAACATTTCTCTGACACGTTGCTGCTGCTGAAGAACGCCGCGATCAAAAACTTCCTGCGCAAGGCCATCCTGCGTTTCGATCTGGCGGCGATCACCAACCCACACCAGCTCCAGGCCGCGCGCCTGACACTGCAATTCGAACCCACTGGCTACGGCTTCGCCACCCTGGGCGGCGATGCGCGCTTCGGCGTCTATGCCGTCACCGATGACGTGCAGGACACCTGGTCACCGACCCAACTTGACTGGCACACCATGCCCGCATTTCATGACGACCCAGGTCGCGTGGATGAGCGCAAGGCGGTCAAGGTCGGCGAGTTCGTGATGCCATTGGGCGTGCTCGGCGGACCGATGTCGATCGAGAGCCCGGCGCTCATCGAACGAATCCGCAGCGACCCCAACCGCCAACTCACCCTGATCATCGTGCGCGAGAATCCCTTGGAGGTGTCCTCTGGCATCGTCCACGGCTTCGCCGGCAACCACCATCCGACGCTGCCGCCGCCGACGCTGCGCCTGCGCTGAACCTTCCCAGGAACCGTCATGCTCCGCACCGCCCTGCTGTTCCTGATCCTCGGCACCGGCTTGGTGCCGCTCGTCGGTGCGGAGAAACACATCGTGCTGATCGCCGGCGAAGTCCAGCCGGTCGATCGCCGTGGCCATCACGACTACCTCGGCGGCATCGCGGTGATGCGTGATGCGCTGCGCCAGACCACGGGCATCACCACCACGCTGGTCAGTGACGGTTGGCCGGCAGATACCACGGTTATGCAAACTGCGGATGCGCTGGTGCTGTACAGCGACGGCGGCGGCAAGCAGGCGTGGTTGGCGGAAACGGCGCGGGTCGACCTGATGGATGCGCTGGTCGCACGAGGCGTCGGCGTGGTGCTGATCCACCAAGCGGTGGAGCCGTCGGCCCCGCATCTGGAACGGACACTGCGCTGGATAGGCGCCAGCTACAACGGGAAGAACTCCACTCGCGGACATTGGGACAGCACCCACAGCTCCTTTCCGACGCACCCGATCACCGCCGGCGTGACGCCGTGGACCTGCAAGGACGGTTGGCTGACCCATCTGCGTTTTTCCGAACCGCTCAGCGCCACTACGCCGCTGCTGTGGTCGAGCCAAGCCCAGGGAGGCCAGCCGACGCCGGGTTTGAGCGATGTGGTGGCCTGGGCCCATGAACGCCCGACCGGCGGACGCTCCTTCGCCTTCACCGGCCTCGACGCCCACGACGCGTGGAAACTCGCCGGCGTGCGGCAACTGATGATCAACGGCATCCTGTGGAGCGCCGGCTGCGTGATCCCGGACAACGGTGCACCCTGCGCCCTGAGCGATGCGGCCATTGATCAGTTGGTGACGCCGCGCGTGGATGGGAAGGCGCTGTTTAAGAAGTGAGGCAACGGCCATCCGCCGCAACGGTTCGCTAACGACCAACCTTTATCTGAATCTGGTCTGGAATTCGTCCACACGCGTGGCGGTCGCCGATACACGTTGTGCGGCTGGGACGGTTGCGTGACGCTCACGACCTACCTACGGTTCGCGCCTTCCTTCCGCTGAGAAAGGTCCGCGACCATGAGTTCATCGCTGAAAATCTACCGCACCGCCCAGGGCGCCGTGGTCCAGAAGGGCACCGCGTCCTTTCTGCTCGCGGGCTTCGAGTGGGACAGCCTGTTCCACGACGCTGATCCGCTGGCGACCATCACCAAGCGCATCAACGGCGCGACCATGCACCAGTCGACGCTCGCGCCGTTGGCGCCGACCGTGCATCAGGAGATCTGGGCCGCGGGCGTGACGTATTACCGCAGTCGCGATGCGCGCATCGAAGAATCCAAGGGCGCTGGCGGCGGCGATTTTTATGCCCGCGTTTACGACGCCGTGCGTCCCGAGCTTTTCTACAAATCGAGCCCGCACCGCGTCGCTGGCCCAGGAACCGGCGTACGCATCCGCAAGGATTCCAAGTGGAACGTGCCCGAGCCCGAACTGACGCTGGTAATCAACCGCTTCAAAAAAATCATCGGCTACACCATCGGCAACGACATGAGCAGCCGCGACATTGAAGGCGAGAACCCGCTCTACCTGCCGCAGGCCAAGAGCTACGACCAGGCCGCCGGTCTGGGTCCCTGCATCCTGCTGAGCAACGAAATGCTGCCGGTCGAGACCGAGATCCGCATCGTCATCAGCCGCGGCGGCAAAGAGATGTTTGCCGGCGCGACGACGTTGGCGCAGCTCAAGCGCAAGCCGGAGGAACTGGTCGAGTTCCTGACCCGCGAGATGAGTTTCCCGGATGGTGGATTCCTCATGACCGGCACCGGCATCGTACCGCCGAACGAATTCACGCTGTTGTCCGGCGACCGCATCGCGATCACCATCGCGCCGATCGGCACGCTCGAAAACACCGTCATCTAAGTCTTCCCCTGGGAGCGCCGAGCACCAGCTCGGCTAGGTTACGATGCCGAGCTGGTGCTCGGCGCTCCCAAGAAACGCACCATCACCTCGGAGCCTCTTATGGACCTGCACGGCAAAAACATCATCAACGGTGACGCGGTGGCCACTTCGGCCAAGACCTTCACCGCCGTCGACCCAGCGACCGCCACAGCGCTGATGCCCGCGTTCCATGAAGCATCCCTCGGCGACGCCGATCGCGCCGCCAAAGCGGCGGCAGATGCTTACGCGACCTATCGTCGCACCACACCGGAAACGCGGGCCGCGTTCCTGGAGAAAATCGCCGCAGAAATCGAAGCCCTCGGCGACGAGTTGATCAATCGCGCCAACGCCGAAACCGGCCTGCCGATAGCGCGCCTGCAGGGCGAACGCGGCCGCACCACCGGCCAACTGCGCGCCTTCGCCGCGCTGGTGAAGGAAGGTTCGTGGGTCGACGCGCGCATCGATCGCGCCCAACCCGAGCGCAAGCCGCTGCCGCGTCCTGATGTTCGCCGCATGCTCATGCCTATTGGCCCGGTGCTGGTCTATGGTGCATCAAACTTCCCGCTGGCGTTCTCCGCCGCCGGTGGCGACACCGCGTCAGCGCTCGCTGGCGGCAACACCGTCGTGCTCAAAGCGCATCCTGCGCATCCCGGCACCTCGGAATTGGTGATGCACGCGGTGGCCAAGGCCATTGCCGCGTGCGGCCTGCCCAAAGGCACGGTCAACCTCATCCAGGCGGTCGACACCACGGTCAGCACCGCGCTGGTGCAACATCCGCTGATCCAAGCGGTCGGCTTCACCGGTTCGCTCGGCGCGGGTCGCGCGATCTACAATGCTGCCGCTGCGCGTCCGATCCCGATCCCGGTCTACAGTGAAATGGGCAGCATCAATCCGGTGTTCATCCTGCCCGGTGCGCTCGCCGAACGCGGCAAGGCCATCGCCGAAGGTTTCGTCGGATCGCTGACCATGGGCGTCGGCCAGTTCTGCACCAACCCAGGTGTGGTCGTCGCGCTAAAGTCGCCGCAGCTCGACCAGTTCCTCGCGGATGCTGGTGCACTCGTCACCGCCGCTGCGCCTGGGACGATGCTCTACGACGGTATCCGCACGCGCTACGAATCCGGCGTCGCCGCGCTGGCCAAACGTGCTGGCGTGACGCAAGTCGCCGCCGCAGCACAAACTACCGATCCGAAGAAAACTCAGGCCGGTGCACGCTTGTTCCGCGTCAGTGCCGCTGGATTCCTGGCGGATGCACACCTGCGCGAAGAAGTCTTCGGCCCGGCGTCCGTGTTGGTCGAATGCGCCTCGCTCAGTGAGATGGAGCAGGTCGCCAGCGCCATCTCTGGTCAGCTCACCGGCACGTTGCACACCGCTGCGTCCGATATCGCCACCAGCGCGCCGATTGCCGATGCCCTCGCCCAGCGTGTCGGCCGCATCTTATGGAACGGCTTCCCTACGGGCGTCGAGGTCTGTCCCGCGATGGTCCACGGTGGTCCATATCCCGCGACCACCGATGCACGCAGTACCTCAGTCGGCACCGCTGCAATCGAACGTTTCGTGCGTCCCGTGTGTTTCCAGAACGCACCACAGGAGCTGTTGCCCGTTGAGTTGCAGAACGCCAATCCGCGCGGCATCTGGCGCACCATGGACAGCGAGTTCAGCAAAAACGCAGTGTGAACCTGGAGCGCCAGCTTCCAGCCGGCCAGGGGCAATCGATAGTCCGGTTGTCATCGGAAAAATTCGACAACTGATTGCTCCTGGCCGGCTGGAAGCCGGCGCTCCACGCTACTTCTCCGACTTCCACTTCCACAGCGGTGTCGGCGTGCGGCTGCTGGCGAACAAGTCCTTGGCCTTGGCCACGATCTCGGGTTTTTGCGCCGCAATGTTGGTGGTTTCGCCCAGGTCCTTGCTGAGGTCATAAACCTCAATCGGTCCATCGAGTGATTTATCGAGGCCGAGTTGGATGGCCTTGTAATCGCCGAAGCAAACGGCGCGTTTGCCACCCTGTTCGTAGAACTCCCAGTAGAGATGGCTGTGTTTCGCCTGCTCACCTTTGCCGGTCAGGGTCGGCAGCATGCTGATGCCGTCGATATTGGCGGGTGCCTTCGCGCCGGCGAGTTCGCAGATGGTCGGGACAAAATCCCAGCCAGCACTGATGTGGTCGCTGGTGCGACCAGGAGCGATGGTGCCCGGCCACCAGGCGATGAGCGGTGAGCGGACGCCACCTTCATACATATCGCGTTTCACGCCGCGCAGCGGGCCGCTGGAGTTGAAGTCGGCTTCCTTGTGGCCGCCTTCGTCGCACGCGCCGTTGTCGCTGGTGAAAATCACCACGGTGTTGCGCTCGATGCCCAATTCCTTCAGCCGCTCGACCACTCGTTCGACATCGCGATCGAGGCGCGAGACCATGCCAGCGAAGGTTGCCTTCGGCTCCTTTTCCGTGCGGTAGTGTTTCTCTTCACGCACCTCGGTCGGTTCCTCGACCAAGCCACGGTACGGTGCCTTGTCCGCTTCAGGAGCATAGAGGCTGGCATGCGGAATGGTGACGCTCAGGTGCAGGTAGAACGGTGCGCCCTTGTTGGCAGTGATCCAATTGAGCGCTTCGTCGATGATCAGCGCGTGGGCGTCGTGATCGCCGTCATGTAGTTTGTTGTTGGGATACTCCAGTTTGGTGCCATTGCGTACCAGGAACGGCGGGAAGGGATGGTGCGCCGCTCGGTGTGAGAGATAGCCAAAAAAGTGCTGGAAGCCGGAATCATTTGGCAACGTCAGCGCCTCATCGCTGCAATAAACGCCAGATTTTCCGATCATCGCCGTCCGGTAACCAGCGGCGTTCAGCAGCGTCGGCAGCAAGACCTCGTTCGGATCCGGTTTCTCCAGCAAGGCACCATTGCCACGGATGCGACAGTGACCGGTGTGCAGGCCAGTAAGGAGCGCGCAGCGCGACGGTCCGCACACCGTTGAGCCGGCGTAATGTTGGGTCAGACGCAGGCCTTCCGCCGCCAGACGGTCGAGCACCGGTGTGCGGATGGTCTTCTGGCCGTAACAACCGAGGTCGGCCCAGCCCAGATCGTCGGCCAGGATGTGGATGACGTTGGGGCGATCAGCCGCTGGCAACGTGAGGACGATGGCGGCGAGCAGGAGTAACAGGCGCATGCGAAGATCCTTCAGGGAACCGACGCCGCACCGTTGTGCCACTTGCCGGTGATGAAAGTGCGCCAGCCCGCGGCAGCGAACCGTTCAGGCCACGTCTCCTGTTCTTTGAGCTGCTCGTGAATGCGAAACAGCGAGCGCCCGGTCATCAGCATCGCGCGCGACGGCACACACACCGCCCCCTGCATCGCACCCATACAGTAGGCGCGGGTGAAGGTGGTTCCGCGGCTCACCAACCGATCGAGATTCGGCGTGCGCACCCGGCCATTGCCGAGCGCCGCGATGGCGTCGGCGCGCTGGTCGTCGCTGAAAAGAAAGAGGATGTTGAGCTTCGCCGCGTCGCCGGCGTGGGCGTTGATCACCACGATGACCAGCAGCGCGACGCGCAGGACCGGCCAGTTCATTTCGCGGCGCCGAACTGGATACGGAAAGCCACGGCATACGGATTCTCGGCCGGACCAGCGATCCCTTCATTCACCAACTGAGGACGAACGGACGTCCACCACGATTCAAACTCCGCCGCCAACTGCGTGACCACCTGCGGATTGGCGGCGGTGACCTCTGTGGTTTCACTCGGATCCGTGCTGAGGTCGAACAGTTGCCAGACCGGCTTGGTGCCGTCCTTGCTGACCGATACCAAGTGCCAGCGCGGAGTGCGCACGCTGCAATCCTTGTATTTTCCGGTTTCTGGCGCACTGCCGCGATTCCAACGACCGACGTGGGTGACCAGGGTGCGCTCCGCCCACGGCTCCTGGGCATCGCGCAGGAGTGGCACCAGCGAACGTCCCTCGGCCTGCTGTTGCTCAACCTCGTTCAAGCTGACGCCGGCCAGTTCGGTGAGCGTGCGGAAGACATCCACATGCGCCGTCAGCGCGCTGCGGTCTCCGGGCGCCAACGTGCCCGGCCAACGCCAGAAGGACGCCGAGCGGGTTCCACCCAGCCACGGTGTGACCTTCGCGCCACGCATGCCGGCGTTGAAGACCTTCACGCCTTTGGTGCCACCGTTGTCGTTCATGAACACCACCAGGGTGTCGCGCTCGATGCCCCAGGTGGTGAGCGACGCGAGCAGCTTCCCGATGTTGTCATCGATATTGGCGATCATGCCGAAAAACTTGGCCTCATCCGCGTCAACCTTGCCGGCATACCGCGCCTCGTCTTCGGGTCTGACCTGGAGCGGCGTGTGGGGAGCGTTGGTGGCGATCCAGGTGAAGAACGGCGTGTCACTTTTGTTCTGTTCCATCCAGCGCATGGCCTGGGCGAAAAACAGATCGGTGCAATAGCCCTCGGTGCGCTCAAAGGTGCCGTTGTGACGCAGCACGGGATTGGTGTACATGTTTCCAGGCGCATCACCGCATGAGCCCGGAAAAGACTGGCCGATTCCGCCACCGCCATGAATGAACACCTCATCGAAGCCACGCATCCCAGGCTGGTACTCGTCCTCATCCCCCAGGTGCCATTTGCCGAAGATGCCGGTGCGATAGCCGGCACGTTTGAGCACCTGCGGCAAGGTCACCGCATCCAGACGCAAACGTTCCCGTTCGTAGATCGTATGGGTGATGCCGTTGCGGAACTCATGGCGGCCGGTCAGCAACGCACTGCGGGTCGGAGCACAGGTTGGGCTGACATGGAAGTCGGTGAAGCGCACCCCCTGCGCATGCAGGCGGTCCATGTTGGGCGTCTTCAGGATTGGATTGCCATGACAGGACAGATCACCGTAACCCTGGTCGTCGGTCAGGATGACGATGATGTTCGGTCGGCGCGGCGCATCGGCAGCAGAGACCACCACCGCGAACAACCACAGGGCCAGCATCAGGAAAGTACGCTTCATGCCGGTGATATGCCCCAACTGCGAATTGCTTACACGCGACACGCACTGAGGCAGAGCCGGCCACCAGCTGAGCTGGTTCCATCTAAGCAACCTCGCTCCATCCAGTTGCCAGACAGGTGGTAAGCTGTTGGCAAACGGCCCATAGACGCGCACGGAGAAACCACGGATGTCCGCCATCACCCCTGGTGCCACCTGCACCCTGCGACTGGGACCGCTCATCGGCCGGCTGGCCATGGTGGTGTTGGCGCTGGCGCTGCATCCCTGCATGGCTGCTGAGCGTCCGAATGTACTGATCCTGTTCGCTGACGACATGGGGCGCTACCTCAGCAGCTATGCGCGCACCGATGGCGCGGGCTCGATGTCAGATGTGGTCAGCACTCCGCACATCGACCGCCTGGCACGTGAAGGCGTGGTTTTCCGCAACGCCTTCGTCAATGCGCCGTCGTGTACTCCTTGCCGTAGTTCATTCCTGTCTGGCCAACATTTCTGGCGCACCCACCGCGGCGCGATCCTGCAAGGCGCGGAGTGGGACAACGCGATTCCGACCTTTCCGCTGCTGTTGCGCGATGCTGGTTACCACCTGGGTAAGATGTACAAGGTGTGGAGCCCTGGGACGCCGGCCGATGCGCCCTATGGCGGTCAACAACATGCCTTTGAAAAAGCCGGCCGGCGATTCAACAACTTCAGCGAAGAGGTCACCAAGGCGCTCTCGTCCGGCACCACCCTCGAAGCCGCAAAGCAGGCGCTCTACGATGAGGTCCTCACCAACTTCGACACGTTCATGCAGGCGCGCACTGGCAAACAACCGTTCTGCTTCTGGTTCGGCCCCACCAACGTGCACCGCGAATGGACGCGCGGTTCAGGCAAGGCGCTGTGGAGCATCGATCCCGATCGTCTGAAAGGGTTGGTGCCGCCATTCCTGCCCGACGTGCCGGAGGTGCGTGAAGACCTCGCCGATTACCTTGGCGAGATCCAGGCCTTCGACCACGCCGTCGGCTTGATGATCAAACGATTGGAAGATGCCGGCGAGCTTGACAACACCGTGATCGTGGTGAGCGGCGATCACGGGCCGCCCGGATTCACCAACGGCAAATGTAACCTCTACGACTTCGGCACCCGAGTTCCGCTCATCGTCCGTGGTGCCGGCACCGCACCTGGCCGGACGATCGACGATCTTGTGGGCTTACCGGATCTTGCGCCGACGTTCCTGGAAATCGGCGGGGTGACACCGCCGTCGGTGATGACCGGGCGCAGCCTGTTGCCGTTGTTGCGTTCGACACAGAGCGGCGTGATCGATGCGACGCGCGATCACGTCTTGATCGGTCGCGAACGACACGTTGAGGACGCTCGGCCAGGGATGGTCGGCTATCCTCAGCGCGCGATCCGCACCGGCGAATTCCTCTACATCATTAACTTCACCCCTGAACGATTCCCCATGGGCGATCCCTTCGGTCTGGAAGCGGGGCAGACGCCAGCCTGGACGGCGTTGGAGCACAACACCCGCACCACCCTCGCCGACATGGACGCTGGCCCGACCAAGGCCTGGCTGGTCAGCCATCGCGCCGATGTCGCCTGGGCACCCTACTTCGAGCGCGCCTTCGCCCGACGCCCGCGGGAGGAACTCTACGTCCTGAGCGTCGACCCCCACCAGCTGAGCAATGTCGCGCAGGAATCGCAGTACGCCCAGGTCAAAGCCGCCCTGGAGGAAAAACTGCTGGCGGAACTGCGTGCAACCGGAGATCCCCGCGTAGTGGACAGCCACTGCCGCTTCGACAAACCTCCCTTTGTGGGTCCCCTCACCAACGCGAAGAAGAAACCATGACTCCTGACGAGCTCGATGCCGCGGCGATCAAAGCGCAAGCTGGCGACCGCGACGCGTTCCGCGATCTGGTGATCGCCACCCAACGTGAACTGGCGATCAGCGTCGCCGCGCATTCGGCGTCGCGCGAACTGGTGGAAGAGATCCTGCAACAGACTTACGTCACCGCTTTCGAGAAGCTCGTCCAATACCGCCCTCAAGGCACCTTCCGCCCATGGCTGCGCACCATCGCGCGCAACCACCTGTTCGCTCATTGGCGCGAACGCCGCCGCGTGGCCGAGATCGATGCTGATACCCTGGAGTCGCTGATCGCCGACGACGGCCTCGACGGTATGGAACACCACGACGAACGCCATGAACGCGAAAGTGCCCGTTTGGCCGCGTGTCTTGAACTGCTGCCGGACCGCGCGCGCACCATGCTGGAGCGACGTTACTGCGAGGAGCAACCCCTGGCGCAGTTGGCGCAGCAGTTCAAACGTTCGGCGGCAACCCTCAGCGTCACGCTTTTTCGCCTGCGTCAGCAGCTCAAACGCTGCGTCGAGAAATCCACATGACCCCAAGTGATGATGATCTGGCGTTGCTGGTGGACCGTTACCTTGATGGCGAGTTGTCGGTGGACGAACGTCGGGACTTGGCCGGCGATCAAGACCTGACGCGGCGCTTCATCGCCGAACTGCGCTTCCAGGGCCGAGTCGGCGGACTGCTGCGCCAGGACGGTCGTGAACTGCTCGACCATGTGGAAGACGCACTCGCGCTCGGTGATTCTACCGGCTTGGCTGATCGCGTCCTGTTACGCCTGGATCCGCCCCGCCGGCGTAGCTGGAGGCGTTGGGGCATCGGTTCCGCCATCGCGGCGAGCTTGGCGGCGGTGGTGCTGGTGATGGTGATGGTGGGCGGTACGGCCAGCAACGGCGTGACCGCGGCCGTCGCCGACGGCATCAACGCCCCACACGAACGGATGGCGTTCAAGACCGGCTCGCTGCTCACACTTGACGTGAACCAGGAAGCCGAGGTCGCCTTCAAAGATGGCACGCGCATGGATCTGGGTGCGACTTCATCGGTCCGCTTGGGAGGTGTCGATCAGGGTGGCGCGCGCGTCACGCTCGAAAGCGGCTCGCTCAGCGCCGAGGTAACCAAGCAGCCGAAGGGTTCTCACTTCCAGGTGAAGACCCAGGAGGCCTTGCTGACGGTGCTCGGCACCAAGTTCACCGCGACCAAATACCCCTGGGGCACGCGCGTCGAAGTCACCGAAGGCCGCGTGCGCACGCGCCGCGAAGCCGACGGCATGGAAGTCGAAGTCGGTGCCGGCAGCCGCGTCGATGTCGGCCCAGGTGGGATGACACTGCAACCCATTCGTCCGCCGTTGCCCGAAGATGCGCTCGTGCTGAAGCCAACGGCCGATGCCGTGGTGGTTGGCGGCAGGTACGGCGATGAGAACCGCGGCCTGCGCACCAGCCATGTGGTCACCAGCCCAAAAACCAAGCCAGATGAACTGCGTGACTACTACCTGCGTTTTGATCTGACGCAGGTGACGCAGGTACCGAAGCGTGCGGAACTTAACCTGCACCTGACGCTGCTCAAACGTGGTGGAATGAAGCTGCACTTAGCTCGCGTCGACCAGCGGTGGGAAGAAACCATCATCACCTGGAACAATCGTCCGATGCGTGGTGAACCCGTGGCCAGCTGGACGCCCGATCGCAAGGATACCGCCATCGATCTGACCGCCGTGGTGGCCGCGAACCTCGGCAAGGTCATCGATCTCTGCCTGTACCTTGACGAGCACGAGAAGCCTGACGCCATCGTCGGATTCCATACCCGCGAAGCGGCGCCGATGATGCGGCCGCGGCTGGTGATCGAACCGTAGTCGACTGGCCGTGCGATCGCGGCGTGGACTTCGCCGCCGGCGCCGCTCACTTCACCGTTGGTTCACGGCCAAGCAGCCACGGCACGATGCGCTGCTGGTATTCCTCGCTCAGTTCTGTCGCCTGCAGAGCGGCGATGAACGGCGTACGATCGCTGAGACGCGCTATCGCATTGGCGGCGGCCAAGCGCACCGGCCAATCAGCCTTCGACAACAACACCGAGTTCAGCACCGCGACCGCAACGGCATCCGGACGACGGCGCACGCAGTCAGCAAAGGCGGAGGGATGGCGGCGTCGGACGGGCACAGGCGGACAGGGACGGGATGAGCGCACCAGCAGCCAGCGAACCGAGTAATTCCCGACGGTTGATCTTGATGCTTTCGTGGGCGAGGTGCGCGTTCATACCGGCATCCTGACAGGGCCGAACATGGATGTCACAGCGACTCTGATGCAGGTGGAGTCAGGGTTTTCGTCATGGGCCAAACATGCCCGGGGCCAGACGTAGAGCGGAAATGGGAAGCTATCCCCTCACCAAGAGCGGTGAGGGGAAAGCGTCTTGCTCACCAAACGCGTGCCACCCGAAGACCCCTAGTGCTCGGTCAGAAGAATAACGCCGGCTTCCGATGTGAGGGACTACAGGTTACAGGCTACAGGTTACAGACCACCGGTTTGCACACGACGTCGCAGCAAAATCCTGTGGTCTGTAGCCTGTAGCCTGTAGTCCCTCAAACTGGCAACCTGCATTTTCGCTTTGCCAAAGCACTAGGCCAAAATCGCCTTCACCACTTCTCCCTCCACATCGGTCAGGCGGTAGTCGCGGCCGTTGAAGCGGTAGGTCAGGCGTTCGTGGTTCAGGCCCATCAGGTGCAGGATAGTGGCGTGCAGGTCGTGCGTGCTGACGCGGCCTTCTACGGCTTTGAAACCGATTTCGTCGGTGGCGCCGTGGTGGACGCCGGCCTTTACACCGCCGCCAGCCAGCCATGTGGTGTAGGCGTGCGGGTTGTGGTCGCGGCCGGTCGCCTTGCTGTCCTTGGCACGTTGCACTACGGGCAGACGTCCGAACTCACCGCAGCAGATCACCAGCGTCTGGTCGAGCAGACCACGCTGGGCGAGATCCTCCAACAATCCCGCGATGGGCGTGTCGGTTTCACCGGCGAAACCGCGGTGGTTGCCGGCGATGTCGACGTGGCCGTCCCAGCTTTTTTCGTTTTCCATGCCGCCGGAATAGATCTGCACGCAGCGCACGCCGCGTTCGACCAGGCGACGCGCCATCAGGCACTGACGTCCGTAGTGGGCGCAGCGTTTGTCATCCAGGCCGTACAACGCACGGATGTGCGCTGGTTCACTGTCGATGGCCAAGGCCTCGGGCGCGGCGGTCTGCATACGGAACGCCAACTCGAAACTCTCGATGCGCGCTTCCAGTTCGTTGTCACCCGCGGCAGCACGACGATCGAGACGACCGAGCAGGTCAAGCTGCGCACGCTGACTGCCAGCGTCGACGCCCTTTGGTCGGTCGAGATCGACAATCGGTACGCCCTGGGGACGCAGACCAGTGCCTTGGTAAACGCTCGGCAGGAACCCCGCGCTCCAGTTTCCGGAATGGCCCTTCGGCACGCCGCGGCCCTGCGGGTCGGTCATCACCACAAAGGCCGGCAAATCGCGGCATTCACTGCCCAAGCCATAAGTCATCCACGAGCCCATGCTGGGAAAACCCATGCGCGCCATACCGGAGTTGATCTTCAGCAACGCGGGTGCGTGGTTGTTGGAATCGGTCCAGCAGCCATGCAAGAAAGCCATCTTGTCGACGTGCTTGGCCTGTTGCGGCAGGATCTCCGACACCCACGCGCCGCTCTGGCCGTGCTGCGCGAAAGCGAACGGCGATTTCATCAGCGGCCCGACCTGGTCGGTGAAGAAGCCGGTGTCCTTATCGAGCCCGGCGAGTTCCATGCCGTCGCGCTTTTCCAGTTCTGGTTTGTAATCCCAGGTATCGATGTGACTCGGACCACCGTTCATGAACAGCCAGATCACCGACTTTGCCTGCACCGGAAAGTGTCCGGCCTTGGCGGCGAGTGGATTGGCGCCTTCGCCAGCCTGGAGACCGAGCTGATCGCAGAGCGCGGCGAGGCCAAGCAAACCACAACCTGAGCCGGCGCGGGCGAGCAGGGAACGGCGGGTCAGCATGGGAGATCCTCGCAAAATGATCGTGGCACGGGCGTCTCGCGTCCCGGAGGGACGACTGAAACGCTGGAAGATTCAGCCGTCCCTCCGGGACTAGTAATAATCGATGCCTGTCCCCGGCACTGAAGTGTCGGGCTATTTCCATGCCTGCCCTGCGGGGCGGCGACTACCGAGCATCGCTTGCCCACATTTGAGAGATACCGTTGGCCACACTGATTCCGAGGTGACTCACTGCACATAAATGACCTCGTTCAAGCACATGATGACTTGGCAGAGGTCGGCCAGAGCACGTTGACGACCTCCGCGCTCACGCTGCTGCTGCGCCAGATACGCGACGGCGTCCGCCTGTTCAACGGCACTCGGATTCCGTCCCATCGCGATCCGCCACGCCGCTGTCACCGTCGCGACATCATCACCAGCACCAGAGATGCGTTTGGCAAACCCTTCGGCCCAGACTCGGACCTGCGGATTGTTGAGCAGCGCCAATGCCTGTGGAGCGACGGTGGTGGCCGGACGTTCGGCGACGCCCTCCACGGGTTCAGGGAAATCAAAGGCGCTGAGGAACGGGATGAGCGCGCTGCGTTTGATGGTGAAGTAGAGCGAACGACGACGGCTGGCTTCGTTACGGGTACCCGCTCCGCCCAAAGTCGGATCAAGCAGGCCGCTGATGACGAGCATGGAATCACGAACCGCTTCCGCTTCCAGACGGTGACGATGATGGCGCGTCAGTAGGCGATTTTGCGGATCACCCGCCAACGACGCGGGTGTCGCCACGCCAGACTGACCGTAAGCCGACGACAGCACCAGCGCACGGATGAGCGGTTTTACCCGCCAGCCACCAGCAATGAACTCCGCTGCCAGCCAATCGATCAGCTCGGGATGGGTCGGCGGTTCACTCTTCAATCCGAAATCACTCGGCGTCGCGACGATGCCCTTGCCGAACAGGTGCTGCCACACGCGATTCACCGCGACCCGCGCCAACAAACGGCCGACACCATGATCGACATCGGTCATCCAGCGGGCCAAGGCCGCACGGCGGTGGGAAGTGCGCGCGCCGGCGGGTGCAGGAATCTGCCAACGCGATGCTTCGCCATCAGTGAACTGCGTCCAGAAAGCCTGCGTCACGACCTCCAACTGCTGGTCGGGATCACCACGGCGCAGGAAATGGGTCTCGGGGAAGAAGTCGGACCCCTGCGTATGCAACCGCACCGCGGGCAGCCCTTCGCTGGCGATCAGCACCTTGATCGTTTCGCGTTTGGGTTCCTGCCGCTGGTGCGCATCGGCGGCTTCACGCAGGAGCTTCCATCCGGGATCACTGGTACGCCACCAGCTCAGCAACGTCGCGCGTTGCGCCGCGCTGCGTTGGGCCGCCGGCACGCGCAACGCTTCTGCGACCGCGGCGGTCAGCGCCGTGCCGTCGAGCGACACCGTACCGGTGGTCAGTGAGAACCGCGGGCGGCCCATGCCGTGGCGCAGGTTGTTGGTGAAGCGCATGGTCACGGTCAGCTGCGTGCCTCCTGGGAAACCGACCGGCTGCGCGAAAGTAAGCGCCGCAGCGTGGTCCTTGCCGATCTGCGGATCGACCGCCCATCCCGAGGTGCCGTCGGCATCGATGGATTGCGCGATGCCAAGGCCCTGTTGGTCGAAGGTCGATGTGGGATTGGTCAGCACGACCGGCACGGGATCGCCACCGTTCTTGGGCTTCGCCACCACCGTCAGGTCGCTCAGGCAGAAGTTTCCATTGTCAGCGCGTCCTGGGCCACCCTTCTTCAACGATGGGTGCGACAACGCTTCGATGCGCAGGCCGGTGAGACCGATGAGGTCGGTGCTCACAGTGAACGTCAGGGTCTCGTGATCGGGATTCTTGCCCGACAGCAGCAGTGAGCCGTCTTCCTGCGGCGTGATGGTCGCGCCACCGGATGACTTCGACTGCTCGGGGACGGTGACGATCCAACGGTAGGTGGCGGGATTGAGGCTGGCCTCGGCGGCCGTGAACTTCGCCGGCAGTTCGGCGGTTTCATACGCCTTCACCGCCGCATCGAATGGCTCCTGCTCGGTGCGGAAGGCCGCCAGACGTGCGGAGAAATTTGGTGGTGTAGCGTCCTGGTCGATCTCGGTGCGCACCGTAGTGGTGAAGGTCGCGAGCAGGCGGTAGTAGTCGCCCTGCCGGATCGGGTCGAGCTTGTGGTCGTGACAGCGCGCACACGCCACGGTGGTGCCGAGCATGGCAGTGAAGGTCGTGCCAAGCATGTCGTCGAGCGCGTCGTACCGCGCCTTGGCGACTTCATTCTTGGTGATCTGGGTCGGCCATACGCCGGCAGCGAGGAATCCGGTGGCCTTGACCGCCCACGGATCGTCCGACGCGACCTCATCACCAGCGAGTTGCCAGGTGGTGAAGGTCGTCCACGGCATGTCCTGGTTGAAAGCGCGGACCACGAAATCGCGGTAATGCCAAGCGAACGGACGGTCGTAGTCCTGTTCGTAGCCGTGGCTTTCGGCAAACCGCGCGAGATCGAGCCAGTGACGCGCCCAGCGTTCACCGAAATGCGGACTGGCGAGCAACCGGTCGACCACGCGTTCGAGCGCCTGGGGACTGGTGTCGGCGACAAATGCGTCGACCTCGGCCGGCGATGGTGGAAAGCCCAAGAGGTCGAGCGACAGTCGGCGCAGCAGGACACGGCGATCAGCAGGTGCGGCCGGCGCGACGTTGGCGCGTTCCTGCGCCACACGAATGAACTGGTCGACCGGCGTACGCGGCCACGTGGTGTCCTTGGCAATCGGCACCACGGGGCGTTGCAACGCCCGGTAGGCCCAGTGCTGTTTCGCCGCTTCATAGTCGACGGCCTTGGCCGCAGCAGAACCCACCGGGGTCTGTGTGCGTGGATCGGGTGCTCCACGTTTCACCCAGGCGACGAAATCGGCGACGACTTCGGGAGCAAGGCGCTCCTTCGGCGGCATCTCTAGGTCTTCGTCGTGGTAGCTGATGGCCTTTATCAGCAGCGACTTTTCCGGCTGCCCAGGAACGATCGACGGACCGGATTCACCACCGTCGAGCACGCCGGCACGCGAGTCGAGGTGCAGCTTGGCCTTCACCTTCTTCGCCGAGCTGTGGCACTCGTAACATTTTTCGGCTAGCACCGGACGGATCTTGGCTTCGAAGAAGGCGATGCCCTCTTGGTCGGCCACCGGATCGGCAGCACCGACAGCGGCGAGGAAAATCGACAAGACGGTAAGGCGCAGGGCTTGGAACATGGCATCAGCATACCAGACGCCGGCGACCCACCATGGGATAAGTCGCTCGCCTTGTGTCTTTTCGCGGCACGATCACACAAACCAGCATTCAACGCCTCCGCCGAAGCGCGGTAGTGCAGTCCGCTGGGAGCACATTCCACACTCTCCCTCACCCTGAAACCGCCATGAAACACGTCGAAAGAACCCAGCCCGAACTCGACCACCTGCATATCCGCCTCTATCAGGCGGTGAACCTCACTATCGACCACACCTGGAACGCCGAGGATGTGTGCAGTCCCTACTGGCGCTTCTATGTCAATTCACGTGCTGGCGCATCCGTGGTGATGGCCGACCGCACCTACCCTCTTGCTGCACACCGGATCCACTTCGTGCCTGCTTGGGTGCGTTGGACCTGTCACAACACCAAGCCAATCGACCACCTCTTCGCCCACTTCGATCTGGTCGGCCTGCCCGGCGTGGCGGTGCGCACCTGCTTCCCAGAACCGATCACCCTGCCGGAAGATCGCGAATTGGAGGCGCAGTGCGAAGCCCTGCGTCCGCTGGTGAGCAAAGGCAGCGACCGCACCCAGCCGCAGGTCACCTGCCTGATGAAGTCAGCGATCTTCCGTGCGCTGTCGTCACTGTTCGCCAACCTTGATCCCGAACGAACCCAGCGCATCGCCCAACACACCCGTGGTGACAACCCGGTGGCTGAGGCGCTGCGGTATATCGATGAACACCTGGGCGCCGACCTGCCCAACGCCCTGCTCGCCAGACGCTGTGGCTTCAGCGTCGATCACTTCGTATGCTTGTTCCGCAGTCGACTGAACCAGACGCCAGCGCAGTACGTACTCGAACGGCGACTGAACCGCGCTGCTGAACGCCTGGTGTTCGGCAACGACAGCATCGACCTCATCGCTAGCGAATGCGGCTTTCCCGATCGCTTCTATTTCACCCGCATGTTTAGACGGCGAATGGGACTGCCGCCGGCGGCGTATCGGCGGACGTCGCATCAGCAGGCGTGAATCGCTCCGCTTACCCAGTCCGTTGCGACAGGCGGCTATTGAATTTCGTAGCGTTGGCCAGCTTGTGGGTCGTACAGTGGGCACCCGAACTCACTGCCGATATCGATGAACTTGTTCATCTCATCGCCGCTCAGACCTGAACCGTCAACGCGAAAGAACTGCGGCGTGGTGAACAGTTGGAACCTGCCACGCTCACCACCGTCATATGTCACGTCATCGACCTTCTTCCAATCGGAGAAGGTTTCGCTTACCCGACGGACGATGGCGTCGATTGGCAGGTCTTCCAATCCATCGACCGATTGGCCATTGGATAGCTGCTCGTACACGGTTTTATGGACGAGTCTGATGCGGGATTTATAACGCCAGAAATTAAGATCGTAGCTCATGTGTCGCTGGGGTGTACTGCCGTTCGCTTAAGACGCCAGTCAGGCTAGCAGCCGACGGAAATGGTCGGCCATCATCCCATGACACAACCGCGCCAACTCCGGGTTGTAGCGATGCCCCTCATCGCGAATGAAGGCATGTGCGGCGTTGAACTCGTGCCACTCAAATGAGCGACCGGCGGCGCTGAGCGCTTGGTAGATCATCGCGCGCCCTTCCGCCGGAACGTGGGGGTCCTGACGACCAAAGATCATCAGCAATTCACCGCTGATCTCACCACAACGCGCCAGCGTGTCATCGTTCATGCCCAGGCCGAGGCCGCGTTTGTGCAGGTCGGTAGGATAGAGGCAGGCGGCGGCACGAATCTGTGGTTCCAGCGCAGCACGGAATGCCAGGTGGCCACCGAGGCACATGCCGACACTGCCGAGTTTTCCGGTGCACTGCTCGTAGCCGGACAGGAAGTCGATGCAGGCGCGTGCATCGGCGTCGTAGCTGGCCAACGGCTTGGCGATCTTCAGTTCATTGCCACGCGCCGACCCGGCGTCGGTGTAGGTCAACACCGTGCCCGGCGGCTCGAACTCGTGGTAGACCTCGGGCACCACGACGACGAAGCCGTGACCCGCAAGCATCGCCGCTGTGCGCCTGATCGGCCCAGTGACTTGGAAGATTTCTGAATAGAGCATCAGCCCAGGATATTTCCCCGGCGCCGCTGGACGAAAGAGATGCGTCCGCATCGCCCCAGCAGGCGTGGGCAGGTCGACGGTCTCGGTGTCGAGGATAATCATGCGTGCGTGGTACGCGGCGAATCACGCCAGTCCATCGCTCCGGTCCTGGTCATCGGTGATCGTGCGGGTCCAGGGCCGGCCAGGTAATCGGTGACAGTGCGGGTCCAGGGCCGGCCGAGGCCCTGGCAGGCGTAGCGGACGGAGTCCGCGAACAACAATCCCCCGAGCGTACCTGCGCGCGCGAGCGGGGACGAGGTTTGGTTTAGCACAGCGAAACACGCCGGCAAAGCCGGCGTCGCCTTGCCGCTCCGGCAAGGCGCACACCGAGCTACCGCCTTCCGCCGAAGATCTTTCCGAACCAGCTCACGCCGGACGCCGACAGTTCATTGAGCGACTCGGATTCAACCGCGCTCAACGCGTCGAGGAATTCCTTCGGCGTCTGAAAACGATCCTGCGGGCGTTTGCGGATGGCCTTCATCACCACCTGCGTCATCGCCTCTGACAACGACGGCACGATGGTGCGGGGATCCGGTGGATTGACGTGCAGTACGTTGTCGATCGTGCTCGATAGATCGGCGCCTTGCAGCGGCTGCTTGCAGGTCAGCGCGACGTAGAGCGTCAGACCCAGCGAATAGATGTCGCTGCGGATGTCGAGTTCGGGAACGTCGTTCACCTGCTCGGGCGACATGTAGCTGGGCGTACCCATGATCCCGGCATCACCGTCACCACGATCCCCGCCTGCGGTGCTGGTGCGCATCAGACCTAGATCGCCCAGGCGCGGAGTGAAATCCTCGTCGAGCAGGATGTTCGCCGGTTTGATGTCGCGGTGCACCAGCTTCTTCGTGCTGATGTACTGCAGCGCCGACAACAACGGACTGAACATATGGATTGCGCGCGGCTCGCTGAGCTGTCCTTCGCGCTGAAGCTGGCCGGTAAGGTCACCTCCACCCATGAAACGCAGCACCATGTAGAGGAAGCCATCCTCTTGCGCCGCATCGTAGACCGTTACCAGATTGGGATGTTCGAGCGACGCGGCGATGCGCGCCTCACGCATGAAACGCGCGGCGAAATCGGGATTTCCCGCGAGACTCGGCTTCATCAGCTTGATCGCCGCCTGACGATCAAGCGTGGCATGGCTGCCCTTGAGCACCACGCCCATGCCACCTTCACCAAGCACGCCATCGATGCGGTAATGACCAAGGACTTTGGGAAGAGTGAAGGCCGCGGGCGGCGGGGTACTCGGCGCCTTGGGTTTGAACCACGGTGCCGTGCGATCGGCGTCAATCTTGGGTGTCTCGGTCTTCGCCGTCACGTCAGTCGCGGCAGGCTTGATGATCGGCAGATTGCGCGCCGTGTCGGAATCGAGCAGACCGTGGATCGTGCGCACCACGCCACGTCGTCCCGACGTCGATGACTTGAGTTTCCCAGGAGTCTGCGGCGGCTCTGGGGTTTTCGTCAGCGGTGGCGGAGATTTCGCGGCAGGAGCCTTCGGCTTCGCCGGCACCACACCACGCGGGATGGTCGATGACGGCAGCACATCCGGCCACACGACTTCCAAATCATCGTCACGTGCACGCACGACCTTGGTGAGCGGTTCAGGATTGGTCACGCGTTCGGTGTCTGGTGCTAGTTCACCCGCAATGGTTGCGGTAGGCGTGGGCTGCGTCGCCATAACGCCTTCGTAAAGGAATACCGCAACCCACCAACCACCGACTGCCCAGGTATGGCCCTGCCAATTTCCGCGCCGCACATCGGGCGCACCGTTGCCGACCTTGACCGCCGCGAGCGTCGCCTTGACGCCGAGTGCAGACAATTGATCAAACGTTTTTCCGACGATGCGGGTCGTAAGGTCGCCCTGGATTTCCAGCAGCAGTTCGGTCGGTACCGGTTCGCGCACGCCGTCGCGCACTTGTTTGACCACCATCACCGCAAGATCGACCGGTTGCACCAACGCCACCGTCCCAGTCCACGCTCCGCTGACGTTGATCCACGACCACAACACCGCATCGGGGCGCTGGTCGCGCGCGACGGATGGATCGCACGGACGAACCGCCAGCAATGCGGACTCGCTGTAGGCGTGGCGCATCGCTAGATTCAGCGCCCGCTTGAGACGTTCGCGGTCAAGGCTCATGCGCGCCTCGATAGAACGTGGAAGTGTGAGCGGTGATGGAGCACAGGCGGATTCATGGGGCTAGTTCGTTTGGTTCACACGTGCAGCTTAGCGGATGAGAGAGGGTACCGTCAAACGCCTGGCGGTGCCGCTGTGCAAACTGCTACACTTCGACAAGCAGTTGCCGGGCAAGCGTTTGTCAGCAATCGTTGCAGACGCGTCAAGGTCAAGCAGACGCCCACGCGCATCAAATCTGACAATGACTGTCACTGGTCAACCAGGCGGTGAGGAATCACCGCCTGGTTGCTTACTCAAACCGTCGGTTCGGTGGTGCCGTCTTCCGCCGTCATTGGACAACGCGCGACGCCGGTCACCGCGTCACCGGCATCAATGTTGATGATGGTCACGCCCTGCGCGGCGCGACCGGTGGTGCGGATCTCGTCGATGCGCGTGCGCACCATGGTGCCGGTGCGGGTCATGAGCATCAGCTCTTCGCCAGGTTTGACCGCGAGCGATGCCACCACCGGACCGTTGCGATCGCTGGTCTCGATGTTGATCACACCTTTGCCACCACGACGCGTGAGGCGGTAGTCCTCGAACGGCGTGCGTTTGCCGAAGCCGCGTTCACAGATGGTCAGCACTTCGCTGCCGGCTTCGAGACGGATCAGGCTCACTACCTTCGCACCTGGGGTGAGTTCGATACCGATGACACCACCGGTGTCGCGCCCAGTTGGACGGCAATCGCTTTCGTTGAAGCGACAGGCCTGGCCATCATTGCTGGCGATCAGCACTTCGTCATTGCCGTGGGTGATAATCACGTCGACCAGCTCGTCGCCGTCGCCGATCTTAATGCCCTTGATGCCACCAGCGCGCGGATTGCCGTACGCCGCCAGGGCCGTTTTTTTCACTTGGCCCTGCATGGTCGCCATCAGCAGGAACTGGTCTTCGCGGAATTCACGCACCGGAATGACGGCAGTGATGTGTTCGTCCTTCGCCAAGCTCAGCACGTTGGCTAAGTGTTTGCCGCGCGAGGTGCGCGCACCTTCGGGAATGTCGTAGACCTTCAGCCAGTAGACCTTGCCGTGGTTGGTGAAGTTCAGCAGGTACTGGTGGTTGGTGGCGGTGAACATCTGGGAGACGAAGTCCTCGTCATCCTTCAATGATCCGCCGCTCACGCCTTTGCCGCCACGCCGCTGGATGCGGAAGGTGTCAACCGACAGACGCTTCACGTAGCCGCTCTTGGTGATCGTGACGACGCAGGGATCGTCCTCGATCAGGTCTTCCATGTTGAAGTCGCCGGCCGCGGCGACGATCTGGCTGCGGCGATCGTCGCCGTACTTCTCGATCAGCATGGCGAGATCCGCCTTGACGATCGCATTCTTGCGCTCATCGCGGGCGAGGATGTCCTTGTAGTCGTTGATGGCGGCCAGCAGTTCGTCGTGCTCCTTCTGCAGCTTGTCGCGCTCCAGCCCGGTCAGACGACGCAACTGCATGTCGAGGATGGCCTGCGCCTGCAGGTCGCTGAAGCCCAGCTGTTCGATGAGCCCGCGCTTGGCGACGTCACCGCTCGGACTGGAACGGATCAGGCTGATGATCTCATCGATGATGTCGATCGCCTTGAGCAGACCGACGATGATGTGCAGGCGGGCCTCGTCGCGCGCCAGCCAGAAACGCGTGCGGCGGATGATGACGTCGATGCGGTGTTCGACATAGGCTTGGCACATGCGCTTGAGATTGAGCGTACGCGGGCGGCCGCCGTCGAGCGCGATCATGTTGATGGCGAAGTTGTACTGGAGGTTGGTGTGCTCCCACAGCTGGTTGAGGATCACGTCCGGATCCTCGCCCTTCTTCAACTGGATCGCCAGACGCACACCGTCGCCAATGACGTCGGCGTTGACCTGATACATGCCCTTGATGCGCTCGTCGAGTGCCGCGCTTTGGATCGATTCCTTGATCGTGCCAAGCTTGATGCCGTACGGGATCTCGGTGAAGATCAGCGCATCGCGGCCTTCGATCTGCTCCTGGTGGTACTTCGCGCGCATGACCACCCGGCCGCGGCCGGTCTCATAGGCCTCACGGATGCCGGCGGTGCCGCAGATCACAGCTCCGGTGGGGAAGTCCGGGGCGCGGATGAATTTCATCAGGTCGCTGACCGTGCAGGCCGGGTGATCGACCAGGTGGATGATCGCCTGGCAGACTTCGGTGAGGTTGTGCGATGGAATGTTGGTGGCCATGCCCACGGCGATGCCCGAGCTGCCATTGACCAGCAGGTTGGGGATCTTTGCCGGCAGCACCGTCGGCTCGTCGAGTAGGCCGTTGTAGTTCGGACGGTGATCGACGGTATTGAACTGGATGTCCTCGATCATCTCACCGGTGATGCGCGACATGCGCGCCTCGGTGTAACGATAGGCCGCCGCCGAGTCGCCGTCGATCGAGCCGAAGTTGCCCTGGCCATCGACCAGCATGTAGCGCAGGGAAAACTCCTGCGCCATGCGCACCATCGCGTCATAGACCGACGAATCGCCGTGCGGGTGGTAGTTGCCAAGTGCGTAACCGACGATCTGGGCCGACTTCTGGTACTTGGCCGTGGCCGTCAGGTTGAGATCGCGCATCGACTGAAGGATGCGGCGATGGACAGGCTTGAGACCATCACGGACGTCCGGCAGCGCGCGATCCACCAGCACGCTCATGGCGTAGGTGAGGTAGCTTTCCTTCATCTCCTCTTCGATCAGGAGGTCGCGGTTGCCAGAGGTCTTGTCGATGGTCATCAGTGCTCCGAAAGAGGATCGGGGGAGTATGGTTCAGACCCCGTCCTGGCAAGACGGATGGTGGTTTGCTTGGGGGCTGCGCCCAATGGCGTAAACCTAAGCCTGATTGGCCGCCAAGGCGCCAAGACGCCAAGGTGAAACCAAAGGGAAAAACCGCTGTCGTCCCTGCCTGATCGCCTCACGCCGCTTGATTAACTTGGCGTCTTGGCGTCTTGGCGTCCAATCCGCTCCGCCCACGCAGGGAAGACGCGTTAGCTTTACGCCATTGATCTGCGCCGCCATGGCCTGCGGCCTGCCCCCACGGGTTTTGTCGTGGCTCGATTTCCTCGCAGACGCGACGAAATCGTGGGCGGATGGGCTGCGCCTCTGTATCGGACAACAGTCGGACAACAGGATCCGCCCACCGCCACTCGGCGCCCGGAGATTTGTCCGTGACGTCCCAGGTTCAGTCGAACGCAGGACAGGTTAAACGACTGGAGCGGGGAGAAATCTCCCCGCTCCGCAGATCATCTGAAAACGGCTGGCCGTCGGATCAGTGGTCAGACGAGCGCAGCTTGGCCAGCAGGCGCAGGATCTCGATGTAGAGCCAGACCAGGGTGACCATCAAGCCGAAGGCACCCAACCATTCCATCCACTTGGGAGCGCCCTGGCGGGCACCGTCTTCGATGACCTTGAAGTCGACCACCAGGCTGAGAGCAGCCAGGGCGACACAGATTACGCTGAAGCCAATGCCGATGGGGCCATTGCCATACAGGGTGGCCATCAGGCCGGTGCCGATGCCGAACATGCTCAGCACAAACAACAGGCCGACGCCGAGCATCAAGCCGACGACAGCACCGACCACACCTTTGATGAATCCAGGGGAAGCAACGATAACGCCGGTGCGGTAGAGTATCAACATGCCCAGCAAGGTGCCGGTCGTGAAGGCGGCAGCGAGCAGCGGCAGGCCTGGGTACTGGACTTCCATGAACATGGTGAACCCGCCGATGAACAGGCCCTGGGCAGCGGCATAGAGGATGCCGGTGAACATCGCCAAGCGTTTGGCGAACATGGTGATCAGGGCCAACACCAAGCCGGCGATCATGCCGCCAAACATGAACGGCTGGACCTTTGCCACGTCCGGCTGGCCATTGTTCCAAAAGCTGTCGAACATCCACCACATGACCATCAGCATGACAATCAGCAGCAGGCCGGTCTTCATCACTGTGCCATTGATGGTCATGGCATTGGCGTCAGTAAGGCCGCCTTCGCGATCGGCGAGATCGCCCCACTGTTTTTCGCTAAGGACGGGGTTGCTCATGGGTCATCTCCTGGGTGGCAGAGTCTGCATTTCTGTGCACCATCGCAAGAGCTTGGCCCTCGCATGCCTCGCATGGCGTGCAGACGGTGAACGGCGGTGGCTGTCAGTCTGATCATCGCTGCGGGCCGACGATGGCTGTGCCGGTGAACATTCCCGTCGCCAAACACCCGAGGCGTTGCACGAATGACGGGTTTGTTTTTTCAGCGAGCGCTACCACAGAGGTAAGGACGTTCCGACTGCTGGGTACTTACTGGCGAACATTTACGGGCGGGCGAACAACGCGGACAATCTTAGCCAGGTTTCTGCGCCAGCTTCTGCAGCCACTCACCGCTCAGGCGGTAGGTCGTCCAAGCGCTCGTCGGGGTGGCACCCAGGGTCTCGAAGAACTCGATCGCGACGGTGTTCCACAACAGCACGGTGAAGTCCACGCGGCCGTATTGACGCTCGACCGCGGTCTTTGCCAGGAAGCGCAACAACCCCGTGGCGATGCCGCGGTTCCGGAACTCTTCTTTGACGTAAATGTCTTCCAGATAAAGGCCGCGCTTGGCGGCGAAGGTCGAATAGCTCTGGAAGAACACCGCCATGCCGACGGGCTGACCGTCAAGGAAAGCGAGCACGGTTTCGATCACTCGGTCCTTGCTGCTGAGCTCGGCGCGGAGGGTCTCGACCGTGGAGTTGTTGGGCAGGCGTTCGAAGGCAGCGAAGTCCGCGATCATCGCGTTGAGGGTCTCGGCGTCAGCGACCGTGGCCATGCGCACGTTCAATCCGGGGACCTCTTTCGGCGACACGCGACCTCCTAACGGGCGCGGAGTAGAGCCGCGAGCGCAGGCATCGTCAAGTTGCGCGGTGCAGCAGACGTAGGGCTTGGCTTGCGCCTCGGCCTCGACTGCGCCGCTGCGCGGAGGTCGCGGTCGAGGCGCTCCCCGCTACGCTCTGCCCGGGGCTCTGCCACCCTGGACCTGGCACTTACTGACGACCGCGGTGGTTGTGGTTTAAGACCTCGGCGATGCTCAAACCGGCGTTGGGAATGCCGATCCAACGCAGAAACGGCCTGAAAGTTGGCTGCCAGTTGGCTGCCAATCGTGGGGGAGACTGGCTTTGCATTATGGGCGGCGAGGCGATGCTCCGCGCCCCATGCCCAGCCGTACTGCCGCCCTGATCAGCCTTGGCTGCTCGAAGAACCTCGCTGACAGCGAAGACCTCGTCACTGCCCTGCGTTCGGTCGACTTCGGCCTGACCAAGGACCTGGCGACCGCCGACCTGGTGCTGATCAACACCTGCGGCTTCATTGAAGGGGCTAAACAGGAATCCATCGGCCACATCCTGGCCGCCGCCGCGGGCCGCAAGGAAGGCGCCAAGCTCTTCGTCGCCGGCTGCCTGACCGAGCGCTACCTCACGGAACTGCAGGCCGACATCCCCGAGGTCGACCAGTGGGTGACCTTCAAGGACTACGACCGTTTCCCGGCGGTGGTGAAGCAACACTTCAAGGGCATCCCTGAGCACCGCCTGCGCCACGACCAGCGCAGCCAGCTCACCCCCCCGCACTTCGCCTTCCTCAAGATCGCCGAAGGCTGCGACAACACCTGCAACTTTTGCGCCATCCCGCTGTTTCGCGGCAAACACAAATCGCGGCCGCAAGAAGACCTGATCAAGCAGGCCAAGGAACTGAGCAAACGCGGGGTGAAGGAGATCAACCTGATCTCGCAGCACCTCGACTACTACGGCGAGGACCTTTACGGCGAGAAGCGCCTGCCGCAGTTGGTGCGCGCCATCGCCAAGGCCGCGCCCGAATCGTGGGTACGCCTGCACTACTGTTACCCCAACGATTTCACCGAAGAACTGATCGCAGCGATGGCCGAAACACCCAACGTGGTGAAGTACGTCGACATGCCGATCCAGCACGGCGCCAATCGCACGCTGGCGGCCATGGGCCGGCGCACCACGCGTGAACAGATCACCGACCGCCTTGACCGCATCCGCGCGGCCATGCCGGACGTGGTCCTGCGCACCACCTTCATCGTCGGCTTCCCTGGGGAACGTGACGAGGACTTCGCCGAGTTGCTCGACTTCGCCAAGCAGCAGAAATTCGACTCGGTCGGCTGCTTCCAGTACAGCGACGAAGACGGCACCACCGCCGAGAAGATGAAGCACAAGGTCGAGCCCAAGACCATCAAGGAACGCCACCACGCGTTCATGTCGCAGCAGAAAAAGCTGCACCGCGCCAAGCTGAAACGCTGGGTCGGCAAGGAACTGAAAGTCCTGGTCGACGCGCAGCGCGACTTCGGCGAGTTCGCCACGCGCCATTACGGCCAGGCCAGCGAAGTCGACGGTGCCACCCTCGTGACCGGTGAAGGTTTGGCCGTCGGTGAATGGGCGACGGTGCGCATCACTGGTGCTGCGGGTTACGATCTGCAGGCCGAGTTGGTGTGACCATGAGCGCTCGCGGTTCACGATTCGCGTGTCGCGGAATCGTGGGGATCGCAGCCGCTCTGCTCATATTGACCGCGTGCGGTGAAAACCGCGAACAACCGAATCTACCGCTTACTGCCGAGGTCAAACCAGCGACCGGCGAAGCGTTTCCTCCGGTGCAATCGCCGCCGCTGATCAAACCCGGCCTGCTGTGGGTGCAGGAGTTACTCAACTTCCACCAACAGGCACCGACGGTCACCGCGGACTTGATGATCCTAGTGAAGCCTGCGAACGGCGACTCCGTGCTCTTTGAGATCAGCCTGTGGTGTCCCGAAGACGGCCGCATCCGCCTGAAGTGCTCCAAGCTCAACGTCGACTTCATCGATGCGCTGGTGCAGAAGAACGGCGACTTCGTGCTCGAACTGGTGCGCAGCAAAGAAGTCGTGCGCGGCAACCTGCGCGACATCCACGTCTTCGACAAGGATGGCAGAATCACCGGCCCACCGTTCCTCGCTTATCTGTCACTACTGGTGCACGAAGCGAAGTCCGGCCCCGTCCCCGATCGCGGCGTGACCAAAGCTGGCGACGGCAAAGTCGAAGCCAAAGATCCCAGCACCGGCCTGCTGGTCGCCGTCGAAGTGAATCCCGACGACACCGTCGCGACCAAACGCTTCTACGACGAGCCGGGCAAGGAATCCGTGCGTCTGGACTACGGTCGTTACCAAGCCTTCGGTCAACTTCAGCGCCCGACGCGCATGCAACTATCCGTGCCCGGCGACCCAACAGGGTACACCGTGCGTTTACGTCAGCTTGATGCCGTTCCGGCAATCAGTCCGGATCGTATGCGCTTCACGCCATCGCAGGGATCGACGGAGATCGGGTTGGAGGAGTTTCTCAAGCGGTTACGGGACTGATTCGTCAAACGTCTACCCGACGGGTATGCGCCCGCAGGAAAGTGCCCACATCGTCACGGGTTGCCTTGCCCGCAGCGACGGCAAGCACCAGGTCCGCGTAGGCATCCGCATCCGCATCGACAAAGACGCCGTTGATTTCAAGGAAGGCCAATGCCGCCATGCCACCAACCCGTTTGTTGCCGTCGATGAACGGATGGTTCATCGCCAAGCTGAACAGGTAGGCTGATGCCATCGCGTAGAGATCCTTGTGCAGCCACTGCCCGCCGAATGAAGCACTCGGTTGCGATATTGCTGAACGCAACAGGCCGGCATCACGCAGCCCCGCACTGCCACCATAACGCTCAAGTTGGTCAAGGTGGATGACGTGGACCTCCTCCTCGCTCAGGAAGATCGGATCCATGACTCAATTCGCCAAACGCTTGAACGCCTTCGCGTATCGCTTGTTGATGCTTTCAAGAGCCGCCTCGAAGCGTTTACGCCGGGCGGGATCGGCCACTGGTGTCACCAGGAGCGATTTGCCGTCTGTCGAGACCTCCAACGACGTTTCCGCATCGATCTTCAGCAGATCCAAGATCGGCTTGTCGATGATGAGCGCGTAGCTGTTGCCGTGCTTGGTGAGGGTCTTGACCATGGCGGGGCTCCGTAGTCACAATGTATCACCAATTCGG
>Ga0105044_10000814_pt1 | contig 39926 bp, 38 predicted proteins | sample MAT01_FD_78092 | JGI IMG/M metagenome (GOLD analysis project Ga0105044, IMG submission 78092) | Freshwater microbial communities from Lake Fryxell liftoff mats and glacier meltwater in Antarctica - MAT-01 | ecosystem: Environmental > Aquatic > Freshwater > Ice > Liftoff microbial mat | place...
GCCGCCGGCGACGTAGTCGCAATTCACTATTCGTCGGATCAGCAGACCAACACCAGCCAATTCTTCGGGATCAGCACCACGCTGGCGAAGAAGGTGGTGGAGGAGATGAAGAAGGGTGACTTCGAGTCGCTGGGGCTCAACGCCAAGGCATTCGTTGACGAGGAGGCCGGGTTGGCTGGCGTGTGGGTGTCGGCAGTGACTACCGGCGGCGTGGCCTCGGCCACTGGCCTGCTGCCCGGCGACATCATCCTGAGCTTGAATGGTTTGCCAGTTGGCCAGGACGGCACGCTGAAGAGCTACTGCGACGTGCTGCGCACTTCCGGCGCCAAGGCCATCGAGGTCGAGGTGCTTCGCTTCGATACCGGTGAGATCCTCACCGGTGAGTTCAACGGTGAGAAGAAGCTCGAAGTCAGCCAGTTGCTGGTCAGCGAAGATGTGCCTGCAGACCTGCCGGTCAGCGCTGCGTACACCTACGAAGAGGTCATCGACGACACCGGCCAGATCCTGATCGAGGTGCCGGTCGAGTGGGCACAGCGCCAGACAGGGGCTCAGACGTTGCCCGACGGCGACCACGCGGCAATCGTTGCCGCTCCGGACCTCGATGCGTTCCTGGGCACCTTTACGGCGACTGGCATACTGGTTGCAGGCTTCCTGGGGCAGGACTGGTCGGCGGTGCTCGATACCTATGAGGCCACGTTGAACTGCACCGAAGCCGGCGATGTCCAAGACATCGACAATGGCTACCTCGCTGGCGCCGGCATCGTCTACTCCGGCTGTGGCGACACGGGCGGCTCCACCGGTTTGGTGGTGCTCGGCACGCCCGACGGGGGAGCTGCAATCCTGCTGGTCGCACAGCTCAACAGCGATGCCGACTTCGATGCCCTCAATCGGGCGGTCGCTTCGCTCATCTACGTTCCCGCCTTCTGACTCAGCCGACGGGGAAATGCAGCTTCCCACTCACCCAATCCGACAGCGACAGTCAGTCGCTGGATTGCGTGAGTGGGCGGCCGCCACGCGTCAATCGCCGGCTGAGGTTGCGAAGGCAGTGATGGAAGTGCCACACTGTGGCCGATGCGTGCCAACACCACCCTCATTGTCGTAGTACTCATCGTGTAGACGCACGCCCACATAGTCGCGTGCGTCCACAGCCTCCCAGTCGGGGAGGCTGTTTAGTTTTTCGGCTTGATCGTGTTTCTCTGCCTGATGTGGCCGAGCAAAGTTTCGTAGAAGTACCCCCCACCTTTCGTTGAAGTCATTGAGGAGAGTCATGAAGATCACCGGGGCGCAGGCCCTCATCCGCTCACTGGAGATGGAGAACGTCGAGGTCATCTTCGGTCTGCCCGGAGGTTGCATCTTGCCGGCGTACGACCCGTTGCTGGATTCGCCCATCCGTCACATCCTCGTGCGTCACGAGCAGGGCGCCGGCCACATGGCCGAGGGCTATGCCCACGTCACCGGTCGCCCCGGCGTTGCGCTGGTCACCAGCGGCCCGGCTGCCACCAACATGGTCACGCCCCTGATGGATGCCTACATGGACAGCATCCCGATGGTGTGCATCACCGGCCAGGTGCCCACGGCGGCCATTGGTACCGATGCGTTCCAGGAGTGCGACACGGTCGGCATCACGCGCAGTTGCACCAAGCACAACGAACTGGTGATGAGCGCGCAGGACATTCCGATGGCCGTTCGCCAGGCGTTCCACATCGCCACCACCGGCCGTCCCGGCCCCACCCTCATCGACATTCCGAAGGATTGTCTCACCAACCTGATGGAGTGGAACTGGCCCACCGATGCGGAAGTCATCGCCAGCCTTCCCGGCTATCGCCCCAATATCAAGGGCCACCCGCGCATGATCAAGGAGGCCGCCAAGCTGATCATGGCCAGCGAGCGGCCCATTCTCTACGTCGGCGGTGGTGTACTGAAGGCGCGTGCGGCCGAGGCGCTGCGCGAGCTGGCCGAACTGACCAATATCTACGTGGTCACCACGCTGATGGCCCGCGGTGCGTTCCCCGACAACCACGAGCTGTGCCTGGGTATGCCCGGCATGCACGGCAACGCAACCGCGATCACCGTGATGCAGAAGTCCGATCTGCTCATCAACCTGGGTGCACGCTTCGACGACCGCATCACCGGCAAGCTCAGCGAGTTCGCCCAAGAGGCCAAGATCATCCACGTCGACATCGACCCCGCCGAGCAGGGCAAGGTGCGCCGGCCCGACGTCCCGATCGTGGGTGACTGCAAGCAGGTCATCGAAGAGATCATCAAGGCGATCAAGGAGCTGCAGGAGAACGGCACCGTCCGGGCAGATACCGGTGCGTGGCGTACTCGCATCAGCGGCTGGCGCGAGCAGTTCCCGCTCGCGTACGAGGCCAGCGAACCCGGTGAAGCGCTGAAGCCGCAGTTCTGCCTCGAGCAGCTACGCGACCATGCCCCCGAGGGCACCATCCTGGTCAGCGGGGTTGGCCAGCACCAGATGTGGAGCAGCCAGTACTGGCAGTTCAACGAGCCCTACACCTGGGTCAACTCGGGTGGTCTGGGCACGATGGGCTTCAGCATTCCCGCTGCGATCGGCGCCAAGGTCGGCCGCCCCGACCGCACGGTGTGGGCCGTCGACGGTGACGGTTGCTTCCAGATGACCGCGCAGGAGTTGGTCACCGCCGCTGTCGAGCGCATTCCCATCAAGGTGGCCATCCTCAACAACAGCTACCTGGGCATGGTTCGCCAATGGCAGGAGATGTTCTACGAGGAGCGCTACAGCGAGGTCTATCTCTCGCCCGACGTCCCCAACTTCGTGATGTGGGCGGAGGCAATGGGCTGCGTCGGCATTCGAGTTGACAGTCCGGAGGAAGTGCAACCGGCCATCGACAGGGCCAACAGCATCCACGACCGTCCCGTTGTCATCGACTTCCGAGTCGATGCCCGTGAGAAAGTGTTCCCGATGGTTCCCGCCGGCTACGGCAACAGCGACATGCTCCTTCCCGAGTGGCAGGAAGCCAACCGAGGAGGTCTCAAGTGAGCGAGTTCGCCAGTCAACATCACATCCTGTCAGTGCTGGTGCAGAACCGGCCGGGCGTGCTCGCCCGAGTGGCCGGCCTCTTCGCCCGTCGCGGTTTCAACATCTTCAGCCTTGCGGTCGCGCCGGCCGAGGAAGAGGGCTTCAGCCGCATCACCATCGTCGTCGATGTCGAGAGCTCATCGCTGGAGCAAATCGTCAAGCAGCTGTTCAAGCTGATCGAAGTCGTCAAGATCAGCGAACTGGACCCCAGTCGTAGTGTTGAGCGCGAGTTGCTGCTCGTCACCGTGCGCACCAGCGGCGATACCCGCGGCCAGGTTGTGGAACTGACCAACATCTTCGAAGGCAAGATCCTTGCCGTCGGCGCAGAGGCCATCACCGTCTCGCTCGACGGCCATCCTGAGAAACTCGACGATTTCGAGGAACTTCTCACCGGTTATGGCATCGTGGAGCTGCAGCGCACCGGACGGGTGGCACTTCCCAAGCTCGATCGTGAGGCCCGTCTTCGCGCGGTCTCTAGCAAGTCCAATCAAGGAAAGGCTGGCTGACATGGCCGCAAAGATGTACTACGAGTCGGACGCAGATCCGTCGATCATTCGCAGCCGCAAGGTGGCCATCATCGGCTACGGCTCCCAGGGGCACGCGCACGCGCTGAACCTGAAGGAGTCCGGGGTCGACGTCGTCGTCGGTCTGCGCGAGGGTTCGAAGTCGGCCGCGAAGGCAGAGGCCGCTGGCCTCAAGGTGATGGACATCGCCGCTGCCGCCAAGTGGGCCAACGTGATCATGCTCACCATGCCCGACACCGAGCAGAAGGCCACGTACGAAGAGTTCATCAAGCCCGCGATGCGCAAGGGCAAGGCACTGGCCTTTGCCCACGGCTTCAACATTCGCTTCAAGCGCATTCGCCCGCCGAAGTCCGTCGACGTGATCATGATCGCCCCCAAGGGCCCGGGCCATCTCGTACGCCGCACCTACACCGAGGGTGGCGGCGTGCCGGCGCTCATCGCCGTCCACCAAGATGCAAGCGGTGGCGCCCACGCGCTGGCACTGTCGTACGCCGACGCCATTGGTGGTGCCCGCGCCGGTGTCATCGAGACCACCTTCAGCGAAGAGACCGAGACCGACCTGTTCGGTGAGCAGGCCGTGTTGTGCGGCGGCGTCACCTCGCTGGTGCAGGCCGGCTTCGAGACGTTGGTGGAGGCTGGCTACCAGCCCGAGATGGCGTACTTCGAGTGCTTGCACGAAGTGAAGCTGATCGTCGACCTGATGTACGAGGAAGGCATTGCGGGCATGCGCTACAGCATCTCCGACACCGCTGAGTACGGCGACCTCACGCGCGGCCCGCGCGTCGTCAACGCCAAGACCAAGCTGGAGATGAAGAAGATCCTCAAGGAGATCCAGTCCGGCAAGTTTGCCAAGGAGTGGATCGCCGAGAGCGAAGCCGGCCGGCCCAACATGAAGGCCCTGCAGCACGCTGGTGCCACCCACCAGATCGAAGAAGTCGGCGCCCAGCTGCGCGCGATGATGCCGTTCCTCGGCGCCGGAAAGCAGAAGGTCGCCGACGTCAGCGGCGGCTGATCCTCGCAACGCACCCAGCTTCGGCGTTGAGATGCGGTACTACCGCACCGCAACGCCGAAGCTGTATTTTTGGACGAATTTTCCTCTGGATTCCGATCGTTCGTGTGCGTGTTCGATTGGCACGAGTGTCCGCCCAAGGGCGGGTAACCCGGTCGTCTCCGGCTCCCCTACCCGCCAGTGAGCGGCGAAGGGTTCCAGTCTTTGGCGTGGTGTCGCCCGGGCGCGACCTCGACAGGATTCGCCGCCGGGTGAACGTGGAATGATGTGTCGATGTCGAGAAGAGTGCGAACCACTCTTGCTGCAGTGATCGTCGTCGGTGCGACGTTGGCCGCTGCTGCCGGGTCGGCATGTGCGTGTAGCTGCGTCGGCCTGACGGACGCGGAAGCCTTCCGAAACTCGGCGGCGGTGTTCGTGGGCACCTTGCGCGAGGTGCGCGGCCCGACGGTGATGCTGTCGTCCGCCGACCCGAGCCGGTTCGTGTTCGACGTCGAGTCGGCCTACAAGGGCGAAGTGCATGAGGTGCAGTCCGTCGTGTCCAGTTCCGACGGGGCGTCATGTGGCCTGGAGATCGCCGTCGGTCAGCGGACGTTGGTGTTCGCGACGAACGAGGCCTCGTTCTCGCTCGACCAGGGCGAGTACGAGTCCAGCCTGTGCGGCGGTACCCGTGCGCTGGTTGGCAGCCAGGTGCCCTCGGAACTGGGGTCTGCTATCGACGTGCTGCCCGGCAGTTCGCCCACTGGCGAGGACGACTCGTTCCCATCGACGATCGTGCGCAACTGGTACTGGGTCCTCGGAGCTGTGGCGATGGTGGTCGGTGGTGTCGTCATCGTTCGGCGCCGACGGGCGTCACCCCAGCCATAGAGACAGCACCAGCCATAGAGACAGCACCCAGAGCACGACAGCAACGCCCTCCCGAAAGGGAGGGCGCCGTCCGCGGTCCACACAGCATCATTGCGCTCGTTGGGCGCGAAACCCCGACACATCCGTCCGGGTTTCGCGCCCGTTGGAACACCCGTCCACCGGCACGACTCGGACCGGGGCGTCAGCGCGGGGGCTCGCCTGGTGGACGAACGATGCCGCCGGTCGTGCCGGGAGTTGGATGGTTGGGGTCGTACCTCGGGCTGGCCTTGCCACCCGTGTCGGGCGTGCTGCTGGCGCCACCTTCGCTTGATGAGTCGGCAGTTGGGTCGATGTAGATGATGAAAATGGTCGGGTCCTTGTAGGTGCCCGGTGTCATCATCGCCATCACGCCGGTGTCGCCGACGTTGCTGAAGTACGAGCCGGAGCCGGCCGCAACCAACGCAGCCACCTGAGCTGCACTCAGGAGTCGAGGGTCGATCGGCGTCCCTGCATCCGGGTCGCGGAGGCCACCCGTGCCATGATCCTTCTCGCTCTCACTCTTTGCTGCTTCTGCGGCCTTCGCCGCCGCTGCGGCGTCGGCAGCCTTCTTTGCGGCTGCATCCGCAGCCGCCTGCTCCTTCGCCGCCTTGTCGGCCGCAGCCTGGGCAGCGGCCCGCTGGTCGGCCTCGGCGGCCAACCGCCTGGTTTCTGCCTCGACGGCAACAGCGATAGCGGCGGCTGCGTCGGCGGTGGCCTTCTCGGCCGCCTTCTTCGTGGCCTCCGCCTGCACCGCCCACGGGTCGCTGCCCGTCGCCACGCCCTCGCCCATCCGCTTGCCGTCACTGTCAGTGATCTGTACCTGCGATGTGAACTCGCCAAAGCTGAACGAGTTCTGAACATAGATTTCACCCTTTGGCACGGTGATGTGAGCCGCGGCGGGCGGCGCGCCGGTGAAGCCGTAGAGCGATGAGTCGGGAGCGTCTGGCGGCGGGGTGTTCTTCGAGGTGCTCTCGCCGTGGATCTGCCAGTCGAGAGTGCCGCCGATGGTGCCGAGGTCGACGCCGGCGGGTGCCATCGTCAGGCCGAAGTTGTCCGCTTTCGACGGCAGTGACAGGCCGAGGCTGGTCATCGCGTCGAGCAGGGTGGCGGTGACGACGCGACCGTCGGGGGAGATGGTGACGAGGTCGATCATCGGGTCGAGCCAGAAACCAGGCAGGGTCGTGTCGGCAATGTGGTCGAACAACCAGCGCACCGGCGGGCAGCTGGTGGGGTCGTCGGGGTCGCTGCCGAACAGCTTTTCGTCGGCGTCGGTGAACCCGTCGCCGTCGCTGTCCTGCGCATCGTTGGTGAGGATCGTGCAGACATTGGCGAGGCAGTTGAGTACCGGCGGCCAACCGCCGGCGGAGACGGGCGGGGTGCCAACAACAAATGTGGCGCCGACGACGGAGGTGACCAGGACTGTGCTGAGGGTGAGGCGGTGCTTGTTCATGTCGTCATTGTCTGCGTAGCTCGACGGGGCCACATCGGGGGAATCACCTATCGCAACCCCCAATCGGCCGACAGCTTCGGCGTTGAAGTGCGGTATGACCGCATATCAACGCCGAAGTTGTTGGTGATGTGGAGGGCGTCGGGCAATCGCACGGTAATTCCGACTTGTCGGGTCGGGTATCGGGCGCTAGGGTCTGCGGCCTATGAGTAACTCCTGGGGTTTTGAGACACGGCAGATTCACGTTGGCGGCGAGCCCGACCCGACCACCGGTGCCCGTGCGGTACCGATCTACCAAACGACCAGTTTTCAGTTCCGCGACTCGGCCCACGCGCAGAACCTGTTCGCGCTCGCCGAGATCGGCAACATCTACACCCGCATCATGAACCCGACGCAGGGTGCGCTAGAGGCTCGCCTGTCCAGCCTGGAGGGCGGCATCACGACCGCCGTTGGCCTCCCCGGCGCGCTGGTGGTTGCATCGGGCCAGGCTGCCGAGACGCTGGCGATCCTGACGCTTGCCGAGAACGGTGACCACATCGTCGCCAGCCCGTCGCTGTATGGCGGCACCTACAACCTGTTCCACTACACGCTGCCCAAGTTCGGTATCGAGGTCACGTTCGTCGACGACCCGCACGATCTCGCGCAGTGGGAAGCCGCAATCCGTCCGAACACGAAGGCGTTCTACGGCGAGGTGCTGGCCAACCCGCGCAACGACGTGTTCGACATCGAGGGCGTCAGCAAGGTTGCGCACGACAACGGCATCCCGCTGATCGTCGACAACACCGTTCCCACGCCGTTCCTCATCCGTCCGTTCGAGTGGGGTGCCGACATCATCGTGCACAGCCTCACCAAGTTCGCCGGCGGCCACGGCACCAGCATCGGCGGCGCCATCATCGACGGTGGCACCTTCGACTACGCCGCCAGCGGCCGCTTCCCGAACATGACCGAACCCGACCCCAGCTACCACGGCCTGCCGTACTTCCCGGCCCTCGGCCACGGTGCCTTCATCATCAAGGCTCGCGTGCAGATGCTGCGCGACCTGGGCATGGCCATCTCGCCGTTCAACGCGTTCCTCATCCTGCAGGGCTTGGAGACCTTGAGCCTGCGTATGGAGCGTCACTTCGAGAACGCCGACAAGGTGGCCAAGTTCCTCGTTGCGCATCCGCAGGTGGAGGCGGTGTCGTACGCCGGCCTGGAGACCAGCCCGTGGCACGAGCGGGCCAAGAAGTACGGCGCCGGAAAGGGCTACGGCAGCATCCTCGCCTTCGACATCGTTGGCGGCAAGGAAGCCGGTCAGAAGTTCGTCGAAGGCCTCCAGCTACATAGCCACGTTGCCAACATCGGCGATGTGCGCAGCCTGGTGATTCACCCGGCCAGCACCACGCACAGCCAGCTGACCGAGGACGAGCAGGCCACGGCCGGCGTGCGCCCCGGCTTGGTGCGCCTCAGCGTTGGCCTGGAGAACATCGACGACATCCTCGCCGACCTCGAGATCGGCTTCGCCGCCGCCAAGTAGCTGAGCGGCGGCGCATGCCGTCGGGGTGTAGTGACGGTCTACCAATGGGCCGCATTGCGGCGCACCAGCGAGGTCAGCCTGTCCACGGCTGGGGCGTCGCCCATCACCACCAGCACGATGACGTAGCCGGTCGCGGCGATGGCGACGGCGTACCCGCAGCCAGGCTCGGCCTGCGCGAACGGTGGGCGATCAACGTTCGTGTCGAACCGCTCGTTCTGCCCGGTTGCCTCGCGTGCATGAATACATCTTGGCGGATCGCAGCGCTGCTGGACAGGGTAGATTGGCTCATGTGGGGGCAGTGCGAGCAGACCTGATGGCGGCACACACGGCGTCGTTGCAACACGTCGCCTCGCGGGGCGCGAGCTTCACCGCGGCGCAGCGGTTGCGCATCGCAACAGTCGCCCGCGACGCGTACCTCGCAGCAGACCCTTCGCCGCCGTGGGAACGGCCGTTCGGCGAGGCGGCACTCGACGTTGCCTACCGTCTGGCCCGCCATGCGGGCACCATCACCGAGCAGTGGTACGAGCAGATCATCACCGAGGGCATGCACCCGTTGGAGTGGGTGGAGGTCGTCGGCATCGTCGTCGCGAGCGTGCCGGTCGTTGCCTTTGCCCGTGCCGCGGGGCAGCCGCCTCCCGTCATGCTGCCGCCCGAACCGGGGGCGCCGCACAGCAGGGTGGCTACCGAGCTCGCGCCGGCGACGTTGAACTGGGTGCCGGTCGCCGCGCCGGCTGACCAGACCGCATCGGTGGTGCAGGCATTGAGCGCGTTGCCCGACGAGTGGGAGAACCTGTGGCAGCTGGCCGCTGCGCAGTACATGAGCGATGCGCAGATGGCCGACCCTCAGTGGAACCGTGGCACGCTCAGCCGCCCACAAATGGAGTTGGTCGCCGGCCGCATCTCCCTCATCAGGGAGTGCTTTTTTTGAACGACCGCCCACGCCAGCATGCTCAGTTGGAGCAGCACCGAAGCAGGCACACCGGCTGACCTCGCCGCGGTCGCGGAGGGCGCTGGCGACGGCGGGCTGCCGTTCGGCGCCGAACTGGTCGCCTTCGCCGATGCCGTCGGCGGTGTCGACGGCGATGCCCTGGTGCGTGCCCGTGAGCGGCTGATCGCAGCGGCAGGCGACGCATTCATGATCGACGCCGCCGCCGTCCTCGCCAACTTCGAGATGATGACTCGCGTCGCGGACGGCACCGGCGCTCGGTTTCCCGTCGACACCGCGGTGCACCGGACAGCGCTCGATGCCCGGCTCGACATCGCCCGCTTCACGTCGGCGCGCTGAGAGTGCCGTTCGACCGGATGCTCGTCGCACAGGCTGTTGAGCGTGCGGCGGTATTGGTAACGGTCGACCCGCTCGCGCAGTATTGCGACGTGAAGGTGCTGCCAGCGGGTCTGTAACTCGTCAGCCGTCGCTCGGGTGGATGCCCCCTTCGCCCAAAGTGTCGTCGCCGCGCTGGTCCCGTAAGAACTTCTCCAGCTCGGCGGCCAGGTCGTCGCCGCTTGGCATCGCTGCTTCCATTCGGCGGTCGTAGTCGTGCTCCAGCATCATCACGTACGGTGCGGCCTGGTCGTCCTCGGCCACGGCCTCGTCGTGCAGGCTGCGCCACCGCATGGCATCTTCGGCAAGCGCGGCGTGCCCGGTCGGCACGCCCAAGACATGCTCGAGATGCGCCAACAGGGCGGCGGACGATTGCGGGTGCTTGGCGTTGCCCAGATAGTGCGGCACACCGACGCGCAACGAAACAGCGGGAATGTCGGCCGTGTCGAGTCGCTCCTGCAGCACGCCGACCAGGCCGGTGACACCCTGATACTGCGGGCGGCTGAGGCCCAGTGCGCGTACGAGCCCGTCGTTGGTGCTGCTGCCCACCACGTGCGCCGGGCGAGTATGCGGAATGGCCTCCGGGGCGGCGCCGAGCGTGACCACAATTTCGCAGCCGAGCGAGCGGGCAACAGTGATGATGGCGTCGGCAAAGGTTTTGTAGCGCAGGTGCGGCTCGACGCCGGCGAGCAGCACCATGTCGTGTGCGCCGCCGGGGAAACGGGCGATGCGGAACTCGTTGACCGGCCACAGGATCTGTCGAATGTCGGAGTCGTCGAACTCGACCTGCGGCCGCTCCTGCGTGAAGTCGTAGAACGGGTCAGCGTCGATCGAGGCAACGATCGGTGCGACGCGATCTGCCGTCAAGGCGTCGACGGCATCAGTGGCCACTTCGGCAGTGTCGAACAGGCCGCGCAGCGCAATCACCATGATCGGCCGATGTAGCGGCGTCAGCATTTCGAATGCGGTGGTGAGCACGTTCTCGGTCACACGACGGTTCCGGCCAGTTCGCCGACGACATAGTCGATGCAGGCCGTGAGGCGAGCGACATCGTCAGGTTCCACAGCAGGAAACATACCCACCCGCAACTGGTTGCGGCCCAGCTTCCGGTAGCTCTCGGTGTCGACGATTCGATTGGCGCGCAGGGCGGCATTGACGTCGTGCGCCGGGACGGAGTCGGCAAGGTCGATGGTACCGACAACCGACGAGCGTTCGGAGGCCACAGACACGAATGGGCTGGCGAACGTCGATGCGTCGGCCCACGAGTAGAGGTTGGCTGCCGACGAGCGGGTGCGCTCGACACACCAATCGAGTCCGCCGTTGCCGAGCATCCACTGGAGTTGCTCGTCGAGCAAGATGAGTGTGCCAAGTGCCGGTGTGTTGTAGGTCTGGTTGGCCACCGAGTTCTCGAGTGCAATGGCCAAGTTCAGCGAGGCGGGCTGCCAACGGTCGCTGGTGCCAATCTCACGAATCCGCTCGATGGCGGCGGGCGAGCAGGCGGCCAACCACAGGCCACCGTCGCTGGCGAAGCACTTCTGTGGCGAGAAGTAGTACGCGTCGACCTCGTCGGGCAGCCACGCCAGGCCACCGGCGGCGGAGGTGGCATCGACGACGACGAGAGCGCCACCCTCTGGCCGGCGAAGGTGCATGGCGACGCCAGTGGACGTCTCGCTGTGGGTGAGCGCAACCGTGTCGATATCGTCGGCTGTGGCGTCGATGGTGGGGTGCGAACCGGGCTCGCACCTGGTCACCACTGGCTCGCCCAGATGGGGCGCCGCCGCTGCTGCCTCGGCGAACTTGGACGAGAACTCACCGAACACCGCGTGCTGGCTGCGGTTGCGGATGAGACCGAACGTGGCAGCGTCCCAGAACGCGGTAGCGCCGCCGTTGCCCAACAAGATCTCCCAGCCAGCGGTCAGCCCGAAGAGATCCATCAGACCCGCGCGGATGGAGCCGACCAGCTGCTTCACCGGCGGCTGGCGGTGCGATGTGCCCATCAGGTTGCTGTTGGCTTTCGCCAGCGCCAGCACCTGTTCGGCGCGCACCTTGGAGGGCCCGCAACCGAACCGGCCGTCGGAGGGCAACAGGTCGCTGGGGATGATGATGGACTTCGGATCAACGGTCACCCTCACAGTCTCGCCATCGCGTGCCGCCGCGCCAAGGTGGTTGGATGAAAACCTCAGGCCACTTGCGTCTGATGGGTGATGGCTCAATTCCACCGTCTCCAACCGGTCGAACCCGTAGAATTGGCCAGTCCGTGAATCGAAAGGCCTTCCCGTGAACCCCACTGTCGCCCGCACGTCAGCTCGTCTTGCTGCAATCGCCGAGTCTGCAACGTTGGCGGTGGATGCGAAGGCCAAGGCGCTGCAGGCGCAGGCCGTGAAGGATGGCAGCAAAAGCGTCATCGGGTTCGGTGCTGGCGAACCCGACTTCCCGACGCCCGAGAACATCGTCGAGGCTGCCGTGCGGGCCTGTCGCGACCCGAAGAGCCACAAGTACTCGCCGGCTGCCGGCCAGCCCGCACTACGCGAAGCGATTGCCGCGAAGACGCTGCGCGACAGCGGCTTTCAATGCCAGGCGTCGCAGGTGTTGGTCACCAACGGTGGCAAGCACGCCGTGTTCACCGCGTTTGCCGCGCTGTGCGATCCGGGCGACGAAGTCATCTGCCCAGCTCCGTTCTGGACCACGTATCCGGAGGCCATCACGCTTGCGGGCGGCGTACCCGTCATCGTGCAGACCGACGAGACCACCGGCTTCAAGGCGACCGTCGAGCAACTCGACGCTGCGCTCACGCCGCGCACGAAGGTGCTGCTGTTCGTCAGCCCCGACAACCCCAGCGGAGCGATCTACTCGCCGGCCGAGGTGGAGGCCATTGGTCGCTGGGCGGTGGAAAAGGGTGTGTGGGTGCTGACCGACGAGATCTACGAGCACCTCGTCTACGGCGACAACAAGTTCGTCAGTATGCCAACCATGGTTCCGGAGCTGGCCAATCAGTGCATCATCGTCAACGGTGTGGCCAAGACGTATGCGATGACCGGCTGGCGCGTCGGCTGGATGATCGGGCCATCCGATGTGACGAAGGCCGCCATCAACTACCAGTCGCACAGCACCTCCAACGTCACCAACGTCGCCCAGGCGGCGGCGCTGGAAGCAGTGAGTGGCGACCTGTCGGCGGTGGCCATGATGCGCGAGGCCTTCGCTCGCCGCTCCGTCACCATGCATCGCATGCTCAACGAGATCCCTGGCGTCAGCGCCATCGTGCCGCAAGGTGCGTTCTACTGTTACCCCAACTTCTCGTCGCTGCTCGGCCGCCCGTTGGGCCCCAACGGCACGGTCTCGGCCAACACGCTGCAGCTGGCCGATGCCATTCTCGGCGAGGCCAAGGTTGCGTTCGTTCCCGGTGAAGCGTTCGGCACGCCCGGGTACGCCCGCTTCAGCTTCGCGATGGCAGATGCCGACATGGAGGAAGGCATTCGCCGCATCCAGCAGTGGGTGACGGCGTAGCGTCAATCGGGTGAGCACCGCACCCGACTTCGACTTCGAGTCCGTCTCGCTCGCCTGGCTGCACGCCAAGCCCGGCGCCAAATGGAACCGCACTCCCGACGCGATTGCAGCGTGGGTTGCGGACATGGATTTCGCCCCGCCGCCGGTAGTGGTGGACGCGTTGCAACGGGTCATTGCCACCGGTGATCTCGGCTACCCCGACTTTCGTGAGCCAGTCGGTGGCTCGGCGGCAACCGATGTATTCATCGATCGCTGTGCGCGGCGATACGGCTGGCACATCGACCAGCCCGACACGATGGAGCTCAACGACGTGGTGCAGGGCATCCAGATCGTGCTGCACCTGTGCACTCAGCCGGGTGACAGGGTGGTGGTGCACACCCCGACCTACCCGCCCTTTCTGCATAGCGTGGAAGACGGCGGCCGGGTCGTGGTGCCGGTGCCCGCGCAACGGTCGGCCGCCTCGCCCACGGGCTGGACCTTTGACTACGACGCGCTCGATGCAACGCTGGCCGAGTCACCGGCGAAGGTGCTGCTGCTGTGTCACCCGCACAACCCCACTGGCCATGTGTTCGACGGAGACGAGCTGCGCATGTTGGCTGCGTTGGCGGCGCGCCACAATCTGCTGGTCATTTCCGACGAGATCCATGCCGACCTCACGTTTGGGTCGGTTGTCCACCAACCGATGGACCTCTTCGCACCGGGCCGCACCGTCACCATTCACGCCGCCTCGAAGGCGTTCAACTTGGCTGCGCTGCGGTTTGCGGTGATGCACGTCGACGCGCCCGTGGTGCGTGCAGCGCTGACGACCGTGCCGGCGCACCTGTTCGGTGCCACCAACCTGATGGGCGCGGTTGCAGCCGAGGCCGCATGGCGCGATGGCGACGAGTGGCTGGCGGCGGTGATGGCCCACCTCGATCGCCAGCGCACATTGCTCGGCGCGCTGCTTTGCGAACAGCTGCCGACGGTCGGGTATGTGGCGCCGGCGGCGACCTACCTTGCGTGGCTGGATTGTCGCCCGCTGGAGCTGGGGGACGACCCGTCAGCGACGTTCCTGGAGCGCGGTGTGCGGTTGAGCGAAGGTCCCGATTTTGGCAGCGAGGGCAACGGCTTCGCCCGTCTCAATTTCGCGACCTCGTCAAGCGTGCTGCGCGAAATTGTCTCGCGCATGGCGGCGCGCTAGGCGGCGGCGGCGGTCATCTGTGGGATTGCTGGCAGGCGCGTACGCGTCGCCACGAAACCGATGGCCGCGGCGCCGAGCAGGAACACGACGACGTTGATGCCGAAGAGCACCTGGGCCTGGTCGTGGACGAGGGTGCACGGCACGCGTGACAACTCCCATGCCGGGGTGATGCTGGGTGGAGTGACCACGGTCGGTATCGGTGTACCGCCCATCGCGTCACTGTCGAACAGCGTGCCGCATTGCACGTTCTCGACGACGACCTTGCCGCTGGCGTCTGTGCCGACCGGAATCGAATCACTCAGGGGTTGCGTGGCCCATCGGAGCGTGACGGCGAACCACGCGACGAGCGCGACCGTGGCCCACAACAGAATTTTCGTGCGCCGAGCCATGACGGCCAGCCTAGCGACTGGTCGTGGATGCGTCGGGGTGGTCGACCTTCTGGTCAACGGCCATCCGCTTGAACGCGAGCGTGTGCTGGTGGCACCCGGCCACATGGATGCGGAGGTCCTCTCCGCGTCGGGCCGGTTGCAACGTCAGGCGGTCGTGGCCGTCGCAGACGTCGAGGAGATGCTCGACGATCTGGCCGCGCTGGCGATCGAGCGCCTTGCGGCGAGTGCACCCCTGCGCCCGGCCTTTGCGCTACGTACCAACCTCGCGCTGCGCGACGCGCTGTATGTGTCGTTGGCGCACGCGCTTGGCGCAACGCTGTGCACCACCGATGAGCCGCTCGCTCGGGCCTGCGTCGAGCAGCAGCTCTGTGCCGTCACCGGTGCAGGGCTAGGCCGCTGAGCACCACCAGGCAGAGGCATTCGGCTACCTGCTCGGCGGCACCCAGAACGTCGCCGCTGATGCCGCCGATCTTGCGGCGGGCCAGTAGGCCGGCGCCCGCAGCGGCGACCACCGCAGCGACCGTGAGGGGCGCCGCCCACCAGCCAACCGCGATCACCGTGATCGCGATGCCGGCTGCGCAGCCGACGCCCGCTCGCAGCGGAGTGGTGCTGCGGCCGTAGTCGGCGCCGAGGCCGGTGTTGGTCGCCAACTTCATGGTGCCGGCCATACCCACCGCGGCAACCCTGCCCATCGTGTGAGCGGCGACGGCGGCTGCGAACATGTCCAGCGGGCCGGGCAGCGCACCGAGTGAGACGGTTCGAACGACGATCGAGGCGCAGATTGCAGCGACCCCATATGTGCCGTGCCGGCTGTCTTTCAGAATCTCAAGTCGTCGCTCGATGGTCCAGCCGCCGCCGAACGCGTCGGCGACATCGCCCAAGCCATCCTCGTGGAACGCGCCGGTGATCAACAGGCCGACTGCCACCGCGACAGCCCCGGCGACGAGCGGTGAGGTGAGGTGCCACATGCCGGCAGCGACCCACCCAACGGCCGCACCGATGATGGCTCCAGCGACTGGGAACCACGCCACTGTCTTGGGCAGCGATGGCTCGCGTCGCAGCCTGATTGGCACGCGTGTCAGGAATTGCAGCGCCGCGAGGAGGCTCACCGCAGCAGGTCCCACGCGCTCTCGAGCCGTAGCGCGCGGCCAGCGACCATCAGCAGCGACGTATCGGCCGCCGCAACAACCAGCTGGTTCAGCCGGCCGAGTTCGTCGCGGTAGTCGCGGCCCATCGGCGTGTCCGGGTGGATTCCCATACCGACCTCGTTGCTGACCACGACAACCGGCGACGTGGATGCCGCTCGCTCGCGCAGCGCCGCGACCATGTCATGCCCGTACTGCACACGACGCTGTGGATCGATGACATGGACGAGGAGATTGGCCAACCAGACGGTGAGACAGTCGACGATCACGAACGCATCGGCGGGCGCATCGACGATGGCCGCAGGAAGTTCGACGGGCACCTCGGCGGTGGTCCACGACGGTGGCCGTTCGGCGCGGTGGCGTTCGACGCGCTCACGCAGGTCGTCGTCGAATGGTTCGGCGGTGGCGATGAAGTGCACCGCGCCACCATGGTGCTCGCCGAGTTGGACGGCGAGTGTGCTCTTGCCGCTGCGCGCGCCGCCGATGAGGAAGGTGAGCGCGCCGCCGGCCATCAGAAGTCGATGACGCGCTTGGCGGTGATACCCGCCTGGTAGGCATGCTTGATCTCGCGCATCTCGGTCACGGTGTCGGCGACGGAAATGATCTCGTCGGCAGCGTCGCGGCCGGTGAGTACCAGGTTGACGTGGACGGGTCGATCGACGATGGCGGCAACGATCTCGTCGGTGGGTACCCAACCCCAGGTGCTCAAGTAGGTCACCTCGTCGAGGATCACCAGGTCGTACTCGCCGCTCGCGATGATGGCTGCGGCCTGCGCCCACGCTGCCTGAGCGAGAGCGATGTCGGCTGAGGGGTCGTCCGAGTCCCACGTGAATCCGCCGCCCAACGCATGCCAAACCACACCCAGTTGGCGGCCGATCTTTTCTTCCCCGACCTTCCAATCGCTGCCCTTGATGAACTGGACGACTGCGACCTTCCAGTCGCGTGCCACGGCGCGCACCATGACGCCGAATGCCGCTGAACTCTTGCCCTTGCCGTTGCCGGTATTGACCAATACCAAGGACGCAACAGTACGCAGACCATCGGGTCGCGGGTCGTCCGTCAGCGGTTGCGTGGTTGCGTCGGTCGTGTCGTCGGTATCCATGAGGGTTGGGAGCATAGAGCGAGATGCGCTACGGTGGTCTCGTTCGGCTACACCAATGGTCGGATGCACAGCTTGCAGCGAAGTCCGGTGAGATTCCGGCACTGTCCCGCAACGGTGGTTCGTGTCTTCACGGTGGAGCCCACGACAAGTCCGGTCGCCTCCTGACGTGCGCGTTACTCACCCTCGAGGCAAGGGCGGTCCGTGGCGGCGTCAGCCGTCGGTTCCCAGCTTGTCCTCCTGAACCGGAGGACTCAGTCCTCCGGAGAAACGGAGGATTGATCCATGAAACGGTTCAGTTCACTTGCCGCACTGACGGCACTTCTGCTCACCGCCGCCGCTTGCGGCGATGACTCCATATCCAGATCCACCGACAGCGTGAAGCCGTCCGACACAACTGCAGAGACGACCGGCGACACATCCGGCGACACAACTGCAGAGACGACCGCCACGGGCGAGCTGCCGGTGGCGATCATCAGCTTGTCGCCGACGCACACCGAGATGCTGTTCGCGATCGGTGCTGCCGACCAGATCATCGCCGTCGATGACCAGAGCAACTTCCCGGCCGAGGCGCTGGACAAGCCTCACGAACTGTCCGGCTTCGAGCCGAACGTCGAGGCCATCGCCGCCCTCAAGCCCGACCTGGTCGTGATCGCCGACGATGGTGCCGACCTCACCGGGCAGCTGGGAAAGCTGGGCATCCCCGTATGGTCCGGCCCCGCACCGGCGACTTTCGACGACGTCTACGCGCAGATCGAGCAATTGGGTGCTGCCACCGGTCACATCGGTGAGGCAGCCGAGCTGGTCGGCCAGATGCAGACCGACATCGATGTGGCCATCGCTGCCGCGCCGGTCACGACCGAGCCCGCCAGCTTCTACCACGAGCTGGACCCCACGCTCTACAGTGTCACCAGCAACACCTTCATCGGTCAGGTGTACGGCCTGTTCGGGCTGGTCAACCTGGCCGACGGTGTGGAAGAGGGCAATGACTACCCGCAGCTCAACGCGGAGTTCATCATCGGGGCCAACCCCGATCTGATCTTCCTGGCGGACAGCAAGTGCTGTGGAGAGTCGCCCGAGACTGTTGCTGCTCGTGATGGATGGGGCGGCACCAATGCGGTCATCAACGGCAAAGTCATCGTCGTCGACGACGACATTGCATCCCGCTGGGGGCCACGCTTGGTCGACTTCATCCAGGCTGTGTCCATAGCGCTGGCGAAGGCTCCGGCTCAGGCCTGATCGGGATGTCGCAGGTTCTGGTCGATCAGCGTGCCTCGCGGCGGTGGTGGTTGCCGGCAGCACTCGTGCTGTTGGTCGCCGCTGTCGTCCTTGGCGCGATGATCGGCCCGGCCGGCGGTGTCTCCTCGGCGAACTGGAACATCATCTGGAACATTCGCCTGCCACGCGTTGCGCTGGCGGGGCTGGTGGGCGCCATGCTCTCGCTCGCTGGCGCCAGCTATCAGGGTGTGTTCCGTAACCCGCTCGTCGACCCGTACTTACTCGGCGCTGCGGCGGGCGCCGGGCTTGGTGCCACCCTCGTATTCATCTACGGCCGCGGCAGCACCGTCGGCTGGCTGGTCGACCCGCTACCCCTCGCTGCGTTCGTCGGCGCGTTGTTGGCAGTGTTGGTGACGTACACCGTCGGCGCGTCGTTCGGAGGCAGCAGCCTGAGCCTGGTGCTGGCCGGCGTGGCGGTCGCCGCGCTCGCCACTGCGGTACAGCAGTACCTGTTGTTGCGCAACAGCGACGTGATCAGGGAGGTCTACTCCTGGATCAGTGGCCGTGTCAGCACGGCGACGTGGAACGACGTGAAGCTGGTGCTGCCGTACGTGATCGTGTGCTCGGTGGTGCTGCTCGTGCACCGGCGCCATCTCGATGTGTTTCGGGTGGGCGACGAGGAGGCCGCCACGCTGGGCTCGCAGGTCCGCCGAGTGCGCCTGGTTGTTGTCATCGCAGCCACCCTGGGCACGGCCGCTGTCGTCAGCGTCAGCGGCCTGATCGGCTTCGTGGGCATCATGGTTCCGCACCTCGTACGGTTGGTGGCCGGCTCGTCGTATCGGCTGGTGCTGCCACTGAGCATCGTGGTGGGAGCCGCGTTCTTGATCCTGGCCGACATTCCCGGGCGCATTCTGGAGCAGGGCAGCGAAACGCCGATCGGTGTGGTCACCGCGCTGCTCGGTGCGCCGATGTTCATCTTCGTGTTGCGCAGCCGACGGGTGACGACGTGAGCTCCATCGGCTTCGAATGCCTCAATGTCCGGTACGGCAACGCTCGCGACGGCGAGCAAGAGGCCGTGTACGCCTTCACCGACCAGGTGCGTCCCGGTGAGTGGCTGTGTCTGATCGGCCCCAACGGCGCCGGAAAATCCAGCGTGCTGCGCGCTGTTGCCGGGCTGGTGCCGTACCGCGGCACGGTGATGGTGGATGGCGCCTCGCTGGCCGGTCGTTCACCGCGCCGGCGAGCGATGTTGGTGGCGTATGTGCCGCAGACGCCGTTGATGCCCGACGACATGAGTGGGTTGGAGTACGTACTGCTGGGTCGCAATCCGTACATCGGTTACTTCGGCAGCGAGACGAAACACGACCGTGCCCTGGTCGCAGAAGTGCTGCAGCGCTTGGACCTTGTCGAGTTCGCGCATCGTCGGCTGGGCACCCTCAGCGGCGGTGAGCGGCAACGATTGGTGATCGCTCGCGCCGTTGCACAGGAGGCACCGATCCTGCTGCTCGACGAGCCGACCAGCGCGCTCGACATCGGCCACCAACAGCAGGCGCTGGAACTGGTGGACCGACTTCGGCGCGAGCACGGGCTGACCGTGGTGTCGGCGATGCACGACCTGACCTTGGCCGGGCTGTACGCCGATCGATTGGTTCTGCTACACCAGGGGCATGTCGTGGCCAGCGGCGATGCTGCGCACGTGCTGCGCCCCGAAACGCTCAGCGAGTTCTACGGTGTCAGCGTGAGCGTGCACCACGAACCCGACGGCACGGTCGTCGTGGTGCCGCGCCGGGCCGCTGCTCCTTGACACATCGAACGGTAAAGGCTGGGCGCGCTGAGTCCCGCAAGCCGGGACTCAGGACACCCAGAAACAACGGTGAGACGATTCGCGCCCAGAAACTCGTTGCGCACGCAAATGGGTTGGATTGGTGTCACCCGCCGGTGGAGGGTGGGAACCAGCCGTCGCCGCAGAGAATGCGATCGGCTTCGGCAGGGCCCCACGAGCCACGGAAGTATGGGTGTACCGAGCCAGGGTTGTCGAGCGCCGGCTGTACGACGCGCCACGTCTGCTCGACGATGTCTTCGCGAGCGAAACGGCGTGGCAGACCGTCGAGCGCGTCGTCGAGCAGGCGCTCGTACGCCTCTCGCCGTTCACCGAGCGCAGCCGCGAAGTCGACTGCGACGTCCACGTTCTGACTATCGAGGTGCGGCCCGGGAGTCTTGGCCTGCAGCGTGAAGGTGACGCCGTCGAGCTTGCCCAGCCGGAAGCGCACCAGGTTGCGCGCCGGCTTGGGCCCGCCAGCCTCATCGAACAGCAGACTGGGCGGTTCGCGGAACTCGACCACGACTTCTGTGGCGTTCCCGGCGAGGCCCTTGCCGCAGCGCACGTACCAGGGCACACCGGCCCACCGCCATGATTCGATCTCCAACCGTGCAGCGACGAACGTCTCCACGGTCGAGTCGGGCGCAACGCCCGGCTCGTCGCGGTACCCGACGTACTGGCCGCGCACCAGCGCCGATGGCTCGATGGGGCGCATGGCCGCAAAGACCTTTGCCTTTTCATCCTGTAGGAAGCTGCTCTCCGGCCCGGCCGGCGGCTCCATCGCCACGAGCGCGAGCACCTGCAACAGATGGTTCTGCAGCACGTCGCGGATGGTGCCGACACCGTCGTAGAAGCTGCCGCGACCTTCGACGCCGATGGTTTCACTCATCGTGATCTGCACACTGCGGACATAGTTGCGATTCCACACCGGCTCGAGCAGCGTGTTGCTGAAGCGGAAGACCAACAGGTCTTCCACGCTCTCCTTGCCGAGGTAGTGGTCGATGCGGAAAATGCGTTCCTCGGGGAATACCGAGTGCAGGGTGGCGTTCAGTTCCCTGGCACTGGCCAGATCGCGACCGAAGGGCTTCTCGACCACGATACGGCCACGCTCGTTGAGGCCGACCGATGCCAGCGATTGTGCGACCGTGGGGAAAATCGACGGTGGGATGGCCATGTAGAACACGGCCTGTTCGCTCTTGTGCTTGTGCAGCGTCTTGGCCAGGCTGCTCCAGGTCTTGGGATCGGAGTAGTCACCCTGAATCAGATCGAGCCGCGCCAAGAGCGCCTCGATGACGACCGCCTTCGCATCGGGGATGGCGGCGAGAATGGAGTCGTGGGCGTGCTGGCGAAAGCCGTCGTCCGTCCAGTCGCTACGCGCCACGCCGATGACTGGCACATCGAGATGAGCGTGGTCTTCCATGCGGTAGAGCGCGGGGAACAACTTGCGCTTGCTGAGGTCGCCGGTGGCGCCGAACAACACCAGTGCATCGGCCTTCGGCTGGCTGGGCGCGATGCTCACTTGGCTGTGTCCTCGACGGCTGTGTCCTCGACGGCTGTGTCCTTGACTTCGCGGTGGCCACCGAAGCCGGCGCGCATGGCGGAGAGCACCTTGTGGGCGACTTCGCCGCGACCGCGCGAATAGAAGCGATCCCACAGCGAGGCGGCGAGTGTGGGCACCGGCACGCCTTCGTCGACGGCTGCATGGATGGTCCAACGACCTTCGCCACTGTCACTGACGTGACCTTCGAACGCGTCGAGCTGCGGGTCGGTGTGCAAGGCCTGCGCAGTGAGGTCGAGCAGCCAACTGCTGACCACGCTGCCGCGGCGCCAGACCTCCGTGACAGCGGCCAGATCGATGTCGTAGCGGTAGTACTCGGGGTGGCTGAGCGGCGCCGTTTCAGCATCTTTGACGTGCGATTCGCTGCCGATGTTTGCCTTCGCCAGCACGTTGAGGCCCTCGGCGTAGGCCGCCATCAGGCCATATTCGATGCCGTTGTGCACCATCTTCACGAAGTGACCGGCGCCGACCGGGCCACAGTGCAACCAGCCCTGCTCCTCGGTGCCAACTGGGCCTTCGCGGCCCTCGGTGCGGGCGGCGGAATCCATGCCGGGCGCCAACGATTCGAACACGGAGGCAAGTTGCCGCACCGACTCGTCCGGGCCACCGACCATCAGGCAGTAGCCGCGCTCCAGGCCGAAGACGCCACCGCTGGTGCCAACGTCGACGTAGTTGATGCCCCTGGCAGCGAGCGGTGCGGCACGGTCGACATCATCGCGATACCACGAGTTGCCACCATCGATGATGGTGTCGCCCGGTGAGAGCAGGGGCACGAATTCGGCGATGGTGTCGGCCACATACGCGGCCGGCACCATCAGCCAGATGTGGCGGGGGGTTACGAGTGCGTCGACGACCTCTTGCGGTGTCCGCGCACCGCGGACACCTTCAGCTTCCAGCGCCGTCACGGCCGCCGCGTCGACGTCGTATGCGATGCACTCGTGACCCGAGCGCTGGAGCCGACGAACCATGTTGGCGCCCATGCGCCCCAACCCAACCATTGCGATCTGCATACGCACAAGGTAACCAGCTTCGCCGCCGGTCGCGGTTCGTCGTTACCGTGTCGTTACTGTTGCGGCCGTGAGCGGCCTGACCAACGAAGTGAGACGGGACCTGCGAGGCGCCGCCCTCGCTCATCAACGGCTCATCGTCGGCCTGTCGGGGCTGACGGATGAGATGGTGCGGCGACCGTCGCTGTTGCCCGCCTGGACGGTGGCTCACACATTGACGCACATCGCCCGCAACGCCGACAGTCATGTGCTGATGTTGCAGGCCGCCGGGCGCGGCGAGGTCTGCGCCCAGTATCCGGGCGGCCCCGAACAGCGCAACGCCGATATCAAGGCCGGTGTCGATCGTTCGGCCACTGCGCTGGTGGCCGACGTGGGTGGTTCCAACTCCCGGCTGGAAGCCGCCTGGCTGGCCATGACCGACGACGGTTGGACGGGCGAGGCCCAGAGCCTCTCCGGCCCAGTCCTCGTCAACGACTTGCCATTTCGGCGATGGCGCGAGGCCACGGTGCATCACGCCGATCTCGGGCTCGCGTACAGCTGGCGCGACTGGCCGGCCGACTACGTGCGCATCGAGCTCACGCGACGAACCATGGAGTGGGCCAGCCGCAAGCCGATGGGCCTCACCACTCTGCCCCCGATTGCACTTGCACTGGGCGAGCGCGAACGTGTTGCCTGGCTGCTGGGTCGCACCACCGTCGCCGGTCTCGACGCTACGGGCGTGTTCTGATGCTGCGGTCTGCGACCCGACGCGGCGTCACTTTTGTCGTTGCGTTCATTTGTGCTGCTGCCGTGCTCGGGGGCACGGCGGGCCAGGTGTACGCGCACGCGGCACTGGAAACCAGTACCCCCTCGGCCAACAGTGTCCTCGAGGTTGGGCCTCCGGAGATCATGCTCCAGTTCGATGAGGCCGTCGAGACCGCTCTCACCAGCATCGTGCTGTACGACGCAAGCAGTACGCCGATTCCGCTGGCCACGCCGGTTTCAGGCGACAGCGACAACATCGTGCAAGCAGCTGTGCCGTCGACCAGCAAGTCGCTGATGGCCGATGGTGTCTATGCGGTCATCTGGCGGGTCACCTCGGCAGACGGTCATGTGGTCGAGGGTGCATTCAGCTTTCAGGTCGGCACCACGGCGGCCGGGAGTGGCCAGGAGCTCATCGACCAGGTCCGCGATGGGGCAGCCGCAGACCCGGCGGTGCGCTGGTGGTACGGCGTGGCGCGATTCCTGTCACTCTTCGGGGCGATCACATTGGTCGGTGGCGGTTGGTGGTTGGTCGGTGGGCCACCTGAAATTCTGCGCCGGCGTCGGTCGCGTTGGATGACCCTCGTCAGTTGGCTCGCCCTGCTGGTCGGCTCGGCGGCAGCGTTCGCACTGTTCGCAGCGCAGGCGATCGCCGGTTCGTTGAGCGATGCGCTGGCGACCGACCGATGGGGTGACGTGGCGACGACCCACACGGGCCGGATGATCCTGGTGCGCATCGCGTTGGCAGTCGCGCTCGGTGCTCTGTTGGCGCTGCGCCAACATCGCACGCAGGGTTGGTGGCGCGGCGCCGCAGGTGCTGCAGGGCTGCTCACCTTGGCTACGTTCTCCGCGTCCGGACACGCCAATGCACAGCAACCGGCGTCGTTGTGGATCACCGTCGACCTGGCGCACCTTGCCTCCATCACGTTGTGGATCGGCGGTCTGTTGGCCCTGTGTCTCGCAAGCAAGGCCACTCTGTCGCAGCCCGACGGCGAGCGGATGGCCCGCAGATTCTCACTCTCCGCCTCCATCTGCGTACCCATCATCGTGGCCACCGGCGTGGCGCAGACGCTGAAGTTGGCGGGCGGTCTCGACGATGTCACCATCACGGACTGGGGTCGGTTGCTGCTCGTCAAGGTCACGGTCGTCGTCGGCCTTCTCGCAGTCGCGGGCGTGTCGCGCTGGCTGCTGCGCCACGACGGCGCCGCGTCCATTCGGCGCACGGTGACCATCGAGTTCATCATCGGCGTTGTGGTGATCGGTATCGCCGCCGGCATGGTCGCGCTACCGCCGGTGCCGCCGATCGTGTCGAAGCCGTTCGAGACGCAGCTGACGAATGCGGGCCTCATCGCGGTCGTGTCGCTCAGCCCGGGCAGCGTGGGCGGCAACGAGGTACACATCACCATCACCCCACCGGGTGGTTCCATCACGCCGGTCGTGGGCGTCACCGCCCGCGTGTCCCTGCCGGCGGCGGAGGTTCCCTTTGCGCCGGTCACGCTGGTGCAGGAAGGCCCGAATCACTACAGCGGCTCGGTGACGCTGCCACGTTCGGGTGACTGGACCCTGGAGGTCGTCGTCCAGATCACCACCGCTGGTTCGGTGCTCCTCAAGACCACCGTGCCAATTCCTTGACCGGGTTCTCACCGATTGCAGCAGGAAGTGACGCGCAATTCCTGCTGTGAGCCAGGTCCCGGGAGCGAGAAGCGCGTCAGTTCGGCCTGCGGCTGATGTCGAGGGTCAGCTCAGCGCCCTAGCTCTGCGCAGTGCTCGTTGGCCTGCCCTGAACCGATGAAGCTGCTCACCAGGTTGAGTGCCGATCCGCCGAGTGCCCCACTCATACCGCCGGGCAGGTTGCTGGCCCACTCCTCGATGGCAGGTCGGTAGCCCGAGCTCGGACAGTTCCTGTCGTCGGTCGGCAGCGGCGGCGGTGGTGGAGGTGGGGCATCCTCGGCGATGCGCCCGTCGGCCTGCCATGTCCGGAACTGCGCTGACACCATCATCGATGCGGCCACCGTCAAGGTGACGTCCATCGCGTACTCACCTGTCCGGCGAACCTCGTCGGCGTCCGGCCCCACAACGTACGGGGCCAGCAGACCTTCGAGCGTCTGGACACCGACACCGGCGGCGACATTGGCCACCGGTCCGCCTGGCAGGAAGTTGGTGGCCGCCGCGAGTACCGCCCAGGTGAGATCCCACACGAATTGCGATTGCTCGTTCTCGTCATCGATGTGTTCGTTGATCACCAGTTGGCCGAGCAGGTTCAACAATCCGCCGACCTGCTGTGAAAGCGCGATCGTCTCCTCGTCGTTCGTCGCCAGGCTGTGTGCGAACCCGTCGGTGATGCGCTGGCTCGCCTCGGTGAGCACCCGCAACGCGCGGTCGTCGGCGAGGGCGACGGCAAGGAGGCGCGTCTTGATGGCAGGATCCGTCCCCCACTCCCTGTTGGACGCGGTGAATTGCAGCAGCCACGGTGTGACGAGCCGACCCAGGAACGGGCCGTAGTCACCGGCGTATCCATCGGTGGACTGAGCGGTCTCGTAGGGATTGGCCCGGAAGTAGTCGAGGATCGCCAACACCGACCCTTCGGCCGCCCCTGCGGTCGTGTGTGCTGGGTCGGTGCCTGCGAGCGCGAGGCGGTAGGCGATGTCGGGGTCGTCAAGCGTCTGGAACAGCAGCGCCGGCCGGTTGCCGATCAACGACAGGAAGTATGCGCTTGCCGATGCATTGCCGGCGATACCGTCCAGCAGCAGGTCGGCGACGTTCGTGCCCAGCGCAACGGCGAGATCGCGTGAGCCGCCGCCGAACTGTTCCTTGTTGTCGAGCCACGTTCGTAGCAGTTCGTCAGTGACCGTCGCCAGTGCGATGGGGTCGAGGTGCAGCGAGCGCAGCAGCAACGCTTGGGCGTACGGGTCGGGGTCATCCATCGGCGGTAGCAGAGTCGAGATCTCGGCACCGGTGCCAGCGTGGAGCGCGTTGGTTGGTACGGCATGTCGCCAGATGGACATCAGCCCGTCGAAGACTGGGTCGAGGTCGGCCGCCAGGGTGTTGCCGGTGTACTCGCTGTCGTACGAATAGGCGCGCTGCTCTGCCAGCACGTAGGGCAGCACGTCCCAGTTGTGGAAGTTGGCAAGGAACTCGACGCTGAGCGAAGGGTCATGTCCGATGACGGCCAACTGCTGGGCGAGCCATGCCAGTTGGTCGGGATGGTTGGCCAAGGCCATCGGGTCGATGCCGTTCAGTGTCGCGGCGAGGGCTCGCGCCTCTTCGACCGTGACCATCGCTGCGTTGTCCATGAGCGGATCGAGTTGTACCGACCAGCCGTAGCCGTCGGCCATGACGCAAATCAGCGACTGGTCGAGCGCGGTGATCTGCGCCCCCCGGCGTTGGCCCCCCGACAGAGGGTCGGTCGCGAGGAGCCGGGTGACAAGTGGCAACCAGGTGGCATCCAGCTGCGCCACCGCCGCCCGAACGACACGCATCGAATCGGCCGCTGCCGGGTCCGTGCATGTCACGCGGCGCAGGTCGTCGGCTGCGTCGGCCAGCTCGCGGCGCAGTCGACTGACCCGGTCTGGGTCGTACGCGAGGAGGGCCATCAGCGTGATCCCGGGAACGTGGCCGAGCGAGTGTCCAGCTCGTCGGCGATGCGAATGAAGCGACGACTTTCAACGAGCAGTTCGTCGACCTGTTGCAGGAGCGCGGTGCGGCGCTGCCGTAGGTCGTCGACGCACGCCTGCGGGGAGGGACCCACCCACGTGTCCGAGCCGGCGAACCGGTACAGATCGAGCGCATACACCCGTTGCAGCCGCCGCGCGAGAGTGCTGATGACGACGGCTCGCTGGCGAAGACGAGTGGCGGCTGGTGAAGTTGTCATCTCACCAGTACTGGGCACGGTGAGTTCACCGAATCGGCAATATCAGCGTGAACTCATCGCCGATCAGAGGCGGCGGACCACCAGATGATGGGGGAGTTGGGTGGCTTGGTCGATGAATCCGTGGCCCTCGGCTTCGAAGCCGTTGCGCAGGTAGAACGCCAGTGCGGCATCGCGGGCCCTCGCCCACACTATCGACTCGCCCGCCGCCTGGTATCGAGCGCAGCCTGCCTCGAGCAGCAGCCCACCGATGCCGTTTCCTTGCGCGGAGTGGGCGGTGGCCATACCGCGCAGCTGGATGGCGGGCTGCCCGAGATGTTCACGCGGGATCCAACTGGAGGTCGCGACAAGCTCGCCGTCGAGCCGGACGCCAAGGTGCACCGCGCCCGGCCAGACGTCCTCGGGAAAGACCACTTCCTTCGTCGGCGTGTCGGCGCGCAGCACTGCCAACCGCAGCGGATGTGTTTCCTCAGGTGTCAGTTCGACGACCTGTGGCTCGCTCACGCTGCGCCGTTGCCCGGTACGTCGAGCGCCGCACCGTCTGCCGCCGCCGACGCGTACATCGCGTCGACTATCTGGTGCGCCTTGACGGCGGTGAACAGGTCCGGCGTCGCTGCGCGGCCCTCATGGATGGCGCGGATGAACTCGCCGTCGGGATTGTCACTGCCATCGCGCATCGGCGCCACCGCGGCGACCAGGTCGTCGTTGCTCAGTGAACCGTTGGCGCCGTCGGCGTCGGTCCAGCTGACCGGACCGAACCAGTCGTCACCTTCGATCACGATGTGGCGCCGCTCGCAGAAGATTTCCACGCGACGCAGGCTGGGCCGCGCCAGGTTGTCGTGCCACACGCTGGTCAGGGTGCCGGTGGCGCCGTTGGTGAACCGCAGCGACGAGGTCGCGACGTCTTCGATGCCTTCGTAGCCATGGAAGTTCTGGGTGTGTGCGCTCACGCGACGCACGTCGCCGACGAGGTAGCGCAGCATGTCGACATCGTGGATGCTGTGCTCCAGCAATGTGCCCGCACCGACCAGCTTCTTGTCGGCCCGCCACACGCTGGCGTAGTGGCCTTGAACGGGGATGAACTGATCGTCGCGGAAAACAACGGTCATCACGCGTCCAGCCGTCGGTTCGTCGATCAGGTTCTTGGCCCAGAGGTAGGCAGGCGAGCGGCGCAGTACCAGCCCAACCTGGTGGGTCACACCGGCAGCGTCAGCGGCTTGCGCCATCTGCAGCGCTTCGCTGGCGGTGAAGGCCAGCGGCTTTTCGCAGAACACATGCCGTCCGGCAGCCACGGCCTTCGCCAGCAGCCGTGGGTGCTCGTTGGTCCACGTGCAGATGTAGACGGCATCGCAGTCTGCGATCACTGCGTCGTCGCTGTGATGCACGGTGTGGCCACTGGCGGCTGCAAATGCAGTAGCACGCTCGGTGTCGGGGTCGTACACGCCTGCCCGCACGACCTGCGCGCCGCTGCGCTTCAGGCTCTTCGAGTGATAGGTCGCGATCAGTCCGGCGCCAAGGAAGCCAACCCGAGTGGGGGTTGTCACGGGGGTGGACAGAGTCATGGTCGGTCAGCTTGTCAGACCGCGAGCCGGCGGGCGAGTTACAGACGTTCGATACGGTCGGCGATGGCCGTTGCCTCGTCGAGGTCGTGAGTGACCAGGAGGGCAGTCGTGGCGGTGGTTCGCAGGAGCGCCGCGAGTTCGGTGGCCAGGCGGTCATGCAACTCGCGGTCGAGCCCGGTGAGCGGCTCGTCGAGCAGTAGCACTGCCGGGCGCGGGGCCAGCGATCTGGCCAACGCCACCCGCTTCGCTTCACCGCCACTCAATTTCGTCACGTGGAGATTCGCGAAGGCTTCGAGACCGACAAGCTGCAGCAACTCCTCGACGCGAGCGGCGGTTTCCGTGCGCCCGACGCGCTGCATGCGCAGCCCGAAGCCGACGTTCTCCGCAACGGTGAGGTGTGGGAACAGCTGCTCGTCTTGGAACACCAGGCCGATGTTGCGTCGATGCGATGGCAGCCTCGTGACATCGCGATCGTTCAGCCACACCGAGCCACTGTCCGCTTGCAACAGGCCCGCGATCACACGCAGCAGTGTGCTCTTGCCAACCCCTGATGGCCCGAGCAGCGCGACGACTTCGCCGCTCGCGACCTTCAAGGACACGCTGTCCAGCACCGTACGCTCACCGAAGCGAATCGTGATCTCATTCGCCGTCAGCACGCGCACCCCAATCGGCGCGAGTGGCCCCGGAAGCGAGGCCGATGATGAGCCCGCTCGCGACCAAGAGGATCGTCGCCAGTGCGAAACCCTGCGCACGCGGAATCTCGCCCGCGCGCCCCAGCAGGCGAGCGATGGCTATTGGCATGGTCTCGCGACCAGCGCGAGTGAGGAACGTGGTGGCCCCGAACTCGCCGAGCGAGATCGCTGCTGCGAGACCGGCGCTGGCGGCAAGCGGTCGCAACGTTCGGCGCACATCAACTGCTAGCCACGCCAGCAATGGTGAGGCACCGAGCGTCGCTGCGGCCGCGCGCTGGTCCGCAGGAATCGAGCGCAGCACCGGCAGCAGCGCTCGCACCACGAAGGGCGTCGCGACCAAGGCGTGACCGAGCGGAATCAACCACCAGCGTGCGCGCCAGTCGAACGGTGCCGTGTCGAACGTGATCAACATGCCGAGGCCGATCGTCACCGCCGAGGTTCCCAGTGGCAGCATCAAACCGATGTCCAGCAGCGAGCCGTGCCGGCGCGCGGAGGTGATCGCCAACGCCGCCAACCCGCCGATGACCACGCTGATCAGGGCCGCAACGACAGCGAAGTTCAACGAGGTGAGCAGGGACGCGAGCGGGTCGACACCAAGACTGACCCCTGGGCGAACCTCGCTGGAGCCCAGCGTTCGCCACGCGTTCAGCGACCAACCACCACCGAGCCGGAACGACCGCGACATCAACACGACCAAGGGAACGAGCATCACCAGCGCAGTCAACATGCCGGCGAATGCGACGAAGCGACGTTCGTGACGAGCCCGTGCCATCCGCGCCGCGCCACCGGCGGCCAGGTGGAGCGACGCGCGCCGCTGCCACCGCGACGACCACCACACCACTGCCCCCAAGATCACCAGCTGCAGCAGTGAAAGCACCGCCGCACCGTCGACGTCACCCAGCTGAGTGGCGCGACGAGCTATCTCGACCTCCAGCGTCGGGTTGGCCGTGCCACCCAACAACTTCGCCGCGCCGAAGGAAGTGAACGTGAACAGGAACACCACAGTGGCTGCGGCCCACAGCGCCGGCTGCAGCAGCGGTAGCACGACGAAGCGCAGCACCTGAGCAGGTGTGGCGCCGAGCGTTCGTGCGGCGGCCGTGAGATTGGTGGGCAGTACCGCCCACATCGCTCCGACGAGCCGTACGACGACCGCTATGTTGAAGAACACGTGCGCCACGATCACCGCGCGCGCAGTGCCGTGCCACGAGGCGGGCAGCAGTGCGAGGAACGCGGCACCGACAACGACAGTGGGCAGCATGAACGGCACGGTCACCAGCGCCAGCAACGTGCTGCGACCCCGGAACCGAAAGCGCGCCAGTAGATAGGCGGGCGCAAAGCCCACCACCATCGTCAGCGCTGTGCTGGCGAGCGCTTGCCAGAACGTGAACCACAACACTCGGCCGAGCCCAGGCGCGCTCAATGCGTCGCTGACCGAACCGGGCTGCAGCACGCGCGTGAACAGCGTTGCCAGTGGCCACAGGTAGAACAGTGCAAGTCCGACCACTGGCGCTGCCGCCAACACGGGCACCAGCCACCGGGGCCGCCGGTTCAGCGCAGCACGATCTCGGTCCACTTGTCCTGCCACTGTTGGCGGTTGGCGGCGATGGTCGCAGGGTCGAACGTGAACGGGTTGGTGGGCACCACTGCGAACTTGGTGAACACTTCCGGCAGTGCCACCGAAGGGTTGGCCGGGTAGACGAACAGCGTGAGCGGTAGCTCCTCCTGGAACGCTTCGCTCAGCAGAAATGCTGCGAGCTGAGCGGCTTCGTCAGGGTGTTTGGTGCCACGCAGCACACCGGCGTATTCGATCTGGCGAAAGCACGTCGACTCGACCACGCCGGTGGGTGCGTCGTCGCGCGGCGGATCGGCGAACACGACCTCGGCCGGCGGACTGCTGCCGTAGCTGACGACCAACGGTTTCTCGCCAGCGCTACCAGCGGCACCGCTGAAGCGCTCGTAATAGGCGCTGTCCCACGAGTCGACCACTTCGACGCCGTTGGCGCGCAGGTCGGTCCAGTACTGCTGCCAGCTGTCCTCGCCAGTGTGGGCAATTGTCGCCATCAGGAACGCAAGGCCGGGTGAGGAGGTCGCCGGGTTCTGAACCACCAACAGGTCCCTGTACTCCGGCAGCAAAAGGTCGTCCATCGTCGTCGGCGGCGGCACGCTTCGCTCGGCGAACCAGGCAATGTCGTAGTTGACACACACGTCACCGAAGTCGACCTGCGTGGGCTCACCGGCAAAGACCATGCCGTCGATGGCGGCGGAGAGCAGCGTGTTGTCCACCCCCCACATCACATCGCCTTCCGGGTTGCCTGCGGTCAGGACCGCCTTTGTGACCATCGTGCCCGTATCGCCGGCAGTGGCGATGTTGACGACGATGCCCGTGTCGGCGGTGAACGCGTCGAGCGCAGCATTCAGGGGTGTGTCCTTGGTGGGGAACGAGTCGTAGGCGACCAATGTGATGGCCGCGGGAGTGCTGGACGCAGGAGTGTCGTCGCCACACGCTGCGAGGACGAGTGCGCCAGCAAGGCCGGCGAGCAGAAACCTTTTCATGGAACCTGACTTTCGTGGACGATGTGGCATGGCAGCAGAACTCACGGGATCACGACCGTCAGCACTCCCGCGGCGACCAGCACCTCGGTACGGTCGCCCGCTTCATTGCTGACGCCGCGCGCCTCGGTACCGCTGAACGCTGCACTGTCGAGCGGCCAACGGGCACCGGTCACGGTGACGCCGCTGCACGCTCCGTGGAGTGCGAGCAGCGAAAACATTTGCCCTGGCTCGACATCGAGAACGCTGCGGCGACCGGGGTGCAGCATCGAGAAACCGGTGTCACCCAGAACTGCTCGTACCGAACCCAGCTCGGCAAGTGAGTGATGACCGAGCGCAAGGATGGTGGCGAGCTGATGGTCCAGACGTCGCTCGCCTGCCTCGTCGACTCCGCCGATCACCAACAGCTGGCGAACAGCGGGCACCTCCAACGCGCGCGAGATCGCGATCTCGGTGTCGGTTGCGTCCTTGTCCATGGGGTGCTCGTGGATCTCGACCCCACGGGCGTACGCCCACATGCGACCAGAGGCACTGATGCTGTCCAGATCGCCGACAAGCACTGCCGGCCGCAACCCGGCGGCGACTGCATGGTCGAGCCCGCTGTCGGCGGCGATGACGACGGCGTCGGCTCGGACGGCATCGAGCGCGCGCGTCGAGATGGCCCCGCCTCCGATGACCACCACTGCTTGCACCATGCACATCCCTCCGCTGGCATTACCCAGATCAGGTTCTCGGGTCGGTGCGGCGTGCACCCTCTCAGCCCACGATCCGCGAGCTCCCCGTTTCGGTTAGCGGCGAGTGTAACGGTTCCTGCCAGGACGCGTGTGGGCGTTACTCGCGCGACCGCTGCGTGCGGATGGTGACGGTCGCCAGCCCGATGATCACCAGTGCCATTCCGCCGATCTGGATGGGCCGCACCGTGCTGCCCAGGAAGATCACCGACCACAGCACCGCCAGCGCCGGCTGCGAGACCTGCAACATACTGATCACGCCGATGGGGACGGACTTCTGCGCGAACACCATCAGACCGTGGGCGGCGGTACCCGTGAGCACAGCCAGGATCACGATGAAAAGCACCGAACGCCACGTGATCTGCGAGAGGCTGCCAGGGAAGATGAACAGCCCGAGCGGCAAGGTGACTACTGCGGCAATAGGGGTGATTGCGGCCATCACGGCGGCGACGGAGCGTCCTTGGCGCAGGCGTCGGCTGGTCAGTAGATACGCCGACCAGAGGCACAGCGCGCCGCCGATCCAGGCGACCCCAACCCACGAGAACTCGCCGTTGGCTGGCGCGAAGAACAACACGATGGCGAGGCCGATCAGTGAGATCAGGCCGAAGGCGAGGTCGCCCAGACGGAGCCGCTCGTGGAACAGCCATGCGCCCAACGGCACTACCAGTAGCGGTGTCAACGCTCCCGTGAACTCGGCGGAAGCGACGGTGGTCTTGGTGACACCGGTGAAGAAGAACGTGATGTTGAGACCGAACGCAATGCCGGGTACCAGTGCGGGGCGTATGTCAGCCCAGCTCAGCCAGCGCTGCTCGGTGACACGCAAGATACCGATCCAGATGAACGAACACAGGATCATCCGCCAGAAGGCGACCGCAACGCCAGGCGTCTCCGCCAGCTTCACCAACGTGGAGCCGGCGCTGAAGAGCAGGATCACGGCGACCAGGGCCGTCAACCCAAGGGTGCGTCCTTCGGGCTTTCGGAATCGCCGGTGGGAAGGATCGGGCGGCGAGTCGTCGACGAGAAGGCCACTTTCCTCGCTCACTCTGGCTGCGTCGCGGGCTGTGACGTGGGCTGGCGCTTGATGTCGGGCTCGATGTAGATCGTCGTCGCAATCGGCACCGCGGCGCGTAGACCTGCCTCCGCACCATCGATTGCGATCGCGAGTTCGGCAATTGTCAGCGTGTGGGCGAAGTCGAGCTTGGCGGCCACCAACAGTTGGTCGGGGCCAAGGTGCATGGTGCGCATGTGGATGATGCCGTTCACCTGGTCGGCGCCGGACAGCGCAGCCTCGATGGCGTCAAGGTCCTCGTCGGTGGCCGCTTCGCCGATCAGCAGGCCCTTCATCTCCACCGCGAGGATGATCGCGATGGCGACCAGGAGAAGACCGATTGCAATCGAGCCGACAGCATCCCAGCGGGCATCGCCGGTGATCTCGGCCACTGTGAGACCGGTCAGTGCGAACAGCAGACCGATTTCGGCGCCGACGTCTTCCAGTAGCACCACTGGCAGCTCCGGTGCTTTCGAGGTGCGAATGAAGTTCCACCACGAGCGGCCGTGGCGCACGTGGTTCGCCTCCCTGATCGCAGTGGTCAGCGAGAAGGTTTCGAGCGCGATGGAGAATCCGAGAATCGCGTAGGCGATGTAGGCGCTGTCGATCTCGTGCGGGTTGCCAAGTTTTTGGATGCCTTCGTAGAGTGCGAACAGCCCACCCATGCTGAACAGGACGAGGGCGACGATGAACGACCAGAAGTAGCGCTCGGGCCCGTAGCCGAACGGATGCGCGTGGTCGGCCGGGCGCTTGCCGCGCTTGGACCCGAACATCAGCAAACCCTGGTTACCGGTGTCGGCGATGCTGTGCCCAGCTTCGGCGAGCATGCCCGCCGACCCGGTGAGGATGAACCCGACGAACTTCGCAATGGCGATACCAAGATTGGCGAAGAAGGCGGCAATGATGGCCTTGCGGCTTCCGTCTTGCACGACGGCCACCTTACCGAGCGTAGATCGAGCCGCTCCAACCACGGGCACCCCGGCCACGCGCGGGAGACTGGCCCCATGGGGAATCTCGATCAACTTGCCGGACGCGTTGCCGTTGTCACCGGTGGCGGTCGGGGCATTGGCCGCGGCATCAGCGAATTGTTGGCCACACACGGCGCGACCGTGGCGGTCAACTATCGCAAGGACGCGGAGGCGGCCGCCGAGACCGTGGCAGGGATCGAGGCGGCCGGTGGCAACGCGCGGGCGTACGCCGGCTCAGTGGATGACGCAGCCGATTGCGCCGCGCTCGTCGCCGCGGTTGTGGCCGACTTCGGTGGCATCGACATCTTGGTCTGCAATGCCGGCATCGCATCCAGGGGTCGGGCCGTGGCTGAGACCGACCCGGAGGAGATGATTCGTGTTGTCGCCACTCACGCCTTCGGCCCGCATCACCTTGCCCGCGAAGCGCTGCCGTCGATGCGAACTCGTGGCCGCGCCGACATCGTGATGATCTCGTCGGTGGCCACCAGCCATCATTCCGCCAACGGTGCCCCGTACAACATGGGTAAGGCGGCCATGGAAGCCCTTGCCTCCACGCTCGCGAAGGAAGAGCGCCCGTACGGCATCCACGTCAACGTGGTTGCACCGGGGCTGGTGGAAACCGACATGGGTCTGCGTCTGGCTCGAGCGTTCACCGGCAATCGCGCGATGGGGGACTTGCGTTCGATGGACGCAGCGTCGCCATTCGGGCGTGTCTGCCAGCCGGCCGACGTTGCCAACGTGGTGCTGTGGTTGTGCAGCGAAGGCTCCGGCTATGTCACCGGCCAGCGCATCGAGGTGGACGGCGGCGGCAACCGCTAGCCGCCCCACCTTTGTGTCACGTCCGGCGACTCACAGCCCGAGGTCAACGCCCGACAGCCTGTGACGTAGAGCGGTGGGGTGGGCCGGAGTGCGGCTCCGTCACTTGGGAGAGACGTTGCCGAACTGCGAGCGGGGCAGCTGGATGAACGTGCGGCCGGGAGTGAGCAGCATGGGCGTGCCATCGTCGGCGGTGAGCGTGAACACCGAAAGACGGTCGGCGCGTGTCCAGGTGCCGTGCACCTTGGTGCCACCACTGAACACCCACGCGTCACCGGTGCCGGTGCTCTGTGCGTCGGGGCTGCCGGAAATGCCCGGCAGGTAGACCATCGACAACACGACGACGTTGTTGGTTGTCATCTGGTCGCCCGACTTGTCATTGTCGGGCTTGCCGTTCTGGTTGCGCTCGTACAAACCGGTCGTGGCATTCCACGTCCAGTCGATGTTGTAGGTATCCATCTTCAGCGCCACGCCGTCGGAGGCCTCGCCGGCCGCCGGTGCACCGGCTGTGCGGTACTGGAACTGCTGCGGGGGCACGCCACCCTGGCCCGCGGCCACGTCCCACACCTTGTTGATGTTGAAGAAGAGCGTGAACTCGCGCGGGCGGTCGTCGTTGGTCCGGAAGCACGATCCGGCGCAGCGGCTTTCGTTGAAGTTGATCAGATCACTGTTGTTGACCTCTGCGGTGACAGTGCCGTTGCCGCCCGCCCATGCGAAAATCGGTGCGTTGAAGGACCCGAACAGGTCGACGTCCTGGCGACGGCCGGAGCGGATCGGCCCCACCCGGTCGACGGATTGGCTCTGGAACACGAATGCGAACCGCGAGATGTTCGCGTTGATGATCTCTTCGTAGATGATGTCGGCCGAGTTCGAGCCCCACTGGGGGTGAGCGTCGTAGTTGCCGACCTTGGCGACGACTGCGGTCCGTAGCGACGCCAGCGGGTTCGATTCATCAATCGGTAACCCGGTGAGCGGGTAGACCGGCTCTGGTACTTCGGTCGTGGTGGTGGCCGCCTCGGTGGTGGAAGTGGTGGTCGCCGGCGGGTCGGTGGTGGTGGCTGCGGGCAGGGTGGAGAGCTCGATGGTCTCGGGCGGGGTACTGGCCGTGGCATCGGAGCCGGCGTCACTGCAGGCGGCGATCAGCGCCGCAACAGCGACGAGAAATGGCAGGGTGCGAGAAAGGCGCATCCATCGATTGTGGCACTTGCGGGTCGCCGAACGGCGGCGCTTGCCGGATGGCACACCGCCGCGTGCTAATCAGTTGGCATGCGCGATCCTCGCTACGACGTTCTCTTCGAACCCGTTCGCATCGGCCCCGTCACCGCCCGCAACCGCTTCTTTCAGGTGCCGCACTGCAACGGCATGGGCCACCGCCACCCCTCTTCGCTTGCCGAGATGCGTGGCGTGAAGGCGGAGGGTGGCTGGGCAGTGGTGTGCACGGAGGAGGTCGAGATTCACCACACCTCGGCACTCGACGGTGCCGTCGAAGGGCGCCTGTGGGACGACATGGACATTCCTGCGCACCGGTTGACGGTCGAGCAGGTGCACGCCCACGGAAGCCTCGCAGGCATCGAGTTGGTGCACAGCGGCCTGAATGCGCCGAACACGTATTCGCGGGTCCCCGCACTCGGTCCGTCGGTTCGCCCGGTCACCTCCGGCACGCCGTCGGTGGGGCGCGAGATGAGCCTGGCCGACATTGCCGATCTTCGCGAGTGGCATCGAGCAGCCGTGCGCCGGTCGCTCGCGGCTGGCTACGACCTGGTCTACGTGTACGCGGCGCATGGTCTCACCGTGTTCCAGCAGTTCCTTTCGCCCCGCTTCAACGCACGCACCGACGAGTACGGCGGCTCACTGGAGAACCGCGTTCGGCTGCTGCGCGAAGTGTTGGAAGACACTCTGGAACTGTGCGCCGGACGTGCCGCAGTGGCGTGTCGAATTGTCGTCGACGAGCTGCTGGGGGTTGACGGGCAGGGTCGGCCGATTGGTCTCGGTCGGTCGGAGATGGAGGAAGTGTTCGGCTTGATCGGTGAACTGCCGGACCTTTGGGACCTGATGGTGGGCGAGTGGGACTTCGACAGCAGCACCTCGCGCTTCGAGCAGGAGGGTTACAACGAGCCGTTCGTGCACGGGTTCAAGCAGCTCACCACCAAGCCGGTCGTGATCGTCGGCCGCTACACGTCGCCCGACACGATGGTGCGCCTCGTCAACCAGGGCATCACCGACTTCATCGGCGCAGCTCGCCCGTCGATCGCGGATCCGTTCCTGCCGAACAAGATTGCAGAGGGTCGCGTCGAGGACATCCGCGAATGCATCGGTTGCAACATCTGCGTGAGCGGCGACTGGCTGAGTGTGCCCATCCGCTGCACACAGAACTCGTCGATGGGCGAGGAGTGGCGCCGGGGATGGCACCCGGAACGGATTGCCCCCAAACCGGCCGACAGTGTTGCAGCGAAGGTGCTCGTGGTCGGGGCCGGCCCGGCGGGTTTGGAGGCGGCGCTGTGGCTGGGTCGTCGTGGCTACGAGGTGGTGCTGACGGAAGGCTCGCGAACGCTTGGTGGTCGTGTCGTGAGCGAGGCCGGGTTGCCGGGGCTGGCCGAGTGGGGTCGTGTTCGCGACCACCGTGTGCTGCAGTTGGAGAAGCTGGACAACGTACTCGTGGCGCTGGAGAGCCCGATGACTGCAGAGGAGATTTCGGGCTACGACTTCACCCACGTCGCGGTCGCGACTGGCGCCACCTGGCGGGCTGATGGACTTGGTCGCTTTCACGCCGCAAGCGTCTTCGCTGCCGCGCTGACCCCTGACGACCTGCTGGCCGGCCGTCGGCCTGCTGGAAAGCGAGTCGTGGTCTACGACGACGAGCTGTTCTACATCGGCGGAGTGTTGGCCGAGTTGCTGGCCAGTGAGGGTTTCCAGGTCACGATCGTCACGCCGGAATCGAAGGTGTCGGCGTGGACGGTGAACACGATGGAGCAGCACAAGATCCATCGCCGATTGGTCGCCGCCGGCGTCACGATTCTCACCGACACGACCGTCCTCGGGCACGAGGACGACACGGCGCGCCTGGCATGCACCTACACCGGTCGCGAACATTCCCTGGCGTGCGATGCCATTGTCTCGGTGACGTTTCGCGAGCCGTACGCGCCCCTGGTGCAGGAGTTGCTGGCAGCAGGAGCGATCAACGTGCAGGCCATTGGCGATGCCTACAACCCGGGCACCATCGCCGAGGCGGTGTACAGCGGACGGCTCTACGCAGAGTCGCTGCAAGCGCCTGACCTGGGGGTCGGTGTTACTCCGTTCCGGCGAGAGATCATCGGCCTTGCCGGCAGGTAGCGTTTGTGCCGTGAGCCCACTCGCCGCTAGCCCCCTTGCTACTGAAGTCACCAGTTCCATCATCACGATCACGCCAACGGCGCTGGTCGAGCTCGCCGCGCTGCGCGACACCGAGCCCGATGCGGATCGCCTGGGCTTGCGCCTGGAGATCATCAGCGCAGCCGGCGAGGACTTCAAGTACGACCTCAGCTTCGACGTCGTCACCAAGGCCGCGTTCACCGACGAGGTGCGCACGCACACGGGTACCGACGATGCGGGTGTCACCACCACGATGAAGGTCATCATCCCTGCGGAAAGCCGCGATCTTCTCGAAGGTGGCACGCTCGACCACTCGTCGTCGGCGGGCCTCATCATTCGTAACCCCAACAAGCCGCAGGCGCCGGTCGTCGAAGGTCTGATCGCCGACGATGCGCTCAGCGCCGAAGTGGAAGCCATCGTCACCGCCGAGGTCAACCCGGCACTGGCGGCGCACGGCGGGTTCGTCACCTACGTCGGCCACGACAACGAAGGTACCGCCTACCTCACCATGGGCGGCGGCTGCCACGGCTGCTCGATGAGCCGCATGACGATGCTGGAAGGCGTACAGACGATGATCGTCGAGGCGTTGCCCGCCATCGAGCGAGTGCGCGACCTCACGGACCACGCGTCCGGCGAGAATCCCTTCTATCAGTGAGACATGCCATGGGATTCGCGGAGCCCGGTGGGGTGTCGGTGATGCGTAGCCTGTAATTTTTGTTGATGAGGATGCTTCGGGTGTGGTGTGTGCCGGTGGTGTTGTTGTTGGTGGGGCCGGTTGTTGGTGTGGGGTCGGTTGGTGCGGGTCCGCCGTTCGCGGCGACGTTTCATGGGTTGAATCCGGCGCGGGTGTTGGATACCAGGGTTGGTGGTTCGACTGTTGATGGGGTTGGTCAGGGTGGTGGGCGTGTTGGTGCGTTGTCGGTGACGAC
>Ga0105044_10000816_pt1 | contig 39851 bp, 30 predicted proteins | sample MAT01_FD_78092 | JGI IMG/M metagenome (GOLD analysis project Ga0105044, IMG submission 78092) | Freshwater microbial communities from Lake Fryxell liftoff mats and glacier meltwater in Antarctica - MAT-01 | ecosystem: Environmental > Aquatic > Freshwater > Ice > Liftoff microbial mat | place...
ATTGTGTTTTGGGATGGTTTTTAAGTCTACAAAGGTTAGTAACAAGGTGACACTGGACAAAGACTTCGCCTGTTTGAGGTACTAATTCCCCTCCTTTGGAGGGGCCAGGGGTGGTTTGTATTTTGGTAAAGGCTCATTTGTTGTAGGTGTAAATTATTTTGGGTTGCATCATCTTATTAAGCCCTTTAAAATCTGCTCCATATCTTATATCATGCGGCTATGCTCAGATATAAACGGCACTTTCTTCACCACCAATTAATTCTTCTAATTGATGGCCTTCGAGATTCGTTTTTTCTCTAATACCCAGCCGTGGTGCATATTTTCAAAACCATCACCTACCTCATTTTACATTGCGTTATTTAAAGGAAAAATTTTCTATAAATCCATCTCTTCAGCCGTGCGTAGTGAAGACAGGAACTACAGCAGGAAGTGGGGAGCCATTACATGTTTTAAATTAAAAGGAGATTTTATTTACCACGCTTCCGGTACAGCTCAACAATTGAATAGCCGTACCTGAATATATCCTGCTTTAGGATTTGTCTTTATTATCGGCGTTAATTAAAACCGATGATACGAGCATGGTATGGAGATTTCTATAACAAATCTCTTACAGGCGTAGAAGTTATCGACCCTGCCTTATATTAAATTATTTTTTTAGCTGCTGCAATAATAGAAAGGAGGATCATTTTTTTTACAATTTTGCTGTTTAGATTGCTTCAGCCTTGGTTTCTTAAGACCCAGACCAATACTGAAGAAAATCGATGGTGATTGTTCACCGGTCGCTATCGCCGATACTCCATGAAATCTAACCGATCACAAAAAATCAATGGATAAAAAAAGCCTCCACAGGTTTTGAATCATTCAAAAAATGCAGAGGCGAATGCGTATCAATCACCAAAGAGATGATGATAAAAGAGTTGAGAAAAACTTTACAGGGTTAAAAGTTACAGAAACGATTGATTCCTGTTGTAGCTTTTTTGGCCTTTTGATTTTTCAACAATAAAGGTTGTTGGACTAAAGATGGCTTTATATAGGATTGGTTTTGTCGCTTTCTGAAGGGTAGCGGATTCCATGTCTTCACCGGAATCTATTTAAACAAGTTCGGCCGATCCGGCACTTTGTAAGCATAATAAAAAAGAAGTTGACTGATATTGGATTTTTGCTTTTCAGCGATAGTTGGATTTGAAACTACTAACTATTTTTGGTTTATCAGGATTTTTGGATATGATTGATATTTTTAATTCCTATCAATCAACTTCTGACACAAAGATGCGCCAGATATCGTTCTCCGCATAGCGCAGAATTGCCCTTTTTTACAGATGCTATAATTACCGGCCAAGTGGTAAAATTCCGATTTGCTGAATCGTGTGATTACGTGGGCGATATACGTAATTATACGATAACGCTCTGTACAATCAATCATAATTGGAGGTATTGCTACTTAGTGCTTTTTTAAATAGTAGTGGATGAAACGTAGTATTGGCATTGCGTTTTACCGGATTTCCCAATGTGTTTTATAGCAGATCAACTGCATGGCAATCTGTAGTTGTAAAATTGTAACAGGGATGGCCGCTCAAAAATTGAGAAAAAGCGAGCAGTAAGTAGCTGAAGTTTTAATGTAAAAAAATGGGATTGAATTATAGTCCTTTTTTTTATTCAACGATTTGTTTAACAGGCTAATTTCTTGATGGGTACTTACTATTTTCAATTTTTCTTTACCTCTATCCAGGTGCTTACTCATTGGATACGCCAGCGAAGGATGCAAATATTTAATCGGAAAAACATTGGGATGCGAGGGCCTTAAAAAAAAGAACTTCCACAGCTATGGTTTTTCATAGTTCGTGGAAGTTACAGTTTGGATCTTTTCCCGGCTTTCGCCAGGGGCAATAATTGTTGGATTTTTTTCCAACACCAGTTCAATTACCTTAATAATTTTCCTGGTTTCAGTGTGTTGTTTTTCGTTCGCCATCATCGCTTTTCACAGCATAGGCAAGGGATATTGGGTTTTGTTGGCTTTTGAGTTATCATCGCTTATTACAGCATAAACTCAGGACATTGGTTTGGTTTTTTGGGTTATCATCGCTTTTTACGGCATAAACCCGGACATTGGTTTCTTGTTGTTCTTCTAGTCATCATCGCTTTTTACAGCATAGACCTGGGATATTGGTGTAGTTTTCGTACAGGGATTAGATCTTAATAGTAATCTTTAGAATATTGTTTTTTTATAGTTTAAATGCTGTTCGGGCATTTGGTTTTTTTTTAATAGAAGTTGACTGATATTGGACGTTACTGGCTTTTCAGCGATTTTGGATTTGAATACTATTTGGTTTATCTGGATCGTTGGATATTTATGATTGATATTTATTTCCTATCAATCAACTTCTGACACAAATATCTATCAGATATTATTGCTGTACAAGAGCAATATTGCTCTATTTTACGTATGAAGTATTTACGATGGACATCGTAGTTATACAGTTTTTTAAATGGAAGAACTACTAAAATTGAGTCGTAAAAATACGTTGCAATAGTTTTATAAATGCCGGAAAAAAGCAATGCTGCATTGTTGAGATGCAGCATTAACCAGCATTGTAGCTTAATGTAGTTTTACGAACGGCTATTTGGAAAGGCTTTGAATAATATCGTATTTCGTTACAATATGAAATGCGCCGGTTTCATCCTTGCTTAAAACAGCACCGTTTTCTTTGGTAATAAAAACACTCAGCCGTTCAACAGGCGTATCAAAAGCAACTTCCGGATAGGCTTTTTCAATCACCGTTTCAATTGCAGCGCTTTTAATTTCTGCATTGGTTAATATTTTATTAAAAAGTCCTCCTGCAGAAATAGCACCGATGTTGATGCCATCTTTCATCACCGGAATATTTTCTATATCATATTGTTTCATCAGTTCAATTGCTTGCGTAACTGTTTGGTTGGGGGTAAGTGTTTTTAGTCGCTGGGTGCCCCGTCCGCTGATAAGATCTTTAAATGTTTTCACTTCTAAAAAGCCTCTTTCCAGCATCCATTCATCATTGTATATTTTACCTACATAGCGGCTGCCATGGTCGTGAAATATCAATACAACTACATCCTCTTTTTTTAACTGGCTTTTCAACTGCATCATTCCCTGCAAACAACTGCCGGCACTGTATCCACAAAACATGCCTTCTTCTTTGGCAATGCGCCTTGCCATGATGGCGCCATCTTTATCTGTTACTTTTGTAAATTCATCAATCACAGTCATATCATAATTGGCCGGTACAAAATCTTCACCAAAGCCTTCGCTGATATAAGGATACACTTCTTTTTGATCCAGTTCGCCGGTTTCAAAATATTTTTTTAGTAAAGAGCCATAGCTGTCGATGGCCCAAATTTTTATATTGGGATTTTTTTCTTTGAGGTATTTACCGGTACCTACAATGGTGCCTCCCGTGCCGGTTGCCACTACAAGGTGCGTAACTTTACCTTCTGTTTGTTCCCATATTTCAGGACCGGTTTGCTCATAATGTGCCTGCCGGTTGGCCAGATTATCATATTGATTTACATACCAGCTATTGGGCACTTCTGAAGCAAGTCGTTTGCTCACAGAGTAATAACTTCGTGGGTCTTCCGGTTCCACATTGGTGGGACAAATAATAACTTCTGCACCCACCGCTTTTAATATATCGGCCTTCTCTTTCGATTGCTTTTCTGTAGTAGTGAAAATACATTTGTAGCCTTTTACACAGGCAGCCAGTGCAAGTCCCATACCTGTGTTGCCACTGGTTCCTTCAATGATAGTGCCACCAGGTTTTATCTTGCCTTCTTGTTCAGCCACCTCCAGCATCTTTATGGCCATACGGTCTTTGATGCTATTGCCGGGGTTAAAATACTCCACTTTAGCCAATACCGTACAAGGAAGATCTTTGGTGATTTTGTTGAGTTTGATAAGGGGTGTATTACCAATTGTTTCTAAAATATTATTGAGCCACATACGAAAAAATTTTGGCGAAGGTAACAAAAGCGTTTACCGGAGCCTGTGAAAGAATTTGTATTTTTTTATGATTGCGATTAAATGAAAAAGTAGAAAAAAAGCCACATCGATTTTTGGCTGCATCCTACAGTTGGAACAAATTCTTTGTCGGATTTTTGTAATCCGTTATTAATTCAATATATCCTACAGAATGCCGTTAATCAACCTTAGGAAAGAATAATCTTTGCCTGAGATGTAAACCAAACATGGTTTACAAAAGCAATTAAGCCTCCACACCGGGGGCTTAATTATTTTGACAAAACCTCCAGTGCCTTTTTAATCGTGTTGTCAGAAGTATTCATCATCTCATAAAAACCTTCGTTTCGCCATACTTGTCTGGCCAGGGATGATTTAATACGGATTATGAGCTCATTTTTTTCCTTTTCATTGATACTGTTTACAACAATGGAGTCTTTGGCCGCCTGTTTGATAAACTGTTTCCAGTTATCCTCGGTGAACGTAAACTGCTGATTGAATTCTGCAGGTGTTTTATATTTTTTTAATTCATTGATGTGCTGTAAATAATAGCGGTAAGCAAAATCACTGGCCGTACCCCTGATATAAATTTTTGCGATGGCAGCGTTGTAAGAGGCGGTATCGATGGGTATAAAAATGTCGGGAGATATGCCACCACCTCCGTAAACTTTTCTGCCATTTTTGGTAGTAAACGTTTTGGTGGTATCATTTTTTACAGAGTCGGCACTCATTACTTCACCATCATGAAATCGGTTATTGATTTCATCGTAGTAGGCCTTGCCCCCATTGGAATAAGAACGCTGTATGCTGCGGCCAATGGGCGTATAATATCTTGCTACTGTTAACCGGAGTGCACTGCCATCGCTTAGATCATATTGTTCCTGAACCAGGCCTTTTCCAAAACTACGCCTGCCAACTATGGTAGCCCGGTCCCAATCCTGCAAGGCGCCCATCAATATTTCACTGGCACTTGCAGATCCTTCATCGGCCAGTACCACCAGTTCGCCTTTTTCAAATAAACCCTGCCGCTGGCAACGGTATTCTTTTTTAGGCATGTGTTTGCCTTCAGTATAAGTAATTAATTTATCACCATCCAAAAACTCATCTGCAATAGCAGTTGCTTCATCCAATACACCGCCACCATTGCCTCTAAGGTCTAGTATCAATTTTTTTAGTCCCTGCTTTTGCAAGGATTCCAGCGACTGCATAAACTCACGGTAAGTAACCTGCGAAAACTTATTGAGTTTGATATATCCGATGCCGCTTTCGATCATATAAGCGGCATCTACACTGCTAACGGGGATGATGCCACGGGTAATGGAAACATCTAGCAACTTCCCATTTCTCATGATTTTTACTGCGGCTTTTGTGTTGAGATCGCCTCTTAATAATTTCCGAACCTGGTCAGTCGTTATTTTTATACCGGCAATGGTACTGTCATTCACCTTAATAAACCGATCGCCTATCTGAATACCTGCTTTAAAACTCGGCCCATCGGGAATTACGTTTAATACGTGCAGGGTATCTTCAAAAATATTAAACTCAATTCCAATCCCAAAAAAATTGCCTGCAATATCTTCATTTACGCCTTGCAGGTCATCGGCCGGAATAAAAACGGAATGTGGATCAAGATTGTGCAAAATGGCTGCAATGGCTGAATCGCCCAACGGATTCATCTTTACGTCATCTACATACTTATTTTGGATGAGGTTCATTACTTCCTGCAAAGGCCTTGGCTTATCAAGCGAAAAGAAGTTTTTTGTTGGCTGGGTATCTCTCAATTTATAACCAATTAACATACCCGCAACAACTGCAACACTAATCAACAAAGGAAGGAAAACCTGGATTTTTTTATTCATACATTCACTTAATAAGCACGAAAATAAATGAAATATTATGAATGCGGCCGTAGTGTTTTTTTTATTAATGATATGTTATTCAAATTAAAAAGTATAATTGTTCAACGTACTTTGATTGCTTTTTCATCAGCATTGTAAAAGAATGGTAGTTTTTTAATAATTCGAAACGCCCAATCGTTTTGCCCACCTGAATCAAATATTTTAACAAATGTATTTGTAATTGCAGGCAGCGGGAATGGATAACAAGAAGTCCGTAGGAGTGCAAAATGGGGGAAATAATGACGGTTCAATTTCTGGAGCAATGAAATGAGCGGCTCCCGACTGAATGTTTAGGTAAACAAGCGGAAGAAATAAAATGGAGTTCGATCGCATTTATTAAATAATTTTGGATCATCGGTAAAAGGATTCAACTTGTTGCCGGAAATGCAAGGGTAGATGAGTGTTCATCTTAAAATATGTTGGAAAGAAAACGTAGATAACAACAATTGTTTAAAAAATCAAAATATAGATATGTCAATCAAATTAATTGCAGACAGCGGCTCAACAAAGGCAGAGTGGTGTTTGCTGGACGGAAAGAAAAAGAAGACCATTTACACACAGGGGATAAGTCCTTATTTTTTAGATGGTGTACAGATTGAGTCAGTGGTAAGGCTCGAATTGAAGGCTAAGCTAAAGGGGATTGAGCCGGCTGAAATCTTTTATTATGGCACGGGTTGCAGCAATCCAAATAATGCGAAAATTGTAAAAAAGGCTTTGCAAAAGGTGTTTCCGTCAGCAGCCGTAGCAGTTACGCACGACCTGATGGGAGCAGCCAAAGCATTGTGTGGAGATGAAAAGGGAGTGGCCTGCATTTTGGGAACTGGTTCCAACTCCTGTTACTATAATGGTAAGAAAATCGTTAAAAATAGTCCTGGCCTTGGCTTTATTTTAGGAGATGAAGGAAGTGGAGCTTATTTGGGTAAAAAGGTGGTTCAATATTATTTGTACAATACTTACGATCCCGACCTGATGGACCGGTTCAATGCAAAATACAACACCAATGCCGTGGAGATATTAGAAGCGGTTTATAAAATGCCGCTGCCTAATCGGTACCTGGCGAGCTTTGTACCATTTTTGGTAGAAAACCGGGGGCATTTTATGATAGAGAATATTATTGAAGATGGCTTCAACGAATTTTTCTTTAACCATATTTATAAATACAAAGAAAGCTGGACACTGCCGATTAATTTTATAGGAAGTGTTGCATACGGGTTTAGGGATATATTAAAAGAAATGTGCAACAGTTATGAATTGGAATTGGGTAAGGTATTGAAAAACCCAATGGATGGTTTAGTCAAATATCATTCAGCTTCCTAAAGAAGGTAAATAATCTGGTCAAATTGTAGATGATGGAAATTAGGATTTAATTGAGGTTAATTTATTGTTAACTGCACTTGAATGCCAGTATTATATTTAAAAAATTAGTTGGACAAATTCTGCCAATTTATTAATTTCAATTTCATTTAAAAACAAAATTCTACTGATATGAAAAGTAAATTTTTACTCTCCGCTGCATTTATTGCAATTTCTTTTTCTTCAACAGCCCAGTTTGCATCTAAAACCTTTGCCATTACGGGAAAGGCCAATAATGTTTTTTTCTGGGCAGATATCAAACAGGTAGACATCGCTTCCGGCAAAGTGAGTAAAACTTTGTTCGAATCCGATAAAACTCCTTTCAAAACAACCAATGCTGATAAAAGTACAATGGCTGCAAGGTCAGTGAATGTAAATGAAAACCCAACCGGTTTAGGCGTAGCAGCTTGTGCATTTGATACCAGGCATAACAGGCTGTATTTTGCAACCATGCATTTTTCTGATATCCGCTTCCTGGATCTAGGCAAACCGGATGCAAATTTCACCACCGTTAAAAAGAATGTAATTGCCGCACCTTCCAACACAGGGTACCAGTCGGAAGAAAACCACATTACCAGAATGGTGATAGCGGCTGATGGCAATGGATATGCACTGTCAAATGATGCCAACCATCTAATAAAATTTACAACCGGTAAAACGCCTGTAGTTGAAGATCTTGGAAATTTAGTTGACGCAGAAGGTAATAAAGGGATGTCGATACATAATAAATGTACCAGTTGGGGCGGAGATATGGTAGCAGATGCGTTTGGTAAACTGGTAGTTGTTTCAGCAAATCATAATGTATTTACGATTGATATTAGCAGCAGGGTTGCCACATCAACGGGCACCATTACTGGCTTACCTGTTAACTTTACAACCAATGGCGCCGCAGTTGATGATGATGGCAATCTTGTGGTGAGCAGTGCCAATGTAATTGAAGGTTTGTATAAGGTAAATATTAAAAGTCTGGCTGCTGAAAAAATTATCAGCGCATCACCTGCATTTAATGCATCCGATTTGGCCAATGGTAATTTGCTGTCTCAAAAGGAAGCGGATGATCTTAGCAAGTTTAATATTACAAAACCAATTGTTAATGATTTCGGCGATGCAAAAATTTATCCAAACCCCGCAACTGGTGCCCAGTTTTATGTGTCGTTTGATGGGCAGCGTGCCGGAAAATATACCATTGTATTAACCGATATTGCCGGTAAGGCATTGCAATCAAAAGTGGTAAACATTGCAAAATCCGGACAGGTAGAAGCAATTCGTTTTGCAGGAAAAAATGCCCGTGGAATGTACCTTGTAAAGGTTTTGAGCGAAAACAGGCAACTGGCATTTTCAGAAAAATTGGTAGTGAATTAAACAGCGATATTTATGTTATCCAGAAAGGCCACACAAGAATTGTGTGGCCTTTTTTATACCTGTTTATTTTGATGATTAAAATTTTATTTTGAGCAACTCTTTGCTGGTTATCATTTAATTTTGACAGGACAAATATTTATCTTTTTGCACACTTTTATTTTTATCAATTTTTATCCATGCAGGATATAGAACCATATTTTAACTGGCGCCATTTATACACCGCAGAAGAAGATGAGCAATCGCCTTTTTATGGACAAACTTATAGCGAATTTGAATTTAGCAATACGGTTTATAATTACTACATACATCCTCAATGGGATGAGTTTGGTTCTCGTACACTTTATATGAAAATATTGTTTGCAGATTACGACCAGGACTATGTAATCATCGAATTGATAGGTGAATGGAACGATGCCATCGAAAATGATATCATGACATTAAGAAGAGATGTGACAGATTTGATGTATAAGCAAGGCATTACAAAATATATTTTGATAGCCGAAAATGTGCTCAACTTTCACAGCAGTGATGATAGTTATTATGAAGAATGGCGGGAACAATTGGTAGATGACGGTGGTTGGGTGGTGATTCTAAATATGCCTGAACAAAGCCAATATGATTTCAAAAAAGCAAGGCTTACAAACTATGTTGGTTTGTTGGATTTTCCACAATGGCGCACGCTAAAGCCCGAGTTTGTATTTCAACAGGTAGATAATTGGATGATGCGACAACTTTCATAAACGGCTTTTCATGAATATTTGAACTACGGCATCGTTTGCATTAAATTTTGTAATAAAAAGCCTTTTTTACTATTCCTGATGTACTTTTGTGCTTCGAAAAAAAATAACATCTTGAATATGACCTGGAAAAACTTCTACACATCTTCGATAGGGAAAAAAATTACAATGGGCCTCACCGGAATTTTTTTGATGACCTTCCTGATTGTTCATTGCGGAATCAATGCAATGATTTTTTTTAACGACGGCGGACAAACGTTTAATCATTGGGGGCATTTTATGGGCTCCAACTTAATCATTCGAACGGTTGAAATTGGCCTTTTCTTTTTCTTATTGCTACATACTGTTCAGGGGCTTTTACTTTGGAAACAAAATAAGAGCGCACGACCGGTAAAGTACACCGTTAATAAACCGCAGGCCAACAGTACATGGTACAGTCGCAGCATGGGTTTGTTAGGCACTCTGATTCTAATTTTCCTGATTTTGCACATGTATCATTTCTGGGTTCCATCAAGATTTGGTGGCATTGCCAATGTACGTGCACTCAACGAAGTTCCATTAGCAGATTATAACAACCAAATGGTGCTTAATTTATTTGAAGAAATGAAATTGGTTTTTCAGAACAATTTAATTGTTGTTGTTGTTTATATCCTTGGTGTAGTATCCTTGTGTTGGCATTTATTACATGGTTTTCAAAGTGCCTTTCAAACATTTGGTGTTAATCACAAAAGATATACACCCATCATTAAAGCAGCAGGTATTGGCTATTCTATAATCATTTGCCTGGTATTTGCATTAATGCCCATCGCTATTTACCTGGAGTGGGTTAGTTAAGCAAACGACCTGTTTTTAGAAAGTTTTTTACGATTGTCAGATCTCTTTTTTTATTTTTCATTTTGTTACGTTTCAAACCTTGCGATTGTAAACGCTGAAAATGGGCCATTTAAAATCAGTTGAAAAATCAATCGAACAAAAACTAAGTTCAAAAAATCAACAAGCAATCAATCAATTAACCAATTAATTACCCATACTATGGCTTTCGATTCAAAAATTCCAAATGGTGAAATGAATGAAAAGTGGAACGATTACAAAGGACACGTAAAGCTGGTAAATCCGGCCAACAAACGTAAGCTCGAAGTAATTGTTGTAGGTACCGGACTCGCAGGCGCTTCTGCTGCCGCTTCGCTCGGAGAGATGGGATATAAAGTAAAGGCATTTTGTTTTCAGGATAGTCCACGCCGGGCGCATAGTATTGCTGCACAGGGTGGAATCAATGCTGCAAAAAATTATCAGAACGACGGAGACTCGGTTTTCCGTTTATTCTACGATACCGTTAAAGGTGGCGATTACCGTGCAAGAGAAGCCAATGTGCATCGCCTTGCAGAGGTGAGCAATGCAATCATCGACCAGTGTGTGGCACAAGGTGTTCCTTTTGCAAGAGAATATGGTGGCTTGCTAAGCAACCGGAGTTTTGGTGGAACCCAGGTGCAGCGCACCTTCTATGCCGCGGGTCAAACAGGACAACAATTATTATTAGGTGCATACAGCGCCTTGGAAAGACAAATTGCATTGGGTAATGTAACAATGTATGCACGTCATGAGATGTTGGATGTGGTGATGGTAGACGAAAAAGCAAGAGGCATTATTGCCCGTAATTTAGTGAATGGCGAACTGGAAAAACATTTCGGGCATGCAGTACTGTTATGTACCGGTGGATATGGTAATGTATTTTATTTAAGTACCAATGCCATGGGTAGCAATGTTACCGCCGCATGGAAAGCACATAAAAAAGGGGCCTTCTTTGGCAATCCTTGTTTTACACAAATTCACCCGACCTGTATTCCGGTAAGTGGCGAATACCAAAGTAAGCTTACGCTGATGAGTGAAAGTTTACGCAACGATGGTCGTATTTGGGTGCCAAAAATTAAAGATGAAAAACGTAAAGCAGTAGATATTCCAGAAGAAGAAAGAGATTATTATTTGGAGAGAAGATATCCGGCATTTGGTAACCTTGTTCCACGTGACGTGGCATCAAGGGCTGCCAAGGAAAGATGTGATGAAGGATATGGTGTGGGCACTACGAAGCTGGCGGTTTACCTGGATTTTAAAGATGCGATTTTACGCTATGGTAAAATTGAGCAGGGAAAAGGTGGAGATACCCATGGTTCTACTGAAGAGGCGATTAAATTAGGTAAAGCCGTGGTAGAAGAAAAGTATGGTAACCTGTTTGAAATGTATGAAAAGATAACGGGCGAAAATCCATACGAAATGCCCATGCGAATTTTCCCGGCGGTGCATTACACAATGGGGGGCCTATGGGTAGATTATGAATTACAAACTACGGTGAAAGGTTTATATGCTTTGGGTGAAGCTAATTTTAGCGATCACGGAGCAAACAGGCTTGGAGCTTCTGCACTGATGCAGGGCCTGGCAGATGGTTATTTTGTAGTGCCCTATACATTGGGCAATTACCTGGCTGATGAAATCCGCACGGCTTCTATCCCAACAGATCATCCTGCTTTTGCTGCTGCCGAAAAGGAAGTGAGTGATCGGATCAATACGTTGATGAACATTAAGGGAAAACAAACCGTAGAAAGTTTCCATAAAAGATTGGGTAAAATCATGTGGGATAAATGTGGTATGGCCCGTGATGAAAAAGGATTGACAGAAGCCATTGCTGAAATACAGGCATTGAAAAAAGAATTTTGGAGTGATGTACGCATTCCTGGTGAAATCAATAATATGAATCCTGAGCTCGACAAAGCAGGTAGAGTTGCAGACTTTATTGAGTTAGGAGAATTGATGTGTAAAGATGCTTTGCAGAGAAATGAAAGCTGCGGCGGACATTTTAGAGAAGAGTCTCAAACCGAAGATGGTGAAGCAAAACGGGACGATGAAAACTATAGCTACGTTTCCGCATGGGAATATAAAAGCGATAGTGAGTGGGTGTTAAATAAAGAAGCTTTGGAATTTGAAATTGTAAAACCAACGCAACGTTCTTATAAATAAGTTAGTGACAGAAAAACTTACCATAAGGAATTTTGGTCCTATTAAGGATGTTGAGCTGGAATTGAAACGGTTTAATATTTTTATTGGAGATCAGGGTACAGGAAAAAGTACTGTTGCTAAACTATTAGTCGCTGTTAAAAATTCTTATTATCGCGAAATTCTTGATGTTAAGATAGATGATTCCTTGGATCAGGACTATCAATTGTTTATTGGACATGTGAAATTGCTTGGGATTGAAAATTATATAAAGGCGGAAACACATATTATTTTCTCAAATCAAATATTTTATTTCGAATGTAAAAATCAGCGAGTAACATTTGATAGAACTAGTGATATTACTTTTAATGAGACAATTAAGTACGATTTTAATTATGTTCCTTCAGAACGCAGTCAGATAATTTCATTAGCAGATAATTTGTATGCTTTAATTGAGACGGGTACTAAATTGCCAAAACTTTTTTCCCGATTTGGGGATAGATTTTTAAAAGCCAGAAAGGCTAAGCCTAATTATGATTATACTGAAGTTCTGGAAGTTATTTATAAACATAGAACTGAATATGACGTCATTGTTTTAAAAGGTGGAGTAGAAATTCCTATTCTCGACGCTTCAAGCGGCTTGCAAAGTTCTATAGCATTACTTATTTTCCTGGATTATGTTTGTGAAATATCTGACGCTAAGAACACTATTGTGATTGAAGAACCTGAACTCAATTTATTCCCGGAAAGTCAGAATCGCCTGGTAAAATATCTTTTCAGAAAAATTTTGCAAACAAATAGGAATTCAATCCTTATTACTACCCATAGTCCTTACATCCTTACCTCTCTTAATAATCTGATGTATGCGTTTTCAGTCGGTCAAAATGAACCCGACGAAGTAAATAAGATTATTCCCAGACAATATTGGATCAATCCAGATGAAGTTAGCGCTTATAGACTTTTGAAAGATGGAACTTGTGAAAGTATCATCGATGACGGAGAAAATTTAATCAAGGCAGAAAAAATAGATGAAGTTTCTGGACATTTGAATGAACAGTTCGATTCATTATTAAATATTGAATTAGTAGCGAAATGAGCTTAATTTTAGTAAAATGTATAGAATATAACGATAATAGAAGAATTTGTGTGGCTTGTGAGAATGGTAAGAATTACGAATTGAATAATATTTCGAATGTTGTACTGAGAAAAGTTAGGGTCGATAAATGCATTCCACAAAGTATAGGTGAAAAAAGATGTGATTTTTAATAGAATCCGTAAGTTTAAAGCGAGTTTTTTTTATCGAATTAAAGGGGGGGTGATTTAAATAAAGCAGTTTGCCAAATTCATTCAACAATTGTCTATTTAAGAAATGAGTTTAAAGGTTACAGAGTTAATGCAAGAATAGTTGGAAGTAAAGATGTACCTGCTTTTAAAAATACACCTAACTATAAAAGACTTGCTAAGGAGGTTTTACCCACAAAGGGAACAATTGAACGAGGAACCAATAATTTTTATACAGAAACTATTTAAATATGGAACATTACAATATGAATCTGACGTTAAAAGTTTGGCGTCAAAGGAATAACCAGTCTGCAGGAAGTCTGGAAACTTATCAGGTAAAAGAGATCTCCTCTGAAATGTCTTTTCTGGAAATGTTTGATGTGTTGAATGAGCAGTTGATTGTGGCCGGTGATGATCCGATTGCGTTTGATCATGATTGCCGCGAAGGAATTTGTGGACAGTGTAGCATGCACATTGATGGCAGGGCACATGGTCCGTGGACAAATAATACCACCTGCCAGTTGCACATGCGTGCATTTAAAGATGGTGACACCATTGTAGTAGAACCTTGGCGCAGTAAGGCTTTTCCGGTTATTAAAGATTTAATAGTTGATCGCAGTGCTTTCGATAGAATCATACAGGCTGGTGGATTTGTATCTGTAAATACGGGTAACGCAGTAGATGCCAATTCAATTCCCATTGATAAAAAGGATGCAGACAATGCATTTATGGCAGCCTCATGTATCGGTTGCGGTGCATGCGTTGCAACCTGCGTAAATAGCAGTGCAATGTTATTTGTAAGTGCCAAGGTGTCCCAGCTTGCTTTGTTGCCACAGGGAGCTCCGGAAAGAGAATCAAGGGTATTGAATATGGTGGCACAGATGGATAAGGAAAGTTTTGGTAATTGTTCCAATACCTACGCCTGCGAAGCGGAATGTCCAAAAGGCATCTCAGTTTCCAATATTGCACGAATGAATAAGGAATATTTGGGCGCCGGACTTACAACCGAAGCTTAATAAGGCATTATATCTGCAACATTTTATTTAAACCTTCCATCATGGAAGGTTTTTTGTTTGCAGCATACAGTTGGTTTCCCGGGTCATAGACAATAATTGTTAACTTTATTTGTTTTTTATAAAATTTTGATTTGAAACTGGTACGGATATATTTATTACTGTTTATCTTAATCACCGTGCAATTATCAATGGCACAAATAAACCCGTCCGCACTTTCCAACCTTCGTTCCAAATATTTACCTGTTAAAAATGGTATCATAAAAATAGATAGCCTGAGCCTTGTACCCGGCACATTTTATATACAAAATATATCCTCCTCCCAATATAACCTGGATGAAGTAAATGCTACATTATTGTGGATCAACAAACCTTTGGTAGATAGTATAAAAATCAGCTATCGCATCTTCCCTTATAAATTGAATGCAGTTGTGCGGCGTTTTAATTTTGACAGCATTCAGAATAACTTTTTGATCGAAAAGCCTTTTGTTTTTACAAACAGCAGCCGACCTAAAAACGCATTGTTTGATTTTGGCGATATTAATTACAATGGTAGTTTTGGCCGTGGCATTTCTTTTGGCAACAGCCAGGATGCCGTCTTAAGTTCCAACTTAAATCTGCAGTTGAATGGATTTATTGGCGACAGTCTTGAATTAACCGCTGCTGTTACAGATAATAATATTCCAATACAACCAGATGGCAATACCCAGGATCTGAGGGATTTTGACAAAGTGTTTTTGCAGGTGAAAAAGCGGGGCTGGCAACTTAATTTCGGTGACATTGATATCCGTCAAAGTAAAAATTATTTCCTCAATTTTTATAAAAGACTGCAAGGAGCATCTTTTATCACCGAAAATAAAATCAGAAAAAATATTACCAATTCATTGTTGCTAAGCGGCTCAGTTGCCAAAGGTAAATTCAACCGCAATATATTGAACCCGCAGGAAGGTAACCAGGGGCCATACCGGTTGCAGGGTGCCAACAATGAATTATTTTTTACCATACTGGCCGGCACAGAACGGATTTTTATGGATGGAGAATTATTGCAGCGTGGTGAAGACCAGGACTATATAATCAATTACAATACAGCAGAACTGACGTTTACCCCAAAGCGAATGATCACAAAAGATAAAAGGATTCAGGTAGAATTTGAGTATGCGGATCGTAATTTTTTAAACTCGAATATTTACGCAAACAATGATATCAATTTCAACAACAAACTGATTGTAAGCGTAGGTGCTTTTTCAAACCAGGATGCAAAAAATTCTGCCATTAACCAAACTCTGGACATCAATCAAAAACAATTTTTGGCTGATGTGGGTGATGGAATTGATACGGCCTTTTATGTAGAAGCAGTAAGGGATACTTTTGCAACCAGCAAAATATTATACAAGAAGGCAGCAGTATTGTACAATACGAACCAGCGTGATTCCATCTTTGTGTATTCCACCAATGCGATGGATACGTTGTTCAACGTATCATTCTCGTACCTCGGTGCTGGCAAAGGAAATTACATACAGTTGTTTAATGAAACCAATGGTAAAGTATTTAAATGGGTGCAGCCGGATGCCAACAATGTTCGCCATGGAGATTGGCAGCCAGTGGTGCTGTTGGTTACACCCAAAAAGCAACAAATTGTAACGGTGGGTGCGGAATACCTGTTAAATGAAAAAACAAAAATCAAAGCCGAGTTCGCATCCAGTAAATATGATATCAATCTTTTTTCATCAAAAGATAAATCCAACGACCAGGCCATTGCTGCCAAACTACAGTTTCTACAGGAGGATAAAGCCATTCGGATATTTAAAAAACCATTGCTGTTGCAAACCAATGCCGGATACGAATTTGTGCAAAGTCGCTTTAAGCCGCTGGAGCGCTTGCGGAATGTAGAGTTTAACCGTGACTGGAGTTTGCCTTTTGAAATAGCACCGGCAGATGAACGTATTTCCAATGCGGGCTTCAAGGTGAATGACAAAGCAGGCAACCGGTTTAAATACGATCTGGTTAATTATAACCGCAGTGACCGATTCAACGGACTTCGCCAGCAGCTTGATTTTTATGCGTTGGTAAAGGGATTTAAGATCACAAGCCTCGTAAGCGCAACCACCAATAATACGCCCATTCAAACGGGTATTTATTTGCGGCCAACCATCGATGTGAGTAAGCTGTTACCGAAGTTTCGGAATATGCAGGCAGGCGTTAATTATTTGGGTGAACACAATAAACAGGATCTTAAAATAGCAGATACTTTATCTCCTTTTAGTTTTGCTTTTGATGTGTGGCAGGCTTATTTAAAATCGGATGTAACCAAGCTGAATAAATGGGGCATCAGCTATTTTACCAGGAGAGATCAGTTACCAGTAGGTAAATTTCTTGAAAAAGCTGATCGGAGCAACAACTATAGTTTTTTTACAGAGTTGATGAAGAGTGAGAACCACCAGCTTAAGTTAAATGTAACCTATCGGAAGCTGCAGGTGATGAATGCTCAACTGAGCAAGCAGCGGGGTGATGAAAGTTTGCTGGGAAGGGCCGAATATTTTGTAAATGAATGGAAAGGACTTTTAACCGGTAATTTATTGTACGAGGTGGGAGCAGGGCAGGAGCAGAAAAGAGAATTTACATTTGTGGAAGTACCAGCCGGTCAGGGCGAATATACCTGGAACGATTATAACAACAACGGAATAAAAGAATTGAATGAATTTGAAGTAGCTTTATTTACTGATCAAAGAAAATACATTCGGGTAAATACACCCACCAATCAGTTTGTAAAAGCCAATTATATCCAGTTCAATTACAGTGTAGATCTCAATCCCAGGGCAGTGATCAATTTTTCAAAAGCGCATGGATTCAGGAAATTGATCAGCCGTGCCAGTACCTCTTCTGCACTACAGATTTTAAAAAAAGATATCTCAACCGGTAAGTTTCAGTTTAATCCATTTGCACAAAAGCTGGTAGATTCTACCTTACTTACATTGAGCTCTTTTTTAACCAATACCTTTTTCTTCAACCGCACCAGTACCAAATGGGGAATGGATATTACGCATGCGCTTACCAACGGAAAGTCGTTGCTAACCTATGGAGTGGAGAGCCGGAAACTGAGTAACCTTGCCTTTAAATCTAGGTGGAATATCAACAAGCGGTTTACAACCAATCTTATACTCCGTTCGGTAATTAATGATTTGATTACGCCGAAGTTTGACAACCGAAATTACGAAGTACAACAAATAGTGGTTGAACCATCTCTCAGCTATATCAATGGAACCAACATCAGGGTTACGGTGGCTTATAATTTCAATGAGAAGAAAAATACAATCGGTTTTCTTGAAAAATCTGTCAACAACACCATTAGTACCGAAGTTAAGTACAATGTACTTTCCAATAGTACTATCAACGCCCGGTTCTCGTACAATGCCATTCAATTTAATTATGCTGCGGGAGGCTCGCCCAACTCTACGGTTGGGTATATTATGTTAGACGGACTATTGCCGGGTAAAAATTATTTATGGACATTAGAGTACACAAAGCGCCTGGCTGGCAATATTGAATTAACGGTGCAATATGACGGACGAAAACCGGGTGGAGGTTCAAGAACGGTTAATATCGGCCGGGCAAGCATTCGGGCAATTTTGTAAAACGATTGCAATTAGCGAGCAACTGTATTTTGATCGCTGCTTTTTTATGGAGAGAATAGTGGTACAAAAAAAGCGCTCCGTTTCACCGGAACGCTTCATATCATTACCTTCATTCAATATTAATCAAATACACCACTTTTCTTAAAACTGCATACACCTTCCCCAATTTTATAAGCATTGTTGAAGACTTCTATTTTGTATTGACCATTTTCAAATTTTGATTGCTGTTTCCAGTCAAAACTAATTTTTTGATCCTGTCCATGGATATAGTTGATGTCTATTTTTTTAGTAAACGCTTTTTCTTTGCCATCCTTTGCGGTAAACTTACCCGAGCCATAAGCCTGTATTGTTAGCGGACTTCCGTCGGGCGATGTAATGGTTATATATAGTTCTTTTGGTCCTGAAGTGGTACTATGGTTTTCCTCCAAATCAAAACTAATATGCATCATGTCAACCTTTCTTGCAGTCTTTGTTTTTTTTGCCTTGCCATTCCTGCTTTCTACCAATCCGTTGTTTACAAAATTGGTTGCATAAAATGTAGAACCAGCTTCAACCAGTTTCTCTTCAGCGGGCGGAAGTATTTTTTCCATTGCCTTCTCTTCCTTTATTTTTTCTTCATTTGCCAAAGCCAGTTGAGCCGCCACTTGCTGGTTATTTTGTTCAGTAGCTGTCTCAATTTGCGTCTTGTATCCTTCAATATTGGTATTTAGAGAAGCAATCAATATCCTCAATTCCGAATGTTCAGTTTGGCTGATGTGAACGACTGTCAGCAGATTTTGTATCAAGGATCTGATTTTGGTGATTTCCATTTCCTGGTTTGAAATCGTACTATCTCTTTTTATATTCACCGTTTTTAAAAGATCGTACCGCATTGATGCGTCGTTCAGCAGACTTTGAAGCGTATCTTTCTCTACCATCATCATTGAATATGCTGCATCTTTTTCCTGTAGACTGTCTTTGATTTTGGAATTGTCCCAGATGGTGTAGCCGAGTGTACCCATCAATGCAATGATGATTGCGGTTGATAATAGCGGAATCCAGTTGGTTCGTTTTTGATGCGTTTCCCGGTAGGGAATGGAACCGGCAGTAGGGGAGTTATCGAATGACATAGTAGATCTTTTTTGGTTTAAGGGTTTATTGTTTTTTATGAATGCACATCATTATGATATAACTAGGATAAATTATAATTATTGTATCATTTTGTTATGTCGCTTTGATGTAGTAAAATCGCTACATGTTATGTTTTATTAAGGGCATCTCTAAATACTCATTTTTTTATTTGACCTCACCTTTAATTTCTCTCCCCCGAAAAATTCGGGGTCTTCGACAAAAGAGGGGAAAAGGTAAGTTTTTAGAGATGCCCTAAGTAAATTCCTGGTAATTAGAATCAATGACAGTCTAACCAAAGCAGTATTTCTTCGGATATTATTATGGTTGGTTTAAGAATGGATTGAATGCTACCTTGCGGTTCCCCGGGGTAATTATTACAAAGAGATCCCGCTTAGACAGGGAGAAATAATTTCGATTCTTAGCTGCTTTAAGACTAAAGATTGTAGATTCTTATATAAAGCACTTGTGGTCGGGTAAATTATTTTACACTAGTATCATTATAGCAATAAAATACCGGTTCGATTTATAACCCGACAGCTATCGATTCGTTTAATATTTACCATTCTCCATTCGATAGCAATTGGATGACCATTTACCACCCGATATCGGGCCACACTTAACATCGGAATATTTAATCGTATTGGCGATTGGTTTGTAATATTTACCACATAAAAAAAAGCGTTCCGAAATACCGGAACGCTTTTGTAATATATAAGGGATTAAATTTTATCCAAATAAACCGCCTTTTTTAAAGCTGCGTACTCCTTCACCAATCTTAAATCCGTTGTGAAAAACTTCTATTTTGTAATTGCCCGTTGCAAAATTTGCATTTTGCTTCCAGTCAAAACTAACTGTTTGACGTTGCCCCTGTGTATAATTGATTTCTATCCGGTGAGTAAAAAATTTATCGGCTCCGTCCCTCGTGGTAAACTTGCCTGAACCCAATGCTTCAACTGCAACCGGACTTCCATCAGGAGCCGTTATTGAAACATACAAATCTTTGATGCCGGATGTGGCAATGCGGTTTTCGTCAAGATCAAAAGTGATGCGTAATTTATCAACTTTTTTTGCTGTAGTGGTTTCTTTTTCTTTGCCATTCTTTCTCTCATTAACGCCCGAAATATTAAAATTGGACGCATGCAGGGTAGAGCCCACATCAATCACATCATCTTTTTCTTTGATAGAAGATTTTGCCTGATCAAGATTTTTCTCCACTAGCAGTTTCTCTTCAGTTACGGCTTCTTTCTCCTGGCTCAGTTGGCGGTTTTGACCTTTTAAGGTTTCTATCTGTTCTTTATACACTTCAATGTCTGAGTTTAATTCTGCAATCAGTTTTTTGGCTTCGGCAAGTTCAGCCTGGGTTGCATTTGCTTTTGAAAGCAGGGATTGAATCCTTTTTTTCTTTTCAGAAATCTCTCTGTCCCTGGTGGTGATGGTGCTGTCTTTTTTGGCGTTACTTGTTTTTAAAAGATCATAGCGCATCGTAGCTTCATCCAGTAAACTTTGCAGCGTGTCTTTTTCTGTAACTACTGCAGCGTATTGAGTATCCTTTTGCTGTAAGGTTTCCTTGGTTTTGCTTTTATCCCAGATGATATAACCCCAGGTTCCTAGTAAAGCAATAACTAGTCCGATGGATAGGAAAGAACGCCAGTCTGATTTTTTGGGCTGGGGAACTATTGGCGGCGTACTTTCAGCCGTAGGGAAATTTTCGAATGCCATGTTGTGTTTTTTTTATAAAAGTAATAATCTAAAGGCTGTTATTTATGATGAATGTTAATATGTTAACAAGTATGCAATTCGAATTAAAAAGAAAAAGCTAACACTTATTTTCCAAAATCATGCCAAATCATTGGACTGTTTCAAACAGATTTCAATATGACCGCAGATTTCCAAATGTATAGTTTATATTTTTGAATAACATTTTTACAATAATAAACAAATGATATGATTCTAACGATCGTTTTATTGATAGCATCCAATGTTTTTATGACGTTTGCCTGGTATGGGCATTTAAAAAATACGAGCATGCCATTGTGGAAGGCCATCCTCATAAGTTGGGGGATTGCTTTTTTTGAATACTGCCTGATGGTACCTGCAAACAGGCTTGGTTTTGCGGAGGGCATAAATGGTTTTCAATTAAAAATTACACAGGAAGTAATCACGTTGGTGGTGTTTGCCGTGTTTGCTGTATTGTATCTGAAAGAGCCTTTTCACTGGAAATATCTGGTGAGTTTTGCATTGATATTGGGGGCGGTTTATTTTGCTTTTAAAAAATAATGCGTGTAATCTGATTGGTTAAAATCCGATGCTAACAAGATTTTGTTGATTTTTAAATGGGATAATTTTAGCCGGATCACTTATTTTAAAATGAAGCGATCCGCCATTTTAATATTTCACCAGCTTTCCAATCTTGCCATTACCTCCGGCAAAAAATACAGTCTTTCCTTTATTCGCTTTACGGCAAACATGAAAACTTTCTTTGCTGATCCAATCCCAGTTATTCCCTTCATCCGCACTAAAGTCAATACCGTTTAGTCCGCAACTGATCCATTTATTTTTATCCAGGTATTCCACGCAACTACGATAGCCATGTGGCGCTGTTGCAGGCGCAGTCCATGTTTTGCCACTATTTTTTGTGATGAAACAATTTTTTGTATTGGAGTCTTTTGTATTAAAATCACCCCCAACAACAATCATTGTTTTACTGTTTTTTACTGCAATCGAATTGGCCCCGGTGCTTTCTTTTCCTTGTAAGATCGGTAGTGCAATTTTTTTATCCCTGATAAATAAATTGCTGTGTAAGCCACCACTGATAAACACCGCTTCGCCGTTGTTTAATTTCCGTACGTTGGTGCCACTGCTTGCAAAACAAGCCTCACCACTATCAGCAACCGGATAATTTTGCGGCGGAATATTTCTCCAGCTCATACCGCCATCAAATGTTCGGGCAATAAAAAATTTACCATCAATGGGGTCACCAATTACAATCCCGCTTTGCTCATTCCAAAATTCCATGGCATCCAAAAATATTCCCTTCGTGGTATTTTCATACACAACTTTCCAGGTAGCTCCAGCATCGGCAGTTCTTAAAATATAGGCAGGCTCCGCCACACTCATGATTACTGCTGAGGTTTCATTGAATGCTTCAATATCTCTGAAGTCAGATTTTTCGAACCCTTTTACAGTCATCCAATGAAAGGTGTTGCCACTATCTACCGATCGGCCAATGGTGCCATTGCTGCCGCTAACCCAAATGATGCGGTCATCTACCACACTCAATCCCCGGATAGAAGTTTTAGTGCCCGACGTAAGAACCTGTATGGTTTGCGCCATCAAACAGGGACGCATAGCCGAAAGGAAAATAAAAGAAAATATTATTTTGAATTGACATCGCATAAGATGATTTTTGCTGCTCAATTTAAACTCTATTTTTAAATCAGATCGAAATTTTAATTTATTGAATTGGAAAAGAAAAGCGAATAGTCTAAAAGGTGATATTAAATTAGCAAATTAGCAAATTAGCACATCAGCAAATTAGCAGATTATCAAATTAACACTATGATTCCATATTGGATGAGCCGGACCGAATTAATGCTGGGAGCAGATAAGACCAACCAACTGATCAATAAAAATGTGATTGTAGTTGGATTGGGTGGGGTGGGAGGTATTTGCGCCGAAATGATTGCCCGGGCAGGCATTGGTAAAATGACCATTGCTGATGGCGATGTGGTGGATCTTAGTAATTGTAACCGGCAGATCGCAGCGTTGCACAGTACCGCCCAACAATCCAAGGCCGAAGTAATGGCAGCGAGAATCCGGGATATCAATCCTGGTATTGAACTAACCGTACTAAATGAGTTTGTGGAAAAGGAACGAACCATTGAGATCATAAAAAATGGTGGCTTTGATTATGCTGTAGATTGTATTGATACGCTTACTCCAAAAGTTTGGTTGATGAAAGTTTGCGTAGATCACCATGTGCCCATTGTAAGTTCTTTGGGAGCTGGTGGAAAAATGGATCCATCCAAAATTCAGGTTACAGATATCTCGAAGAGTTATAACTGCAAACTGGCTCGTTATGTTCGAAAATACTTACATGAATTTGGCATCGAAACCGGAATCACGGTGGTGTTTTCTCCCGAAGATATTGAAGCTGAAAAAGTAATCGTAACCGAAAAAGCCTATCCGAAAAAATCAATCATCGGAACCATTTCTTACATGCCAGCTATTTTTGGTTGCACAACTGCCAGTGTGGTGATAAGACATCTTTACAATAAGGAATGATCCTTGTTGGTAATCACATCAATACCTTGAAAATAATTTTCTGATAGTGCCAGCTTCTTACGAATGGCTCTTCTCGAAAGTTTGATGGCAATAATGAAAGAAGCTAAGGCACCAGCAACATGCAGTAACGTATTGCCTTTAAACAAAAAGAAATCAAACGTGCCGTGCAATATAACCGGCCAAAGTATTGCATAAAACAGGTGTCTTGTTTTATGGGCTGGATCAAATTTTGCCAGTCCGATATGATACCCCATCAGCACTGCAAAAGTAGCATGGGCGGGTACAGACAGAAACATCCGAACAATGCCTGTTGCCATTCCGTGTTCGTAAACGTATCCGATATTTTCGAGCGTGGCAAAACCCATTCCTACCATCACTGTATAAACGATTCCATCAAAAGGATCATCAAATGCCTGCCGCTTAAATGCAAACAGACGCACCATCAGGTATTTGCTAATTTCTTCGCTAAATCCCACTACCAGGTAGGCGTAAATGGCAACTCTCCAGGAAGGTTGAATATCCATTTGTTCCATTGATTTGCCAAAAGGTAGTTCCATTAAAATTGCCGGTATAATACTCAGCATGCCCAGTATAAAACTAAATAGCAATAACCCGAAGGGTTCTCTTTTATACTTGTCTTTAAAGTAGATGTAGATACAAATGGCTATGCCGGGTGCAATGGCTAATGCGAGTAAGCCCATAATGATTAAAGTTTTATTACTTTTGACCAAGTTATTATTTTAAAACGGTTTGCCAAATTTTTGCCACTACAATGAGCTATAATTATTTACCCTTAGATAAAAATATCACCAATTTTCAACAGGTGAAAAGCCTGCTGGCCTTTAATCAACTGGTCTCCATTACGTTCAATGCCCATGCTGCCATCACCCGTTGCCGTACATACCTGGATACCAAACTAGACAGCGGCAAAGAAATATTCTATGGTATCAATACCGGTTTTGGTTACCTGCAAAATGTAAAAATTGATGCTGCCCAACTGGAAGAGTTGCAAAGTAATTTAATACAATCGCATGCCTGTGGCCTCGGAGAAGAAGTGCCAAAGGATATCATCAAACTGATGATGATGTTGAAAATAAAATCATTGAGCTATGGGCATTCGGGCGTACAGATTGATACGGTGAAGCGGTTGATCGAACTATACAACAATGATGTGCTGCCGGTAATATACACGCAAGGCTCACTCGGGGCATCCGGCGATCTGGCTCCATTGAGTCATTTAAGTTTGCCATTGATTGGTATGGGAGAAGTGTATCATGAAGGTAAAAAAATACCTGCTGCCGAAGCACTGCAAAAATTTGGATGGCAACCGATTCAACTTCAAAGCAAGGAAGGACTTGCCTTGATCAATGGTACCCAGTTTATGAGTGCCTATGGCATGTACAACTTAATACAGTCAGAACGTTTGATCAAATGGGCCGATATCATTGCCGCTATTTCCTTTGATGCGTTTGATTGCGGAAGCGAACCTTTTCACGAAAAGATACATTCCATCCGGTCGCACAAAGGACAGGTAGACACTGCTGCAAGATTAAGGGAACTATTGGAAAGTAGCCAGATCGCCGTGCAGCAAAAGGAACAAATACAGGATCCATATTCGTTTCGATGCATACCACAAGTGCATGGTGCCACAAAAGATACCTTCGGTTATGTGCTCAGTGTTTTTATAAAGGAAATCAATTCTGTAACTGATAATCCCAACATATTTCCGGATGACGATTTGATTTTAAGTGGTGGTAATTTTCACGGTCAACCCTTAGCGTTAGTATTGGATTTTTTAGCCATTGCGATGAGCGAACTGGCCAATATTTCCGAAAGAAGAACCTATCAACTCATCAGTGGACAGCATAACCTACCGATGTTTTTGGTAAAGCAACCTGGTCTTCATTCCGGATTTATGATTCCGCAATATACCGCTGCCGGCATTGTAAGCGAAAACAAGCAATTGTGTACACCAGCCAGTGTAGATTCTATCTCCAGCAGTAATAACCAGGAAGATCATGTAAGTATGGGTGCCAATGCAGCCACCAAATGCAAACGGGTAATTGACAATGTAGAAAAAGTATTGGCCATTGAATTACTAACAGCGGTGCAGGCGCTGGAGTTTCGCCGGCCATTAAAAAGTTCACCGAAAATTGAAGCAATCGTTGAAGCGTTTAGAGCAGGAGTAAGCTTCAATGAAGCAGACAGGATATTGCAAATTGACATGCTAAAAGCCATTGAGTTTATCAGGAACGAACCAATTGATTAAATCGATTTTTAATGGAGTTGAAAAATAATCTCCAATAAAATATTTTATTATGAGCCAGCCGAAATACGATCCCATCAAATACGCTACACCAACCGGTACACAAATATCTTGTAAAGGCTGGATACAGGAAGCTGCTTTAAGAATGTTGCTCAACAACCTTAATCCGGAAGTAGCCGAGCGGCCCGATGATTTAATTGTGTATGGAGGCCGTGGTAAAGCTGCCAGAAATTTTGAAAGTCTGGATCTGATTATAAAAGCCTTGAAAGATTTGGAAGATGATGAAACCCTGTTGATACAAAGTGGTAAGCCGGTAGCCATGTTAAAAACGCATCAAGATGCGCCCAGGGTTTTGATCAGCAATTCGCAGTTGGTTCCCAAATGGGCTACCTGGGAACATTTTGACGAGCTGGAAAAAAAAGGCCTGATGATGTATGGCCAAATGACTGCCGGAAGCTGGATTTATATTGGCTCACAAGGCATCGTACAAGGTACTTATGAGACCTATTCTGCGGCAGCCAATAAAGATTTTAAAGGCACATTAAAAGGCACACTCAATGTAACTGCCGGACTAGGAGGAATGGGCGGTGCACAACCACTTGCCATCACCATGAACGGAGGCGTAGCCTTAATTGCAGAAGTAGAAGAATGGCGCATCGACAAGCGTATTGAAACAAAATACCTGGATGAAAAATACCTGGACATTGATGATGCAATTGATGCCGCTTTAAAATACAAAGCATCGGGCAAAGCAATTAGCATCGGTGTTCTGTGCAATGCCGTTCATCTATTACAAAGGTTGATTGAAAGAAATATAGTGCCCGATACGCTAACGGACCAAACCTCTGCACATGATCCTTTGGTTGGATATATTCCACATACGCTTACCAATGATCAGGCCAACCAGTTAAGGAAAGATGATCCTGAAAATTACATCCAACTGAGTTACGAAAGTATTCACCTGCATGTACAGCTAATGGTGCAACTAATGCAAAAAGGTGCCATCACCTTCGACTATGGCAACAACATAAGAGCAAGAGCCGAAGAGTGCGAAACAAAATATCCTTCAAAAATGATAGAAGGTTTTGAGAACTCCCCATCGGGGGGCAGGGGGGCCTTCCCTGGTTTTGTGCCTGCCTATATTCGTCCACTTTTTTGCGAAGGCAAAGGACCGTTTCGCTGGGCTGCTCTCAGCGGCGATCCGGAAGATATCCGGGAAACCGATACTGTGATGCGAAACTTATTTCCGGAAAATAAATCGCTCATCCGCTGGTTTGATTTGGCGCAGGAAAAAATTGCCTTCCAGGGATTACCCGCCCGAATTTGCTGGATAGGGCAGGGCGATCGGGAGAAAGCCGGTCTGGCATTTAATGAACTCGTTCGCACTGGAAAAGTAAAAGCACCCATCGTAATTGGGCGGGATCATTTGGATACCGGTTCTGTTGCAAGTCCAAATCGGGAAACCGAAGCCATGCTGGATGGCAGCGATGCTGTTGCCGACTGGCCAATATTAAACGCCTTGGTAAATACTGCTGCCGGGGCAAGTTGGGTAAGTCTGCACCATGGCGGCGGTGTGGGCATGGGTTACAGTATTCATGCCGGCATGGTGATTGTTGCCGATGGAACGGAAGCAGCAGCTCGCAGACTAAGCCGGGTGTTGCGCAACGATCCAGGTATGGGTGTTATCCGTCATGCAGATGCAGGCTACGATGTAGCGAAAGATTACGCCAGAAAGTTTAGGCTTGATATAAATGAACGCTTAAAATAAACCGGTATGAAAAAAACACTCCACCTGCTTTTTATAGCAGCATTGTCATTAACTGCCTGCGTTGCTCAAAAAGCAACTCAATCAGGCTATGAAAAAATCATTGAAATAAGGCCTGCTGATAGTTTGCTTTCGGTTCCAGATGCTGTTAAAAAGCAGTTGAATGATTATGTAATGCAGCGAAAGAAGACCAATACAACCAATCAACTATTGCTGACAGGTTTCAACAAAAAATTGATGGACAATACAAGCAGGTGGTTGGCAGCCAAAACAAAAGGAAACATCCATCACATCAACCTATCTGCCCTTACCAGTAAATACATTGGCGAGACAGAAAAAAATCTCGACAAGGTTTTTGACAAGGCCGAAACAAACAATTGGATCTTGTTTTTTGATGAAGCAGATGCCTTATTTGGTAAACGCACAGAAGTAAAAGATGCCCATGATAAATACGCTAACCAGGAAGTAGCCTATTTACTCCAGCGGATAGAACGAACCAAAGGGATTGTTTTTATTCCCTGCATTTCGGCCGACTGTATCCGGGATATTGAGAAATTGAATATGATAAAAATTGGGGAGTAATAAAGATTTGATTGGAGGGATGGGGGCCGATGGTTTTTAATAGCCTTATGATTCAATTTGTCTGATTGAGCCGTTTACATGCGGTTCTTTTAGTAGTAAACAGTGAAATTCACCTTGCGTACTTCACTGCCCACCGTTATGCTACTTTCGAAGTGAATGTTTTTATTGATTGTAGTAAAGGCCCCTTATTTGAAAGTGCCTCTTCGATATCAAAGTCATCTTGCATACCAAGCCAAAATTTTGCAGAGTTTCCAAAATACTTACTAAATCGAAGAGCGGTATCGGCAGTAATTCTTCGATTGCCTTTTATAATTTCGGAAATACGTGTCTGTGGTATTTCGACATCTTTTGCAAGGCGATATGCGGAAATTTTTAATGGCAAAAGAAACTCTTCGAGAAGCACTTCACCTGGATGTATATTTTTGAGCTTTGCCATCTTACTTTTTTTTAATGATAATCAATTATTTCTACTTCAAAAGCATTACCCGAATTCCACTTGAAAATTATTCTCCACTGGTCATTTATCCGAATGCTATAAAATTCTTTCAACTTGCCAGATAGTTTTTCAAGTCTATTCGAAGGAGGAATTTTTAAATCTGTTAAATCAACAGAGTTATTTAGCATTCTTAATTTTCTTCTTCCTACATTTTGAATTTCGGTTGGTAATTTTTTAACTCTATTGCCATTCCAGATTTTTTCTGTATCCGAATTTCCAAAAGAAATTATCATAGTATTTTAATTACTAACGGTAAAAGTAAGTATTTTAGTTTATACCCCAAAAGAAGGGTGGATTATTGAACATGTTCAATTATGGCGTCCAGCGTTTGTATTGCCATAGTTCTTCTGTCCCGGCAGGGTTTTCGCACAAAAAGATCTTTAAATTATCATACTGATGCTGCGAAACCCCGACGTTGAATGCGCTATCAAGTTCAGACCTTCGTTATTCAAATTTTTAAGTCCAGGTAATGACTTGGCGGGTGATGCCGGATAAATTGTATTTCATAAAAGAAAGCACTAGAGATATTTCATTTCATGAGCATTGGTCATCTCAAATAAAGATTTCCATTTAATATAAGTGAAAGTGGTAACATAGGTGGAGCATGTAACGGACTTTTGTCACAAAAGAGTTTATCTTAAAAGCCTTAAAGACGCAAACCCGGCAGCGTCATCGGAGCTTGCCGATATTGGTAACGTTGTTCAAGTTTCGATACGATCTTTTTATCATGTATTACGGCGAGTGCTGGATTTCTGCATACAAGTCCATTACCATGAAATTATGGGGAAAAGTGAGGCTAGTTTACGGACGAAAGTATGATTGATTTCACCTCGTGCCATATTTAACAATTAGGGGATACTTTGAAGCTTGTGTTGTTATTCACGACAAAAGCATTACAGGGCAATATCTTGAATATTTAGTTGCTGTTATAAACCAGGTATTGCAATTGGCACAAACAAAAGAAAGAACCAGCGAGCTGTAAAAACAGGCTGACCTTTTGTCCTGTTTCTGCTCAATATCATAGTGAAAATTTTGTTTTTTTTGTAATTGGTGATTAAAAAAAAATACACCGGATTACATCTTTTTACATTACTTCGCACATTTTTTGCAAGCCTCTGCACATTCTTTGCAATGTTCATTTTTATGTTTGCCACATTCAACCGCACAAGCTTCACATGCTTCAGCACATCACCTGCATAGCTCAACTGATTTAGTACTACCTAAGCTCATTAATTGCGCTGCGGCGTAGCACAATGCGGCAGATTCCATATCCATCTGGATACACAGTGCCATCATTTTTACATCCTTCTCCTACAGGCAGGATGATGCGCAATGGTTACAAAGCACTGCACATTTAAGGCATGCATCAATGCATTTTTTGTAAGCGTGATAACCCATTTTATACAATTTAAAAGTGAAATAAATTAATTTTATGCGGCCTGTTTTATCTAAAAAGGATCTGATAATTCGCTAATGCGGATTAGTTTTTTATTTACAAATTCATCAATACCGAATTCAGAAAGTTCTCTTCCATAGCCCGAACCTTTGGTGCCGCCAAATGGTAAATCAGCCTCCGTCCAGGTGGGGTGGTTAATGAAAACCATGCCTGTATCAATCTGGTCTGCAACCCGTTTTCCTCTTTCGATGTCTTGTGTAAAAACGGAGCCGCCCAGGCCAAATGGCGAATCATTGGCTAAATCTTACAAGCTTTGTGTTGTAGTAGTCTAACTACATAAGATGTAATTTCCCGTCTAAATTAAATCATTCAAAACAAGGTAATTTTGGTGTTGATAATTGTGTATCAGAAAATAAATTAAATTTTATTAAGCTTTAAAAAGAATGAAACGGCATTTATAAAAATTTAATAAGGAACAAAATAGATATCGATCCGTAAAATTTACTATCCAAACAAAACATCATTTACAATTAGTTTTAATTTTACCAGTTGATTAAAAATGATGAATAATATAATTGAACATTTTGAGTTAGCAAATAAGATTGACTTTAAGTGATGTTTCCATTTCTTTCATAAACTTAATAAACAAAAAAAACTGGTAGAATCTACATTATTAAACCAAAAAGCAATTAAAATGAACAACGAATTTGATAGCAATGATATATTGGAATGGCTGGGTGAGCAACCAGATGAAATACTTGATAACTTAAACTTTGGATTGGTAAAAATGAGTAGAACCGGAACGGTTGTATTCTATAACAAAGAAGAAGAATTGATTACAGGGGTAAAAAGAGAAAACTCTATCGGTAAACATTTTTTTACGCAAGTAGCACCTTGTACAAATAATTTTTTAGTAGCTGAAAAATACAGCAAAGCTACATTGGATGAGCAGGTGCAATATATTTTCACCTACGTTACCCAGCCAATTCCTGTGCAACTAAGGCTATTAAAAGGTGAAGGTGATAATCAATACATGCTTGTTAAAAAATTATAACCTTGAATACTTTAGCAACAGAGATACAAGTTCAAAAAATGCTGGCTATCATCCATCAAATTCCATTGGGATTGATAGAAACGGATAGCGTGGGTAACATTAAGCAAATTAATGCGAAGGGAGTACAACTAATGTTACCGCTGTTTATAGAAACAAAACTTGCCCCAACCAATCTGCTGGATTTACTAAAACTTATTGCACCTGAGCTAAAAGCTAAGTTAGAAGTCAGCACAGTAGAAACTGGTAATATTATCAACCAGGAACATTACAGCATTAAAAGGCAAAATGAGGAGGAAGGCAAAAAAACGCATTACCTCTTTTCTGTTAATAAATTATCAACCGATAGTTTTATGTACACTTTTGATGACATTACGGAAATGTATAAAAAGGAAAAACTGATGAGTCAGGCTTTGCAAGACAAAGCCGTAGAACATAGCAAGTTTGAAATAGCATCCGGTGTGTTGCATGATATCGGAAATGCAGTGGTTGGATTTGGTTCTTACGTTACCAGAATAAAAAAAAGCATCGAACAAAGTGATATAGGCACCCTTATTAATTTGAAACTTTATATTGAAAAGCAAAATTCAGCCATCAGCAATGCGATTGGGGAAGCTAAGGCAAATGCACTGATAGATTTATTAAATGGAGTGATTGTCAATATGGAGCAAGAAAAAATGGATGTAAAGCAATCCATTAACGAGCAACTAAATATTATTTCTCACATACAGGAAATTCTAAACATTCAAAGGCAGTATGTAAAGGGCCAAAGTTCAGACAGGTTACCAATAAATTTAAGATCAATCATCAATGACTCCACCGCAATGTTGTTGGCATCTTTTGATAAAAAGGGTGTTCAAATCACCTCGGATATTCCAATTAAAGTGCCTCCAATAAAAGGCGATAGAACCAAATTGATGCAGGTAATTTTAAATCTGATGAAGAATGCAGTAGAGTCTGTTTTTTCAGCAAATGTTCCTGAAAAATCAGTACACATAGTACTAATGGTGAATGAGAAATCAATCGATATCAGTATCACAGATAACGGACTTGGTTTTGAAGGAATCAATGGAGATCACTTTTTTGAAAAGGGCGTTACCTCAAAATCAGAAGGTACTGGATTAGGTTTGGCAAATTGTAAAAGCATCATTGAAAGTCACAATGGTACTATACATTTAGAAAGCAACGGAGCAGGCTTGGGTGCCACTGCAACCATAGCATTTGTAATAGAATAAAATCCAATAACAGTAGAAAAATAAATGTAATGTCTAAAGAAAAAATTAATACCAGGGTTTTGATAATTGATGACGAAGAATTGGTGAGAGATAATATAGAAGAAATTCTTGTACCCAGGAAGTACCAAAAAAATGAAGCCATTATCAACGCAAGCAGTATTTTGTTTGATGATGAAGAAGAGGAGGGGATTTTGACTCCTGCCAAAAGTAATATTCCGGAGTTTAAGGTGGATAAAGCCATCAATGGAATGGAAGGATTTGAAAAAGTGAAATTGTCAATTGAAGAAAAAAGTCCTTATGCATTAATCTTTCTGGACATGAGAATGCCTGGTTGGGATGGATTGGAAACAGCCATCAGAATAAAAGAAATTGATCCTAAAGTAGAGATCATAATTGTTACTGCATTTAGCGATAAATCAATAGAAGATATTGTTGCAAAAGCCGGGCAAAATGTAGGTTATCACTGTAAACCTTATGCGATTGAAGAAATATTGCAGCTTGCGATAAAAGGGGTAAACGATTATAATAAGCTTAGAAACCTGGAGACCCTGATTAATATCATTGCCAATCTTTCCATATCAGAACACCATTTAAACACTTTACTTCAAAATATATTAGATCAACTTGCCATGTACATCGAAACCGATATGGCAGTAATGGGTAAGATGGAAAACAATCAGTATGAAAAATTATTTTCCATAGGTGCACTGGAAGAAAAAATCAATCTTTCGCAATTAAATCAAAAAATTATTTCTGCAAATGCCAATCATGACGATGTGATACAAATTGATGAAATAATTTTTGCCAAAATGGAAGACTATGCTGTTTTTGCAGTGTTGAAAAAAGATACACAGCTAAAAACTGAAAAACTTTACCTTCTAAGATTGTTTGTACAAAATGCTGCGAAAGCTATTCTTAATGCACAGCTTTATGAAGAGTTACTAAAAAAAGAAAAATTATCTGCCATTGGCACAGCTATGGGAATGTTAATGCATGATTTAAGAACACCTATAAAAAATATCCCTATCATTACCGAATTAATGCGGGGCGAAGGTGTAGACAATCCTTTGTTGGAACTGGTAGAACAATGTGGTGAACAAGCAGCCGAAATATTCGACGACTTTTTAGATTTTATCAACGAATCTTCATTGAAAAAGGAGAGGGTAAACTTGGGCAATCTCATTAAGGATGGCATTGCATTGGCGAATAACAAGCGGGCCATTCTGCCAATAAATTTGATTCAATCATTGGATGAGCATTTATATGTTTTAGGTGATGCCAGTAAGTTGAAAAGGGTATTTATGAATCTTATTAATAATTCGGTTGATGCCATCCAGGATCGGGATTTAAAGGATGCAAGCATTTTTGTTTCAACATCGGTAGAAAATGACAACGTCAACATTGTAATTAAAGACAGCGGCCCCGGCATACCTGAACAAATTATGCAAACACTTTTTAATGCTTTTATTACAAGCCAAAAAGGAGGCGGAACCGGCCTTGGACTAGCCATTGTAAAACAATTTATTGAAGCACATGGAGGTAAAATACGAGTACACAATGATAATGGTGCTATCTTCACCATTACTTTACCAATGGCAACTTAAAGCATGTTTTTAGAACAATGTATTAGAAATGTACTGGTGGATTTAGCGGGTTTTGTTTCAAAGCAAAATTTTACAAAGCACCATAAATATTATGCACCAGATTTAAAGTTTCAAGATAATCTGGGGCTGGATTCTATACAAATAATGGAGTTGGCAGCGCATGTCAATTCGTTGTTCCATGTTTTTGAAACCGATAAAAAGAATTATTTGCTGGAAGATGACCTTGTTGACAATTGGGTACAAAAGGTTACAAGCGCCCGATCAGAAAAAAATAACCAATTTACTTTTAGAACTTCCGGCACCTCTGGCAACCCCGGTTCTGTAACTCATGATCTTTATTTTTTAATGAGAGAGGTCGCCGTATTAGCTGGTTTTTTCAACAATGCGAGTGAAATTATTACCTATGTACCCGCCTATAGTATTTATGGATTTTTATTTACCGTATTATTGCCCGGCTACTTAAATATTCCAGTGGTTCATGCTTCAGAAGTTCAATGGGACCAACTCTCCTCAACGGCTATTTTAGTGGCAACGCCTTTTAATTGGACACTTATCTTACCAGCATTTAAAAAAAGTGATATAAAAGCCTGTTTTGGCGTATCGGCAACAGCTACGCTTACACCGGCATTAAATAACATGATTGTTGATAAAGGCATAGATTTGGTGGAGGTATATGGCTCCACAGAAACTTCCGGAATTGGTTATAGAAAAGGGACAGGTTCATTTCAGCTTTTCCCCTATTTATCGTTTGATCATTGTAATGATAAAATCATCCTGATAGACAAGGAGAATAATTTACAGCTACCATTGCAAGATGAATTAACGATTCAGGAAAACACTTATTTTACAATCAACAAAAGAAAAGATAATAAAGTAAACATTGCGGGCAATTTGGTAGACTTATCGGATGTAGAAGCAACCATTGAAAAAATAGATAACATAAAGCACTGTACTATCTCTGCAAAAATGGTAGAACACAATACCCAATTAAGCATCACCATTTCGTTAAAGCAAGACAGTGATGCTTTAAGAGCACTCGCAATTGAATCCATAAAGCAACAATTGCCTGCACATCAAACTCCCCGTTTTTATTATTTTCAAACAAGGGAGTAAATGAAAGGGTTGTGATTTTTCAGTTGGCGTTAGCTGATAAAGGATTTGCCAAATAAGAATTCTGCGTTTGTATTCGGTATGATTACTATGGTTGTTACCATGCTATAAAGTACCGTTGCATTAAAAGGAACAGTCTCTCTTCAGAGTAGTGACTATTTTCAATTTCATTTCCGTGATCGCTGTCAAGCTCAAATACTTTTTTCAATTCGGCAATGTTTTTTAATGAAGTATTTAATCCTCCATCGGAATAATTGCGTAGAAAATTTACATGAACAGGGGCACCCTTCCGTAGAAACGTTATATGTTATAAATCACTATTCGCCGTCGGGTGTTCGCTCTCTTCGGCAGCGGAGTTTCTCTGCTGTTTTTGCATGATTTGAAGATATAGTTACAAAAATGATGCAGGACTGAATTCTCTTCATTTTCACGTATAATTCCCGAATAGCGGGATAGACTGAATGTTCTGATCTATCGGATGGAACCGTTCATGTTCGGCTGCGTGAGGAGAAGGGTATAAAATCTCTTTCGCTTACTTGATGACCGCCTGCTTTTTTCTGGTAGTAAATAATAATTGTCTCACTACAGCTAAGTGCGAAAATAGAACAATCGGAACTATACAGCAAGGCAACCAAATAAATGGAAAATATAAAAGAGCAATATTAGGTTGGTCAAATGCTAATTTTTGAAATGAAAAGGGAGCAGACAATACTGCAATGGTAACTATATTGATTAGAAGCACCAGGCAGGTAAGATTCCAAAGCAATAGTATTTTATTACTGAGCGTTTTCTTAATGAAGCCAAAGTAAAAAATAACAGGTGCCGTTAATCCCGAAATAATATCGAAATTTCTTCCTTCAAAGGTCATAATTTGAGGAACCGCCTTGTGTACGAACAGCCAGAAAAGTACAAGCTCCACTAAAACCCTTATTGTATGTAAAAACGTTAAGTATTTCGTATTTAAGTTGTCAATAAATTTTTTGCCTGGGGCTATAAAAAATAAAACAGCAATAAATAAAAGTGGGGGAGCAACCAGCATAAAAAAACGTGGTGGCAAAGTATCTGTTACTTTATAAAATCCTCTTATGCCCGCAATAGATTGAGCTATTAGCCAAATCAGTATAATGCCAAGTGAAAGTTTTGAATGATTGGCTGCTTTATAAAAGATAAATACGGTAACAAAAGTTGTGAACACTAAAATGACGCTGACATAAAGAGGTAAATTTTCCATTTGCTTATATGATCGGTGAATGATTATGCAAAGGAAAACTCTACAAACCTTATTCTACTTGCCAAATGGCAAGAAGTTATCAGGGCGTTTATTTTTTTGCAAACTCTTTTCTTATCCTGCTTAATGAAGTGTCCGTTACACCTAAATAGGAGGCAATGTATTTTAATGGGGCAAACTGGAGTATCTCAGGATTACTTTTCATTAGCATTTCATAGCGCTCCTCTGCCGTTTCAGTTATCATTGATAACATTCTTACTTTAAGTGAAGCGAAGCCCTTTACTAATATATGACGTCCAAACTCTCTAAATTCATGCAGCGTATGAAAGAGCATATTTAACTTTTCATAAGTAATAGTCCAACCCGTACAATCATTTAATGACTGTATGTTTTCACGAGAGATTGTACGATTAAAAAAAGAGGAGACTTCGAAAACCACCTGATTATTTGAGTAAAAATTTGTAGTAACTTCATTGCCATCGGTATCAAAAGCAAATGCCCGCATAAAACCTTTTTCAAGGAAAAGGTACTCATTGCAAATCTTACCTTCTTTCAAAAAGAATTCATTTTTACAAATTTCTCGATAATTAAAATGTTTGGAAATTTCAATAGCCTTTTGAAAAGGCACAAGGTTAGTATTTTGAAGAAACTGAATTAAGCTTTCCTTTTCCATATTCTACTTTCTACGTTTTGTAAGGTATTATAAAATAACAGTGAATGTGCAGGGCTTGTTGCAAGGCTGGCATTTCTTGCTAGTCCTACCGGGAAGTTCTGCGGAATAAAGATATAAAAGTAAAGCTTGATAATAAAAAATTCAGTGATGCCCGTCTGCCCAGATGATGTTGATAGCGATGTAATACCGATTACTCCAACGTACTGCCAGCCTTGCAGCAAACGCAATGTGTGTTACCTGCCTTTATTAGTTGTCTGGGAGGAGCCCTGTTCCGCTACCACTCATTTGTGACCACGAATAAATTGATTTTAATTTTTTTTAATAAAATCGCCTGTTCACGGATTAAAAGAATAAACTTCATATTTTGCTAGTCAGCTGGAACGTGCACTGGGAAATAAATTTTCAATAGCTTTTGTCTTGATGGTTATATAAAAGTGAAATTGTTCATTGATTAAATTTCGCTATTTGGAATTCTCCCAACGTAAAAGTCCAACTGCTTTTGTTGTGTCATTTTCTGCAAGCCCTAAACTTTTTGTTTTCAACAATGCGTTAGAATAATTTGATTTATAACTACCTTTTTGTTCTGTCGTGGCGGGGTTTTCGCACGCAAGCTCTTTAAATTTAAATGCTGTCTTTCTAAAACCCTTACGGGTATTAGTGCTGGTACTTAAAAGAATTTACTGCTGGAAATTGAAGGAATGAGGTTGAATGTAAATCCTGGAAAGCATGGTTCATTCAATGGGACGAACTTACAAAAAACGCTTTACTCTATGGCAATTGAAAAAGCTTTTTCAGTGACAATGTAATTGCTTCCTTTTTGTTATATTTTTATAGATGAAAAAGATTACGGTATCAAATAAATTGCTTTTACTTTTAATTAAACAAAAAGATGGTTGATATAATAATAATTGGAGCAGGATTATCAGGCATCGGTGTGGCCTGTCACTTAAGAAGAGAAAATCCTGAAAAGACCTTTTTAATCCTGGAATCAAGAGCTAAATATGGTGGCACCTGGGATTTATTTAAATATCCCGGCATTCGGTCAGATTCAAATATGCATACATTTGGATATTCCTTTCAACCATGGAAAAAAGACAACTCTTTTGCTTCCGGCGATGAAATCATGAACTATTTAGGCGAAGCCATGCAGCGCTATGATATTGAAAAGGAAATATTATACAATACGATGGTAAAGCAAACGAGCTTTGATAGTAAAACGGCCAAATGGACCACCAGCACTATCAATAAGCTAAGTGGTGAAGAACAAATATTTGAAAGCAGTTTACTATTTTCCTGCACCGGGTATTACGCTTATGACAAGGGATATTCGCCCGATTTTAAAGGGATGGATGAATACGAGGGACAAGTAGTACACCCACAGCTTTGGCCCGAAATTTTAATTTATAAAGATAAAAGAGTAGTTATTATTGGCAGTGGAGCTACAGCCGTTACACTATTGCCTAAGCTGGCAAAAGAAACTAAATCTTTGGTAATGTTGCAAAGGTCACCTACCTACATTGGCGCATTTCCCAACGTAGATAAAATTGCTGTCTTCTTAAAAAAGATATTGCCACAAAAACTTGCCTATCACATCCTGCGTTTCAAAAACATATCAATGGATGTGCTTTTTTATTTCGCATGTAAAAGATGGCCCGAAAAAGTTAAAAAATTCATTTTAAATAAAGTAAAAGCCGGTCTTAAAGATATTCCTTTAGAACCCCATTTTGTGCCCAATTATTTCCCCTGGGAGCAACGTTTTTGTTTGGCGCCTGGTGGCGATTTTTTTAAAGCCATCGTGCAAAAAAAAGCCACCATTGTTACCGACCATATAGACTGTTTTATTAAAGAAGGCATTTTGCTAAAGTCTGGAAAAATGCTGGAAGCCGATCTCGTAGTGATGGCAACGGGTTTAAATTTATTGGCTTTTGGTGGTATAGAAACCTTTGTAGATAATAAGAAAATGAATCTGTCCGAAAAATATATTTACAAAGGTCTTATGATAAGTGATGTGCCGAATTTACTGGCATTTGTAGGTTATACAAACGCTGCCTGGACGCTTAAAAGTGATTTAACCAGTCAATATGCCAGCCGGTTAATAAGCAAAATGGAAAAGTTGAATAAAAAAATATTTAAAGTAGCCATCGAAGACAACGACGCCGCAGATATCCCTTTACTGAATTTAAATTCAAACTATATTTTGCGGTCGCCGGCAGTTTTTCCTAAGCAAAAAGATAAGCTGCCATGGAAACTAAATCAAAACTACTTTTTAGATTTCTGGGAGTTGAGGGTAAAAAAACTGGGCGATAAATACTTAAAATTTGAATAAAACAACATGGAAAATTTAAAAGGATTAGACACATACTTCGCAAATGAATGCAGCCTTGATTTTTTTGTTACATTCTGAGCGAAGTCGAAGGATTGCATAAAGGCAAAAAGTAAATAGGGTATAACTCAATACCGAAAAGGCTTTGCTAACTAATTACTTAATTCAATAAAGTAAAATGAAAAATTTAAAAGATAAAGTCGTCGTAATAAGCGGAGCCGGATCGGGAATCGGAAGGGCACTCGCCATACAAATGGCAAAGGAAGGAAGTAAGCTGGCATTGAATGATTGCAATGAAATTGCTTTAAAAGAAACGATTTCCTTCATTGAAAACCAGGCAGTTTATTCAGAAGTACTAGATGTTGCTGACAGAGAATCAATTGAACGCTTTGCGCAAAATGTAATTAAAGCGTATGGCAAGGTAGATGTGGTGATCAATAATGCAGGCGTAGCTTTAGCAGCAAAAGATGTGACAGCAA
>Ga0105044_10000819_pt1 | contig 39724 bp, 16 predicted proteins | sample MAT01_FD_78092 | JGI IMG/M metagenome (GOLD analysis project Ga0105044, IMG submission 78092) | Freshwater microbial communities from Lake Fryxell liftoff mats and glacier meltwater in Antarctica - MAT-01 | ecosystem: Environmental > Aquatic > Freshwater > Ice > Liftoff microbial mat | place...
CGCGGACGCGCTGCCCGCAACGCGCCGTCTCCCGCGGGCGACGGGTCGTCGTCTCCGCCGCTTTCAGCGCGGCGCGGCTGTCCCCACTCCCGGATGCGCGGCGGTTATCGCCGCTTGTCGAGCACACGGCCCACAAGGTCTTGACTGAGGGGTCTGACCCCACCGGTTGACACCCCGGCCGCGTCGAATGGTGCCGTGCGCCTCTTTGTCGCCACCCTGGAGCGGGAACGAGCCGCGCTCGGAGCCGTGGAAGAGGGCGAGGTGAGGTGGTGCTCGCGCTCCTGGGCCCCCGATCGGCTGGGCCGTGCACCTTTTTAGAATACACGAGTATGCGAGGTGTTGCCCCGGCCCTGCTGGCGGTTGCGGGCGAAGTCGAGTGATTCATATTGGTTTTCCACGCCGTGCACCCGTATCTGTCGCGCCCCAACCACGAGTGCGTTCGTCACCACTCATCCGCGAGGTCATGCGATGCGTCTCCCGAGAATTCGTGTTCCCGTCCTGGCTGCGGCCATTGGCATTTCCTCGCTGCTCTTGGCTTGCGCCGACGAGCCTGCTTCCGTCGCCCTGGCGCCCGATGGCGCGCGCATCATCAGCGCCACCTCCGGCGCGCTGACTGGCCCTTCTACCGCCCCGTCCGAGGCGATCGTGCACGACTTTCTGCGTGCGCGCGGCGCCCGCGTCGAGCGTGCGAACCTGCGCGTCACCAGCACCTCCGCACTGCGTGACGACATCTACCATGTGCGCCTGGAGGAGGTCATTGGCACTCGCCGTGTCGTCGGTGCGTACGTCAAGGTGGCGCTCTCCGGTGCGGGCGAGATCCTGCACATCATCGAGAACGTGCTGCCGGTCGAAGGCGCCATCGCCGCCCCGACCGTCGACGAACGGGCCGCGCTGCAGGCCACGCTGAGGCACCTCGGCTACCAGGTCGCGCTGCCCGCGTTGGCGCGCCGGGACGGCACTGTCACCCGCTTCTCGAAGGACCGTGTGTTCCACCGCGAGCCGAGCGTCGAGCAGGTGGTGTATGCCGATGCGCTGGGTAGCCTCCAGCCCGGGTTTCTCGTCGAGACGTGGTCCACGCGTGGCAATCTGCTCGACCACACGCTGGTCGATGGCCTGGGCGCCATCGTCTCGGTCGAGCGGCGCACCAACAACGACAGCTACCGCGTGTTCGCGCTGAGCCCGCTCCAGTCCTCGCAGGAAGTCATCGCAGGCGACAACTGGGTCGGCACCGGCCCGCAGACGAGCACCAACATCAGCGGCAACAACGCCCGCGCCTACCTCGATGGCGACGCCAACAACGCGCCCGACACCGGCGGCGCGATCGTCAGCGACGGCAACTTCCTGGCCGTGGCCGACTTCCTGAGCCAGCCGGGTACCGCCGCGAATCGCGCCGTAGCGGTGCAGAACCTCTTCTACTTGAACAACATCCTGCACGACGTGCTGAAGGGGGCTGGCTTCGACGAGGCGCAGGGCAACTTCCAGGTCGACAACTTCGGCAACGGCGGCGTCGGTGGCGATCCCGTCAACGCGGAGGCGCAGGACGGCAGCGGCATCGACAACGCGAACTTCGCGACGCCCAACGACGGCTCCTCGCCGCGCATGCAGATGTACCTGTGGTCGAGCTCGAATCCGTCGGGCCTGCTTTCGGTTGAATGTGACGGAGGAGCGGTCCGCGACGTGTTCACGGCGGGGTTCGGTCCGGCGCTCACGCTGACCGGCGTCACCGGACCGCTCGCGCTCTTCGCCGACAAGAAGGTCCCGACCAGCGACGGCTGCAGCGCCGCCAATGGGTCGTTCGCGGGCAAGGTGGCGATCATCGACCGCGGTAACTGCGACTTCGACGTCAAGGTCTTGAACGCGCAGCGCGCTGGCGCCATCGGCGTCATCGTCGCCAACAATGTCCCCGGCGAAGCATCGTTCGCGATGACGGGCACGAGCGGGTCGGTCACCATCCCGTCGATCATGGTGACCCAGGCCGAGGGCGAGATGGTCAAGAGCCAAGGTGCCTGCCCCGGTCGGTCGGCGACCCTTCGGCGCGACCCGGTGGAGTCGATCATGCTGGATGCGAGCCTCGACTTCGACATCGTCGCGCACGAGTATGGCCACGGTCTCACCTGGCGCATGATCGGCAATATGAGCGGCGCGCTGCCGGGTGCCGTCGGTGAGGGGGCCAGCGACGTCCTCGCGTTCCTTCTCAATGGCGACGACCGCGTGGGTGAGTACTCGGCCTCGAGCGCGGCCGGTATTCGTCGTTACCCGTACTCGGGCTACCCGCTCCGCTATGGGGCCGTCACGGGCGCAGGGGTGCACAAAGATGGCGAGATCTACGCCGCCGCGATGTGGCGGGTGCTGGAGCTCTACCGCGGCGCCGGTCTCACCGCTGACCAACTGTTGGGCGACTTCGTGCAGGGCATGAACTTCACGCCGCCCGGCCCCTACTTCGAGCACATGCGCGACGGCATGCTCGCTGCGAACACGAACCCTGTCCGCGAGTGCCTCATCTGGAAGGGCTTTGCGGAGCTTGGCATCGGTTCGGGCGCGCGCGCTTCAGTCAGCCGCCGCGGGGTGGTTTCGATCGTCGAGTCGAGAGTGATCCCGACGGGTGTCTGCCTCCCCTGAAGTCTGTCCCTGACGCGCCGCCGCTGACGCGGCGTATTCCTGATTGAACCCATCGCTCGCCCCGCAACTGTCAGCGGGGCGAGCGACCCTATCGAACGGCGCGGCGGCGCCTCACCAGCAGCAGCCCGCAGAGGCCAACCAGGCCGAGAGCGAGCCCACCCTGGCTACCCGAGCAGCCACCGCCCTCGGCGAGGAAGCGGGTCGCATCGGGGGTGTCGTCGACCCCGATGTTGGGGTTGATTTCACCCGGGTCTTGATACCCGTTGAAGTTGAGATCCTCGTCGCCATCCGCCACGCCACCGTCGTCGGTATCGGTGTCGCGTGGGTCGGTCGTCGTACCGGGGTCGAGGTCGGGCTGGAACTTCGCGATGTCGGTGCCGGTCCCTTGCGGCGTGAGGAGCCCGAGCTCGGTGCCGTCCTGGATGCCGTCGCCGTCCGTGTCGGGATCGGCCGCGTCGGTCTCGCCGCTGCCGGGCGTGCCGGTGATGCCGAGCTCGCCGTCCCGCTTGCCGTTGCCGTTCTCGTCCTCGTTGCCGTCGGTGAGGCCGTCGTCGTCCGAGTCGTCATCGAGCGGATCGGTCGTCGTGGTCGGATCCGCATCCGGGATCCACTTGTCGAGATCGGTCCCGCCGAACGGCAGCCCGCTGCCGTCGGTCACGCCGGGCGGCACCGGCGAGACGATGCCGACTTCGACGCCGTCATTCACGCCGTCGCCATCGCTGTCGGGATTGAGCGGGTCGGTTGGCGCACTCAGCGGGCCGTCGCCACGCACCTCGGTGCCGTCCGAGAGGCCGTCATCATCCGTGTCCGCATCGAGCGGGTCGGTGTCGCTGCCGAGGTCATAGCGCAGCGGGTCTTCGCCGCCGGCGACCTCCTCCCCGTCCGAGAGGCCGTCGTCGTCGCTGTCGAAGTCGTCGGGATCGGTGTGCGTGACCTGCACCTCGTGCCCGTCGCCGAGCCCGTCGTGGTCGCGGTCGCCAATGACGAGGTCGACGTACGCGGTGTCATAGCCGCCCAGACCGTCGGTGATGGTGTAGCTGAAGCGGTCGGGGCCGATGTAGCCGGGCTCCGGCGTGAGCACCAGGGTGTTGTCGGGGCCGATCGCGACCGTGCCATGCTGCGGCTGAACCACCTCGACAATGGTCAGCGTGTCGTTGTCGGGGTCGCCGTCGTTGACGAGCACCGGCAGCCGCGTTTCGACGTCGCTCGGGGCGTCGTAGCTGTCGTCGATCGCGTCGGGTGGCCGGTTGTCGGCCGGCGTTACGATCACCAGCACACGCTGGGTGGAGGTGCCACCGCGACCATCGCTGATGGTGACCTGGAACGTGTCCTTGCCGACGTAGCCGGGGTCCGGCGTGTAGGTGAGCGTGCCATCGGCGTTGATCGTGACGTCGCCATGCTCCGGCTCGCCGACAGCCGTCACGGTCAACGTGTCGCCATCGAAGTCGACGTCGTTGCCGGTCGTGTCGAACGTGACCGGCGTGCTCTCGGGAGTTTGCACCGTGTCGTCGACGGCGTATGGCGGGGTGTTGTCGCCGGGCGCCACGTCGACCACGATGAACGCCGTGCCGCAGGCGCCCGTCGGGTCGCACACGGTGTAGAAGAAGATGTCGGTGCCGTAGAAATCGAGGTCCGGCGTATAGACAATCTGATCCCCGTCGATGACCGCGGTGCCATGAGCCGGGTCTTCGACCTGGTTCAGGGTCAGCGGGTCCCCGTCGGGGTCGGTGTCGTTGGTGAGCACCGCAATCTCGACCCACTCGCCGGAGACGGTGGTCGCCTCGTCGTCGACCGGCGTCGGATTGCCGTTGTCGCCGCCGACGAAGACCGTGACCTTGGCGGTGTCGCAGGCATTGAAGCTGTCGCACACCTGGTAGACGAAGCTGTCGCTGCCGGCGCTGCCCGAGCCTTCGTAGGTGACGGTGCCGTCGGGATTGACGTAGGCGTTGCCGTTGGCAGGCGGGGTCACGATGCGCGTGACCGCGAGCGGGTCGAACTCGGGGTCGCTGTCGTTGAGCACGACGTCGAGCGCGCTGCCGCCGGTGGCGGGCAACGAGAAGAAGTCGTCGTTGGCGCGCGGCGCGTCGTTGACGGCGGTCATTTCGAGCGAGACGAGTACCATGTCGCAGGCGTTGCGTGCGTCGCACACCTGGTAGGTGAAGACGTCGACGCCCACGTAGTCCCCGGCCGGGGTGTAGAACACGCCGCCGCCCGCATCGATGACGACGGTGCCGTGGCGCGGCGGGGTGAGGATCGTGCGCACCGAGATGGGGTCGCCGTCCGGATCGGTGTCGTTCTCGAGCACGATGATGAGGACCGCCGTGTCCTCGGGCGTGGTGACACTCTCGCCGACGCCGACCGGTGGGCGATTGCCACCCGGGAAGACCAACGTGACCGTCGCCGTGCCCTCACCGCCGCGACCATCGCTGATCGTATAGGTGAACGTGTCGCTGCCGCTGAGTTCGAGCCCAGGCGTCGGCGTGAACACGAGGCGGGCTATGCCACCCGTCACGGTCACGGAGACGAAGCCCGAAGCGGGCTGTACGATATCGACGATGGTGATGAGGTCACCGTTGGGATCGCTGTCGTTGACGAGCACGTCGAGCCCGGTCGCGGCGAGGTCGGACACGTCGAAGGTGTCGTCGACCGCTACAGGCGGCAGGTTGTCGTCGGCCGAGACCACGACCGTGACGACCGACAGATCGAAGCCGCCCTCGCCGTCGGTCACCGAGACCTCGAACGTGTCGCTGCCGACGAAGCCCGGGTCGGGGGTGTAGGTCACGCTGCCGTCATTGCCGAGAACGACCGTGCCATGCAGCGGAGCGGTCGTGATGTCCTCGACCGCGAGCGGATCGCCATCGGGGTCGACGTCGTTGGCAGTCGGGTCGAGCGAGACCGGCCTGCCGATGCGCGTGCTGATGACGTCGTCGGTGGCGATCGGCGGCCGGTTGTCGCCCGGCAAGACGTCGATCGTCACGACCGCGCTGGCGCAGGCGCCGGCGCCATCGCAAGCGGTGTACGAGAACGAGACCTGGCCACTGAAGCCCGGACCGGGCGTGTAGGTGACGCTGCCATCGTCGTTGAGGGTGGCGCTGCCGCTCGCCGGGATGCCGACCTGCGTGACCGTCAGGCGGTCGCCATCGGCATCGCTGTCGTTGTCGAGCACCGGCACCTTGATCGCCCTGTCGAAGGTCGTGGTGGCGTCGTCGTCGGCCACCTCGGGCGGGGTGTTGTCGCCGCCGACCGTGACCGTGACGAGGCCGATATCGCACAGATTGGCGAAATCGCAGACCTCGTAGCTGAACGTCACGGCGCCATCGCTGCCGCTCGGCGTGAAGGTGATGACCCCGTCAGCGCCGATCGTCGCGCTACCCGAGCCTGGCGGGAACACGATGCGCGTGACCTCGAGCGGGTCACCATCGACATCGCTGTCGTTGTCGAGCACCGGGATGGCGACCGCTGTGCCCGAGGGCGTCGTCGTCGCGTCGTCGCCGGCCACCGGCGCATCCTGGACGGGTTTCACGGTGATGAGCACGACCGCGTCGTCGCAGGCATTGTTCGGGTCGCAGACCTCGTAGGTGAAGGCATCGGTGCCGGCGAAGTTCGCGCCCGGCCGGTAGAGCACGGTGTAGTCGGGCTGGATTACCACGGTGCCGCGCGTCGGTCCGCCGAGGATACGGGATACGATGAGGTTCGGGCTGTCGACATCCCTATCGTTCGCCAGGACGACGACCAGGATGCCGGTGTCCTCGGGCGTGACGACGATGTCGTCGCCGGCGACCGGCCGGTCGTTGACCGGGGTGACCGTGATCGACACCGTCGCGGTGGCGCAGATGTTGGTCGGGTCGCAGACCTCGTAGACGAGCGAATCGGGGCCCGTGTAGTCGCGCGCCGGGCGGTAGTTGACCGAGCCGCTGCTTGGCGTCGCGGTACCGTGCGCAGGGCCGCTCACGATGCGGGTGATCGTCAACGTCCCGCCGTTCGGGTCGCTGTCGTTCATGCGCGGGTCGAACGTCAGCGGCGTGTCCTCCGGCGTGACGACGCTGTCGTTCAGCGGACGCGGGCGGCCGTTGACGAGGAGCGTGACGAACGCCTGGGAGCTGTCGCCGTTCGTGTCGTTCGTCAGCGTGTAGCTGAATGTGAGGGTGCCAGCGAAGCCCGCGACCGGCACGAATGTGAAGGTGCCGTCCGGGTTCACCGTGAGGGTGCCTTCGGTCGTGGGGTTGGGCGCACTGCCGGCGTCGACGGTCGACGTGACGGTGGAGGCTGGCGGGTAGTGGTCGTTGCCGAGGAGCCCGAGCTCCAGGGTGGACACGGTGAGCGTCGTGCCTTCAGTCGTCGTGTAGCTGTCGTCGAACGCGTCAGTCGCGCCGAGGTCGAAGCAGACGCCCTGCCGGCAGACTTCGGTGTTTGCGCAGTCGCCGTCCGTCTCGCACGCGAAGCAGGTCACCTCGTCGGCGCTGACGAAGCCGCAGAACGGCGTCACGTCGTCGCAGCCCCAGTCGATGAGGCCCGGACCCGCGTCGTTTTCGCAGGTGATGCAGGGGTCGTCACCCGTGCCCGCGCCACTGAGATCGCACACCGGCAGCTCGGCGTCGCAGCCCGTGTCGACGGTGCCCGCGAGCGCGTCGTCGAGGCAACCGACGCAGATGCCGTTGGCGACGTCGCAGACCTCGCCAGAGCCGCAGTCGGTGTTGTCGTTGCACTCAACGCAGACGCCGTCGGGCACGTTGGTGTCGCAGATCGGGGTGGTGCTGTTGCAGCCCTCGTCGACCTGGGAATCGAGCGTCTTGTCATCGGCGCAGACAGCGCACACGAAGGTGCTGGCGCTGCCGCCGCCCGAGATGCCACCCTGTTCGACACAGACCGGCAGCACCTCGATACAGCCGCTGTCGATGAGCGGATACGACGCGTCGTCGACACAGGCAACGCACTTGCGCGCCGCTTCGTCGCAGACCGAGCTCGGCCCGCAGTCGGCATCGTTGCGACATTCGACGCAGGTGTTGGTGGTCGTATCGCAGAGCTGGCCGGTGGCGCAGTCACCGTCGACGGTGCAGTCGACGCAAACGCCGGTGTCAGTCCCGCCGTTCTTGCACGCGTTGAAGGTCGTACTGTCGCAGCCCTTGTCCTGGAGGCCCGCGCCGCTGTCGAGACACGGCACGCAATCCTTGATGGCCGTATTGCAGACGTCGCCCGTGAGCGAGCAGTCGGGGTCCGTCTGGCAGTCGACGCAGGTCGTGCCGTGACCGTTGACGACCGTCGTGTCGCAGGCGTTGAGGATCGGCGCGCAGCCATCGTCGACACCACCGGCCGCTTGGTCGTTGCGGCAGCCGGTGCAGGTGTTCGTCGCCAGGTCGCACAGGCCGCCGATTCCGCAGTCGCCGTCGACCACGCACTCGACGCAGGTGTTCGTCGCGGTCTTGCAGACGAGCGCGCCCGAACAGTCCGCGGTGGCGGTGCAGTCGACGCAGGTCCCCGTGTCGGTCCCACCGTTCTTGCACGCGTTGAGGGTCGTGTCCTCGCAGCCCTGGTCCAGCCCACCGGCCCCGCTGTCGAGGCACGGCACGCAATCCTTGGTGGCCGTATTGCACACGTCGCCCGCAACCGAACAATCGGGGTTCGTCTGGCAGTCGACGCAGGTCGTGCCGGTGCCGTTGAGAACCGTCGTATCGCAGGCGTTGATGACTGTCTGGCAGCCCTGGTCGACGCCGCCAGCCGCGGCGGTGTTGGTGCACAGCGCGCTCGAGGTATTGGTGATGGTGCACACGATGGTCGACTGTTCGGTGGGCACGGTCAGCGGCAGGCTCGTGCAATTGGTGCAGCTGGCGACGCTGGTGGGGGCGAGGTTGCAGGTATTGTCGGTGCCGCAGGCCGCGTTGACGAGGCAGCGGGTGGCGATGTTGTTGGAGCAGCGACCGACCTGGTCGAGGCACTGGATAGAGGACACGTAGCTGGCGAGATTGGTGCCAGCGCTGCCGGCGACTTCGGCGACACTGTGGGCGCCGGCGGTGACCTGGATGGCGCCGGTGGTGCCGCCGTTGCCGACCCCGGGGATCCTGGTGAGGCTGTCGATCTGGAGGTCGAAGCGGCCGGCGTCGCTCGTCGGGGCCAGCACCTTGCGCACTTCGAGCGTCTGGCGCGGCACGGGCAGCCCGGTGATGTTGGCGGCCGTGACAAAGCGGCACTTGGACGAGGTGCCCGGCAGCGTGTCGTTCTCGGCCGTGCAGGTCGAGTTGGCGTTCTGCACCCAGCTCACGTTGGTGGCGACGTCGACATTGCCGTCCCCGTCGGAGTCGCGGCAGGCGATTTGAAGCGCCAGGGTGGCCCCTTGGCGGTAGCCGACATCATAGAAGGTGTCGGTCTGGGCCGCGAGGTCACCGCAGATGTCGGTCGGCACGGCGCATTCGCCGTTGAAGAACGGGCCTATCCCGGAGGTCGGGCTGTAGGTGCCGACGCCGCAGCCCGCGCCGACCAGCGGCGGCGGCAAGAAGTCGTGATGGCACGCGCCGTTGATGGCGTTACCGCCGTCGGTCGCGATGAAGAAGCCGATGTCATAGCGCTGGGCGTTCGCGCGTAGCTGGGCTTTGATGCGCACGGTCGCGATGTCGCCGATGAAGTCGCAGCCCTTGATGACCTCGATGGCGCTGAGGGTCGTGAGCGACACGTCGTTCGCGGTGCAGTTCGGCACCGAGCCAACCAGGTCACCCACACAGGTCTGCGCCCGGGCCGAACCCGACAGCGCCAAGGTAGCGGCGGTCGCGAGGGACAATGCCAGTAGACCAGCGAAGCGATCTTGCGTGCACATGGGAGCCATCCAGAGCCGGGTCGAGTGAATTCTATGATGTCCTCAGTCAGGCTGCCTGTGCGGGCCGACTGAGACCCTTTCAGCCATTCTTGGTACATGTCTAGCGCCGCATGCGTCAAAGCTCGGCCCTACAATACCGTATTCTGGTTGGATTCAAGTTCCGCCCAAGCGGGAGCCGTTCGGGGTGACCGACACGTTCGATGGCGACCGCGCATCCGCACGCGAGCGCGTCCATCGAACATCGGCGCTGGAGCGTTGCATCGCCGTGATCGGGTCAGAATGGGCCGCCCGCAGTCGCGGCGTCCGAGTGAATTGCCTCAGCGATGAGGCTGTCTGGCTCCGCACGAGGTCGCACGACCCAATGGCGGTGGGGAGCAGAGCGGCCGCGCTCGAGCGGCACGGCCCTTGCCTTGGCCTGGCTCGACGGTCAGCGCGCAGAGCCGCGACCTGCCCGAGGGCCACCGATGCACGCATGCCGCCGTCTCCGACAGCTTCTCTCCGCCGCCGCGTCCGGCGTCGCCGCCATGGGGGCAAGCCATGTCTAGGGCCCCTCTCGACGCCGTCGCTGTCGGCGAGGTCGCGGGCACCGCTGACGGTATGACCGAGGGCCGTCGGCAAGAGGCGCTCCTGACCGCGAGGGATCTACAGAACGCGATCTTCAACAGCGCCAATTTCTCGAGCATCGCCACCGACGCCAAGGGCGTCATCCAGATCTTCAACGTCGGCGCCGAGCGCATGCTGGGCTATGCCGCGGCCGAGGTGATGAACAAGATCACGCCGGCAGACATCTCCGATCCGCAGGAGGTCATCGCGCGCGCCAAAGCGCTCAGCATCGAGCTCGGGACTCCGATCACACCCGGCTTCGAGGCCCTGGTGTTCAAGGCCTCGCGCGGGATCGAGGACATCTACGAGCTGACCTACATCCGCAAGGACGGGAGCCGCTTTCCCGCGGTCGTCTCCGTCACGGCGCTGCGCGATGCGCAGGACACCATTATCGGCTATCTGTTGATCGGCACCGACAACACCGCGCGCAAACAGGTCGAAGAGGAGCGCATGAAGCTCGACCAGCGGTTGCGCGACCAGCAGTTCTACACCCGCTCACTCATCGAATCGAATATCGACGCGATCATGACGACCGATGCGCAAGGCATTCTCACAGACGTCAATAAGCAGATGGAGGCACTCACCGGTTGCACTCGCGACGAGCTGATCGGCGCGCCGTTCAAGAAGTACTTTACCTATCCAGAACAGGCGGAGGCGAGCATCAAGCGCGTGCTGGCCGAGGGCAAGATCACCAACTACGAGCTCACGGCGCGCAGCAGGGACGGCAAGGAAACGGTCGTGTCCTACAACGCGACCCTCTTCTACGACCGTGAGCGCAGGCTGCAAGGTGTCTTCGCCGCTGCGCGAGACGTCACGGAACGCAAGCGCCTGGACGAGGTGCTGCAGGAGAAGAACGTCGAATTGCAGAGCGCCAAGGTCGTGGCCGAAAAGGCCAGCCTCTCGAAGTCAGATTTCCTCTCCAATATGAGCCATGAGATCCGCACGCCGATGAACGCCATCATCGGCATGTCTCACCTGGCACTCAAGACCGAGCTGACGCCGCGCCAACGCGACTATCTGAAGAAGATCCAGAGCTCTGGAAAATTCCTCTTGCGCATTATCAATGACATTCTCGATTTTTCCAAGATCGAGGCCGGCAAGTTGACAATCGAGGAGACCGAGTTCGAGCTCGACAAGGTGCTCGAGAACCTCGCCAATCTGATCGCCGCCAAGACCACCGCCAAAGGGCTGGAGCTCGTCTTCGACGTCGCGCGGGATGTGCCCAACCAGCTGATCGGCGACCCGCTGCGCCTGGGCCAGATTCTGATCAATTACGCCAACAATGCCGTCAAGTTCACCGAGCGTGGCGAGATAGACGTCATCATCCGCCTGCGCGAGCAGAGCGACGCGGGCGTGGTGCTCTACTTCGCCGTGCGCGACACCGGCATCGGTCTCGCCGAGGAGCAGCGCGGACGGCTTTTTCAGCCCTTCCATCAGGCGGATACCTCGACCACGCGAAAGTATGGCGGCACCGGCCTCGGACTGGCCATCTCGATGAAGCTCGCCGAGCTCATGCACGGGGAAGTGGGCGTCGACAGCACGCACGGCGAGGGCAGCACGTTCTGGTTCACGGTGCGCCTCGGCAAGGCGACCGGCAACAAGCGCCGGCTGGTCTTGAGCCCTGACCTGCAGGGCCGCCGCGTGCTGGTGGCGGACGACAATGAAAACGCCCGCGCGGCGATGCGCAGCCTGCTGGAGGGCATGAGCCTGAGGGTCGCTGAAGCCTCCTCGGGTCACGAAGCGATCGATGCGGTCGAGCACGCCGAGTCGGAGGGCAAGCCCTACGACATCGTCTTCCTCGATTGGTTGATGCCCGGCATGAACGGCCTCGACACGGCGCGCCAACTGCGCGCGCTGCCGCATAAGCGCCTGCCGCACATGATCCTGGTGACGGCCTATGGCCGCGAGGATGTCATCAAGGGCGCCGAAGAGGCCGGCCTGGAAGACGTGCTCGTCAAGCCGGTCAGCGCCTCGGTGCTGTTTGACAGCGTCGCGAGCGTGATGGGCAGCACGCCCTCGGAGCTGCGTGTGATGGGTGATGGCCCTTCGCCGGTGGCGGAGAGCCTCGCCGCCATCAAGGGGGCGCGCATCCTGCTGGTCGAGGACAACGAGCTCAACCAGGAGGTCGCGACCGAGCTCCTGCGCGACGCCGGCCTGCGGGTCGACCTGGCCGAGAATGGCGAGATCGCGGTGCGCAAGGTCCAGGAGGCCGATTACGACATCGTGCTCATGGACATGCAGATGCCGGTGATGGACGGCGTCACGGCGACGCGCGCGATCCGCAAGCTGCCAGGGCTCGCGGAGCTGCCTATCGTCGCGATGACCGCCAATGCCATGGAAGGTGACCGCCGGCGCTGTCTGGAAGCGGGCATGAACGACCACGTCGCCAAGCCCGTCGAGCCGGACGACCTGTGGCAGGCGCTGCTGAAGTGGGTCAAGGTGCGCCATGCCGTCGCCGGGCCCAAACGGACAGCGGGCCGACCCGAGACCGGCAGCCAGATCCCCTCCGATATCGCAGGTCTCGACAGCGAGGCCGGACTGCGGCGCGTGCTCGGCAAAAAGCCGCTGTATCTGTCGATGCTGCGCAAGTTCGTCGCGGGGCGCAGACATGCGGTCGCCGACCTGCGTGCCGCGCTCGATCGCGGCGACGTCGAGACCGCCGAGCGCATCGCCCACACGACCAAGGGCGTTGCCGGCAACATCGGCGCGACGGAGGTGCTCGAGCTCGCGGCCGCGGTCGAACGAGCCGTCAACGGGCGCGAGCCACGCGACAAGGTGGCTACTCTGGTCGACGCGCTCGAGCTGCCGCTCGGTCGACTCATCGCCGCGCTCGAGCGCTCGCTGCCGGTGGAGGTCGCCAAAGCACACGCCGCCGTCGATGCGGAGACGCTGCGCGCGGTACGCGAGACCCTCGAGGGGTTGCTCGCCTACGACGACTCCGAAGCCGTCGATGTGATGGACGCCAACGCGGACCTTATCCGCGCCGCTTTCCCCAATCACGCGCGCAGGATCGAGGACGCGATCAAGACGTTCGATTTCGCCACGGCGCTGGCGGTGCTCCGCGATGCGCCCGCGTCGTGATCGGCAAAGACAGCGTGTTCCTGGTCGTCGACGAGCTCGAGACGATGCGGCAGGCGACCTCCACGCGGCTGCGTTCGCTCGGCGCGGGCACGATCGTCACCGCGAGCGATGGCGCCGAGGCCTTGCGGATCCTGCGTACGCAGCGTGTCGACGTGGCACTCTCCGATTGGAACCTGCCCGGGACGTCGGGCCTCGAGCTTCTCAAGTTGGTGCGGGCCGATGATCGGCTCTACCGCGTCCCCTTCATCCTGATCACCGCAGCGACCGAGCGCGGGAGGGTCGCGGAGGCCATCGCCTGCGGTGTCAGCGGCTTGCTGGTGAAACCCTATACCGCCGAGCTGCTCGCCGAGCGCATTGAGAGGGCGCTAGCCTGGATGCCCCGCCGGATCCTCGCGGGCGTGGGGCTCGGGGATGCCGCGATCGCCGCTGCCGCCTCGGCGACCGCGGAGCCGACCCTCGCCCGACCGCAGGCCGCGGTGGACGCGGCGGCGGCCAAGCAAGCCCACCGTCCGACGATCCTGGTCGTCGACGACACACCGGACAACCTGCTGCTGCTCGCCCAGCTGTTCAAGGACGAGTATCGCGTGCGCGTCGCCCAGAATGGGGAGAAGGCGCTGGAGATCTGTTGCTCGGACAGTCCGCCCGACCTGGTCCTGCTCGACGTCATGATGCCGGGCATGGATGGCTTCGAGGTGGCGCGGCGCATGCGCGAGCATCCCAGCTCCGAGACCCTACCGGTCATCTTCGTGACCGCCATGGCGGGGCAGGATGCGCGCCTGAAGGGGCTGGAGCTGGGGGCGGTGGACTTCGTCACCAAGCCGATCGATCCCGAGGTGCTCAAGCCGCGCGTGCGGAACTTCATGCGTTACGTCGAGCTGCGCAAGCAGTTGCAGGCGGACTACGACGGCATGCTCGGAGCGGCGCGACTGCGCGAGGATGTGGAGCATATCACGCGCCATGACATGAAGGGGCCATTGGCCGGCGTCATCGGCGTGGTGCAGGCGCTCGCCGAGGGCGGCACGATGAGCGTCAAACAAGTCGAGCAACTGCGCATGGTCGAGGAGACCACGCTGCAGGTGCTCAACATGACCAACCTGTCGTCGGAGCTGTTCAAGATCGAGACGGGTCGGTTCAAGCTCGACGCCAAGCCGGTTCCGATCTGCGACATCCTGCGGCGCATCACCGAGATTTCGCGCGCGACCTTCGCCGATAAGCAGTTGATTATCTCCGTGGACTCCGATGTCCCGGCGGGCCGGGAGATGCCGCAGGCGTTGGGCGACGCCATGCTCTGCTATTCTCTGTTCCACAACCTCGTCAAGAACGCCTGTGAAGCCGCTCCGGACAGGAGCGTGGTGTCGGTCACTCTCCGCGACCAGGAGCCGCTGCACATCGTAATCGAGAACCAGGGCGCGGTGCCTTCGGAGATTCGCGACTACTTCTTCGACAAATTCGTCACGCGGGGAAGACCGAACGGCAAAGGGCTGGGCACCTACTCAGCCAAGCTCTTGAGCGAGGCCCAGGGGGGAAAGATCCAGCTCCAGGTCTCGGACGAAACGAACACGACGACGGTCATCGTCAATTTGCCCCGGGCGACCTCCAGGCGACGGGCGGCGGTGGAGAGCGTCCAGAAGAACGAAGGCACAGCGCGAATCGAAGCCTTCAGCGATGGGGTCTTTGCCATCGCCATCACGCTGCTCGTGCTCAACATCAAGGTGCCGGGCCATGCGGACGTGGAGGAGCAAGGGCTGGCGCACTCGCTCGGGGCGCTGTGGCCGAGTTATCTCGCATTCACCGGCAGTTTCATCGCGATTTTGGTGATCTGGGTCCGGCACCACTGGATGTTCACGCTCATCAAGCGAACGGATCCCGCCTTTCTCTACTGGAACGGACTCCTGCTGTTCTTCATCACCTTTCTTCCGTACCCGACGGCCCTCTCGGCGGAGTACCTGGTCGTTTCCGATGCCCGGGTCGCGGCCAGCCTCTACACGGGAACGGTGCTCGCGATCTCGCTCGCCTTCAAGGCACTCTGGCTGTACGCGACCAAGGACAAGATGCTGCTGGCAGTCTATGCATCGAGCGCCGCAACGACTGGCGCCAAGCAGCTCACGCAGCAGGATCGCTACGGCCCGCCGCTCTATCTGCTGGCATTCGTGGCGTCCTTCTTCTCGGGAGCAGTGGGAATGATTTTATGCCTGCTCCTGACCGTGTTCTTTGCGTTCCGGGACTGGTTGACCAAGAGCTGAACGGACCTCCGGTTAGAGTTTTGTCCGTAGCGGATTGACCCTGGGCGAGTTCACTTGACCCACTTGACCCGCTTGACCCGCTTGACCCGCTTGACCCGCTTGACCCGCTTGACCCGCTTGACCCGCTTGACCCGATTGACCCGATTGACCCGCTTGACCCAATTGACCCGATTGACCCAATTGACCCAATTGGCCCAATTGACACAATTGCCCGAATTGCCCCACTTGACCCAATTGCCCCACTTGACCCAATTGACGCAATCGACCCACCGGGCCCTGGATAACCCGGCCTGGCCCGTCGGAGAGCCGGAGGCACGCGCCGTGCAACGCCTGTTGCAGCCATCGGGATACCAGCAGTCCAGGACGCCTTCGTATGAGCACTCATTATCAAACTCGGCTCGTCCTACCACTTCTCTGCAGCTTGGCGGGGTGCATCGAGTCGCATTGGAGAGGCGGCGCGGACGACGCCTCGCTCGATATCATCGACTTCGAGAGCCACCTCGAGGGCATCAGCGCCGATTCGCGTGGCATGAACACGGACGGCGCTCCCGACGTGACCAGGTTGCCTGACACCGTGGTCGCCCTCGATGCGCTGCAAGACGCCGTGGAAGCGGCGCCGGATAGTTCCGTCACGGGTGAGGATAGCGCTGCAACGGGTGAGGATAGCGCTGTAACGGTGCCGGATAGTGCTGCAACGGTGCCGGATAGTGCTGCAACGGGTGAGGATAGTGCTGCAACGGTGCCGGATAGTGCTGCAACGGGTGAGGATAGCGCCGCAACGGTGCCGGATAGTGCTGTAACGGTGCCGGATAGTGCTGTAACGGTGCCGGATAGCGCTGCAACGGTGCCGGATAGCGCTGTAACGGTGCCGGATAGCGCTGTAACGGTGCCGGATAGCGGGCCGCTCGCTGACGACTACTGCGCCGACCAGCCCGACCTCACGCCTTGCGGCACCGATCTCGCCGCGCCGTTCGAGGTCTGCCTCGCCGGTCGCTGTCGCCCGCCTGCATGTGCCGACCGCTCGTGCAATCCGGCCGGGCCGGGACACAGCGCCAGCGCCGAGACGTTCAACGCGAGCGACCCTGCCGAAAACGGTGACCTCGTCGTTATCGGCAGGGAGAGCGGGTTGTGGTGGCAGCAGCGCCTCACCGCGGACCCGCAATATCTCTGGAGCGAGGCTGACGACCATTGCGCCGCGCTCGAGCTCGCCGGTAAGAGCGACTGGCGGCTGCCCGACTGCTACGAGATCGACCTGCTCGTCGACTGGGACAGCAGCTACCCGGCGCTGGACCTTTCGGTGCAAGCGGACGACGCGCTACCACTGTGGGCGTGGACATCTTGCTACTACGATGCAGACAAAGCGTGGGCGCTGAACGCGAATCGTGGCGACATGCGCGCGCAGCCCAACGACACCGAAGGCTACGCGTGGTGCGTTCGTGGTCCGGCGAGCCCCACCTTCGGTCCCGACAGCCCCCGCTTCGGGAGCGAAGGTCCAAACGACGGCATCCTGCGCGACCACGCCACCGGCCTCCTGTGGCAGCGCAGCGATGACGGCCAGGAACGATCATGGGATGAGGCCGTGAGCCGCTGCCGCAACCTCTCCTTGGAGGGGTTGACGACCTGGCGCCTGCCCGACATCGACGAGCTCTGGAGCATCGTCGACGCGCGGCGGCCCGGCGCTCCGACCCTCGATCCCGCGTTCGAGATGGCAGCCGGCGGGACCTGGTTCTGGTCGGCCACGCCGCTCCACGACGGGCAGCACGAAGACGATCATGGCAACCGCGCGTGGCCCGTCGACTTCAGTGTCGGCCGCCGCGAGCCGCAAAAGCAGAAGGAAGACCACCGGGTGCGCTGCGTGGCTTTTCCGTGATGAGGGCATCACGGTCGTGCGCGATCCAATGACCGCCGATGTCGATGCCGATGTCGATGCGACTGCGTCAGGGCAGGCACAGCTCGCGCAGGCCAAGAGTGAGCTGCCGATGCCGTACGAAACGTCGTTCCGTTGCCTCGCGGCGCGGGCGGATGCGTGTACCTATGCGCCGCACGACCTGTTCGCCGACGCCTTCTATGGTCTCTTGTTCCGCGTCTCCCAACCTGACTGGGTCTTCGCGGAGATGGCCGAAGACCTGAAGGAAGCCCTACGGTTACGATTCAACGCGAATGTGCCATGCGCCATCGCGTTCGCTGTCGAGTGCGAGACTCTGGCGCCCTCGCTCGACGCGCTCGACGGGTTGGAGGTCATTGGGGTCGAGATCGGAATCGGCGCCGACTATGGCTTCATCGTGACCGTCATCGACCTCGGCCTTCGTTCGTGGACCCACGGCCTCGAGACACCACCTTGGAGAGGTGTCTTTCAGATCGAATCCCATGCCCATTTCGTGATGGACGACCGGCGCACAGGCAGCCGCCTTGGAAGCATGGTCGTCATGGTTCCCCGTCCGTTGTCGGTCTCGCCTTCGTGAGTCGCGAGGCGGTGCGAGCGACTCGGGCGGGATTGGCAACGCATGCAGCGGCGCCAGCTGCTGGAGCGCGACACGGTCCGTCCGCGGGGCGTTTCGATTTTGACAAGGCTCGCCGTCTCGATACACTCGTCCGCGTGTCATTGGCGCACGCGTGCCGAAGTCGTTCCCTGTCGCAGAAAGTAACGCACCATGAACGCGACCGCACACTCTGCCCGTTGCCAAGCGGCGGTCCTCGTCGCGCTCGCTGTGAGCCTCACGGTCGGCGGGACGGCCACGGCCTTGCCTTACGAGCCGTGTTACGACGAAGCCGATCGCTCGTCGCTCCCATTCGTGAGCGACGAAGGCTTCCGCATCGCATGCGACACGTGGCTGCAGGGGTCAAACCTCGAGCGAGACGCCTTTCTGCACCGCGCCATCGTCCTCTTGGAGCGCGCGCTCGAGGTCTGGGACGTCCCGAAGACCCGCTTCCGTTTGGCGCGCGCACACACCAACCTGGATCAGCCGGAACGCGCGCTCGTTCACGCCTGGTCGGCGATGAAGCTCGGTGGCGTCGGGCTCTCGTTCGAAGAAGTGCAGGTCATCGAGAGGATCGAGCGCTATGCGCTGGACCATGGCCTCGTCCATCTCGTGCTCGTCGTCGACGACACGTCCACAATCCGTCTCGCGGGTCGGGTCGTCTTCACCGGGCCTGGTCGCTGGCACGGCATCGTTGGACCAGGAGCTATCACGCTCCAGCACCTGCGGGTCGGCGCCAAGCTCTGGGAGGCGACCCGCAGCGTCAACGCCGGGCAGCGCATCTCCCTCGTATGGTCGCCGCAAGGGACGAATGTGCCGGCCGAGCCCACCATGGACATAGGCCCGCGCCGACACTCCGAAATCGCCGACCTCATGCTGAGCCTGGTCGGGTTCGTCGTCGCCTACCCGGGACACGAAGCGCATGCCAAGCTGCTCGCACCGCGAAATGCTGATCCAGCATCCCGGTTCGCAGGCCAGCCCACCGCCGGCCCCGACCATGAGCCCGGAGAGCTGCCACGCGAGCTGAGCGTCGTGTGCGCGCCCGCAAAGTCGAAGGCAGCGCGGCGGGTGTGCGACCTGTACGGCGCAGACCGGCGCCGCTTCGCGGATCGCATCAACGCCGTGCTGATGGCGCGCCTCGAGTTGCTCTCCGATCTCAACAAGCAGACCCGATGAAGCACCACACCGTCTCCACCGCGTCATCCTCTTTCGGGCGCGCTTTCGTCGCGGCGCTCGTGCTCGCCCTTTCCTGGTCGTCGGTTCCGGCGCAGGCCGGCGAACCCTGGCCGTGGCACGCCGGGGTCGCACAGGCCCGGAAGGAAGCCGCTCAACGCGACCTCGACGAAGGGAACAGGCTCATCCATGCCCAGCTCTTCAGGCCGAGCCTCAGCTTCTACCAGCGTGCCCTCGCGAGCTGGGACCACCCGGGGCTCCACCTCAATATTGCCAAAGTATTGATGAACATCGACCGTAGCGACCTGGCGCTGCCCCACTTTTGGCTCGCATTCCGCTACGGAGCGCTCGGCCCCGATCTGACGGAGCAGGCCATCCGCTATGCCCGCCTGCTCCTCGACTCCGACCTCGTTCACCTCGTCGTGGTCTCGCATCGCAGCGGCACAATCCGACTCGGCGAACGCGACCTCCTGGTGGGTCCTGGGCGCTGGGAGGGAGTCGCCCCGGCGGGCGCGATCACGCTCACCTCGACCGCGTATCCAAAGAACTGGTCCCTCACCGTCAGAGCCGGTCATCGGCTCGAAGTGGTCTGGCTCGCTGCGGGCGAGGCCCAAGAATCAGTGAGCGATCAGAACGACACGACCCGAACCGAGCTCATGCGGGCGGTGCTCGGCTTTGTCGTCGCCACACCAACCGCCGACCAGATCGCACAGGCGCCGATGCCCATGACACGGTACGACAAGGTCGCCGCCGAGCTCGCGACGCCACTCGAGCGCAGCGCCGAAGCCCGGCGTCTTTGTCACGGCGCAAGCGGCGAGCTTGCTTCCATCTGCAGAGCCTACGACCGCGACCTGACGCGCCTCGAGGCGCGCTTCAAAGAGGTCTCGACCTCGCTGTCGCAGCTCTCGACCAAAGCCTCCCGCGGCGGGCTCGTCGAGCTCCTGCAGTGACGCCCCTCATGCGGGGAGCGTGGCGGCGGGCATGCGCCATCGCACCCGCCCGCGGACGACCACCCCCGTTCGGGCTATCACCGCCGCCATGACTGCTGCGGGCTCGTGTCCCTTCTCGATCTCCCCGCGCGGTATCCTGGGCCTCGGGCCCATCGATATCGGCGCTGTCGCGCAACGCCTCGACGCCGTCCGCGAGGACCAACGCGTGACGTTCGTGCGCTCGCTCGCCAAGGCCGACATGATCCGCCTCTGGGATGCATGTGACGGTCGCGTCGTCGCCGCCACCGACTACGTCCCGGCGGTTGTCGCCGACCGCCCCGAGGTGATCCACAAGGGCAAGAACTCGCTGCCATTCGTCAGCGAATTCGAAAAGCGCTTCACCCGTGGGGACCGCGCCGACGTGGTCTTCGGCTACAACCACACGTCGCTCATCTGGACCACGGCGGGTCCCGGCTACTTCATCGGCCACGTCGAGGCGAGCGCACGCGCCCCCGACCAGCAAGGCATCTTCGGCCTCGACTACTACGAGCCGCCCGCCAATCGCGCCCAGCTCCCCGCCACCTGGCTCGCCGTCCGCAAGAATGAGATCGGGCTCCAGTGTCTCCTCTACGCGAAGATGGTCGACTACATGCGCAAGGTGTCGGAAGGCCTCACCATCGGCTGCGCGTGAAAGCACGGCAAGCGCACCTCGAACTACTTTGTGCTGGCGCGCGCCGGCGCATGATCACCGGACCGTCAGAGGCGAGCACGGCTCGCAGGTCGCTTCGAGTGCCTGACGGGGGACGATCGGACAAGTGGCCTCCCGCGAGCCGCATGGCATACGCAGGAGGAGTGGCGCGAAGCTACTGCACGTTTTCAGAAAGTTCGAAAAAGTGCATGCCCAAGAGCCCGCCGGGCGGCGCATGAGCGCTGGCTCGGCGCTTCACGCTTCCGGTTCGGGCGGCGGTCCGACGTCTATTTTCGGGGCCTGGATTCTGAAGCACTCGGCCATCACGCGGACCAACGCATCCAACGCCGGCGAATCGAAGCTGGTGCCGCCTCGACCGCCACGCACCCGACGCCAAGCGCCTCCAGGAGGATGTTCATGACGAAGCGGCTGGTGCGACCGTTGCCGTCGAAGAATGGATGGATGCGCACGATCTCGGCGTGAACCCATACCGCGAACCTGACCGAGCGCGCGATAGCCCGGCCCTTGCTCAAAGCGTCCAGCTCGGCACGGGCACGCTCGCAGAGAGCGGCCATTGCGGCTGGTACTTCCTTTCGGTGCGTCGAACGGTTCGGCCCGAACTCGAGATACTCGACGCCCCATTGCGCACTGCGCATGCGCCCAGCGCCCTCGGGGCGCACACACGCCTCGCCAGCTCGGGCGTGTCCCACCAGCGTGCGCCCGCGGCCTGCAGCCGTTCGAGGTTGGCGAAGACCGCATCCTGGTCTTCCAGCTGGCGCGAAACGGGTCGTCGGTAGCCGTTGTCATCCAGGAACACGAGCGCGTCCGGCGATGCGACTGCGTCAGGGCAGGCACAGCACCGCGGTCGGGCTGGTGCTGTTGGTCGCCTCCGGGTTCGCGTTGCCGAGCGCCAATGCGTCGTTGTCGCCCCAGCAGTAGGCGAGCCCGGTCGAGGTGGTCAGGCAGCCGTTGTCGTCGCCCTCGCTCAGGTGGGTCGCACGGTTGTTCGGGGTGCCTGGCATCACTACGTTCTGAGGCGTCGCGAAGGTCGCCGTCGCGTTGCCGACGCCGGCCGCGCCCGAGGCGTTGCTGCCCCAGCACTGCGGGACGCCGTTGATCTTGAGGACGCAGGTGGTCTTCGCGCCGGCCGAGATGAACTGGGCGCCGGTCAGGCTGCCGACCGTCTGGATGCCGCTTGGGGTGCCGGTCACGCCGAGCTGGGTGGCGCTGTTGTCGCCCCAGCAGCGGCCGGACCCATCGGCCAGGACGGCGCAGCTGTGGGCGCCGCCCGTGGCGATCGCGACCGCGTTGGCGACGCCTGTCACTTTCGCCGCGGTCGTTACGAATGTGCCGACCGTGCCGTTCACCTGGCCCTTGTCGTTTTTGCCCCAGCAGTAGACATCGCCGACGCTGGTCAAGGCGCACTGGTGCTCGTTGCCGACCGCGACCGCCTTCACGTCCGTGAGCCCGGTCACGTCCTTTGGGGCTGTCACGTTGCCGTTGGGGTTGCCGACGCCGAGCTTGCCGTCGGCGTGATCGCCCCAGCAGCGCACCGTGCCACCGGCGAGCAGCGCACAGGTAGAGGCGGTGCCGAGCGCTATCGCCTTGACGTCGGCGAGGCCTGAGATGGCCGTCGGTGTCGGCGTCGCGGTGAGTGAGCCGAGGCCGAGCTGGCCCTTGTCGTTCAAGCCCATGCAGACGACCGTGCCGTCCGCACGGAGCGCGCACGAATGGCCGCCACCAGTCTCGACGTCGACCACCCTGCCGCTGATACTGGCGCGTGTGAGCGGCGATGCGGCCGGGCCGGTCGTGCCGTTGCCGAGCTGGCCGTTGCTGTTCCTGCCCCAGCAGGCGGCGGTGCCGTCGGCGACCACGGCGCAGGCGTGCTCGAAGTCGATAGACGTTTCGGTGACGCCCGCGACGCCGAGCGGGATCGTGACGAGCACGGGCGTGAGGCTCGAGGTGGTGCCACCGTTGCCGAGGCGGCCGCCCTCGCCGAGGCCCCAACATCTGGCGGTGCCGTCTGCGAGGCGCGCGCACGAGAAGCCGTCGCCGCCGCCTATTTCGCGGATGTTGCTCAGGCCCTGCACGAGCGCGGGCGTGCGCACCGGGGTCACGATCGAGTTGTTGCCGATCTCGCCATTCTGGTTGCGACCCCAGCACTTCGCGCTGCCGTCGGCGAGCGTGGCGCAGATATGCAGGCGGCTCGTGCCGAGCGAGGTCGCGTTCGAGATCCCGCTGACCGTGACCGGTGAGAGCGCGTCGTCGACCATCGAGCCATCGCCGAGCTGGCCGTAGAAGTTGTCGCCCCAGCACTTGACCGCGCCACCCGATGTGAGGCCGCAGGTGTGACCCTGACCGGCGACGAGCTGCACCATGTCGGTCGCCTGCGACAGCACGGCGTAATTGCGATTCGTGCGGTTATTGGTGCCGAGCTGACCACGCGCGTTTTCGCCCCAGCACAAGACATTGCCATCGCTGCGCAAGGCGCAGGCGTGATTGTCACCGACGGCAATCTGCACGATGTTCGCGAGCGCAACGGTGCCGGCCTGGTCGCTGAACACGGTCACGGGTGCGGTCTCTCTATCCGAGGTGACGGCGCGGCCCAGCTGGCCGTTCGCATTGCGGCCCCAGCAGCGCACCTGACCATCGATGAGGAGGGCGCAGGTGTGCTCGAGGCCGACGTCGATCTCGACCCCGGTCACCGTCAGGTTGCTCACGTTGACGGGGACCAACTGGTCCGCCGTCGCGCCGTTGCCGAGCTGCCCGTAGGTGTTGGCGCCCCAGCACTTCGGTTGGCCGACGCGCTCCATCAAGCACGAGTGCGACGAGCCGAGGCTGTAGCGGGTGGGATCGGTCACGCCGCTGGTCGGCACCGTCACGCCCCAGGACTGGCGGCGCGCGTCGGCCAGCCGCAGGATGCTGGCGGCCTCGCCGACCGACAGGTCGATCGCCGAGTTGAGGCCCTGCGTCTTGGCCGCGACCACCTTGTTGTTGGTCTCGCGATTGCCGAGTTCGTCGACCGCACGGACCTTGAAGTAGTAGCGCGTGTTCGCCGTGAGGCCGGTGAACAGCGTGCTGCTGGCGCCCGCTGCGGTCGTCTTGTAGCGCGCCTGGCTGACGTCGACGTAGTCGCAATCGGCGGCGCCGCAGAGCTCCGAGATGCAGGCGACGAACACCATGTTGGCGGGTTGCGTGAAGTTGTCCTTGAGGCTCGTGTCAGGCGACAGCGGCCAGGTCAGCGTGACCTGGCTTGTCGCCAGCGCGCCCGAGCCGAGGCCGGCGGCGCTCGCGCCGAGGAACGGGTTTGGCGCGGTCGTGTCGTAACGATATCTGACGCTGGTCGAGCAGCCCGAGGTGTTGTTCGAGGCGTCGGTCGCGGTCGCCGCGAAGTCGACCTGGATGTCGGCTGTGCCGAGCTCGAACACGGCCGAGAAGTCGCCGCTGCCGTTGGCGCTGGTGGTGACCGGCGTGCCAGTGCAGTCGGACTTCGGGTAGATATTGACGGTGCTGTTCGCCTCGGCTTTGCCGGAGACGGTCGGCGCGTGATTGGTCTTCGACCACGGCGCCGGGTTGGTCGTGAGGGTGGTCGGCGGGTTCGGGATCGACGCGTCGTACGCGTAGGTCACCGAGGTCGTCGAGCAGTCGGACTGGTTGTGCGCCTGGTCGGTCGCGTTCGCGTAGTACGTCACCGTCCCGGTGAGCGCGCCGGGCGGCGACAATGGCACGGCGACGTTCGCGACCGTCCACGAGAGCGGCGCATTGGTCAGGGTCGCGAGCAGCGTCGTGCAGGTCGAGCTCGCGTAGATGCGCACCGTGGTGCTCGCTTCGCTGACCGTGCCGAGCACGTCGGGGGCCGCGTCGTTGGCGGGCGAGCTGGGGTTGGTGCTGGTGACGACGGGCAGCGTCGGCTTGGTCGTGTCGTGGCGATAGGGGGCCGCGGCGGAGCAGGCGGAGGGGTTGCCGGCGGTGTCGGTGGTCGCCGCGTAGTAGTTCGTGGCGCTCGCTGGGTTTAGCGGCACGACCACGTCGACCAGCGTCCAGGTGCCGTTGCCGGCGACGGTGACGGTCCCGACCGCGCCGGTCTGGCAGTTGCTGCTGGTGTAGACGGTCAACGTCGAGGCAGCCTCGGCCAGGCCACCGAAGTCGGGCTTGGGCTCCTGGTTTGGCGAGGCCGGCGTTGGTGCGATCGTCGGGGCACTCGGGGCCTGCGTGTCGTAGGTGTAGTTGTTGGCGGCGCTGCAGCCGGAGACGCCGCCGACGCCGTCGACGGAGCTCGCGTAGAAGGCGGTCGGGTCGTTGGCGGCGACAGTCACGTTGAACTCGAAGGCGCCCGCGCCGGACGCGGTCGTGGTCGCGGTCGGGCTGCCCGTGCAGGCGACGTCGCTGTAGAGGCGCACGGTGGCGCCGGCCTCGGTCGTGCCGGTGAGCTTCGGTGTCGGGTCGTCGTTGTTGGGCGACGCGGGATCGGTTGGGCCCCAGACGGGCGCGTCAGGCGCGGTCGAGTCGTTGGTGTAGGAGAGCGGCGCGGAGCAGCCCGAGGGGTTGCCGGCCTCGTCGGTCGCAGTGGCGACGATGGCCGTCGGGCCATTCAAGCCGACCGAGACGTCGACCGTGAAGCTGCCGTTGGGGGCGACACTGCCGGTGCCGATGGCCGAGCCGCTGCACGCGGTCGCGTAGAAGACGAGCATCGCGCGTGCCTCGCCGGTGCCGGTCACGGCGGGGGTCGCGTCGGCGCCGGGCGAGGCGGGATTGGTCGAGACGAGCGAGGGCGGGTTCGGCGCCTGGGTGTCATGGCGGTAGTCGAGCTTGCCGGGGGCGGAGGCGTTGCCCGCGTCGTCGCTCGCGATGGCGCAGAGGGTGGTCACCTGGTTGTCGGCGACAGTCACGACGAGGGTGAAGTCGCCGTTCGCATTGGCCACCGTGACGCCGAGCGGAACGCTGCAGGCGGGGCCGCTCGAAAGCGTCACGGTTGCGCCCGGCTCGGCCTCGCCGCGCACGGTCGGGCTGGCATTGCCGCTCGGCGAGGTCGGGGTGGTGCCGGTCAACGTTGGGGGCGCGGGGGCAATAGAATCGTGCACGTAGGTCAGGCCCTGGCCCGAGCAGGGCGACACGTTGCCGGCTGCATCGACGCTGGCGGCGAAGAACGTCAGTGTCGAATTCGGGGCGACGGTGATCTGGATCGCGAACAGCCCATTGGGGGCGGGGCCCGAGGCGAACGGCGGACCGTCGCAGGTCGACGAGAGGTGGATGCGCACCGTCGAATCGGCCTCGGCGGTGCCTTGCAGGGTCGGGGTGACGCTCTCGCTGGAGGGCGACGCGGGGTCCGAGCCGGAGAAGGTCGGCACCAGCGGTTCACTGTCGTCGTGCAGATAGGTGAGCGGGATTGGCGAACACGGCGAGACATTGCCGGCGGCGTCAGTGGCGTTCGCGTAGATCGCTGTCGCGCTGTTGGCGTCGACACTGACCACGATCTCAAAGGTGCCCTCGGAGGCGCCGGCCGCGCCGCTCACGCCGGTCCCGATCGAGGGTCCGGTGCAGGTCGCGGTCTTGTAGAGGTCGACGTCCGCGCTCGCCTCGGCCTTGCCGACAAGCGTCGGAGCGAGCTCGCCCGAGGGGGACTGAGGGCGCGTGCTCGTGAGCGTCGGGGTGGCGGGGGCGATGTCGTCGTGGGTGTAGACGACCTTGCTCGGCGAGCAGGCGGACACGTTGCCGGCGAGATCGGTGAGCGTCGCCCAGAGCGTCGTCGTCGCGTTCGCGGGCAGCGCCACCGGGACTGACAGTGTGCCGTCACCAGCGACGACCGCGCTGGCGAGGCCGGGCGGCGTCTGGGTGCCGACCGCGGCGATGGTGCAGGTCGCGTTCGTGTAGAGGGTCGCGCTGGTGCCGGCCTCGCCGTTGCCTTTGACGCTCGGCGTGCGGGTCGTGGCGGGTGAGGGCGGGGTCGTGCCGGTGAGCGTCGGCGCGGTTGGCGTGAGGCCGTCGTGCACGTAGGAGAGCGGTGGCTCGCTGCAGGCGGACACGCGGCCCGACAGGTCGGTGGCCCTTCCATAGAAGAGCGTCTCGGCGTTGGCCGCGACGGCGACCTGGACCTCGAACGCGCCGGACGCGTCGGCGGTCGTCTCGCCGACGAGGAAGCCGGTGCAGTCATCGCCGAGATAGAGGCGCACGAGCGAGCCGGGCTCGGTCGCGCCGAAGACGACCGGGGTCGTGGTGTTGCCAGGGGAATCGGGGGTGGTGCCTGCGAGCGCGGGGGCGGTCGGGTCCTCGTCGTCGTGGATGTAGACGAGGCCTTCGGCGGTGCAGGCGGAGGCGTTGGCGGCGGCGTCGCTGGCGCTCGCGGTGAAGGTCGTGACGGAGTTGGCGGGCACGGGGAGGGTGGCCGTCCAGATGCCGTCGCTGTTGGTGTTGGTCGTGAAGGCGACATCGCCCGAGCAGTCCTGGGACTTGTAGATGCGCACGACCGAGCCGGGCTCGGATTCGCCGACGAGGGTCGGGGTGGTGTTCGTGCCGGAGGGGGACTCGGGGATCGACAGGGCGATGAGGGGCGCGTCGGGAGCGAGGCTGTCTTCGGTGTAGGTCACGCCGCTAGAGCAGCCCGACACGTTGCCAGCGGCGTCGCGGGCATTGGCGTAGCGGGCCTCGGTCGCGTTCGCGGGCAGGCTCGTGGCGATGGTGAACTTGCCGTCGGGGCCGGCGATGGCCGTCTGGCCGAGCGTGGTCGTGCACGTCGCGTCGGAGTAGAGTGTCACGGTGGTGCCGACATCGGCCTGCCCGGAGACGGAGAAGTCGGTCGTGTTGCCGGGCGAGGTTGGGGTGGTGCCGGAGAGCGTCGGTGCCAGTGGCGCGGTCGAGTCCTCGATATAGAGGAGGCCCTGCGCCGAGCAGGCGGAGGGGAGGCCATTGGCGGAGTTGCGGGCGCGCGCGAAGAAGAGCGTGCTCGTGTCGTCGGCGACGGCCACGCTCACCGAGAAGGTGCCGTCCTCGTTGGCGGTGGTGGTTGCGAGTGGGCTGCCCGTGCAGCCGCCGGCGAAGATCGACACCTCGTTGCCTGCGGGGGCGGTGCCGATGAGGGTCGGCAGGTTGTTGTTGGCGGGTGATGGCGGCTCGCTCGAGAGCAACACGGGGGCGTCGGGCGGGTCACAGGCGTCGCCGATGCCGTCGCCGTCGGTGTCGGTCTGGTCGTCGTTGTCGACGAGGGGGCAGTTGTCGCTGGCGTCGTCGATGAGGTCGCCGTCGTCGTCGCGATCGACACAGTCGGCGGCGGCGTCGCCGTCGGAGTTCGGGAAGCCTTCGTCGATGGTGCCTTCGCAGTTGTTGTCGAGGCCGTCGCAGACCTCCGTGACCGGGTCGGCCGCGCTGCACGGGGTCAGGCCGGCCTCGGTGCAGATGCGCGAGCCGCCGCACTGGTCCTTGAAGCAGGCGGTCGAGGCCTGCTCCTGGATGGCGCGTTGCGAGCACTCGCAGGTGCCGGCGTCGGGAACGCACTGGCGCGACGTCGACCCGCTCTCGATGTCCTCGGTGTCGTCGCAGGTATATCCCGTGGGGCAGGGGTCCCTCTCGCTGCAGCCGATGCCGCAGAATGCGCCTTCGATGTCTGAGTGGGCGACGCAACGATTGTCGATAGTGCCAAACGAGCCCTGGCAGTCACTGTTGGTGCGGCACGGGCGGCAGACGTTGACCGAGAGATCGACGCAGAGGTAGGTCGCGTCCTGGCCGGGGAACGTCACGAGGCGGCACTCGAGGCCGCCCGGACATTCCTCTTCGCAGACCTTGGTGCAGACCTGGTCGCCGGTGCGCGACGGGATGCAGTAGCCGCTGTTGCAGTCGGTGTTCGCGTCGCACGCGCAGAAGAGGCCGCCCGGGTCGGCGATACACGGGTCTATTGCATCGGGTAAGTCGGGTGCGTCGGGGTCGACATCGTCGCCTTCGTCGCGGCTATCGAAGCCGCCGCTGTCGGGTGCGGCGGAGTCGATCTCGAGCGTGCCGCTGCCGTCGACGTCCTGGAGGACCTCCGACGGGTCGGCATCGCCAGAGCCATCGGAGCCGTCGCCGCTGCGCCCGGTGCTGGACGCGTCGCCGCAGGCGGCGAGCATGAACGCGAGGCCGGCCGTCAGGCCGAAGGTGGAGTTTCGAAGCCCTGACCGACCGAACGACTTGATGCGCATGCGTATCCTTGGATTCCCCACGTACGGCTATCGGTCGCTTGCCGCGCTTCGAACAGTAGAAAGAAATTAAAATCCACTCGGCTGGTCTCGCGCCCTTGGATTCGCTAAACAGTGTCGGATGGCGAAGGAGACAAATCGTGAGGCAAGGAGCGACTGAAGGAAGCGCGGAGCCGTACGAGTCGTACGGCGCACAAGCGACCGAGGGAGCGACGCTGCATCACGGTTTGGATCCGAAGCCAGGCAACACTCTTTAAGTTGGCGGCCGGGGGGTGAGCCATGCGCAACGTCGCCGTCACTTGGTTGGGGCTCGTTTGGGGGTTCGGGGGCGGCTGCGGTGATGAGGCCGCGCGGCCGGGCGATAGCGCGCAGCTGGCGGATGGCGGCGACATCGCCCAGATGGACGCTGACAGCGCTGAGATGGACGCGGAGAGCGGCGTCGACACGTCCGCGGAGCTCGATGCGACGGGGCCCGATGCGACCGACGGCGAGGATGTCGGCGACGCGGTTGAAACGCCCGATGCGAGCGACGCGGGCGACGCGGCAGAGGTCGACGCGACGGAGGTCGTGCAACCCGTGTCGGGCCTCAATGAGCGTGCGAGCGTCACGACCTGCCACGCGTTCGCGCGTCCGGAGTTCGTGCCGGGCAGCGACGTCGCCTACGAGAAAGCGTTTCCGAACATGGACTTCTCGGGCCGGGCGATCGGCCTCGTGCGCACCCGCCTAGGGCCCGAGGGTCCCATGCGCTGGTTCGTGCTGGACCGTGAAGGGGAGATCTGGACCTTCATCGCGAACACCGCCTCGAAGGACGGCAAGGCCGCCGATGGCACGACCAACGTCGAGCGCGCCGAGCGTTACCTCGAGCTGCCCGAGACCCCGTACGGCACGGGCGGCGAGGGCGGGCTGCTCGGGTTCGCGTTCGACCCGGACGTCGCGCTGCGCGCGGACGCGAACTACGTCTACGTGCATTACACGACCTGGCCGAACAACAACGTCTGGCGCTTCCGCGTCGGCCGGAGCGGCGACCCCGAGGCACCCTGGCGCATCGACGAGGCCAAGCGGATCTTCGTGACCGAGTCGGGCGGCGGCAACCACTGGGGCGGCGACCTGAAGTTCGGTCCCGACGGGTTCCTGTACCTGTCACTCGGCGATGGCGGCAATGGCATGACGGGCAGCGACGCGGTGCTGCTGACGTGGCTGCGCGGCAAGATCCTGCGCATTGATCCACGGTCCGCGCTGGCCGATGTGCCCTATCGGGTCCCGGCCGACAACCCGTTCGCCGAGGCCGGCGCGCCGCTCTGCGACAACCGCGCCGACCTCCGCACGAACACAATGGCATGCCCAGAGATCTTCGCGCGTGGCTTCCGCAATCCATGGCGCATGAGCTTCGATCGCGCGACCGGGAACCTGTGGGTCGGCGATGTCGGCTCAGGCAAGGAGGAGGTCAACCTGGTGGTGGCGGGCCACGACTACGGCTGGACCCGGTGTGACGGTCGCAACGGGGCAGGCTGCCCGCCGGCCAACGCGGACAGCGAGCTGATAGCCCCCATCGCCCAGTATCGCGTGTACAATTCGGCGTCGATTGCGGGCGGTGTCGTGTACCGCGGCACGGCGCTCGGGCCGGCACTGCAGGGCGCGTATCTGTTCACCGACGTCTACAACGGCGAGCTGCTGGTGATCGATGCGCCCTACGCCAACGTGGCGTTCGCGCCGACGTTGCGCGTGTCGCAGGTTTACGAGCACCCGGATGAGGACGACGCGGACGACCTGCCGAAGTTCCGGAAGCTCGCGGTCGAGCGCTTGTCATTTCCAGTGTCCTGGGCCGAGGACGAGAACGGCGAGCCGTATGTGGTGACGTTTGGTGCCGGCAAGGGCAATGGCGTCTACAAGCTCGTGCGGCCGGGGGGCGCGGTGGTCGACACGGTGCCGGCGACGCTGCAGGCGACTGGGTGTGTCGGGGCCGATGATGCGAAGCGGCCGGCGGCTGGGATGATCCCATACACGCTCAATGCGCCGTTCTGGTCGGACGGCGCGACCAAGGAGCGGTACATCGCGATCCCGGATGGCACGACGATCGAGGTCGGGCCCGACGGCGACTGGTTTTTGCCGGTTGGCGCGGTCGTCACAAAGACGTTCTATCTTGGGGGCACGCCGGTCGAGACGCGCCTCATGGTGCGCCACGACGACGGCGGTTGGGCCGGCTACAGCTACGTCTGGCGCCAGGACGGTAGCGACGCCGACCAGGCCAATCGCGCGGGTGAACAGCGCCAGTGGGGCGAGCAGGCGTGGACCTATCCGTCGCGCAGCGGCTGCATGAGCTGCCACACCGCGGTCGCCGGCTATACGCTCGGACTCGAGACGCGGCAGCTCGACCGCGAGCTGACCTATCCCGCGACCGGGCGCACGGCCAACCAGATCGACACGCTCTCACACGTCGGTATGTTCGCGGCCGAGGTCGCGTCGAATCCCGCGACCGCGTTCGTGTCGCCCTTTGGTGACGCGCCGATCGAGCAACGGGCGCGCACGTATCTGCACACGAATTGCGCGCAATGTCATCGCGGGCCGATGGTGCCAAACCTGCACTTTGACACCGCGCTCGGCGACACCCAACTGTGCTTCGAGAAGCGGCTCGTGCCCAATGCGCCCGAGGCGTCGACGATCGTCATGCGCATGCGCAGCGACGACCCGTTGTTCCGCATGCCGCGTGGGTCCGGACTGCTCATCGACGAGGCGGGAGTGGGGCTCATCGAAGCGTGGATTCAGGGGCTCACGAGCTGCCCTTGAGGCCCATGGCGCTGAAGGGCGCTACTTGGGCGTGGTGGCCTTCAGCTTCGCGCCGACGGTCGGGGTGGGAAAGGCCCCGTAGGAAGCCTGGTAGAAGGCATGCGCTTTCACATCGTCGCCTGCGACATCGGCGATTAGGCCGCGATTGTAGAATGCGCCGCCGCGGAGCTTCTTGCTCGACTCGTCCTCGAGACCGGCGACGAGATCGATGACGGTCACGAAGTCCTTGTCAGCGCTCGCCATGTCGCCGCCCTTGTGCAGAGTGGCGAAGCCGCGGCCGGCCAGCGCGCGTGCGTTCTTCGGGTCGAGCGCCAGCGCTGCGTTGAACTCGGTCAAGGCGGTGTCCCAAGCGCTTGCGCCGACCGCCGTGCGGCCCGCATCGAGGTGGCCACCGAGCGTGGGCGCGAGCGTGGGCGTGGGTGCAGGCGTGGGTGCAGGCGTGGGCGAAGGCGTGGGCGAAGGCGAAGGCGAAGGCGTGGGTGCGGGTGCGGGCGCGGGTGCGGGCGCGGGTGCGGGCCGCCCACAGCCAATCGCACCCAGAAGGCCCGAGACACACATCGCAGTGAGGAGACCGTAGCGCTTGGAGAGGCTCATGGCGGTCACGCGTAGCATGGCCGCGCGGGCGCGTGAACCGTGAGAAGCGGCATCGGACCGCGCAGGTGACTCCGACGTTGACGCGGCCGACCCGGACGAAGTAGGCAACCAGACCTTCATGACCCGCTCCGACGGGACCTCCGGAGATGCCTGATGCGACGCGACGTATGCTCCTCGACGCCCCTGCGATTTCTTCTTTCCTCCGGGATCGCCGCGCTCGCGCTGGCTGGCTGTGATGACCAGCAGGCTGGGGTAAGCGAGGAGGAGGCGGGACTCGACGACCTCGCCGTGCTGCTCGATGGTGTGCCGGATCCGGATAAGCTCCCGGACGAGCCGAAGTCGGATGCCATCTACCCAAAGAAGTTCGACCTCGTGGCGCTGCAGTCGCCGGTGCGGAGCCAGGCGAGTCGCGGGGTGTGCTCGATCTTCTCGACGGTCGCTCTCATGGAGCACCTGTACATCAAGGAAGGAAAGCTGCTCACGCCAGACTTCAGCGAGCATTTCCTGCAGTGGTCGGTCAAGGCCGAGCTCGGCGCGTATACGAACACCGAGGGCTCGAACGCTGACCGCAACATCGAGGCGCTCCAACGTCACGGTACCGTCGACGAGTCGGCAGCGCCCTACCAGACCGTGCGCTGGGGCGTTTCCAACGACGCCCGCTGCACCGGCAAAGAGCAACCGCTCGCGTGCTACACAAACGGCGAGCCGAGCGACACTGCGAAGGCCGCCAAGCGCTACAAGCTGCCGGCGGGGCGCTGGGTCTCGAACAAGCGCCAGAGCATCAAGGCGTTCATGACCCAGAACAAGCAGGCCGTGGTGGCCGGCATGACGTTCTTCTACCAGAGCTGGAACCACCGTGGCAGCTCGCTCCCGGTCAACGGCGACTACACGCGCAAGGGCTACATCCTGGCGCCCAACGCGAAGGACATCGAGACGGCCAAGGAGAAGCCGGCCGGTCATTCCATCCTGATCGTCGGCTGGGACGATGACCTCGCGGTGCCGATGGTCGACGAGACCGGCACCGTCATGACCGACGCCGACGGCAAGCCCAAGACCGAGAAGGGCTTCTTCCTCATCAAGAACAGCTGGGGCACCGGCACCTTCGGCGTCGACAACCCGTTTGGGGCTGGCTACGGCTGGCTCTCGATGAAGTACGTCGAGACGTACGCGAACGTTTACGGGGCCGATGTGCCGCGCGTCGACCTCGGCGCCGAGAGCTGTGACGACGACAAGGACAACAACTACAATCGCCTCGTCGACTGCGAGGACATCGAGTCGTGCGGCAGCAACATCGCGTGCCAGACGACCGACCACAGCTTCGAGAGCAAGCCCAACAAGTTCATCCCCGACAACAGCGCGGCCGGCCTCGTGAGCGAGATCGACGTCGGCCTGCCGGGTGTCACAACCGACGTGTGGGTCGAAGTCGACATCGCGCACACGTTCATCCGCGACCTGAAGCTGACGCTGAAGCTCCCGAGCGGGCGCGAGGTGGTATTGTACGACCGCGTCGACACGGCGGGCCGCAACATGAAGCGGCGCTTCCTGCTGAGCTCGCTCGTTGGTGAAGCAGCACAGGGCAAGTGGAAGCTGACCGTCAGCGACAACTCGGCGGGCGACACCGGCAAGCTGAACCGGTGGGCGGTGGGCATCAGCGCATCGGGTGAGGCGCTGGTCGAGGACTGCGAGGACGGGCGTGACAATAATGGCGACGCGAAGGTCGACTGCGCGGACGTGAGCTGTGCTAGCGCCGCGGCGTGCGTGAGCTCGGGACCGGCGACGTACAGCGAGCTGAGCCCTGGCGGCTCGCAGGCGATCCCGGACCAGAGCGCGACCGGCCTCACGAGCGCCATCACCATCGCGGGCGCCGGTGCCATCAGCGATGTCGCGGTCGAGGTCGACATCACGCACAGCTATCGCGGTGACCTGACCGTGAAGCTCGTGCACCCGGACGGCACGTCCGCGACGCTCATCGACAAGACCGGCGGCGGCAACGCCGACATCAACGAACGCCTCGCGACGAGCGTCTTCAACGGGCGCCGGGCTGCTGGAGTCTGGAAGCTCGTCGTGAGCGACAACTTCGCTGGCGACACGGGCACGCTCGACGCCTGGCTGCTCGAGGTCAAGGTCAAGTAAACAGGCCTAGGCAGCGTAAGCTGGGCCAGGGGTTGCGTCGCGTCCTCGTTCGTGGATGATCGCGCGATGCGTTGCATCGCCATCGTCTTGGGTCTCGTGCTCGTCGCTTGCGGCGGGGACGACAAGGGAACATCGGACACATCGCAGGCTGACGGAGTGGCCGAGACCGACGCGGCAGACCCCGATGCCAGGGAGCCCGACACGGACGATGTGGTGGAAACGAGTGTCGCGGACGGCGCTGCGGAGGTCGCGCCCGAGGTCATCCACGAGGTCATCCCCGAGGTCATCCCCGAGGTCATCACGCCGAGTCCAGGGTCGTTCCGGTGGGACCTCGCCGCAGTCGCGCCCGCCGACTTCTATGCCTATCCGTGGCCGAGCGAGCTGCGCACGAACGCCGCCGGTGCGCCCGACCTGAGCAGGTTCTCGACCGAGCGAGCGCGCACGTCGATCCTCGCTGACGCGCTGCACGCGGTAGAGGCCGGTCCGGCCGGGTTCTCGCCGCTCGTGTCCGCGTACTTCGGACTGACGGTCGTGCTCGACCCGGCGTCGATCGCGGGCAATGTGTTGTTGGTCGACGTCGACCGGGGTGAACGCCTCGCGGCGACCGCCGAGTGGAACGCGCCCGGCGGGGGCTACTGGCCGGCGAAGACCCTGGCCGTGCATCCCGACTATCAGCAGCCGCCACCGGCCGGCACACGCATCGCGGCGATCCTCCTGAAAGGGCTCCGGACCACGGATGGTGCGCCGCTCGCGGCCCCCGACGCGGTGCGCCAACTCGATGCGGGCGGCGATACTCCAGAGTCCGCCAGCCTCCGGGCGTTGCTGCCGGCGCTCGCGTCACTCGGGCTCACGCGTGGCGACCTGCTCGCGTGGACGACCTGGCATTCATCCGATCCGATGGCCGAGCTGCGGCAGCTCGCCGACTGGGTTCACCGCGAGCCGGCACCCAGGACGAGCGAGATTGTCCTGATCGACCGCAAACCGGCCTGGGACCACTACGAGGGCATGATCACGCTGGTCGAGGCGCTGTCGGGGGACGCACCGTATACGACACCCTTTGGCGCGGGGCTCATCTCGCTCACGCCGGCGGGCGCACCGGCGACCCAGCATGTTGTCACGATCCCGTTCACGCTGACTGTGCCGCGGAGCGAGATGCCGGCCGCAGGTTATCCGTTGGTGCTCTATGGGCACGGCCTTGGCGAGACGCACGAGGGCTTCCTGCGCACCGCGGCGGCACCGCTGGCCCAGCGCGGGGTGGCGGTGATCGGCCTCGACCCGCCGCTACAGGGCACGCGCAATACGACCGGCATCGACGACCGCACGCTCATCGTGCAGCTCTCGGTCGGCAACATCATCGGCGGTCGCGAGATCCTGCGCCAGGGTGTGCTCGACTACCTGCAGCTCGCGCATGCGGTCGCCGCGCCCGGCTTCGTCGTGCCTGCCGCGATCGCACCGGACGGGGTCGAGCGGCGCTTCGATGCGACCCGCCTCGGCTTCTTCGGCCACAGCGAAGGGGCCCAGATCGGTGCCTTGTTGCTGCCGCTCGAGCCGCTGCTCGGGCCGGCCGTCTTCAGCGAGGGGGGCGGCGGCGCGGCGATCACCATGCTGGTCCTGAAGCTCCAGGAGATCGATGTGAGCGCGACGGTCGCGCAGTTCCTCGGCGTCGATCTCGCGGTCGAGCGTTGGGTGCTCGGCCATCCGCTCGTGACGGCCGTCATCCAGCCGGTGCTCGACGCGGCTGACCCGCTGCACGCGGCGCGGCACATCCTGCGCGAGCCGCTCGGGCCGTCGCGCCCGCACGACCTCGTGATGCTCGAGGGCTTCCTCGATCCGCTCACGCCACCCGTGTCGATAGAAGCGCTCGCGTCGGCCATCGGTCTGCCGATCGCCGAACCCGTGGCGCGCGCGATAGCTGGGCTCGACGCGCAGTCGATCGGATCCACGCCTTTGCCCGCGAGCGGGAATCTGCCGACCGTCGCGGGGCACACGCCGACCGGCGCCCTCCTCCAGTTGCCGGAGGAGGACCACTACATCATCTACTTCAACGACGCGGTGATGGCGCAGCTGATGGACTTCATAGCGAGCGCGCTGGCGGGCGCCGCGCGGCTCGACCCGACGCCAGTTCAGACGCCCTGAGTGAGCCTCAATCGAGCTGCCACAGCGACGGGGTCCTGGCCGTGGGCGCAGCCGCTCGCAGCAGTGCCAACGCGACCGCACCGATGCCCAACATGCCGCCGATATTGAGCCGGTCGGCGAGCCCACCTTCCAGCAACCAGGCGCCACTCTCGGCGTGGCGCCGCAGCAACATCTCGCCTTCGCCGACATCCCACGCGCGCGGCTCACGCCCGCCACTTGCGGCTGCATCAGGGCCTTCGAGCCCGAACCGCTGCATGCCAGGCTTCGTCGCCAGCCGGCGCAGTGCGAACAACACGCTACTCAATGGGTCCGGCAGATACGTCGGCATCAGCGCGTGCGGGTAGGGAAGCGGCGGCAGCCCCTGACGCAGCGCATTCTTCAACACATCGCCGATCGCACCGAGCCACGCGGGGGTCGGCGTCATCACCTGCGCCGCGACCGCTACCAGGCCAGCGGTCCCGGTCGCGAGATCGATCCCGCCCGACGCCGACTGCAGGAGGCGACCGACCTGCGCCGCACCCGGCTGCGATGCCGCGCCACCGAGCAGCCCGGCGACCCGCTGCACCGCGTAGAGCTGGCCGGCGCTGCCGACGTAGGCCCCCCACGGTCGCCAGGTCGGCGGCGTGTTCGTCGCCGCCAGCGCGCGCGCCACGGGGCTGAGTGCGCGTCGGGCCGCATCGGCGAAGCGCGCCTCGCGCGTTACTTTGAAGAGGCTCGCGAAAACGACCGCGAGCCCTGCGTTGCCTGACAATAAATCATTAGGCAGCACTTCGATGACGCGCGCATCCGCGAGCGGGTGCCACGCGACACCGAGCCAGTGCAGCGCCTCGCGATCCCCATGCGCCTCGGCGAGGATCTGATCCCCGATCGCCACCGCCGCGCGCACGAGCGTGTTGGACTCACCCGCTATTGGCGGTGCAAGCTCGGTCGCTGAGATGGCGCCTGTTCGCATAGACGGTGGCGTGCCGCAGGTGATCGCCGTCGCAATCACATCGCGGTCGCGCGCATGGTCTACGTCCGAGCGCGCGCGCACCACGAAGTCGAGCGCCGGTAGCTCGTACTGGCGTGGCACCTCGCTCCCAATCAGCGCCTGCAGATCCGCTGGATGCGCCTTCGCTGCCAACATCGCCGCACGCGCCCCCGGTTGTGCCAGGACCTCCGGCTGCAGACTCTCGACGATGAGTCGCCGCGTGACGTGCGCCGGTCGCCGCAGCACCCGCACCTCGAACATCGCCGCGCGCGGCAGGAGCTCGTCGAGCACGCGTGCACCCGCTCCTGCGAGCAGCCCGTGCATCGCGGCGAAGCCAGCGAGGATCGCGTCACGACCTTCGTCAGCTGATACCAAGCGGCCACGCTCATGCGATGTTGATACCAAGCGGCCACGCTCATGCGAGCCCGCGGCCACACGCGGCAAAGTGCACGGCAGCCGGATCGCCGGATAGCCGTTCGGTGTCTTGAACGGCAGCAGATAGTCGCCGCCAGCCTCGAGCCCTCCTGCGTTGAGGGCCGGGCGCCCCGGCTCGCCGACCAGCAGGTGCGGTAACAGACCGCTCTCGAGCGGGCTCCGCTGCCGCGCCCTGCGCGCGATTCCGAGCGCGCTCGTCGCGTCCGCGCGCGGTGGCTGCAAGAGGTTCTCGTGGTCGATCGGCACCGGGTGCTCGCCGACCGCGATCAGGTTCTTCGCGTGCAGGTCGTTCGCCCCGAGCAGCTGCATCAGACGCAGCCACATCCCGATGCGCACGTAGTAGCGCTCGGCCTCGCCGTCGTCGCGACACGGCCGCGCCACGACCGCCGTATCCCAGCCATAACCGGGGCACGCCTCGATCGTACGCACGTGCAGCGGCAAGAGCCCGCCGACGTCGTTCAACCGCCCCACGAGCTCCATCAGCCAGGCGCCGATCGCCAGCGTATGGTTTTTGTAAAACCAGTCGCGCCCATCCCCCGTCGTGAGGCGCAGGGTCGGGCTTTTCTTCCAGGCACCATCGACGACGACGACGCGCTCGATCGCCGCGCGAGTCTCGCCGAGCAACGCCGCATCATCGGCAAAGCGCCGCAGCAGCAACGCCACCCCGTCACGCCACTCGCCGATCATGCGCTCGACCAGCGGCACCAGATCGGCGTGCGCCGCGAAGATCGCACCCCAACCCGCGGCCGCTGCGTGCATGTCCGCGCCCAGCTCGTGCGCCGTACGCAGCGTCCGCTTCCCGACCATCGCATGCACGACGGGCGCGATCGCCATCGCCAGCCGCTGCGCCAACCCATCCGCCAGGCCCGCGCGCGCAGCCTGGCTCAGCGTGACCCGACCGGCGCCGAGCGCTTCGACCTTGAGCGCCGCGTTCGCGACCAGCGGCGCCAGGTACGCGGCGACGTCCGCATCCCGCCTACCGTTACGATCCGTCACGTCGCTCACGAGGCTCAGAGCCGCACGTACACGCGCTGACCATCGCTCGTGTCGAGCCGCCAGCGCAGGTAGTTGCCTTCCTGGTTCTTCTCGATCCGCGGTGGCTGCGTGACGGTCGCGGTCCGCATGCCGTCGAGCTTGACCTCATTCGCGCCGCCCTTCAACGCCAGCCGCACCTTCACGAGGTCCATCTCGCGCACCGGTCGCGGCGCCTCCTCGCCCTGACCGCTCACGATCTTCGTCGCCAACGCCTTCGCGAGCGCCGCGTCCTGCACCTCGTCCCACGCCGCCGGCTGCCACTCGCGCCCGAGCGCCAGCCCCAACAACCCACCCGTCATAGATGCTATCGAATCCGCGTCCGTCTCGCGCGACTCGGCCGCGAAGACCACTGCGCCCAACGGGTCACCCTGCCAGCGCGACACGAGATGCAGCGCCGCCGCGACCGACACCGTGCCAGCACCTCCCATCGGTCCGCGCGCCCCGAGCTGGTCGACCACCTCGTCGGCCGGCATGCCACCCTGCACCGAGGTCAGCACCTGCTCGAGCATGCTCTTCATCTCGACCGCGATCTCCTGCCACTCGATCTCCTGGCTTCGCAAGATCGCCTGCTCGGCGGCCTGCCACCACACCGGCTGCGACTTCGGCGGCCGCCACGGGAAGTAGCCCAACACCGCCTCGATGAGGGCGCCCGGCTCGCCCGTCACGCGCTTCTGTCCGAGCAGGTAGCCCGCCAACGCGAGCACCTGTGCCCCGATCAGCGCACGTGGATGCCCATGGGTCGTGATCCCGTCGAGGAACACATCCTTCATGAGCCCTTCGGGCGTCGCCGCCGTCAGGTGTGCCAGCACATGCGGGAGCGCGCGGATCGCCACCCCGTTGCCGCCACTATGGAA
>Ga0105044_10000820_pt1 | contig 39712 bp, 31 predicted proteins | sample MAT01_FD_78092 | JGI IMG/M metagenome (GOLD analysis project Ga0105044, IMG submission 78092) | Freshwater microbial communities from Lake Fryxell liftoff mats and glacier meltwater in Antarctica - MAT-01 | ecosystem: Environmental > Aquatic > Freshwater > Ice > Liftoff microbial mat | place...
GGGGGGGGGGGACGGCCGGGGCCGCCTGCCGGGCGTGGCCGGGGCTTCCCCCCGGGGCGGCCCCCCCCCCCCCGCGCCTCCCCCCCGTGCCGCCCCCCCGTGCCTGCCCCCCGCACCTGCCCCCCCGCGCCTGCCGCCGGTCCGCGGTCCGATACCGCACCCGACGAACCGCCGCCCGCCCGCCCGGACACGCCGCCGCAGCACCCGGCCACAGCACCCGGCCAGCACCCGGCCACAGCACCCGGCCACAGCGCCCGGCCACAGCGCCCGGCCACAGCGCCCGGCTTGACGTTTGACACGGCCTTTGCCATGCACGGCTATCGTCCCTGCAGGAGCCACCGATGGACATCCGCGCCCTGACCGAAAACTACGCCGTTTCGCCGCAGATCACGATCGACGACCTGCCCGCGATCCAGGCCGCAGGCTACACCACTGTCATCGACAACCGCCCCGATGCCGAGATCCCGCCCGACCTGCACGCCGCCAGACTGCAAACCGCCGCCGAGGCCCTGGGACTGACGTTCCTGTCCAATCCGGTGATCGGCGGAGGCCTGACGACCGACAACGTGACAACGCAACGCAGGGCGATCGACGCCGCGACCGGCCCGGTGCTGGCCTACTGCGCCAGCGGCAACCGCAGCTCGGTGGTCTGGGCACTGGCCGAGGCGGGACGGATCCCGACCGACGACCTGATCGGCCTGCCCGCCCGTTTCGGCTACACGCTCGAGCATCTGCGCACCCAACTCGACTCCCCCTCCCACCCGGCCTGAAACCCGCCCGGCCTGATACCCGCCCGGCCCGATGCCCACCCGGCCTGACGCCCACCCGGCCTGATACCCACAGGGCCCGATGCCCATTCGGCCCGATGCCCGCCATCCGACCCGCGTCCGCTTTCATCCTGGCGCAAATATCCCACGGGGGTCCGGGGGTGTGAAACCCCCGGCTTTGGCGCCCGATCCGCGGGCTGGCCACGCCGGCGCTCCCCGGCTTTCGTGGATGTTCCCGGTCATCCCTGGGCCGTGACGCCCCGCCCCTTCGGTCCCGCCCCCGCTGCGAGGCACCCGACCGTCACGCCTCAAGCGGCACCACATCCACTGCCTGTTCGCTGTGCTGGCGCCCCGAAATGCGCATGATCCCCTTGATCGGCGCCACGTCCGAGTAATCGCGCCCCTGCGCCACGACGATGTGGTCGCGACCCGCGAGGCAGGCATTGGTCGGGTCGAACTCGACCCAGCCCGCCGCGGTGCCGCACCAGGCCCGCACCCAGGCATGCATCGCATCCGCCCCTTCCAGCCGGGGCTTGCCGGGCGGCGGCGAGGTGCGCAAAAAGCCGCTGACATAGCCCGCCGGAATTCCCACCCCGCGCAGGGCCGCGATCAGGATGTGGCTGAAGTCCTGACACACCCCCTTGCGGGCGGCGAACGCCTCTGCCAACGGCGTATCGACCTTCGTGGCCCCGGCATCGAAGGTCATGTGCCGGTTCAGAGCGTGACCCACCGCCAGAACCGCGGCAAGCGTGGTCCTCCCGGGGGTCAGCGCCGTTTGCGCAAACGCCGTGGTCGCAGGTCCCAACGGCACCCGGGTCGACGGTGCCACCGCATGCAGCGGCGACGCCGGCCCCAGATCGCGGCACGCCTCCAGATCGTGCCCCAGCCGTGCCAACGGGGTCGAGAGGTCGGCACCGGGGGCATCGGCCCGGCGGTCCACCCGAGCCTGCATCGTCACATCCAGGCTGTCATGCGGACTGCGAAACGCAAACTCGACCGTGCTGTTGCCAAAGAAATCGCGCCCGTCACGCCGCTCGTCGGGTTTGGGCCCCACGGTCACCAACCCGGCCACCAGCCGTTGCCGGCCTGCAATCTCCAGCGGCATCACCCGTGCCAGATGACGCCCCGCCGCCGCCGACCCGGCGTAATCATAGCTCAGCTTCAGGCGGATGTCATAGATCACGCAATCCTCTCCTAATGCAGATAGGCCAGCGACAGGGCCGGCAGCAGACCCAGGATGTCGGCCTGCACCGCCCGCAGCGCCGCTGTGTCCAGACTGTGCACCGAATGCACCCGCATCGCGGTCTGCAGCGCCAGCACCTTCGCCTCGACGTCCAGCATCGGGCCGGCGGGGCGCAGATGCGACAGGTCCGCCAGCCGCGCCTGCAACACATCCAGATGAAACCGCACCGATCGCGGGTTCATCTCGTCCAGCGCCAAAAGATCGATCACCGTCTCGCGCGAGGTCAGAACCGCATAGCGCTGGCGGTGCACCATCGTGCTGTCGCCGATCTCGATGGCCAGATCCAGCCCGCCGGCCGGCGCTGCGGGATCGGCCGCTTCGGCCAGCAGGTCGGTCATCATCGCGGCCCGTTCCAGCGACCGCCCGATGGTCAGGAACTGCCAGCCCGCGGCCCGAAACATGTTTTCATGCACCAGCCCGGAAAACCCCGCGATCTTGCGCAGAAAGACCCCCATCACCTGAGCCGCATCGGTGCCGGGCTGCGCCGAGCGGGCAATGCGGGTCATCGACTTTTCCATATCCTTCAACGCCGACCAGCCATCGACGCTGAAACGGTCGCGGATCTGGGCCGCACTGGCCACCGCCGAGGCGAGCGTCGCCATCACCCGTTTCGGCACCGCTTCGGCCGGAGCGATCCCATAGGATTTCAGCTGCGCGCGCAAGGCGGCCAGCAAAGGCTCGCCCGCAGATTCGGCCCGGCGGCTATGATAGGCGCGCACCAGACGGGCCAGACCTTCGGTCCGCTCGACATAGCGGCCCAGCCAGAACAGGTTGTCCGCCGCCCGCGACGGCAACGGGCCCGGCCGGGCGCGCACGAACGGCGCATCGCCGTGCCGCAGCAGGGTGACCGGCGGCACGGGTTGATCGCTGACCACCCAGACATCGGCGACCGACCCGCCGTTGCGCATCGAGATCGCCGCCGTGTCCGCGCTCGGCCCGATCCGGCCAAAGCCGCCGGGCATGACCTGCCAGCCCTCGGCGGTGCGCGCCAGAAAGGTGCGGATCGTCATGGGTCGCGGGGTCAACTGACCATTTTCGTAAACTGGCGTGGTGGACAGCGTCACAAGTTCCTTGCCGACCAGCCCCGCCGCATTGTCGGTCAGCCACTCGTGCAAGTCTGCATCGTCCGTCCCGTGCAACCGCCCCGCAACGGCATGCACGGCGGAGCCCTCGAACGGCATCCGGGTGGCCAGCGCCGGGCCGATCATCATGCGCTTTGCCTGCGCGCGGACATGCGCCAGTTCGCGCGGGCCGCCGCACCACCACGTCGCCACATTGGGCAGCGACAACGGCTTGCCGGTCAGCACCCGGGAAATCGCCGGCAGAAACGCCATCAGCGCCTGGGTTTCCAGCACCCCCACCCCCAGGGCGTTGACCATCGTCACATTGCCGGCCCGGATCGCCGACATCAGGCCCGGCGTGCCAAGCGCCGAGTCCTCTTGCAGTTCCAGCGGGTCGGCCCAGACGCCGTCCATCCGCCGCCACAGCACATCGACCGGCACCAGCCCCTCGACCGTGCGCAGCCGCAGCGCACCGGCCTCGACCGTCAGATCCTCGCCCTCCAGCAGCGCCATCCCGAGATAGCGCGCAATGTAGGCCTGCTCGTAATAGGTGTCGGTCAGCGGCCCAGGTGTCAGGATCCCCAGCCGCCCCCGCGGGTCCTGCCGCAGCAGATCCAGCGCATCGCGAAACGCGCCAAAGAACCCGGCCAGCCGGTGAACGTTCAAGGTTCGGTACAACTCGGGGAACACCCGGCTGGTGGCGACCCGGTTCTCCAGGGCAAAGCCGGCCCCCGACGGCGCGTCGATCCGGTCCGACAACACCCACCAGCGGCCGTCCGGGCCGCGCCCGATCTCGAACGCCACGAAATGCAGGAAATGCCCGGACTGCGGCACCACCCCCACCATCGGACGCAGCCACTCCGGGCTTTGCGCGATCAGGGACGCGGGCAGATGCCCCTCGGCCACCAGCCGGTTCTCGCCGTACAGGTCGGCCACCACCTGCTCCAGCAGGTTGGCCCGTTCGACCAGACCCGCCGCAATCCCGCGCCACTCGGACTCGGGGATGACGATGGGCACCGGGCTGAACGGCCAGTCGCGCCCCGCGAGCGTGGCATCGCCGTAGGCGCGAAAGAACACGCCCGCGTCGGCCAGATGCTGGTCGCCCACTGCAAAGGCCGCCCCGGTTTCGGCCTCGGTCAGCGCAGAGAGATGCGCGATCAGGCCCTTCCAGGCGGGGCGCATCACCCCTTTGGCATCCGCCAGTTCGTCAGGCACCCCGGGCAGGGGCGTGTAGCGGTCGAACAACCGCCGGTCCGGTCCCGGTCTTCGCGCTGCCCGCTCGGCCATGGCCTAGACCCCCGGACTGCGGCGCAGATCCAGCGTCATCGGAAACTCGGGGTGCGGGGTTTCGGACACCGGCTCGTAAGACCCCGCCGTATGGCCCCACGGTTCGAACCGCGACAGCCGCCGCGCCTCGGCCTCGTTGCCGTTGACCGGGAAAGTGTCATAGCTGCGGCCTCCGGGGTGCTTGACATGATAGGTGCAGCCGCCCAGGGCCCGCCCGTTCCAGGTATCATACAGGTCAAACGTCAACGGCGCGTTGATCGGCAAGACCGGATGCAGCGCCAGCGGCGGCTGCCAGGCCTTGAACCGCACTCCCGCGACCGACACGCCGGACCCGGCCGCCTGCATCGGCAGCCGCCGCCGGTTGCAGGTCACGGTATAGCGGCCGGGGGTGTCGGTCGTCAGCCGGGCCTGCAACCGTTCGACCGAACTGTCGGTGTAGCGCACCGTGCCGCCGATCGCACCGGTCTCGCCCATCACATGCCATGGCTCCAGCGCCGCGCGCAGTTCCAGCCTGACGCCCCCGACCGCGACCTCGCCACAAAACGGAAAGCGGAATTCGGCCTGCGCGGTGAACCAGTCGGGGCTGAGGTCGAATCCGTGGTCCTTCAGATCCGCGAGCACCTCCAGAAAATCCGCCCAGACGAAGTGCGGCAACATGAACCGGTCGGCCAGCGTGGTGCCCCACCGCGTCAGAGGCCCGGTGGCAGGCACCGCCCAGAACCGCGCGATCAGCGCCCGGATCAGCAGTTGCTGCGCCAGACTCATCCGCGGGTCGGGCGGCATCTCGAAGCCGCGAAACTCGACCAGCCCCAGCCGTCCGGTGGGACCGTCGGGCGAATACAGCTTGTCGATGCAGATCTCGGCCCGGTGGGTGTTGCCGGTGACATCGACCAGCAGATTGCGCAGCAGCCGGTCCACCAGCCACGGCTGCGGCACCATCCCGCGGTCGGGATGCGGGATCTGCGCCAGCGCGATCTCCAACTCATACAGGCTGTCCATCCGCGCCTCGTCGATCCGCGGCGCCTGACTCGTCGGCCCGATGAACAGGCCCGAGAACAGATAGGACAGGCTCGGGTGCCGCTGCCAGTGCAGGATCAGACTGGCCAGCAGATCCGGCCGCCGCAGGAACGGGCTGTCGGCGGGGGTGCTGCCGCCCACCACCACATGATTGCCCCCACCGGTGCCGGTGTGCCGCCCGTCGATCATGAACTTGTCGGCCCCCAGCTTCAACAGCCGGGCCTCCTCGTAGACGGCTTCGGTGGTGGCCACGCACTCGGCCCAACTGTGCGCCGGATGGATGTTCACCTCGATCACGCCCGGGTCAGGGGCCACGCGGATCACGTTCAGACGCGGGTCGAACGGCGGGGCATAGCCTTCGATATGGACCGGCAGACCCATCGCGCGCGCGGCGGATTCGGCTGCCGCCACCAGGTCGAGATAGTCCTCGACCCGTTCGACCGGCGGCAGGAACACGCAAATCCGCCCGTCGCGCGGCTCGACCGAGATCGCGGTGCGCACCGCCCCGCCCACGTCGCCGATGGTCTGCTCAACCCGGGCCTGCGTCGGCTCGGACGCGGTAAAGGCGCTGTACTGGGTGTGCTGCACCCGGTCCGCATGGTCGGGCAACGGCGGATGCGCCTGCATCGGGTCGGCGGGGCTGACGTCGGGATAGGCCATCGGCGGCACCCAGGGCAGCGCCGACAGCGGCAGCCGATACCCGACCGGACTGTCGCCGGGCACCAGAAACAGATGGCCGCGCCGCAGCCGCCACTTTTCGCTGCGCCAGGCCCGCCCCGGACTGCGCGACTGCCAGCATTGCACCGGCAGCACATACCCCGAGGCTGTGGTCAAACCCCGCCCGAACACCCGCGCGATCCGGTTGCGCTCTTCGGGGTCTTTCAGCCTGCTGTTCTCGGGCGTCACATTCTCGGGCAGATTGCCCTCCTTGACGATCCACTCGGCGGGGTCCTCGAAGGCGGGCACCACATGGTCCGGCTCGATGCCCAACGCAACAGCAATGCCCTGCAACAGACCGGCCGCCTGCTCCGGCGTCGCCTCCTTGCCGGTCGCCTCCGAGGCGATCAGGCCGGGGTCGGACCAGATCGGCCGCCCGTCGCGCCGCCAGTACAACGAAAAGGTCCAGCGCGGCAGGCTCTCGCCCGGATACCACTTGCCCTGCCCGTAATGCAGAAATCCCCCCGGCGCGAACCGGGCCTGCAACCGGCGGATCAGCGCATCGGCAAAGATCCGTTTCGTGGGCCCCACCGCGTCGGTATTCCACTCGCCGGCCTCGAAATCCCGCGTCGAGACAAAGGTCGGCTCGCCTCCCATGGTCAGCCGCACATCCCCCTCGGCCAAAGCCGCATCGACCCGGTCGCCCAAGGCGGTCAACGCATGCCAGGCGGCGTCGGAAAACGGTCTGGTGATCCTTGGATGCTCGGCCACCCGGGTGACCCGCATGTCAAAGCCGAAATCGGTCTCGGCATAGCTCGCCAGCCCCGAAATCGGCGCTGCGTTGCGGTAATGCGGGGTCGCCGCCAACGGAATGTGCGACTCGCCGGTCAACAGCCCCGAGGTCGGGTCCAGCCCGATCCACCCGGCCCCGGGCAGGTAAACCTCGGCCCAGGCGTGCAGATCGGTGAAATCCTGCGTTGCGCCCACCGGCCCGTCAATCGCAATCAGATCGGGCTTCAACTGGATGAGATAGCCCGACACGAACCGCGCCGCGAGCCCCAGATGCCGCGCCACCTGCACCAGCAGCCAACTGGTGTCGCGGCACGACCCGCGGCCTGCCTCCAGCGTTTCCTCCGGGGTCTGAACACCGGGCTCCAGCCGGATGACATAGCCGATCTCGGCCGCCAGCCGCGCGTTCAGCCGCACGATGAAATCGATCGTGCGCAACGGCGCGCGCGACACCGATGCGACAAAGGCCGCAAGCCTCGGCCCCGCCGCGTCGGGCGTCCGGTAGATCGTCAGATCTTCGGCGATGTCATCGGGATACGCGAACGGAAACGTCTCGGCGCTGTCCTCGATGAAAAAGTCGAACGGGTTGTAGACCGCCATGTCCGCCGTCAGATCGACCTCGATCCTGAACTCGGTGACCGGGTCCGCAAACACATAGCGCGCCAACCAGTTGCCGTAGATGTCCTGCTGATGATTCACGAAATGACCGGCCGGCGTCACACGCAGACCATGTGCCAGAACCCGGGTCCGGCTGTGCGGCGCGGGCCGCAGACGCACCACCTGCGGCCCCAGAACCACCGGGCGGTCATATCGGTAATGCGTCAGGTGATAGATCGAAGCGAGGATCGACATGAGGCCATTTCCGCGAGGACTGCAGGCTTTTTGTTCCACAGAAGCCGGCGCTGCACCATGCTTATGTGCACCCGCGCTGACCTGCCGAAGCGATCACCACAGGCCGTGCGCCGACCGCTCAGGATTGCAGCACCCCGCGCGGGCTTCTTTCAGCTTGGCTCAAATATCCTGCAGGGGGTCCGGGGGACGCAAGGTCCCCCGGTGTCGATCCAGCAGACCTACCCCAGGGCATAGCCCGCACCGCGCACCGTGCGCAGCGGGTCGTCGCCGCCAAAGGTACACAGCGCCTTGCGCAACCGCCCGATATGCACATCCACCGTGCGGGTATCGACATAGATGTCCCGCCCCCAGACCCGGTCCAGCAGTTGCTCGCGGCTCCAGACCCGGCCGGGCTTTTCCATGAAGGTGGTCAGCAGACGAAACTCGGTCGGCCCCAGCTTCAGCACCTTCTCGGCGCGGAACACCCGGTGGGTTTCCGGGTCAAGCCGGATGTCGCCCCATTCCAGCACCACTCCGACGCTTGACGGGCGCACCCGGCGCAGTTGCGCCCGCACCCGTGCCATCAGTTCGACGATCGAATAGGGCTTGATCACATAATCGTCGGCGCCGGTCTCAAGGCCCCGCACCCGGTCCACCTCTTCCGACCGCGCCGACAGCATGATGATCGGGATGCTGCGGGTGTCGGCCCGCGACTTCAGGCGGCGACACACCTCGATGCCGCTGACATTCGGCATCATCCAGTCCAGCACGATGATGTCGGGGCGCATTTCGTCCACCAGCAGCAGCGCCTCCTCGCCATTGCTGGCCGAGGACACCCGAAAGCCCTCGGCCTCCAGATTGTATCCCAGAACTTCGCGTTGTGCCGGTTCATCCTCGACGACCAGAACGGTGGGGTGCTCTTGCGCTGCCATCACCCTAATCTTCATTCGCCATGGCGGGCATCAGATCATCGGCCTTGGGGCGCGCATCCATCGGCACCTCGCCGGTGACCAGATAGATCACCTGTTCGGCGATCCCGGTGGCGTGGTCGCCAACCCGCTCGATGTTCTTGGCGATGAAGTGCAGATGCATGCAGGCGGTGATGTTGCGCGGGTCTTCCATCATGTGGGTCAGAAATTCCCGGAACAGCGCGTTGTACATCTGGTCGACCTCGCGGTCGCGCATCCGCACGTCGGCGGCAAGCGCGACGTCGCGGGCGATATAGGCATCCAGCGCATCTTTCAGCAGCAGTTGCACCTGCTTGGCCATCCGGCGGATCGAGCCTGCGGCCCCGGCAATCGGGTTCATCTGCGCCAGGACGTTCGAGCGTTTGCCCAGGTTCTTGGCGTAATCGCCGCAGCGTTCCAGCGTGCCCGCGATCTTCATCACCGCAAGCACGATCCGCAGGTCGGTCGCGGTCGGCGCGCGCAGCGCGATCAGCCGGGCGCATTCGGCATTGACCTGCTCTTCCAGCGCGTCGATCGCGGTATCCGACCGGCGCACCCGCTCGGCCAGTTCCTCGTCGCGGGTTTCCAGCGCCTGTGCGGCATCCGACAGCGCGGTTTCCACCAGGCCGCCCATCTTCATGATCATCGCCTGCACGGCTTCAAGGTCCCGGTCGAACACCGAGGTGATATGGGGGTTCTCGATCATCATGGGCTCCTCAGCCGATCCGGCCGGAAATGTACGACTCGGTGCGCGGATCCTTGGGGTTGGTGAAGATCTGACCGGTTTCGCCGTATTCCACCAGATACCCAAGGTGAAAGAAAGCGGTTTTCTGGCTGACCCGGGCGGCCTGCTGCATCGAATGGGTGACGATCACCACTGAAAACTGGCTGCGCAACTCGCTGATCAGTTCTTCGACCTGCGCCGTCGCAATCGGGTCCAGCGCCGAACACGGCTCGTCCATCAGCAGAACCTCGGGCGAGGTGGCAATCGCGCGGGCAATGCACAGGCGCTGCTGCTGACCGCCCGAAAGACCGGTGCCGGGGGACTGCAACCGGTCCTTGACCTCGTTCCAGATCGCGGCCTTCTTCAGCGAGGTCTCGACGATCTCGTCCAGTTCGGCCTTGTTGCGGGTCAGGCCGTGGATCTTCGGCCCGTAGGTCACGTTGTCATAGATCGACTTGGGAAACGGGTTCGGCTTCTGAAACACCATGCCGACCTTGGCGCGCAGTTGAACCGGGTCCACCCGCTTGTCATAGATGTCCTCGCCTTCCAGCTTGATCTCGCCCGATACCCTGCAGATCGCGATGGTGTCGTTCATCCGGTTCAGGCACCGAAGGAACGTCGATTTCCCGCAGCCCGACGGGCCGATGAAGGCGGTCACCGTCTTGTCGAGGATATCGACATTCAAATCCTTGATGGCGTGGCTGGTGCCATAGTGCACCTGCACGTTGCGTGCCGAGATCTTCGGGTTCTGGGTCTCCACGGTCCGCTCCACGATGCGCATGTCGTTCATGTCAGTCTCTCCCCAAAGGTTACCAGCGACGCTCGAAGCGGCGGCGCAACAGGATCGCTGCGACGTTCATGATGACGAGGAACACCAGCAGCACGATGATCGCCCCGCTGGAGCGTTCGATGAAGGCCGGGTCGGCCCGCTGCGCCCAGCCGAACACCTGCACCGGCAGGGCGGTGGCCGGGTCGAGGAACCCCTCGATCGGTGCCGACGGATAGTTGTCGACAAAGGCCACCATCCCGATCAGCAGCAACGGGGCGGTTTCCCCCAGCGCCGAAGCGAGGCCGAGGATGGTCCCGGTCAGAATACCCGGCATCGCCAGCGGCAGGATGTGGTGGAAGATCGTCTGCATCTTCGATGCGCCGATCCCCAGGGCCGCATCGCGGATCGACGGCGGCACCGCGCGGATCGACGCCCGGGTGGCGATGATGATGGTCGGCAGGGTCATCAGCGACATCACGAGCGCGCCCACCAGCGTCGATGACTGCGGCAGGCCCGCGAAGTTGATGAACAGCGCCAGCCCGAGGATCCCGTAGACGATCGACGGCACCGCCGCGAGGTTCGAGATGTTCACCTCGATCAGGTCGGTCCAGCGGTTCTTGGGCGCGAATTCTTCCAGATAGATCGAGGTGGCCACCCCGACCGGCACCGTCATCACCAGAACCATCAGCATCATGTAGGCCGACCCGATGATCGCCACGCCCAGACCGGCAGCCTCGGGCCGCTGGTCCGAGGCATCGGGGTTGGTCAGGAAATCCCAGTTGAACGCCGACGCCAATACGCCCGCCTTGCTCAATTCGTCCGCCAGCACCAACTGCCCGGGCGTCACGTTGCTGTCGCGCTCGGCGCTGGCGCGGGTGACGCGCCCCTTGAGGTAACCGTCGATCCGCCCGGTGGCCAGCACCGTGGCGTCGATCGTGGTGCCGACCATCGCCGGATTGGCCAGCACCGTCGCGCGCAGATCGCCCGCCGCATCTTTCGAGATCATGTCGGCCACGTCCTTGTCGGACACGCCCTCGACCGCGATGCCCTGCCTGGCCAGTTCCGCCGCAAAGGCCACCGAAAGAACCTTGGCATAGCCAACCGTGGTGACCTTGACCATGTCGTCGCGGTTGCGGTTGCCCTGCGGGTCCAGGGTTTCGGCGGTCAGCGTCACCGGAAAGCTGAGCTTGGCCTGAAAGAACGACGATACCCCGTCGCCCAGAATGGTCCACAACATGATGCCCAGCATCGACAGGCTCAGCCCGATGGCCGCGATGCCGTACGCCTTGAACCGGGCCTCGGCTCCGTTGCGGCGGCGCATCAGGGCGGTCTGCTGCAGAAGCGAGGATTTCGGGTGCGCCGGAACGGCCATCCCTGCGGCGGTTGCGTCGGTCATTCGTACTGCTCCCGGTATTTGCGCACGACCCACAGGGCCACAACATTCAGCGCCAGCGTGATCACGAACAGGCTCATCCCAAGGGCAAACGCGACCAGCGTCTCGGGCGAGGCAAAGTCGGTATCGCCGGTCAACTGGCCGACGATCTTCACTGTGATCGTCGTCATCGCCTCGAACGGGTTCAGGCTCAGCTTGGCTGCAGCCCCCGCCCCCATCACCACGATCATCGTCTCGCCGATCGCCCGGCTGGCCGCCATCAGGATCGCCCCGACAATGCCGGGCAGCGCGGCGGGCAGCACGACCTGCCGGATGGTTTCCGACCTCGTGGCACCAAGCCCCAGCGAGCCGTCGCGCATCGATTGCGGCACCGCGTTGATGATGTCGTCCGACAGCGAACTGATGAACGGAATGTTCATGATCCCGATGACCAGACCGGCCGTCATCACCGACGACCCGCTGTCACCAAACCCCAACGGCTCGGCAAAGTAGTCGCGCAGCATCGGGCCCACGGTGACCAGCGCAAACAGCCCGAACACGACCGACGGGATGCCGGCGATGATCTCGATCATCGGCTTGATCCAGGCCCGCACCCGCTTGTCGGCGTATTCGGCAAGATAGATCGCCGCGAACAGACCGACCGGCACCGACACCAGCATCGACACCAGACTGATGTACATCGTGCCCCAGATCAGCGGAATGATCCCCAGTTCCGATCCGCCTCGGAAATTGGGCGACCATGTCAGGCTGAAGAAGAAGTCCTGCGCCGGATACATCCGGAAAAAGTTGATCGTCTCGGTCAGCATGGAATACACGATGCCGACCGTCGTCAGGATCGCGATGGAAGACGCGACGATCAGCAAACCCTGCAGCACCCCTTCGACCCGGTTGCGGGCGCGAAAATCCTTGTTGGTCGACTTCACGGCAAAGGCAAACCCGGCGATCGCCAATGCCATCGCCAGAAGGGTGCGCCCGATGGCACCCCAGCCGGCAAGCGTCCGGTATTCCTGCGCCGCCGCCAGCACATCCCGCGACACATCGGCACCAAGTGCCACACCGACGCGGGCCAGCTTGTCGCGCACGTTGGTGAATTCGGTGCGGATCATGCCCGCTTCATCTTCGGTCATCGCCCCTTCGGCCACCGCGACATCCAGACCGCCCGCCACCCGACGCACGTCGGCCATCACCAGTTCCATCGACCCGCCTTCCGCCATCATCTCGGGCGGCAGCAGCGCGGCGATCCGGTTTTCGACCACGATGGGCTGGATGATCACCCAAAGCAGCAGACCGGCCAGCGCCGGCAGCAGCACCATGATGGCACCGTTCCAGCCATAATAGATCGGCAGCGAGTGCAGATGCCGCGGGTTTCCCTGAACCGAGGCCAGAACGCGCTGGCGGCACAGCACATAGGCCGCAGCAGCCAGCACGAGAACAACGAAAAGCAGAAAAAGCACCGACATCGGCTATCCAGTCCGCAAGAATGAATGGAAAGAGGGCGGCACCTTGCGGTGCCGCCCCGGTCTTGGGTTACTCCAGCGGACCCATCGGGGTCTCGGATTCGACCATCGCCTGGGTCGCGGCCAGTTCCGGGTCGGACACGAGGCCATAGGCGGCCAGCGGGCCGTCGGGACCGGCGATTTCGTCAGACAGGAAGAAGGTGACATATTCCTTCAGGCCGGGGATCACGCCGATGTGCGCCTTCTTGACGTAGAAGTACAGCGGACGCGACACGGGATATTCGCCGGACGAGATCGACTCGGTCGAGGGCACGATGCCGCCCATGGTGGCGACGCGCAGCTTGTCGGTGTTGTTTTCGTAGAACGACAGGCCGAACACGCCGATGGCGGTCTTGTCGGCGTCCAGACGGGCCAGCGTTTCGGTATAGTCGCCGTCGATGTCGACCGACTTGCCGTCGGTGCGCAGTTCGTTGCAGGCCTTGGCGGCGTTCGAACCCTTTTCCTTGTCGTCCTTGCCTTCGGCAGCGGCCAGGAACAGGTCATAGGCACCGCTGGCCTTGCAGCCCTCGACGATCACCTTGGTGTCGAACACTTCACGGGTGCCGTGCTTGGTGCCCGGGATGAAGGCAAGGATCGGCTGTTCGGGGAAGCTTGCGTCCACGTCCGACCAGCTGGCAGCGGTGTTGTCGACGAGGGCGCCATCCTTGGCGACCTTCAGGGCCAGCGCGCCGTAAACGGCGGCCGGGGTCATCGCGAATTCCGCGCCGTCGACGGCCGAGGCAAACACGATGCCGTCATAGCCGATGCGGACTTCCATGATCTCGGTCACGCCATTGGTCGTGCACAGCTCGATGTCCGACTTGGAGATGCGCGAGGACGAGTTCGCGATGTCGACGGTGTTCTCGCCTACCCCTTCGCAGAACTTCTTGCGGCCGGCACCCGAACCGCCGCCTTCAACCACCGGCGACGGGAAGTCGAAATTTTCGCCGAAAGCTTCGGCCACGATCGTCGAATAGGGCAGAACGGTCGACGAACCGGTCACTTGAACCTGGTCGCGAGCCTGGCCGACGCCAGCCGACAGGGCGACGATGGCCAGCACCGAGGTGCTGATTTTTACGGATTTCATGGATCTCTCCTGAACTGGGTTGGGCCAAACGACTCGGCCTGCGCCTTACCTAGTGGGGCGGCATGTCAGGTTTGTTTCAGAAAGGTAACGGATTTATGACATAGACAACTTGCCTGAAATGCGGCGCAAAGCGCGAAAGTTCGCGGGATCAGCCCCCCGCAACCGGGGTCCAGATCACATCGTCAAGGCGCGCGGCCCCGGTGGCCAGCAGCACCAGCCGGTCGAACCCCAGGGCGATGCCACAGGCCGCAGGCATCTGCGCCAGCGCCTGCAGCAACCCCTCGTCCAGCGGATAGCGGTGGCCGTAGACCCGCTGCTTTTCATCCATTTCCGCGACGAACCGCCGCCGTTGCTCTGCCGGATCGGTCAGTTCGCCAAAGCCGTTGGCCAACTCGACGCCACAAGCGTAGACCTCGAACCGCTCGGCCAGACGTCCGTCATCGGCGCAGGGCCGCGCGAGGGCCGCCTCGGCCAGCGGATAGCGGTCCAGAAAGGTGATGGGTCCGTGCCCCAGATGCGGCTCGATATGCCCGACCAGCACCTTTGCCACCATATCCGACCAGGTGTCGTCGCCCGATGCCGCGATCCCCGCCCGCGCCATCTGCCTGCGCAACCCCGCGGCGTCGGTTGCAGCCCCGGGCCCAAGCGTCGCCAGAAGGTCGATCCCGGCATGGCGTTCGAACGCCTCGCAGACCCCCAGCCGTTCCGGCGGCAACGCCGGATCGCAGATGCGCCCGCGATACCGCAGCAACCCGCTGCCCGCCGCAAGCCGCAGCATCGCCGCGCAGTCGTCCATCAGCACGGCATAATCCTCGCCCACCCGATACCACTCCAGCATGGTGAACTCGGGCGAATGCAGCGGTCCGCGTTCCCGGTTGCGCCAGACATGCGCAAAGGCCGCAATCCGGGTCTCGCCCGCAGCCAGCAGCTTTTTCATCGCGAATTCCGGCGAGGTGTGCAGATACATCGGCCGCCCTACCCCGTCCGGGCCGATCGCGGTGGTGGCAAAGCCGTGCAGATGCGCCTCGTTGCCGGGGCTGACCTGCAGCGCGGCCGGGTCCACTTCGGTGAACCCCTGATCCTCCAGCCAGCCCCGCAGCGCCGCCTGAATCCGGTTGCGCGCCAGCAGCAGCGGGCGACGGTCGGCGTGGATCTCGGGGTGCCACCAGTCTGATCGGGTCATCGCAGGCTTCTCTCTGGAGATTTCGCAGCAGATGCGCTAAGCGGCACGGCAACGCTCGGCCGCTGTACGCAGGCCGCGCCGCAAACCACAAGGAACGCTCTGTGAAAGTCATCGCCTCCTCCTTGCGCAAAGGCAACGTCGTCGATCTGGAAGGCCGCCTTTACGTCGTGCTCAGCGCCGAAAACTTCCACCCCGGCAAGGGCACCCCGACCACCTCGGTCGACATGCGCCGCATCTCGGACGGGGTGAAGGTCGCGGAACGCTGGCGGACCACCGAGATGGTGGAAAAGGCGACCGTTGATGAACGCAACTACAACTTTCTGTATGAAGACGGCGAAGGCTATCACTTCATGGAGCCGCACAGCTTTGAACAGGTCGCCGTGCACCCCGACGTGGTGGGCGACCAGAAGGTGTTTCTGACCGACGGGCTGAGCGTGTCGCTGAAAACCTTTGAAGGTGTCGCGATTTCCATCGAACTGCCGCAGCGCGTGACCGTCGAGATCACCGAGACCGAACCGGTGGTCAAGGGCCAGACCGCCTCGTCGTCCTACAAGCCCGCGATCTGTTCGAACGGCATCCGGGTGATGGTGCCGCCCCATATCGGGGCGGGCGTGCGGATCGTGATCAACACCGAAGACTACAGCTATGTCGAACGCGCCCGCGACTGAACCGGAGGATTGCCGATGAAACTGTTACGCCACGGATCTGCGGGTGCCGAAAAGCCCGGACTGCTGCATGACGACGGCACGATCCGCGATCTGTCGGGGGTGGTCGGCGATATCGCCGGGGTCGTCCTGGCGGACGCGGGGCTCGCGGGGCTGCGCGCGCTCGACCCGGCGACCCTGCCGGTGGTGGACGCCGCCACCCGGTTGGGCCCCTGCGTGGGCGGCACCGGCAAATTCATATGCATCGGACTGAACTATGCCGATCACGCCGCGGAATCCGGCATGAAGGTGCCGCCCGAACCGATCATCTTCATGAAGGCGACCAGCGCCATCTGCGGCCCGAACGACCCGATCATCATCCCGCGCACCTCGGTGAAAACCGACTGGGAGGTTGAACTGGCGGTCATCATCGGCACCCGGGCCAAATATGTGACCGAAGCCGACGCGCTGGCCCATGTCGCAGGTTATGCGGTTGCCAACGACGTGTCCGAACGCGCCTTCCAGACCGAACGGTCGGGGCAATGGACCAAGGGCAAGTCCTGCGACAATTTCGGGCAACTCGGGCCGTGGCTGGTGACGCGCGACACGGTGGCCGACCCGCAGGATCTGGCGATGTGGCTGACAGTGAACGGCGATGTGATGCAGAACGGCTCGACCCGCACCATGGTTTACGGCGTGGCGCATCTGGTCAGCTATCTGTCGCAGTTCATGACGCTGTACCCGGGCGACGTGATTTCCACCGGCACCCCGCCCGGTGTCGGCATGGGCATGAAACCGCCGCGCTTTCTGTCCCCCGGCGATGTCGTGGCGCTTGGGATCGCGGGCCTCGGCCAGCAGCGCCAGGTGGCCGAAGCGGACGCCTAGGGCACGGTCGCTTCCGGCAGCACCGGTGTCTCGCGCCGGGCCGTCCGCCAGTCGGCCCAGGTTCCGACCGACAGGGCCGCGATGATCAGCGCCGCTCCGGCCAGCACGAACAGGTCCACCGCCTCGCCGAACACCAGCGCGCCAAGGGCGGTGGCCCAGACGATCTGCAGGAAGGTCACCGGCTGGGTCACCGCCAGCGGGGCCGCGGCGAATGCCCGGGTCATCGCATAATGCGCCGCAGTCCCCAGCACCGCGGTCCCCGCAAGCAGGCCCGCCTGCACCGGACTGACCGGCTGCCACACCGCCCAGGCAAACGGTGCCAGCCCGAGGGCCACCGTGACCGACAGCAAGGCCACCACGCCGCCCGCCGGCACCAGGCCCGCCAACTGCTTGCCGCACAGATAGCTGCCGGCAAAGCAGCACGCCGCGGCCACCTGCGCCAGATGCCCGGCCCCGATCTCGCGCAGACCCGGGCGCAGCACCACTGCCGCCCCGATCAGGGCGACCCCCACCGTGATCAGCCGTGCCCGGCTCAACCGCTCGTCAAAGACCACCACGGCGCCCAGCATCACCACGACCGGGTTCAGATAGCCGATCGCCGTGACCTCGGCCACCGGCAGACGCGCCATCGCATAGAACCACAGGATCACCGCTGCCACATGCACCACGGCGCGCAAGCCGACCACACGCGCCGCCGCCACAGGCACCCCGGCCCGCGCCAGCCCGATCAGCGCCGGCACCAGCAACGGCACCCCGAAGGCAAACCGCAGGAACGCCTGCTGCGCCGTCGGCAGGTCGGTGCCGATATACCGCACGATCCCGGTCAGCCCGACAAAACACAGCCCGCACGCCAGCATCCACAGCGCCCCCGCAACGGGGCGCCCCGGATCGGCCGGGACTGAAGGCAACGGCGGCATCGCGCGACCACACCCGAAGACCGGGCGGAACGCAACCCCCTTTCCCCGGTTCAAAAGCGTCCCCCGCGGTGTGTGGGAGGGGCCGACGGATCAGTCCGACACCGCGTCTGGCAGGGCACCGAACCGGCAAGGCACGCCCTACAGCAGATGCAACGCCACCCGGCGGTTCTGACGGCCCTTCTTTTCGATCCGGCCGATCTCGACCCGGCCGATCTCGGCGGTGCGCGCCACATGGGTACCGCCGCAGGGTTGCAGGTCGATCCGCGCCGCGCCGATCCCGATCCCGATCAGCCGCACCTGGCCCTGCCCGCGCGGCGGCGCGACCGACAGCGTCTTGACCAACCCCGGATTGGCGGCAAGGTCCGCATCGGTGATCCAGCTTTCCACCACTTCCAGATCGGCCTCGATCATCCGGTTCAGACCGGCATTCAGCGCGTCGATGTCGCCGGGCGGCTCGGCCATGTCGAAGTCCAGCCGGCTGCGCTCTGCCCCGATCTGCCCGCCGGTCACCGGCAGCGGGATCGCCACCGACAACAGATGCAAGGCCGTGTGCATCCGCATCAGTCGGTGCCGCCGCACCCAGTCGAGCCGCAACGTCACCTCGGCCCCGACCGGCGGCAGGGCTGCGGGCGCGTCGGGCACCAGCGCAACCTGCCCGTGCTCGACCTTGACGGCAGTGGCAATCCCCAGCCGCCCGCCCGCCCAGACCAGATGCCCCGCATCGCCGGGCTGCCCGCCCCCTGTGGGATAAAACACCGACCGGTCCACCACCAGCCCGCCTTCGGGGGTGTGGGCCAGGATCACGGCGGAACATTCGGCCAGATAGGGATCGGTTCGGAACAGCAGATCGGTCATGCGCAGGGCACCTCTGAAGCGTCGGATGCGCGGCCGACCACCGGCCGCAACGGATCGGGCGCGCCGGGTTCTTCCGGCGGCAGCGGGCCCAGCAGGGCCGCCACTGCCGCTTCATGCGCGGCAAGTTCGGCCGCGCCGAGCGCCAGCAGCGCCTCGGTGTCGGACTGGCGCAACAGAAAGTCGCGGTGGGCCGCCGTGAACAGCACATCCGCTGCGGCAAACCGGGCGGCGATCTGGTGGTTGACCTCGCTGCGCACCGACAGGCTGAAGTTCACGTCGCGCAAAATCATCCGGATCTCGAACTGCATCGCCTCGACGGTGAACCCCATCAGCAACACCAGCGGCGGCGGGTTCAGCACCGCCAGCGGCTGCGCCTCGGCAATCTCGCGCAAGATCGCCTCGACCTTGCGGCTGTCGCTCGTCAGCGGCACCGTCACCGGCACGATCAACCGCCCCGAAAGGTTGTGGCGCGTCCAGTTGGTCACCCGCCCGGTGATCAGATCCGAGTTGGGCACGATCACATCCGACCGGTCAAAGGTCTGGATCCGGGTCGAGCGGACCGAGATCGACTTGACGATCCCCTGCACGCCGCCGACCTCGATCCAGTCGCCCTCGCTGACCGGACGTTCGATCAGCAGGATGATGCCGCTGACGAAATTCGACACCACGGTCTGCAGGCCGAACCCGATGCCGACCGACAGAGCCCCCGCGACGATCGCCAGCCCCGACAGGTCGATCCCGGTCGAGTTGATGGCAACCAGCCCGGCCAGAAAGATCCCGACATAGCCCAGTCCCGACAGAACCGCGTTCTGCCCGCCCTGATCAAGGCCGGTGCGCGGCAGCACCGAGGCGCGCAAGGCCCCCTGCAACAGCCGCGTGACGCCATAGCCAAGACCGAAGATCACCACGAACCACAGAAAGTCGGTGGGCGACACCCGGGTATCGCCAAGCGTAAAACCTTCGCGGAACTGCGACCACATCTCGGTCAGGTCGGCCAGCCGCGCACCCCAGATCAGCGCGAACAGCGGCAGCGTCGCCAGGGTCAGCGCAAATCCGGCCAGCACCGGCACCAGCGCGTCCTGATCGGCCTCGTCCGATTTCTGGACCACCCCGTAGATATCGCCGATCAGCCCCTGCAGAACCAGCAGCAGCCCGACCAGCCCCAGCGAGACCGCCGCCGGAAAGACCAGCGCCTCGGCCGCCAGCACATAGCCCACAGCCGCCAGCAGCGGCGCGACCACGCCGATGACCATTGCTGCCCGGGCCAGCAGGCCGATCATCCGCCCCAGATAGCCACGCCGCTCGTCCGCCGCTTCGGACGCGGCATGGCGGCGCATCAGTTGCCCCATCCGGAACAACAGCGACGCCGCTACCGCGATGATCGGAAAGGTCAGCACCGAGGTTGCAGCCTCGTTCACGTCCATCTGGTCGAACGCAACCCGTCGCAGCCCTTCGATCGCCAGCAACAGGCCAAACGACGAGGTCAGGATGCGCCCCTCCGCCCGACGTTCGTCCGTCAGATGCAGGGGGCCCGCATCGCCGCCAGACGGCGGAAAGAGCCGCCCCCCCAGCCAAACGGCGGCAAAAAGCGCGAACCCCAAGGTCGGCAGCGCCTGCACGATGACCGACCCGACCACCCCCGGCATCGCGGTCAGGTGCAGCGCGGTCGACAGCGCCATCACCCCCAGCAACGGCACGCCGATCAGGCCGAGCGAGGCCAGAAAGCTCCAGATCCGGGCGCCGCGTTGGGTGGCGCGGGCCTGCAGGCGCGCGACATGCCCGTCGATCCACGCCCGGCCGCGCCAGAACACCAACCCGGCAAAGCCGAGCGCCAGAACGATCAGCGGCAGGTTGTCGACCAGTTCGGCCCGCGCGGCCGGGTCGGCCCGTTGCGCCGCCGTCTCGTCCCACAACCCGACCGCCAGGTTTGATGCGGCCCGCACCGCGGCGGACCAGTTGGCCGGATTGATCGCCGACGGCCACAGCCGCAGCAACTCGTTCGCCTGACGTTCGCGCGTGACCCGGTCGATTTCGCGGATCAGCCCGTCGGCGCGGCGGTAGGCCTCTTCGGCAGCAATGCCGGGGGCCTGCAGGCGGACCAGTTGATCCGTCAGTTCGCTGCGGCGGGCGGCGATCTCTTCGGCCTCGACAACGCCTTCAGCGGGCGCCGAACCCAGAGCGGCGATCTGGGCACGCAAGGTGGCGATGCGCGCCGAATTGGCGCTTTGCGCGCCGAGGAGCGCCTCGCGCCAGTCCACCAGTTGCGCGCGCAACAGGTCCAGCGCCAGGTCGGTGGTATCGCGGCCCTCGATGGCAGCTTCGGCCCGGCTCGCCGTGCGCTCCCACGCGGCATAATCCAGCCCTGCCGGCACCGCGGACACCGCCGGGCCCGGGGCAGCGCCGTTGACCGGCCCGCTCGAGCCGCCCGCGGCGCGCGGCGCGGGCACCAGCGCGCCGCCGGGATCGACCACGACGCCGGAGGGTGGCGCGGTCTGGGCCAGCCCCGGTCCCGTCAGCAACAGCCCGACGACTGCCAGCACTGCCGCAGCCCGCAAGGTCAGAGCGCAGCGGGTCCGAACGCTGCGGGTCCGAACGCTGCGGGTCCGAACGCTGCAGGTCTGCCTCATGCGTCCTCGAACACGGCGGGAATGTCGCGCGGGGCACGGTCGAGCCAGGCCGGCACCGGCAAGCCTTTTTCCCTCAGGAACACAGGGTTATACACTTTTGACTGATAGCGGTTGCCGTAGTCGCACAGGATGGTCACGATGGTGTGCCCCGGCCCCATCTCCCGCGCCATCCGGATCGCCCCCGCAATGTTGATGCCGGACGACCCGCCCAGACAGATGCCCTCGTCCTCCAGCATCTCGAACACCAGCGGCAGCGCTTCGCTGTCGGGAACGCGGCAACTGAAATCGGGGGTGAAGCCTTCGAGGTTCGCCGTGATGCGCCCCTGCCCGATGCCTTCGCTGATCGAAGAGCCCGGAGAGTCCAGCCGCCCGGTGGTATAAAACGCGTGCAGGGCCGCGCCCTCGGGATCTGCCAGCCCGATCTTGACCCCGCGCGGTTGCAGCGCCAGCGCCACGCCCGCCAGTGTGCCGCCCGATCCCACCGCGCAGATGAAGCCGTCGACCCTTCCGTCGGTCTGGTCCCAGATCTCGGGGCCGGTGGTCTCGACATGGGCCAGCCGGTTGGCCAGATTGTCGAACTGGTTGGCCCAGACCGCGCCGTTGGATTCGGTCCGCGCCAAAGCTTCGGCCAGACGTCCCGAATAGCGCACATAGTTGTTGGGGTTCTTGTAAGGGGCGGCAGGCACCTGCACCAGTTCGGCGCCCGCCAGCCGGATCATGTCCTTCTTTTCCTGGCTTTGGGTTTCCGGGATCACGACCACGGTGCGAAACCCCATGCTGGCCCCCACCAGCGCCAGCCCGATGCCGGTATTGCCTGCGGTGCCCTCGACAATCGTGCCCCCCGGTTGCAAGGCGCCCCGGGCGACCGCGTCGCGGATGATGTACAGCGCTGCCCGGTCCTTGACCGACTGGCCGGGGTTCAGGAATTCGCATTTGCCCAGAATGGTGCAGCCGGTCATCTCGGACGCCCGTTTCAGCTTCAGCAAGGGCGTGTTGCCGATGGTTTCCGCCAGATCGCCGTAAATCCGCATGGGGTGCATCCTTTGCCGTTGGGGGTCAGGTGTAAGGGGGGTGCGGGGCAAACTCAAGGACCGGGCGCAGACCGGCGAGCGGCGATGCGAGGGCGCGCCCCGTCGTTGCCGCATCCGGATTTTATCAGGCCGGGGCTGCCTGCCCTTGCAGGACCCGTCAGCGCCAGTCCCGGCAAAGCCAGCCGGATTGACGGCAGGCCTATACCCGACACCGGTTCGTTTGCGCCGTCCGCAAACCGACCCGGCGATGGCCGCACCGCCGTGGCGGTCAGCCGACCGGCGTCCTCAGGCCGAAACCATCACCCCGTCGGCGCGCAATCCCGCGAGGCTTTCGTCCAGCGACAGCCGGGCGCGCGCCATCAGGATGTCGATCTCGTCGGGGGTGATCACCAGAGGCGGCGAGATGATCATCCGGTCCCCCACCGCCCGCATGATCAGGTTGTTGGCAAAGCAGCGCTCGCGCGTGCGTAAACCTGCGTTGGTGCTGCTGTCGAATTTCGCCCTTCGGGCCTTGTCGGGCGAAAGCGCGATCGACCCCATCAGGCCCACCAGCCTGGCCTCGCCGACCAGCGGATGATCGGTCAGCGCCGACCAGCGTTCGGCGAGATAGGGGTGCGCCACATCGCGGACATGCTCGATGATCCCCTCTTCGTGCAGAATGCGCAGGTTCTCCAGCGCCACCGCCGCCGCCACCGGATGCCCGGAATAGGTATAGCCGTGAAAGAACTCGCCCCCCTCGGCAATCACGCTCGCCACCCGGTCCGACACGATGGACCCGCCGATCGGCTGATAGCCCGACGACAACCCCTTGGCGATCGCCATGATATCGGGGCGGATGCCAAAGGTCTGCGACCCGAACCAGTTGCCCGTCCGCCCGAACCCGGTGATCACCTCATCTGCAATCAGCAAGATGCCGTACTTGTCCACGATCCGCTGAATCTCGGGCCAATAGGTGCTTGGTGGCACGATCACGCCCCCCGCCCCCTGAATGGGCTCTGCGATGAACGCCGCCACCTGATCGACACCCAGGTCGAGGATCATCTTCTCCAACTGCTGCGCCCGCTCCAGCCCGAAGTCCTCGGGGGTCAGATCGCCGCCCTCGCTCCACCAGTCGGGCTGGTCGATGTGCACGATGCCGCTGATCTTGCCGCCGTGCGCGTGGATCGACGTCATGCCGCCCAAAGACCCGCCGCCCATGGTCGAGCCATGATAGCCGTTCTTTCGGCTGATGATGATCCGCTTTTCCGATTGGCCCTTCACATCCCAATACCGCCGCACCAGCCGGATGTTGGTATCATTGGCTTCCGACCCCGAGCCTGCAAAGAACACATGGTTCAGATCGCCCGGTGCCAGTTCCGCGATCATGGCCGCCAGCGCAATCGCCGGCACATGGGTGGTCTGGAAGAAGGTGTTGTAATAGCTCAACTCTTCCATTTGCCGTGCCGCCACCGCCGCAAGTTCCGGCCGGCCATAGCCGATGTTCACGCACCACAGCCCGGCCATGCCGTCGATGATCTGGTTGCCCTCGCTGTCGGTCAGCCAGACGCCCTTGCCCCGCACCATCACCCGCGCGCCCTTTTTCTCCAGCCCTTTGGCATCGGTAAAGGGGTGCATGTGGTGGGCCGCATCCAGCGCCTGCAACTCGGCGGTCGGCATGTGATTGGTGATCTTGTTCATCGACGCGGCCTCGCTGGAATCATGCGCAAGGCGAACGCCCGGCGCTTCGCAGCGACGATATGATCAAATTTCCGGGCGATCAAGAAATTTGATCAAATCTCGCCGCGCGCCAGTGCCAGCCTGACCTGATCGACGCCTTGGGCGATGTCGCGGTCTATGGCCCGCGCCAAACCCTTGGCATCGCCCGCCCGCATTGCGGCCAAAGCCTCGACGTGGCGGTCGGGCAGGCCTGCGGCCCCGGCCCGGGCGCAAACCACCCGCAGGCTGGGGCCAAAGCGCAGCCACAGCGACCGCGCCATGTCGACCAGCACCGCAGCCCCCGAAACCTCGTACAGCGCAAAGTGAAAGGCGTGGTTCGCCCGCAGATAGGCGTTCACCGCCCCGGCCCGGATGGCGCGGTCCACCTCGCCGTCGATCGCCTCCAGCCGCTCGATCAGCACGGGCGTCAGCGCGGCACCGGCCATCTCGGCCAGCCTTGGCTCGATGGTCAGCCGGGCAAAGGCCACCTGATCCAGCAATCCGGGCGTGAGGTGAGGCACCGTCACCCGCCGGTTGCCTTGCGGCAACAAGGCCCCTTCGGCCGTCAACCGCCGGATCGCCTCGCGCACCGGGGTCATGCCCGCGGCCAGATCGGTGATCAGCCCCTGAATGGTCACCGGCTGACCGGGTTCCAGCACCCCGTACAGGATCATGTCGCGCAGCCGCGCATAGGTGACCTCGTGGGTCGGTATCTTTCGCAGATCGTTCATCGGGGCCCCTCGCACGCCGCCCTATAGGGCCGGAGGCCCCGCGCAGGCAAGCCGATTGCGCGCGGGGCGGATCGACGGGGGTCAGACCAGCAGCGCCGCCGCTTCGTCGATCCCCAGGGCGGCAGGCCGGGAGCAGGTGGTCTGCAAGGTCACGAACTGACCCGTCTCGCCCGACTGCAGGCAGGCCGTCATCACCTCGACCCCGTGCAGCGCCCGGGCGAGCGAACAGCGCGCGTCGCGCCCGCCCAGAATGGCCTGCGCCATGTCCGCCAGCCCTGCCGTGCGATAGTTGGCCAGCGCGCCCTGCGCGGGATGCTGCTGGTTGGGCCGTCCCAGCGGGTGATCCCAGCCCGGCACGGCCGTAATCACCCCGTCCTGGCCGCCGATCTCGACCACACCGCCAAAGAAATTCGGGTCGGGCAGATACAGCGTGCCTTCGGTGCCATACAACTCCATATGCGCCCGCTTGTGGCTCCACACATCCCAAGAGGTCGACAGACTGACCGTCGCCCCGTTCGCGAACAGCAACAGCGCATGGATGTTGGTCGGCGTCCTGACCGGGATCACTTGACCCTTTCGGGGTTCGGACTGGATGGTACGGCTGTCGGTCGCGGACGAGGTCAGTGCGGCAACCCGGGCGACCGGACCCAGCAGGTTGATCAGATTGGCGAGGTAATACGGCCCCAGATCCAGCATCGGCCCGCCGCCTGGCAGGAAAAAGAAGTCGGGGTTGGGGTGCCACGCTTCCATCCCGTGATTGAGGACCCCCGCCGACCCGGCGGTGATGGTGCCGACCGCCCCGTCGTCCAGCAAGGCCCGCGCCTGCTGATGCGCGCCGCCAAGAAAGGTATCGGGCGCGCAGCCGACCGACAGCCCCTTGTCCGCCGCCAACGCGCGCAGCGCCAGACCGTCCTCAAGGCTCAGCACCAGCGGCTTTTCCGAATAGGCGTGCTTGCCCGCCTCAAGAATTGCGCGGGTCACCCCGAAATGCGCGTCCGGAACGGTCAGGTTGATCACCACGTCCACATCCGCACTCGCCAGCAGGGCATCGACCGACTGGGCGCGCACCCCGAACTCCGCCCCCCGCGCCTCGGCCGCCGCCATGTGCATGTCGGCCACCGCGCGGACCTGCAGCCCCCTGAACAGCGGGGCCAGCCGCAGATACGACGTCGAGATGTTGCCGCAGCCGATGATGCCGATACCAAGATTTTCCATGTCAGTAGCCCTTTGCCGATGCCAGCGACCGCGTGGCGAAACGCTGATGATCCGCGGGATTGTCATGCTCCAGCACAAACAGCCCGCAGCCCGCCGCCCGCAGCGCCGCCATGATCGCGGGCCAGTCCATCGTGCCGTGTCCGACATCGGCCCAGCCATCCTCGGCCAGGGTCCCGGCCGCCGCGATATCCTTGACATGCGCCGCCGTGATGCGGCCCGCATAGCGCCTGATCCAGTCGAGCGGATCGCCGCCGCCGCGCACCACCCATGCCACGTCGATCTCCCATTCCAGATCGGGGCCGCCGTCGAACATCGCGACATGCGGGATCTCCCCGTCGGGGGTGGCCACGAACTCGAAATCATGATTGTGCCAGCCAAAGCCGATGCCCGCCGCCCGGATCGGGGCCCCCGCCGCCTGCAATCGCGCGCCGAACGCCTGCCACCCGGCACCATCCGCCGGCCGGTCGGCGGGCATCACATGCGGGCAATAGACCTGCGACATGCCAAGCGTTCTGGCCACCTCGATCACGAAACCGGGATTATCCTCGATCATCGGCAGCCCGAAATGCCCCGAGGGCATCGTCAGCCCCGACGCCTGCAGCCCTGCTGCCAGATCGGCCAGCGACCCTGCATCGGCATAAAGCCCGCCAAAACCCTCGACAGCGGCATAGCCCGCCCCGACCAGCATCGCGAGCGTATCGCCAAGCGGCGGGAAATTGCGCGAGGAATAGAGTTGATAGCTGATCATGGTCGGCTCCTTTGGCTACTGCGGTGCGCAGGTTGCGGAATGAAGGTCGCGCAGGGTGAACACCGGGCGGGCACCGGCGACACCGGGCGGGCACCGGCGACCTCGAGCGTGAAGGTCACCCTGCGCGGCCGGTCCGGCAACAGGGCGAACCCGTTGGCCGCGAACCGCCCCGGCACGTCGGCCTCGATGGCCACGAAAAGCGCCAGCGCCTGTGCCGTCAGCGTCAGTTGACATCCGTCAAGCTTGCAGGTCAGACCGGGGGGCAGAAGGTCATAGCTCTTGTACGGTTTCGGCGCGAACACGTCGCGGTCCGCCGTGCCGTCCGAGCCGTGCCAGTCATGAACCAGCATGTCGCCCGGCCCGAGATCGGCCAGCGGCACGGCACACAGCGGCACCGACGCCCCCCCCACTTCGGCCTGCCCGTCAGCCGGCAACCGCGTCCGCCCGGCCATGTCGAGCGCCATCGCCCGCACCGTCACGACCACCGCCCCGGGCCGGTCGTTCACCGCCACCAGCCCGATCCGACCGTCCTGCGGCACCGCCGTGACCAGCACCGGCTGGTGGAACGCCCGCGCCATGTGATGCAGCAGTTTCCAGTTGCCGCCATGGTCGAGCCCGGACCACGAGCAGACCGGCCAGGTGTCGTTCAACTGCCAATAGAGGGTGTTCATGCAATGCGGCTTCAGACTGCGCCACTGAGTCACCGCTGTCTTGATCGCCAGACCCTGCTGGACCTGACCGAGGTAGACGAAATTCTCGCCCCCCCCCGGAAAGCGGAAAGTGCGGAACATGGTTTCCGCGATCCGGGCATTGCCGCCGGGGTTTTTCTGGTGGCTCTCCATCACCGGGCTGGCGATGTTGTGATCGGCGGGCGCGGCAAAGCGGCGGATCGCCTGCATCGACGGATAGCTTTGAAAGCCGAATTCCGAACAGAACCGGGGCCTGACGTCGCGGTGATGGTCGAAGTCGCGCCCCTCGTGCCACACCGACCAGAAATGCACGTCGCCCGACCTGTCGTCATGCCAGCCATCGCCAAACGCCAGCGGCCCCGGCGACGGGCTCGACGGCCACCAGTTGGCCCCGGGCACCACGGCCAGCAAGGCCGCCTCGACCGCCCGGCTCAGCCGGTCATAATTGACAAGATATCGGTCACGGTCGGCGCGCGTCTCGGGAAACCAGGTCAGCGCGCCGATCAACTCGTTGTCGCCGCACCACAGCGCGATGCGGGCGTGGTGGCTGATCCGCGCCCCGACGTCGCGCACTTCGGCGTCCACTTCGGCAAGAAAGGCCGGGGTCGAGGAATAGATATGGCACGCGAACATGAAGTCCTGCCAGACCATCAGGCCCATTGCGTCGCACAGATCGTAAAACCAGTCCGGCTCGTATCGCCCGCCGCCCGAGACCCGGATCATGTTCATATGCGCGTCCACCGCCGATTGCAGCAACCCGCGCACCGCGTCGGGCGTGATCCGCCCGTTCAGCGCATCCGCCGGAATCCAGTTGGCCCCCTTGGCAAACACGTCGCGCCCGTTGACCCGAAAGCCGAACGACCGCCCCGCCGCATCGGGTGCGCTGATCAGCGCGATGTCACGCAGACCGATCTGCCGCGTGGCCAACGCATCGCCCGTCGTCACCGTCAGGGGATGCAGCACCTGCGCACCCTGCCCCGCCGGCCACCACAACACCCGGTCGGGACTGCACAGCACCAGCCGCGCCTCGCCGCCCACCGCGGCTGCCGTCTGCGTCACTCCGCAAAGGCTGGAGGTCACCTCGGCCCCCGCCCGATGCCTCGCGACCGTCACCTCGACCGTCACCTCGGCCAAGCCCGCCCGATGGTCCTGCGCCACCAGAACATCGCCGATCCTCGGGGCCTGCGGCTCCAGAGCGATCCTCCCGGTCAGCCCGGACCGGCCAAGGGCGATGTTCCAGTCCCGGCCGAAATCGCATTGCGGCTTGCGCAGCATGTTGCCATTCGGGATCGCACCATCGACCGCCTGACCGGGGATCGGAAACGGCATGCCGGCCAGCGCCGCCGCTGCGGCCCGCACGGCGGATCGGAACAGGATCCCGATCCGGTTCTCGCCCTGCCGCAGCGCCCCCGCCACATCGACCCGCCAGCGCCGGTGCGTGTTCGCGGCAGTCAGCACGAGCGTGCCGTTCAGCTGCACCTCGGCCATGCAGTCCAGACCCTCGATGACCCGATCGGCCGCGGCACCGTCATGCACGAAGAACCGCCGCGCCAGCCAGTCGCGCTCGGATATCCAGCGCAGGCCGTCTACGTTGCGTCCCCAATAGGGGTCCTCTATCGCCCCGGCCCGGTGCAATGCGGTGATGCCATCGCCGGGCACCGAAAACGGCACCGGATACAGACCGCTGTCATCCACAAGCGTCCACTCGCCGCAAAGATCGGGCATTCTCAAATCCGTTGTTCAGACCCGGTGTCGAAGATCGAAGCCTTGGCTATGTCCACTTTCAGATGCACCTCGCGTCCGGGTTGGATCCGGTATTCCACCGGCACCCGCACCGACATCTGCAAGGCCCCCGCCTTGAGCCAGACCAGACTGTCGGCCCCCATCGGCTCGTCGATCTCGATCACCGCCGGAATGGTCAGGCCGGCCTCGGGCTGGTCCCTGATCGTCAGATGTTCGGGGCGCAGGCCCAGAATGGCCTTGTCCCGCTCCAGCACCGCCCCGCCGTCATAGCCTGCAAGGTCCACCCGCGTGCCGCCGAACTGGAACGCCCGGCCGTTGTCCACCGTGCGCCCCGGCAGGAAGTTCATCGACGGCGACCCGATGAAGCCCGCCACGAACAGGTTCGCGGGCCGGTTGTAGATGATCTGCGGCGCGTCAAGCTGCTGGATGATCCCGCCGCGCATCACTGCAATCCGGTCGGCCAGGGTCAGCGCCTCGATCTGGTCATGGGTGACGTAGACCATGGTGTTGTTCAGCCGGCTGTGCAGCCGCTTGATCTCCACCCGCAGTTCCGACCGCAACTTGGCGTCGAGGTTCGACAGCGGCTCGTCGAACAGGAACACATCGACGTCGCGCACCAGCGCCCGGCCGATCGCCACCCGCTGCCGCTGTCCGCCCGACAGGGCCCCCGGCTTGCGGTCCAGCAGGGGCTGGATCTGCAGAATTTCGGCTGCCCGCGCCACCCGCTTGTCGATCTCGGGCTTTGGCATCCGGGCGTTCTTCAACCCGAACGACAGGTTCCCCCGCACCGTCATCTGCGGATAGAGCGCGTAGGACTGGAACACCATTCCAATGCCGCGCTCCGAGGGTTCGGCCCAGGTCACGTTCTGCCCCTTGATCCAGATCTGCCCGTCGGTGATGTCCAGCAATCCCGCCAGACAGTTCAGCAACGTCGACTTTCCGCACCCGGACGGACCCAGCAGCACGATGAATTCGCCCTCGGCCACATCGAGATTGAGGTTCTTGAGCACCGCATGCGCGCCGAACTTCAGCGTCAGATCCTTGACCGAGATCGAATGTTGCATGTGTCAACCCTTGACCGCGCCCGCAGCGATGCCGCGGACGAAAAGTTTGCCCGAAACGAAGTAGATGGTCAGCGGCACCAGCCCGGTCAGCAGCGTCGCGGCCATGTTGACGTTGTATTCCTTGATACCCTGCACCGAGTTCACGATGTTGTTCAACTGCACGGTCATCGGATAGATCGCAGGCTTGGTGTAGATCACCCCGAACAGGAAATCGTTCCAGATCCCCGTGACTTGCAGGATCATCGCCACCACGAAGATCGGCAGCGCCATCGGCAGCATGATCTTGAAGAACACCCCCCAGAACCCCGCCCCGTCAACCCGGGCCGCCTTGAACAACTCTTCGAGCAAGGACCCGAAATAGTTCCGGAAAAGCAGCGTCAGGATCGGCATGCCAAAGATCGTGTGCACGATCACCAGACCCGACAGCGTACCATAGACCTGAATGTCGCCGAGCCCCACGGCATTCGACACGAGGGTTAACCCGTCGCCGAGGTTTTTCAGAACCAGAACAATGGGATACAGCATGACCTGATAGGGAATGAAAGCGCCGATCATCAGCACGGCGAAAAAGAACTCCGACCCGCGATACTTCCAGTTGGCCAGCGCATAGCCGTTCACCGAGGAAATCGCGATCGACAGGATGACCGAGGGGATCAGGATCTGCACCGAGTTCCAGAACCCGCGCGACAGCCCGTCGCAGTTGATGCCGGTGCAGGCGGTGGCCCAAGCCTTGACCCACGGCTCGAACGTGAGTTCGACGGGCGGCGAGAACACGTTGCCCATCCGGATTTCGGGCATGGATTTCAGACTGGTCACGATCATCACATAAAGCGGCAGCGCATAATACGCCGCCACCACGATCAGGGTGCCATACAGCACCACATTGGGGGTCGAAAACGCCCGGCGCGGTTTTGGCCCGCGCGGGCCTGCCATCAGGTCAGCCACGCTTCTTGCTCCCGAATTCCAGATAGGCCCATGGGATCAGCACGATGGCGACCGTCACCAGCATCATGGTCGAGGCGGCAAACCCCTGCGCGAGGTTCTGGCTGAGAAACATCTTGTCCATCACATAAAGCGCCGGCATCTGGCTGGCGATGCCGGGCCCGCCGCTGGTCTGCGCCACTACCAGATCGTAGACCTTGACGATGCCGGAGGCGATGATCACCACCGCTGTCACGATCACCGGACGGATCATCGGGATGATGATGACGACGTAGGTTTTCCAGACCGAGATGCCCTCGACGCGGCTCGCCTTCCAGATATCCTCGTCGATCCCGCGGATGCCAGCCAGCATCAGGCACATCACAAGGCCGGTGCCCTGCCACAGAGCGGCGATCAGGATGCCGTAGATCACGATACTGTCGGTATAAAGCGGGTCGAACACGAAACTGGTCCAACCAAGGTCGCGCACCACTTTCTGCACGCCGTAATCGGGGTTCAGGATCCACTGCCAGACCAGACCGGTGACGATGAACGACAGGGCGAACGGATACAGGATGATCGTTCGGAACGCATTCTCGAACCGGATCTTGCGGTCGAGCATCGCCGCAAGGGTAAACCCGATCACCAGCGAGAAAACCATCGACAGCACGCCGAACACCGCGAGATTGCCGATCGACACCAGCCAGCGGTCGGTGGTCCACAGCCGTTCGTACTGGTCGAGTCCGACAAAGCGCATCCGGGGCAACAGCTTGGAATCGGTAAAGGAATAGAACACCGTCCATAATGTGCAGCCGATGAAGATGATCAGCACCGTGGCGATCATCGGGATCGAGGCGACCTTGGCAGGCAGGTTGCGCAACAGGCGCGCCGGGCGTCTGGCACCGGCGTCGGGGGGGGGGTCGGAAATCGGCTTGGTCCAGCCAGCTTCGGCCATCAAGATGTCCTCTGGTCGCGACAGGCGGGCCTGTCGGGGCAATGAAAAAGGCCCGGCCGTTTCCGGCCGGGCCATCCGTGCCGTCAGGTCACTCGGCCGAAGCGATGATCGCGGCGTATTTCACCTGGCCATCGGCCGCCGTCATTTCGGTCGAATTCCAGAACTGCACCATCAGGTCTTCCAACTGGCCGGTGGTGTCGGGCGTAAAGACCTCGTCCGTGCTCGGCAGCACGCCGCCTTCGGCCAGAACCGCGAGGCCCTGTTTCATGCAGTCGTTCGCCGCGCTGAGGTCGATATCGCCGCGGATCGGCAAGGAACCTTTCTTGAGGTTGAACGCAACCTGCAGGTCTTTCGAGATCAGGACCGAGGCAAGCCGCTTTTGCGCCGCGGTCACTTCGGGGTCCTTGTTGACCGGGAAATAGAAGGCATCGCCGCCGGTCGCGATCACCCGGTTCTGCCCCAGACCCAGCAGGCAGGTGTAGTCGGTGCCCGCGACCTGATTGGCGACCTGAAACTCGCCCTGCGCCCAGTCCCCCATCAACTGCCCGCCGGCCGCCCCGGTGATGACCAGGTTGGTTGCCTGGTTCCAGTCCTGCACGTTCGACCTGGCGGCCATCTGCCGCGCGACCACGGCCGCATCGAACACCTTGGTCATCTCCGGGCCCGCTGCGGCCTCGGCGTTCTTGTCGATGTTGATGGCTTTCCACAGATCAAGCCCACCGACCGCCAGCAACAGGTTGCCGAATGCGAGGTTGGTCTGCCAGGGCTGCTGCCCCATCGCGAGCGGGATCATCCCGGCCGCTTCCAGCGCCGGTGCAGAGGCTACGAACTCGTCCCACGTCGTTGGCACCGCGACCCCGGCCTTGGCGTAGGCTGCGTTGCTCAGCCACAGCCATTGCGCCGAATGGATGTTCACCGGCACACAATAGATCTTGCCTTCAAAGGTGCAGGCATCCAGCAGACTGATCGGATTGACGATGTCCTTCCAGCCCTCGGCCTCGGCGACATCGGTCAGATCCTGCAACAGACCGGCCTCGATCAGTTCCTGCGCCTGCAGGCCGTGGTTCAACTGGGTGGCCCCCATAGGGTCTCCGCCAAGGATGCGGCTGATGATGATCGGCCGCGCGGTGCCGCCGGAACCTGCGATCGCGCCGTCGATCCACTTGTCGCCGCTGGCATCGAACGCCTTGGCCATTTCCGACACGGCCGCTGCTTCGCCGCCGCTGGTCCACCAGTGGGTGACCTCGAGATCCGTGGCGAACGCGGCTGCGGGCCAGGCAACCGACGTCAGCAGCCCGAGGGCAAGTTTCATCTTCGTCATATCTTCCTCCCAGTTTCTATAACGTTATAGATCGACCCTATATCGTTATAGATTTTCGGTTCAAGCAATCTTTTCGCTTGCGGCCCCGGTTTTTCACGGCCTTTCATGGCGCTCGAGCGACCCCTGAAACGACCTGAAAAGCCGATGCCCGCGCACCAGACCGTCTTGCCCTGCCGCCCTTGCGCTGCACCCGCAGAAACCGCGGTCCGACGCGCGGAATCATGGCGTTTGCCCGGTGGTTTGCTGCCGTCGGCGGCCGGGCATGCTGCGCCGCAAGACGCCGGTCCCGGATCGGGGATGCGCCGTCGCACCCGACTGATTCGGCCTGTGCCGCCCTGCTTTGCAAAGCCGTCGCGATGAGCACCGGCAAGCAAGAACCCGCCTGCAAGGAACGTCCGACGCTCAAGACCATCGCCGGGGCAACCGGGCTGGCGGTGGCCACGGTCAGCCGCGCGCTGAAGGATGCCCCCGACATCGGCGAGGATACCAAGCGGCGGGTGCGCGAGGCGGCCGAGCGGCTGGGCTACCGGCCCAACCGCGCCGGGGTTCGTCTGCGCACCGGCAAGACCAATGTGATCGCGCTGGTGCTTTCGACCGAGGCGGATGTGATGAACCACACCTCGCAGATGATCTATTCGATTGCCGCTGCTTTGCGCGGAACCGCCTATCACCTTGTGGTCATGCCGTATTTTCCCGACGAGGACCCGATGGTGCCGATCCGCTACATCGTGGAAACCGGCTCGGCGGACGGTATCGTGCTCAACCAGACGATGCCAGACGACGCCCGGGTGCGCTATATGCTGGACCGGTCGTTTCCATTCACCGCGCATGGCCGCACGGCGATGGGGCTGGACCATCCGTATTTCGATTTCGACAACGAGGCTTATGCCGCACTTGGGGTCAGCGCACTGGTGGCCTGCAACCGCAAACGGCTGTTTCTGGTCGCCCCGCCGCGCGCCCACAGTTATGCCGGTCACATGATCACCGGTTTTTCCGAAGAGGCCGCCCGCCGGGGCGCCCGGTTCGAGATTGCCATAGGGGTCACCAGCGATTCCGTGGCACCGCGGATCGAAGAGGCCGTGTATCAGCGGTTCCGCGAGGGGCAGGCACCCGACGGGCTTCTGGTGGGCTCGACCACGGCGGCGATGGCGGCCGTGGCGGGGGCCGAACGGGCGGGCTTCCGGATCGGTCAGGAGTTCGACCTGGTGTCGAAGGAAGCCATCCGCTTTCTGCACCAGTTCCGCCGCGAGATCATCGTGGTGCACGAAGATGTGGGCCTGGCGGGCAAGTTTCTGGCCGAGGCCCTGATGGCCGCCATCGAACGGCGCGCGCCCGAACAGGGGCAGTTCCTCGATGTTCCGACCGCAATCGATCCCGACCCCCGGAGCGGTGCTGCAAAACCCGTTTGACGCCGCCGCCGCTGCCGGGGCACACCGATGGGCAGCCGACGTCCCGCCACACAGGAGCATTCCATGGCCATCACCGCCGCCCACACTGCCCGCCCTCCCCGGATCCGCCTAGGCATGGTCGGCGGCGGGCGGGGTGCCTTCATCGGGGCGGTCCACCGGATCGCCGCCCGGCTCGACGACCAGTTCGATCTGGTGGCCGGGGCGTTTTCCGCCGACCCCGAGAAAGCCGCGGCCTCTGCCGCCGATCTGGGCGTCGCGCGCAGCTATGGGAGTTACGCCGAGATGGCGCGGTCAGAGGCCCGCCGCCGTGACGGCATCGAGGCTGTGGCCATCGTGACGCCGAACCACATGCATGCCCCGGTGGCGCTGGAGTTCCTCAAGCGCGGCATCCATGTGATCTGCGACAAGCCGCTGACCGCGACGCTGCCCGACGCCAAGAAGCTGGCCCGCGCCGCCGAAGCGGCAGGCGTAGTGTTCGCGCTGACCCACAACTACACCGGCTATCCGATGATCCGGCAGGCCAAGGCCATGGTAAAGGCCGGCGATCTGGGGGATATCCGTCTTGTGCAGGTCGAATATGCGCAGGACTGGCTGGCCGAACCGCTCGAGGCGACGGGGCAGAAACAGGCCGACTGGCGCACCGATCCTGCACGGTCGGGGGCGGGCGGGTCCATTGGCGACATCGGCACGCATGCCTTCAACCTCGCCAATTTCGTGACGGGCCTGACGCTGGAAAGCCTCGCCGCCGACCTGCAATCCTTTGTGCCGGGCCGCCGGGTCGATGACAACGGCCATGTCCTCATGCGCTACACCTCGGGTGCCCGTGGCATGTTGTGGTGCAGTCAGGTGGCGTCGGGGTGCGAAAACGGCCTGCGGCTGCGGGTGTTCGGCACGAAGGCCGGCATCGAATGGGCGCAAGAGGACCCCAATTACCTGTGGGTGACGCCGCTTGGCGCGCCGCGCCACCGACTGACGCGCGGCGGTGCGGGGTCGGGCCCGGAGGCGGCGCGGATGACCCGCATCCCCCCCGGCCATCCCGAAGGCTATCTCGAAGGTTTTGCAAACATCTATGCCGAAGCCGCCCGCGCCATCGTCGCCCGGCGCGATGGCGTCGCGCCGGACGCCGCCGTGACCTTTCCGGGGCTGAAGGAAGGGCTGGAGGGCGTGGCCTTCGTCGATGCCTGCGTGCGATCATCCAGGAAGAATGCGGCCTGGGTGACGCTGGCCCTTTAAGTCCCGCCGGCCCGTCCCGCCGGCCCGTCCGGCTGGCCCGGTCCGCCGGCCCGATCCGCTGGCCCGTCCGGCTGGCCAGTCCCGCCGGCCCGGTCCGCCGGCCCGTCCGGCTGGCCAGTCCCGCTGGCCGCGGCACTTTCCGTCGGCAGGTATCCCACCGGGGTGCGGGGGTTTGCAACCCCTGCTCTGCCGGTGCGGGCCGCAGCCCGGCGCTTGTCACCCCCGCAAACGGCCCCGCTCGCGTTGCAACCACAGGGCGGTCAGGATCAAGGGCGCATTGGCGACCTCGCCGCTGGCAACAAGGCGCATCAGATCGTCAAAGCTCACCAGATGGCCGCGGATGTCCTCGGCCTCGCCGGCAAGCCCGAACACCCCGGCCGCACCGTCCGGCAGGTCGGTCAGCGCGACGAAGGCATACAGGTATTCCGACACCGCACCGGGGCTGGGATAAAACTCGGCCACCGGCAGCAGCGCACCCAGGTGCAGACCCGCTTCCTCCAGCGCCTCGCGGCGGGCGCAGTCCTGGGGTGTCTCGCCGGGGTCGATCCGCCCGGCAATCGGCTCGATCAGCCACGGCTGCAGGCTGCCGCGGGCCACCGGTCCGATGCGGAACTGCTCGACCAGCAGCACCCGGTCGCGCCGGGGGTCATAGGGCAGCACCGTCACCGCATCGCCCGACACGAACACCGCCCGGGTGACCACCGGGCTGTGCTGACCGTCGAACCGGCGATACGCCACGTCGTACTCCTCGACCGCAAAGAAATGCGCGTAGGGCTGGCGCAGGTCGGCCAGCCGCACATCGCCCGGCCCGGCAAACCTGCGTTGCGTCACCGGCCCTGGCTCGGCCGCCGCGCGCACCCGCCCCGCACCGCGCACCAGCATCTCGCCGTAGCGGGCCGCGGCCACCCCGGGGGCGACCCGGCCGAACAGCGCCATGAAATCGACCGCCGTCGCGCAGACGATCGCCGCAAACCGCGCCTCCCATGCGGCAAGGTCCCACACCGCACCCGCAGTCTGCGCTCCGGCCATGTAGACCTGTGCCATGGCCGGCCCGCCCGGCCCGGTGACCGCCAGACAGCGCGCGCCATACCCAAAGCCGCCCTCGTAGAAATCGACCCGTGCCACATCCGCCGGGGCCAGCCCGCGCACCAGCAGGCCCGCAGCTCCGCCCCCCCCGAGTGCCTCGACGAGCAGCGGAAACGTCTGCCCGTCGGCCCAATGCACCGCATGACCGGGCAGAACCGCCGGTTCGACCGGCACGTCGCGCCCCAGTACCACCTGCAACAGCGGCACATGGCACAGCGTGCCATAAAAGAAGAAGTCGGCCATCCGTCAGCTCCAGCGCCGCCCGGCCCATTCGGCCATCAGACCGGCCAGCACCCCACCGACCAACATGATCCCCAGAACCTCGGGGCTCAGCATCAGACGGGCATATTTCACCATCAGGTCGAACATGCCCAGCACAGCCTCCATCGGGCCGTCATACAGCATCTTGGTGGACTTCACGACCATCTCGTAGATCGACCAGAACAGCAGCACCCAGAACGCCACGGCGACTGCAGTGCTGATCCCGTTGCCCATGGCGACGCCATAGCCGCGCCCGGAGGATCGCCCGAAGATCAGCCAGCCGCACAGCAGCCCGGCGAACGCCGCCGATTCCCGCAGCCAGCCGACCGGGGTCGACGGCGGCAGGGCCGCGATATAGGCCTGCGCGGCGAGCCAGCCGATCGCCGCAAACAGTGCGGCAGCAATCAGTTTGGTCGCGGTCGGCATCTTGTCGGCTCCTCAGGCAGGGCGAGTCACTGTGATCTGTGTTACATCACAATTGCCACCCTGAAACGCCCCCGCCGACGAGGTGAGATAGAAATCCCACATGCGGCGGAACCTTTCGTCAAAACCCAGCCCCTGCACCTCGGCCCACCGGCCATTGAAGGTGCCGCGCCACCGCCGCAGGGTCTGGCTGTAGCTTTGCCCGAACTCGACCGACCGAAGCACCGTCAGGCCGGCCCGCTCGACTTCGGCCCGCAGCGAGGCAGGCGAGGGCAGCATGCCACCCGGAAAGATGTATTTCTGAATGAAATCCACACCTTTTCGGTAGGTCTCATAACGCTTTTCCTGCACCGTGATGATCTGAAGCGTCGCATTGCACCCCGGGCGCAACCGGGCGCGCAGCTGATCGAAATAGACCGGCCAGTATTTCTCGCCCACCGCCTCGAACATCTCGATACTGGCGATGCCGTCATAGGTGCCCTGCTCGTCGCGGTAGTCCTGCATCTTGATCTCGACCTGCCCGGCGAGGCCTGCCCGCGCCATCCGTGCCACGGCATAGTCGTACTGCGCCTGACTGATCGTCAGGGCGGTGACCTTCAACCCGCGCTCGCGCGCCGCATATTCGGCGAAACCACCCCAGCCGCAGCCGATTTCCAGCACATGCGCCCCGGGCTTGGCCCCCATCTGATCGACCATGCTGGCGTATTTCTGCACCTGCGCACGCTCGAGACTTTCCTGCCCGGTGGCGAACAGGGCGCTCGAATAGGTCATCGTGTCGTCGAGCCACAGCCGGTAGAACTCGTTGCCGAGATCATAGTGGTGCGCGATGTTGCGGCGGGCCTGCGTGCGCGAATTGGACCGCAGCCAGTGGCGCAGCCGCTCATACGCCCGCACCAGTTTCTGGCCCTGAAAACCGTCGTAGACCCCGTCATTGTCATGGTGCACGAGGTCCATCAACGCCTGCAGATCGGGGGTGGACCACCAGCCGTCAAGATAGGCCTCGCAGAACCCGAGGTCGCCCTCGCGGATCAGCCGGGCAAACAGGTCGGGGTTGTGGACATGGATGATCGCCACCGGCCCCGGCCCGGCACCCTGGGCGCGAAACAGCCTGCCGTCCGGCAAGGTGAACTCCAGCCGTCCGTTGTCGAGCGTGCTGGCCACCTCGAACACCGCCCCGAAGTAGCGCGGCAGGCCGGCCTCACCTTTGGTCGTGGTCAATCCCGTCATCGCAGTCCCGGGTGCAGTCATATGTTCGGTCATCGTCCCTCAATCTCACGTTCATCTCAAGCGTTTCGTTGTGCATAAGCCGCGAGCGCGCGGGCGCGGCCCTCGGCCAGATCCACCCGCGGCGGCGGATAGGGCTGCCCCGGCTTCACCCCCCAGGCCCGCGGCACGGCGTCGAAATAGGCCCGCGCCTCCGGCCCCGGATCGTCCGACATCTCGGCCAGATAGCGACGCCGATAGACCCCGGCTGCGTCGAATTTCTCGGCCTGACCCGCGGGGTTGAACACCCGGAAGAACGGGGTTGCATCAGGCCCTGAGCCCGCCACCCACTGCCAGCCCATCGCATTGGAGGCCGGGTCCCAGTCGGTCAGACACGCGGCGAACCAGGCCTGCCCGACCCGCCAGTCGGTCAGCAGATGCTTGGTCAGGTAAGACGCCACCACCATTCGCGCCCGGTTGTGCATCGTGCCCGTCACCAGCATCTCGCGCATCGCGGCATCGACGAACGGCTCGCCGGTCATGCCGCGCCGCCAGGCCTCGGCATCCGCCGTGTCGCCGCGCCAGTCGAACCCGTCCCATTCCGGCTTCCAGTTCCGCGTGGTGATGTGCGGGGTGTGATGGACCAGGTGATAGGCGAATTCGCGCCAGACCAGTTCCTTGAGAAAGGTTTCCGCACCTGCCGCCCCGCCTGCCGCCCCGCCTGTCGCCCCGCCTGCCGCGGCGTCGTGCACCGCGCGCCACCCGGCGCGCCAGACCTGTCGCGGCCCGATCCCGCCCCACGTCA
>Ga0105044_10000821_pt1 | contig 39708 bp, 35 predicted proteins | sample MAT01_FD_78092 | JGI IMG/M metagenome (GOLD analysis project Ga0105044, IMG submission 78092) | Freshwater microbial communities from Lake Fryxell liftoff mats and glacier meltwater in Antarctica - MAT-01 | ecosystem: Environmental > Aquatic > Freshwater > Ice > Liftoff microbial mat | place...
AAATCCACCTCACCGTCATCCCGGCGCAGGCCGGGAACCATTTTGAACCCCGCGCGTGTTCTGCGCCGGAAACCAATCGCCTCAGAAACCAATCGCCTCAGAAACCAATCGCCTCAGAAACCAATGGATCCCGGCCTGCGCTGGGAGGACAATTGGACGTTCGGCGCAATAGGTTATGAAACGCTTTTAGCAATCATATAAAGAAGTTCGTTAATAACTTTGCGATTGCGCATCCTAGACTCACTGCTTGCGCTTCAAAACCAGCAAACACCGCTCGCCGTCCACGAATGGCACTTGCAGTTGGTGATTCGCGGCCACCTGCCAGCCTTTCGGCAGCGCATCGACCTCTGCCTGCGGATAGCTGCCTTTCATGGCGAGCAATTCGCCACCCGGGGCCAACATCGGCCCGGCCAGCTTGCAAAAATTCGCCAAGCTGCCAAAGGCGCGCGAAATAATTTGTCGGCACTCGCTGAATTCGGGCAAGTTCGGCTGCAAATCCTCGATGCGGCTGTGAATCGCCAGCAAATGCTCAGCAATGCCTAGGCTTTGCCCAATCTCGTTCATGGCGCGCATTTTTTTGCCGACCGAGTCTACCAAAACTACGTTTGTGCATGCGCCTGCTAACAGCAGCGGAATGCCGGGCACGCCGCCGCCGGAGCCGACGTCAATCAAGGTTGTGGTGTTGATAAACGGCAACACACTTAGCGCATCCAACAAATGCTTACCGGTCATTTCGATGGGGTCGCGAATCGCGGTCAAATTTTGGATTTGATTCGCTGCATGCAGCGCCTTCAAAAATTCGATCTGCGCGTTCATTTGGGCGCGACTTAAACTGAGCTTTAACTCATCAATTCCCGCTGCCAGCCGCGCGCGCACCGCGCTGACATCAAAAGGTATGGCGATGCGTTTGGGTGCGCGGTCGGTTGATAATTCAGCGGTTTCATTCAAAATGTAGGTACTCCTCGGAGACGATTTTTGTTTCGGATTTACTCGGCATCGCCGGAAAGTTGACTAAATTGTGGCCAAAAATACCACGCTGCCGGTAAGCTTTTAATCCGCTCTTCAAAATGCTGCGTGACGGTTTTTGCAATTGTGATCATGCTTTCAGGATTTTCTACGGGCAATGGCGCTTCGATACGCAACACGCGCTTGCCACTTCGCAAATCTGGCGTGACCGAGAAAATAACAACCGGTACGCCAGCCCCTTGTGCTAAACGAAGCAGGCCGGTCGGCATTTTGATCGGGCGTCCGAACAAGCTAGCTAAAACAAAACGTTGGCCGGTTCGAACCGGAGTGTCCATAAGGCCACAAATTGACACGCCGCTTTTGAGTACATCGGCAAGCTTTTCATAGTTCCCGCCGGTGAAAATAATAGGGTTTCCAGTTGCCGCCGCTATTCCTTGCAGTCGCGCATTTACCCCACGCGCGTGAAATTTCCTTTCAATGAACTCATCTGTTGCGTACGGGCGCGAAACAAAAGCGCTCCGCCCACCGCAATGGCGCAGATGTGCCAAGCCAAGCAGGCCATTGCCAAAATGAAAACTAATAGCAACAAACGCAGTCGTGGGCCATTGACCAATCACTTCGACCTCGTTTTCGTTAAACGCAGCAGCCCCTTTTAGGGCATCACTCATGTCTAACAAGCGGCAAAGCGATTGTTGCTCGAAAAACGTGTCCCTTGCCTGATCGCTATCAAATTTCAAATAGTCGTGCACAGTGCTATTCGTTTTTTCTGCTTCGACGACAGCGTTTACCGCCTCGGAAAATAGGCCAGATAGAAAAAACTTCCTCAACAGCCAAATTGCGAATGGCTTTGGCAACCATATGAGCAATCTCGGCAAAAGGTGCTGCTCAATATAGTCGCTTCGATTCTGATTACGCATAGGCAGTGCTGAACATAAAGTTTTGGGCGTTGGTAAAACAGCGCGGATGCTAGCGCTTAGCCGCTGACTTACGGCAAAAGTTCAGGTATCAAAAAAAAATTAAACCCAAATTACAGTTTGGTGCGTTAGTGTTCATTCCTCTGATCGCCAAAACGGATATGCCCATGCAAACGCTGTTGCGCGCAAGCCTGCTATTTTTGACGGCGCTGCCGTCGTTGGCGCTAGGCCAAGCCGAAACGCCAGTGCCACCCGCACTAGAATCCTGGGTGCCTTGGGTGATGGAAAATTCCAGCTATAACTGCCCGCGCCCGGTCAGCACGGACGATTCCCGAACATGCGGGCTTGCGGGTACTTTGCGTTTGAGCGTCAATTCCGGTGGCGCTGATTTTAGCCAGCTGAGCGTGCGCTATACCAAAGGCAAGATTGAATTGCCCGGCAGCAAGGATAGCGCTTGGCCGGTCGAGGTCAGCGTCAATGGCAACCCGGCCGCAGTATTGCCGGGCGAAAGCGGCCCGGTCGTGTATGTGCCCGCCGGGTCAGCACGTATAACCGGGCGTTTTGCTTGGGCGAAAACGCCCGAACGTTTGCGCGTGCCGGCCGCCATGCCATTGGTTTTCAGCAAAGATGGCGTCGATGTTGCGGCACCCGAACGCGAAGGCGACGAACTATGGCTAGGCCGCGCGCAATCCAGCGAACGTATGGCGGATGCACTGGAGGTACAGGTGCATCGTTTGCTAACGGATGGCGTGCCGATGCAGTTGCAAACAGAAATTGATTTACGCGTTTCCGGCGAAGCGCGCGAAGTCACCTTTGGCCCGGCGCTGTTGCCCGGTTTTGCGCCGCTGACTTTGGGCGGCGATTTGAACTCGAAACTGAATCCGGATGGTTCGCTGAGCGTCCAGCTGCGCCCCGGCGAATGGAAACTGTATTTGAGTGCACGTGCGCTCACGCCAATGACAGAGTTAGTGCTTGCACCCGCCGTGGGCGATTGGCCCACGGAAGAAAGTCTAAGCTTCCAAGCGGACGCGACTTTGCGCAGTGTGCAGCTTGAAGGCCTAGCAGCAGTTGATCCCAAACAAGCCCGCGTGCCGGCTGCCTGGGTCAATTTTCCAGTTTATCTTTTTACGCCAGATACCAAGCTCAGCATCAATATTGATAGCCGTGGCCGGGACGCTGCCGCACCGAATCGTTTGAGCCTGACGCGCGAAATGTGGCTGGCGTTTTCAGGCGATAGTTTTTCGACTAAAGACTACTTAAGCGGCGAGATGGTGCGCGATTGGCGCGTTAGCATGCGTGCGCCCTATGTCATGACGCGCGGCCAGAGTCCAGATAGCAATGGCACTTTGCAGCCGCTGTTGATCACTAAAAGCGCTAGCGGTACCGGCGTTGAAGTGCGTTCGACTCAGCTCAATTTGACCGCTGCTAGCCGAATAGAGGGCACCGGGAGCTTTCCAGCCACCGGTTACGATGGCACCGTTGAGGGCGCGCAAATTACCCTCAACACGCCGCCCGGCTGGCTGTTAATTGCAGCAACGGGGGCCACCGAAGCGCCGAGCGCATGGCTGGATCGCTGGAATGTCTACACCGCATTTTCGATTGCGCTGTGTGCGCTAGCGGGCTGGCGCTTGGGTGGGTGGAAATTGGGTGCTGCGCTGTTGGCGTATGCGGTGATTACGGCGTTTGAATATGGTGCGCCGCTGCTGTGGCTATTGGCGCTGCTGTTGCTGGCGTTGCTGGTGCGGCAAGTCAAAGCGCCACGTTGGCAGTTGGGTTTACGTATAGTCGGCATGCTCGGCTTTGCCGTTTTACTGCTGCAATCTTTGAGTTTTGCTGAGCGGCAGGCGCGCCTAGCATTGCATCCGCAGCTTGAGTTTGATGAAATTGGTATCGGTCAATCGCCGTTGAGCTATGCCAGTAAAGCGGCGTACAACGACGACGGTTATAGCCAGCAGAATATGGCGGTCAATGCGCCTTCACCACCGCCGCCGCCCGCTATGTCGGTTCCAGCTTCGCCGCCAGCACCGATCGCCAGTATTGGCGGTAGCCGTTCCACGCGCGGCGAAATAGCGCAGCAGAGCGATATACTTCAGAACAATGTCTTATCGCGTAAGCAAATGAATCGCTATGCCGCCAATAGCATCGTGCAAGCCGGTGCGGCGGAACCCAATTGGCACTGGCAAAGCTACCGCATTGAAATTGCCGGGCCAATTACGCCCGAGCAAAGCCTGCATTTGCTGTTGATGCCGCCGTGGTTGACCACTTTTATGCGCTTGGCGGCATTGGCGCTATTAGGGTTTGCACTTTTCAGTGTGGCGCGCCCTGGGCCTAAATCAAACTTGGGTAAACCCCTGTCTTGGTGGCAAAGCTGGCAGCGCGAAGAGGCGGCGGTTCGCAAGGCTGCAACTGACGCAGCGGTAACGTCGTCAGCACCGGTACTAGCGCTGCTCTTGTTCGGTGTGCTGTTAATCGGCGGCCCTGCGCCGCAAGCGCAAGCGCAAGCGACGCCTGATCCACAGTTGCTAGAGGAGCTCAAAACACGGCTGACTCGCGCGCCGCAGTGTGCGCCGAACTGCGTTGCCATCAGCAGCGCGCAAGTGCAGCTCAGTGGTGACGCGTTTTCCATGAGCTTAATGGCGCAGGTCGGTACGCGCAGCATGATTAGCCTGCCAAATGGCGAGCGCAGCTTGAGCAACACGCGCCTGACTGTGGACGGAAGTGCTGTGGAATTTGCACGCCGCAGCGAGGGCAGTTCTGAGCTGGTTTTAGAAGCGGGCATGCATGTCATTACGCTTTCCGGCACTGCGCGCGCAGACCGTATTACGCTGGATTTCCCGCTGCAGCCCAACCGCGTCCAGCTGCAATTAAGCGATTGGGAAGCAGGCGGCGTGCGCGATGAGAAACTGACGTCCGGCACGCTTGACTTAGTTCGTAGCCAGCGTGCCGTCACGAGTGATACCGGCGGCAAAACCGCGGCGCAATTTCCGCCCTATGTGCGGGTGCTGCGCCAGCTGCGCTTTGATCTGGAATGGCGCGTGGAAACCACCGTACAGCGGCTAACCAATATTGAAAGCGGCCTGACCGTACGCGTGCCACTGCTGCCGGGCGAACGCCCATTGGGTGCTGCGGTGCAGGTGGTAAATGGCGTCGCCCTGGTGCCGATGCAGGCGAATGAAAGTGAAACGCAATTTAGTGCCGCGCTGGATCTGTTGCCAGAAATGAAGCTCACTGCGCCGCTACAAGCGGATCGTGTCGAGGTTTGGACGGTGGAATCTAGCCCGGTTTGGCACGTAGCTTTTGCCGGCGTGCCGCTTTCGCTGACGCCGTTGGGAACGGGTAGTGATGATCTACAGCTGCGCTTTGACCCGTTGCCAGAGGAAGTGCTGACGCTGAAGTTGAGCCGCCCAGAAGCAGCGCCTGGGCCGGCGTATCGTATTGATGCGGTTACCGTTGAAACGCGGCCCGGTGCCCGCGCACGCGACACCAGCATCAACTTCACTCTAGCAGCGACTCAGGGCGGGCGGCACAGTATTACTTTACCCGGCGGCGCTGAACTGTTGAGCGTGAGCAAAAATGAAAGCAATTTGACGCTGCGGCTGCGTGAAAGTGCGCTCGAACTGCCGGTTGATCCAGGTGAAAACCGCTACGTGATTAACTTCCGGGAAGCGCTGGCGTTAAGCACCGATCTGCGCTTGCCCGCGATTGATTTGAAGCTGCCGAGCGCCAATATTCGCTTGAATTTAGAGCTGCCGAATTCGCGCTGGCTGTTGTGGGCGCATGGGCCCACGCTTGGGCCTGCGGTGCTGTACTGGGCAACGCTGATTGTGGTTTTGTTGATTAGTATAGCCTTGGCTAAATCCGGCCGCACTGCGCTTGGTTTTGGCGCGTGGGCGTTGCTGGGCTTAGGCCTGACCGGCTTTGGCTGGCAGGCGTTTATGCTGGTAGCACTTTGGTTTTTGGCGCTGCAGTGGCGCATGCAGCATGGCAGCGCGTTAGCCGATTGGCCGCATCGTTTAATGCAGATCGGGCTGGCCGCATTAAGCGTCGTCGCCCTGATTTGTATTGTCGGTGGCGCGATGAATGGGCTATTAGATAATCTCGATATGCAGGTGGTTGGCAATGGCTCATCGGCCACGTCCTTGCGTTGGTTTGCCGATCAAGCGCCAGGCCTGCTACCCGGTGCGGGTGCGCTAACGCTGCCCAGCTGGAGCTACAAAGCGCTGATGTTGGCGTGGGCGCTTTGGTTGGCGTTTGCGCTATTGCGCTGGCTGCGCTATGCCTGGCTAGCCTTCGGTACCGGTGGTTTTTGGCGCAGATTGCCGAAAGTGCAAAAAATTGTGGTCGCGGATCATCAACCGCCGCTGCCGCCAGTGCGCGGGCCGGCTACAAATGCCGCTGTCAACGCCCAGCTGCAAATCGCCGCGCTTGAAGATCAAGATGGATTGATTGCGTTCGCCAAGCTGTGTGCTAGCGCCGACCCCGCCGCGGGAGTGGGTGCAAGCGCCTCGCCGGCGGAGTTACAGGCGCAACTTGATACAGATTTCGCGCCGGGGAAAATCGCCCGTGAATTGGCTGATCGGGATGTTGAGTACTGGCTTGCAGAATCCGCCGGAAAAATACTTGGCTACGTCAAGCTGATCCATAACCGCACCGCACCGTATCAAAATCTGCTGCCCGCAACGCAGCTGGAAAGCCTAAGTATTTTGCCGTCTGCGGCCGGTTTGGGCATCGGCACCCAGCTGCTCAAGCACGCTGTATCGCAAGCGAAGCGTGCGGGCAGCGACGAGCTTTGGCTCAACGTTAAGGCTACGGACACAGCCGGCCAGGCTATTTACGCAAGTTTCGGATTTGCCGAAAAGCCACAGGCAGCAAGCGTCGGGCGCAAGGTAATGGGGAAAAGCCTAAATGAGTAAGTGATGCTTTGTAGCGCGTGATTTGCACAGCAAATGCTGAGGTGGTCTTTTTTACGCCCTTAAGTCTTACTTGATCGCACATAAATAATGAATTGGGCGCAGCGACCACGCAGCTGCGCTAGCATGCGGGCATGAACCGATCACACATTGACGCTTTGAGCGCGCACCATTCCCTGCCAGCTAACGCGGTGCAGGCTTTGCTAATTTGGAACGGGCAGACTCCCAACAGGCTGGACTGGGCTAGATTTTGGTTCGCCTTAACCCGCAGCGCTGGCATCATAGCGATTGGTGTCGGGAGTATTTTTTTTATAGCGGCAAATTGGCAGCAGTTTCCGGTATTTGGGCGCTTTGCTCTGTTAGAAATACTGCTATTGCTTGCATGCGCTATTGCATGGTGGCGACCCGCGCCATCGGTGATTGGGCAATCAGCGCTGATGCTGGCGATGCTATTGATTGCGGCCTTGCTGGCATTGTTTGGTCAAACCTATCAAACAGGGGCTGATGTCTACGAGCTATTTTTTGCAATTTCTGGCTTAAGTTTATTTGCACCGCTGTGCGCACGTCATATTGCGCATTGGTTACTCTGGCTAGTGATATTCAATATTGCTTTGATTTTATACTGCGTATCAGAAATTAGCCTTTTTGGTTTTTTAATGACTTTAAATACTAATTTGGGCGCGGTCTGGATCTTCGCTGGCCTGATGAATGCCCTTGTTGTCCTGACTTCCAGGCTGCCAGGATTGCGGGCTTACTTTCAATGTGCAAATAGCCATTGGCTAGATCGATTAGCGCTGTTTTTTCTTGTCGCCTATTTTACTTGGGCAATGCTTAGCGCTACGGTATTTAGCCACGCTAGATTTAGCACAGACAATGGTAGGATAAACGATTACAGCATCGATTATGTTGTCACTACGTTGAGCTATATGCTAATGGTTGCAGTGATTGTTTGGCGTTGCTTTAGCGCCAAACGCGATATTTTTCCACTGGCACTGGTTGCTATGAGCGGCATAGTCGTTTCAACTTCTATATTACTGCGGCATAGCTTTAATGAAAATGCAGGCGGCTTTTTCATGCTCACGCTCTGGGTAATTGCCACGTCTACGGCTGCTAGTTTTATGCTCATGCATTATTTTAATAAATGGCAGAGCAGCGGTGAGTTAAAGCTGGATTCAATACTGCGGGATCCAATACCGTCAAGGGCCGATCATGAATAATTCAATTGATCAAAACGATGTTGAAATACAACTGCAGCGGCTATTCGATGAAAAATTGATCTCTGCGCCAATTGCAAATATGCGTTCACAGGTGCGGACGATTACTCGACCGTGGTACATTAATCTGTTAATGGGCGTCAGTGGCTGGTTTGGTGGATTATTTTTATTGTTTTTTGTTGGACTGTTATTAAAACCAGAATCCGGTGCTGCGGCAAGTACGGTTGGCCTAATTTTAATAGCAAGCGCTTGGTTGCTACTTAAGTTTGATCGCGCCGGAAATTTCTTCGGCCAGTTAGGGCTTGCTTTGTCATTGGCTGGTCAATGCCTATTGATCTATGCCTTTCATGAGCTCTGGCGCTGGGACACGGAGCTAGTGGCCTTTACCGTGGTGTTGCAATTGGTATTGGCCATCATTATGCCCAACTATTTACATCGCATGCTGTCCAGTCTATTTGCCTGTGCCAGTTGGGCTATTTGGTTGCGACTTGATGCGAGCGGAAACTTTTTCGCGGCGATGCCGCTAAATTTACCAAATGCGCTAGTGATTTGGCTTACGGCGTGGCTACCCGTACTGGCATTGACGCTGATATTGATCCGCACGGAAGCGCGCTGGGTGCAGGCAAAACTGAGTGCTGTCGTGCGCCCTATACTTTCAGGCCTAATAATTGGCCTCGGATTTGCGACCTTGATCTCGCACCCAATCGATAGTTTTGGTGGCTTTGGGGTGACGAAAGCCAACTTCATCGCGCTCTGGCCGCTGCTTTCAGCGCTTGCTGCACTCGCCGCACTCGCTACGGCATTTTACTTGAGAAGCAAGGCCCTAATGGGGGCTTGTATTGTCGGTGCGCTGCTGCATTTGTCACATTTTTACTACATGTTAGGCACCAGCCTGCTGGTCAAGTCCATGATTCTATGGGTGATGGGTGGTGCGCTACTGGCAATTAGTGCTGCCTTAAAGTCGGCTGGCGATGCCAAGGCAAGCGGTGCAACACGGGGGGCGATTTTATGAACCTTAAACTGATTTTAATTGGCGGCCTGACATTGGTTTTAAGCGTCGTCAATGGCCTCATTGCGCACAAGGAATGGATCAAGCAAACAGGCGAGTTGGTGTATTTGGAACTTGCACCTGTGGATCCGCGCTCTTTGATGCAAGGCGACTACATGGCGCTTAGTTTCGCTTTGCAAAGACAACTGGCGACGCAACGACAAGCCCAAATCGGGGACGGCAGCGACGGGCAGGTGATACATCAAGCCCGCCTGAGCGAAGGCAGTTTTGGCTGGGCGCCCATTATCCTCGATGCGCGCAATGTTGCGCGCTTGAGCACACCTAGCGATGCTGCTCAGTCAGCTGATAAAGACTCAGCTGATCAAAACTCAGCAGATCAGGGCTTGACGCTGCGCTATCGTGTGCGCAACGGTCAAATTTGGCTGGGCACCAACGCCTTTTTCTTTGAGGAAGGCAAGGCAGAAAACTACAGCAACGCGCGTTTTGGCGAGTTTCGAGTGAACCGCAGTACCGGCGAGGCGATTTTGGTTGCGCTCCGAAACCAAGCGCTAGAGGCGCTTTGAGTTAGCTCGGAAAAGCGTTGGCGTCTTTGCCTAGCCAAACCGATCCGTCGCTGCCACCAACGCGCTGGTTATGCCCGGCTCCATTGCCGAATGGCCAGCGTCTTCAACCACAATCAATTGCGCCCCAGGCCAGGCGCGGTGTAGATCCCATGCGGAGCGCATCGGGCAGACGACGTCGTAGCGGCCCTGTACGATGACGCACGGTATGTCGCGAATTTTATCGAGATTGGCGAGCAACTGATCATCGCGTTCGAAAAAGCCGCCATGGACAAAATAGTGTGCCTCAATGCGGGCAAAGGCGAGCGCAAACTCCGGGGACTCGGTGAGCGCTACATAAGCCGGGTCAGTCTGGAGAAAGCTGGTGGAACCCTCCCAAACACTCCATGCTTTCGCAGCCGCTAGCTGCACGGCCTTGTCTGCGCTGGTGAGGCGGCGGTAGTAAGCGCTCATTAAATCGCCGCGCTCCGCAATGGGAATCGCGGCTAAAAATTGTTCCCACGCGTCAGGAAATAGCGCGTCGCAGCCTTTTTGATAAAACCATTCGAGCTCCCACCGGCGCAGCATAAATATGCCGCGTAGCACGAGCTCAGTTACCTGCTTCGGGTGCGCTTGCGCGTATGCCAGGGCCAAAGTTGAGCCCCAAGATCCGCCAAACACTTGCCAGCGCTCGATCCCCAGATGTTGCCGTAGCTGTTCGATATCGGCCACCAAGTGCGACGTAGTGTTTTCATGCAGTTCGGCGTGTGGCGTTGAACGCCCTGCGCCGCGTTGATCGAATAACACGATGCGATAGCGTGCTGGGTCAAAAAACTGTCGGGATTTGGTCGAACAACCGCCGCCTGGGCCGCCGTGCAAAAACACCACTGGCTTGCCATTTGGATTGCCACATTCTTCAAAATAGAGTGTATGCATCGGTGATACCGCTAGCGTGCCGATGCGGTAAGGTTCAATTGCGGGATACAGTGAATGGCGGGGCATAAAGTGGAGTCTCTAGTGGGGTTTTCGCTGCTGAGCATTAAAGAAACTGCCAAAAGTCATCGAAGCACGAGATTCTTTTGACAATTTTGATTACGACGCGCACAAACGCCTCGGTTTGCGCAAGAATAGCGGGCTTGCGGCAAAGCCGGGGTTAATACCCAACAACTTGTAGTGCTTTTCAAATGCATGGCACGCAAGTAAAAGTTCTACACAAGCCAAAAGTTCTGCACAAGCCAATAGTTCTGCACAAGCCAATAGTTCTACACAAGCCAAAAGTTCTACATAAGGAATTGCCGATGTTGGAAAAACTCAGTCCGCAGCAGCGCTTTTTAGCGACGTCTGGTTTTATAGTCGGTGCCCTCCTAGTTTTGGCTTTCTGCTTAGCGGCCATTGCCACACCCGGTATTTGGAAGTGGCTGGTTTCAGGAATGATTGCGCTCGCTGGTGCCACTCTGGCTTGGGCGCTGCGCAAACTGATCAAAGATATTGGCATCCATGAAGCCTCGGTCATGCGCAGCAAACAGGAGGCGGAAAATATCCTGTCAGCGGTGGGTGACGGCCTGTTTTTATTGAACAAAGACTTCGAAATTGGCGAGCAGCATTCCAAAGCGTTGCTGCGCATGTTTAGCCGCGAGGCGATTGCGGGTGAAAACTTCTTCGACATCATGCGCAACTTGGTTCCTGAAAAGATTGCGCGTACGGCTAAGGACTATCTTGAGTTGCTGTTTGGCGAGCGCGTCAACGAACGGTTGGTACAAGATTTGAATCCTCTTGACGTGGTGGAACTGAATTTTGATGATGGTCAAGGTGCTTTTGAAACGAAATTTTTAGGCTTTCGCTTTAAGCGGGTGTTTGTTGCGGGCAAGTTGTCGCATTTGCTAGTAACCGTAAGCGATATCAGCAAGCGCGTGTTGTTGGAGCAAGAACTGCGCGAAAGTCAGGAACGTACACAAGCGCAAATGGATATGTTGGTCGAATTGCTGCATGTGGAACCTAGAGTGCTGCGTGGCTTTATGCAGCGGGCACAGGAATCGTTGGAGCGCGTCAACGAAGCCTTGCGTCGGCAGAGCTCCTCGCCGATTGAGTTCAAAGACAAAGTGCATCAAATGTTCGGCTGGATCCACTCGATCAAAGGCGAGAGCGCTGCGCTAGGCTTGAAGAGCTTCCAGGGCGCCGCGCATGAGTTGGAATCGATCCTGACCGATTTGCGTGCTAAAGGCTCCCTGACCGGCAATGACTTCTTGCCCTTTACCATCAAACTGGAAGAGCTGTTCACCCAGCTGGATTCGGTGCGCATTCTGCTCAACCGCCTCAGCCAAGTGCGCAGTGCGATGGGCGATGAAGACGAAGAAGACGCGAATTCGCAGCGCAATGTATCTTCAGCACCCGCGCCATTTATTGAGCCATTAAAAGAATTTACCGAAAGCTTGGCGCGCCGGGGCGGCAAGCAAGCGCGCTTCGTCGGCGAGGGTTTGGAGCCCGGTAAAGTGCCGCCCGGCTATGTGCGGTTGATTAACGACGCGCTGGTGCAATTTGTGCGGAACTCCGTCGTGCACGGCATTGAGCAGCCAGAGCAACGTAAAGCACTAGGCAAACCGGAGCGCGGTACATTGGTGGCAAGTTTTGCGACCACAGCGGCCGGATATGAACTGACTTTCCGGGATGACGGCGCAGGTATCAATTCGGAAAAGCTGCGCGCAACCGCAATCAAGAAAGGCCGTTTGACGCCGGAAGAAGCGCAAAAATGGGATAGCAAGCAGTTACTAACGCTCATTTTTGAACCCGATTTTTCGACCGCGAATCAAGTGACGGAGGATGCTGGGCGTGGCGTGGGCTTGAATCTAGTGCGTGATCGCGTGCAATCGGTCAAAGGCCAAATTCGTCTGGGCACCGCAGCGAACAAGGGCACCCAGTTCAAGCTGATCTTGCCCCAGGTTTAGTGCATCTTCAAAAGTGGAAATCAGGCCCCGTATTGACGGGGCAATCAGCACCAAAAATACAGGTTCACTCAGAAAAGGCTAGACTGTTATGGGTATGAAATTACTGGTCGTTGACGATTCCAACGTCATCCGCAACAAAATTTCGCGGACGATCCACATCGCCAACGTCGAGGTCGTTGGGACCGCAAAAAATGGCCGTGAAGCGGTCAGCATGTTTGCTAAGTTTCGCCCCGAGCTGGTGACGATGGATATCACCATGCCGGAAATGGACGGCATTCAGTGTATTCGGGAAGTGCTTAAGCTGCGCAATGATTCATTGGTGCTAGTCATTTCGGCGTTAGCCGACAAAGCCACGGCGATTGAAGCACTCAAGCAAGGTGCACACGGGTTTTTATGCAAACCTTTCAGTGATCGGGAATTGAATGAAGCGATGAAAGAATTGATTCGCGGTGCTCAGGAGGCGGGTCACGGCCATGGATGAGTCGAAACTTAAAGTTTTCATCGAAGGTGCGACGCGCTATTTTGTTCAAGTAACGCGCTTAGCAGCGGAAGTTGGCACGCCTTACTTATCCGAAACCAATGAAACCCTGGCCTATGACATGACCGGGATCATTGGTATCTCTGGCGGCCGTAAAGGCGTGGTGTATTTCACCGCGCCAACCAATATGTTGCGCAGCGTGCTGATTAACATGGGCGAACGCGATGTCACGCACGATATGCGGCTAGATTTAGTGGGTGAAATTGCCAACACCATCGCCGGTAATGCGCGCGCCGAATTTGGTTCAGAGTTTATGATTTCAGTGCCGGTCGTGATCGCGGGCGCATTAGAAACCGTGCGCTTGCCTAAGGACATTCGCGCTTTTGTAATCCCCATCACTTGGCATTCGCAGCGCGCTGCAGTGATTATTGCGTTGGAGTAGTGCCACCACGCATTCGTCATACCCGAATGCTGCGATTCAAATTGATTTTATGCAGTATGAGTTTTTTTCGAACCCAATCTAAAAGAACCGTTCGCGCCTTTAGCTTGTCGAAGGGCAGAGCCGCACAAATACTGACGCAGCCACAGCAATTTGTGTATCACGAAGACTGTGGCTACATGCTTCGACGATTTCTTACCGCGCATTTTGAGCTGTAATTGAAATGTAGCGACTCGCGACGGCGAGAGTGCTTTCCCGGTGCGAGATCAGCAAAATAGTCTTTTTGCCCGCCAGTGAACGGATCGTGTCGACGATTTCACGCTCAGTTTCCTCATCAAGTGCGCTGGTTGCCTCATCAAGCACCAAAAACTCGCGGTCATGGTAAAGCGCGCGCGCAATCGAAACGCGCTGACGCTGTCCGCCTGAAAAACGTACCCCGCGCTCACCCAGTTGGGTGTCCAGGCCGCCCTTTAGTTCGCGTAATACTTGCCCGAGTTGCGCGTCCTCTAGCGCAGCGCGTACCTTATCGTCGTTGATTTCGGCATCCGCGACGCCAAGTGCTACGTTGCGGCGCAGCGTGTCATCAATCAAATACGACTGCTGCGGGATGTAGGCGACCATAGATTGCCAGTCACGATACGCGCCGCGCAAATCCGTTCCATTAATGAGCACACGACCGGCGGTTGGATCTAAAAAACCGAGCAGTAAATCCGCTAGCGTGCTTTTTCCGGCACCTGAAGGCCCAACTAAACCGACGGTTTCCCCCGCGTTGATCTCGAAACTTAAATTTTCAAATACGCAATTTCGATCTGCTGCGTAAGAAAAAGCAATGGCGTGCGCGCTGAGGTTTTGAAATCGCTGCGTTGGCATTGCGCCTAGCGATGATTCTGTAGGCTTTGGATTTAGCGGCCCGATTTCTGGCCTCTGATAGTTCGATTGACTTGGCGATGACTCTGTTTTAGCGAGCTTTTCAAGCGCTAAATCGCGGGCCAGAACGCCAACGACAAAACGATTGCTGCGCACTTGATTAATACCACTCAGCAGTGCGGTAGATGCGGGCATCAATCTAAGCGCCGCGGCACCGATCAACCCAAGTAACGGCAACAGTGCAGCACCTGAAGCGCCATCTAGTCGGCTAAAAAATACTAACGCAACCAAAAACACGATCATTGCCAGTTCAATGGCTTGACGAGGTATCAAATTGAGCACTGTTAAAAGTGCGGTGGCGTCGACTAGACCTCGGCCTGCTTTTGATAAACGCGCTAAAAAATACCCTTCGCAACCCAATATACGAACTTCGCGCAGCCCGCCAATCGCTTGGTTTGCCGAATGCATGACCTCGGCGGTCAGCGCTGCCGTTGATTTGTTTAGTTTTGCGGCGCGGTGGCGCGTGTAAAACAAAACAATTGCAAAAACAATGCTCAGCACCATCAGCAAAAGCATTACTGCCATCATGTTTGCGAGGGCGATCAACGTCCCTAAGGCAATAAATACCATGCCGTCGGAAATCAGCCTCAGCACAGAACCGACAAAACCATTGGCAAACGCTTGTGTATACCAAACCAGTCGGTTGGTCAGTTCAGCGCTTGAGTTGTCCAGATGGAAACGATATGGACGATGCTGATAAGCGCTGAGCAAGCGCGTCATCAGTTCCGCGCGGATAGATTCAGACATGCGCGTGATGTTGCCCTGCAGCCGGAACGTTGCAAGCGCCTTACCGGTAAAAACAATAACAAGCGCAATTCCAAGCGTGCCGACCGGGTCTTCACCCAATATTAGTATCAGCCAGCCCGGAAAAAGCGCGATAGCGACGCTTTTGCCGATAAGTAAACTTACGAATGGCGCGACTAAGGCAACAGCAAGCAGATCCAACCCGGTAGAAAAAAGCATAAACAGCACGATCAAGGGTGCCCGCTTGAGGCTATCGCCGCCGACAAAACTTACCTCCGCTTTTAAAACGCGCAGGCGCGCTAACACGATGCACCTGCATTGATCAGCGCATTGATCCGCGCAATGATCAGCGCACCATTCAAACTAAGCTCGCTGAAACTGACTGTACTTAGGCCGCGTCAAACATCGCTTGCGGAATGTCCATTAATGCGCCCGCACCGGCACGAATTTGCGCTGCATGCATTAACGTACGCGGCAAGATGCGCTCGAAGTAGAATTTCACACTCGCCAATTTCGCAGTCTTAAATGCGTCGCTGATGCCGGTGGTTGAGCGATCTAATGCCTCCAATTCCCGCGTTAAAAAATACGCCAGCGTGATGTAGCCGGAATAAAATAAGTAATCGACTGCCGCAGCACCGAGTTCTTCGGGGTTTTTCTGGGTTGCGGCGATAATTTCGCCGGTTAATGCGCGCCATTCGTCTACTAATTTGGCAAGCTGACTCAAATAGGGCCCTGCCAGCGGATGCGCACCGTGCGCGGCAATAAACGTAGCAATTTCAGCCAAGAAATGGCGCATACCCACACCCTGTAGCTGCATGATTTTGCGGCCCAAAAGATCTAAAGCCTGAATCTGCGTAGTGCCCTCGTAAATTGTGGTAATTCGGGCGTCACGCGCAAATTGTTCTAGGCCCCATTCTTTAATGTAGCCATGGCCGCCTAAGACTTGCATGCCGTGGTAGGTGCATTCCACCGCAGCTTCAGTCAGTAACGCTTTGGTGATTGGAACCAGGAAGCTGAGCAGCTCTTCGGCCTTTTTGCGAGCATCTGCATCGGGGTGGCGCGTGCTCAAATCCACCAGCAGCCCAGCGTAGTAGCACAATACACGTCCGCCTTCCGCAATCACTTTTTGCGTCATCAGCATACGCCGCACATCGGGGTGTACCGTGATGGGATCGGCCGGTTTACCTGGGTATTTCGGCCCGGAAAGTGATCGCATTTGTAAGCGCTCACTCGCATACGCGGCGGAGGACTGGTAGCTGATTTCAATTAGGCCCAGCCCTTGCACGCCCACACCCAAGCGCGCTGCATTCATCATGGTAAACATCGCGAGTAGCCCACGATTTGGCTGGCCGATCAAATAGCCCTCAGCGCCATCGAAATTCATTACGCACGTCGCCGAGCCTTTAAGCCCCATTTTGTGCTCGAGACTGCCCGGCGCGACGGTGTTTCTAGCACCCATCGCGCCTTCGCGGCTGACCTTAAACTTAGGCACGATGAACAAGCTAATGCCCTTGGTGCCCGACGGCGCATCAGGCAGGCGGGCAAGTACCAAGTGAATAATGTTACTGCTCAAATCGTGATCACCGGCGGTGATAAAGATTTTTTGCCCGCTTAATGAAAAGGTACCATCGCTGTTCGGCTCGGCCTTGGTTTTAAGTAAGCCTAAGTCACTGCCGCTATGCGGTTCGGTCAAACACATCGTGCCGGTCCATTCGCCTGAAAGCATTTTGGTAACAAAAACTTCCCGTTGCCACTCGTCACCATGATGCATAAACGCATCGACCGCGCCCAAACTTAGCAATGGGTAGGTGCCCCAGGCGACATTGCAGCTTTCAATCATTTCTTTTACGACGTAACCAAGCCCCTCCGGCTGGCCCTGACCGCCGTATTTTGGATCACCGCACAAGCCAATCCAGCCTGCGTCCACATAGCTGCGAAAAGCGTCTTTGAAACATTGTGGCAAGCTGACACTTTGTGTCGCCTTATCGAACACTGCGCCCTCGGTATCACCAATTTGGTTGGTGGGAAGCAGCACCTGCTCATTGAATTTGGCGGCTTCTTCCAAAACTTGGTCGATCAACTCGCGATTGGTGTCGCTGAACTCTGGAATTTGTTGGAAAACCTTCTCAGCTTCCAGCACATCATGCAGTACGAAACGAATATCAGTCATGGGAACGCTGTATTTCATGGTGTTTTTCCTTGAAAGTTATAAGGTCAAAAGTTAAATGTTGGTTTTTCGTATGTGGGTCGAATATACCTGCGATGTTCGCTGGAAGAGTCGTTCACCCTGAAAAGAACCGTTCACCCTGAGCCTATCGAAGGGTAGAGCACTACGCTCCCTAACGAAGCCACAATGCGCGTCTCGAAGTTTGCTGCAACATGCTTCGACAGGCTCAACACGAACGGTTTTCAAGTAATTTGTGGTATTGGATTCGCCTGTAACTAGCCAAGAAAATATTCAAAGATTAACGCCAAAATCCAGGTTTCCCTGGGGTCGGACTGAGGTTTCCGTCATAGTTAAATTCAAATACCCTTGAGGGCTTGCTCGACGTGATGGTGCCAGCGATGGAATAGCCGAATGCTTGATCACTGTGGAGTAACTTCATTGCTGCGGGCGCCAACTCCAGGGTAATGGTGGTGCTTTCTGGGCTGTCCATAGGCACGAACAGATCCAGCGGCACAATGGCCTGAGCAACGATTTTGGCACTGCGCTCTTCGGTGATGCTCAAGCGATAATTAAGCTCGCTGAAAGTCATCTCTACGTTGCTGAAATTATGCAGCAACACACGCGCAGTGACCTTTCCGGGCATGACTTGTAACTCTTGGATCAATACCTGGGGCACGCTGACAACCTTGGTACGGTTGTAGCAGCCTGCAAGCGCAATACAGGCGCAAACAATAAACGCTGTGTAGATGATTCTGCGTAACGGCTTTATTGCACTCAACATGGGGAAAAATCCTTTCAAAAAAAAGTCATGATCGACTGACCGTTAAGCGCCGTGCTAGCGAATCTAGCGCAACAAGTAACAGTGTGCTTAATGTCAAAGCTACCAGTAAAGTTGTGAAGTGAAAGCTTAGTGCGTCTTGAGTGCCTGAATACAGCATTGCACCCAAGCTAGGCCGCGCCAGCGTATCCAAGCCGATAAATCCTAAAAGCATCTGCGCACGTACGCAGCTGCCCAGGATCAGCAGCGCGAACGCAACAAGTATAAGCCGCAAATTGGGCAGTAAATGCCGCCACACGCGCGTAAAAATGCCCGTTCCGACCAGTTTGGCTGCGTCCATGAAGGGTGTGTTGATCAGCTGGGCCGTTGCCACGCGCAGCGCGCGCGCGGCGCTGGGCCAAAATAATGCCGCGAACAAAAAAGCGGAGCCGAGCTGAGTCTGGTGCATTAACAGCGCCAATAACACCATAATCAAATAGCTCGGCAGGCCTTCAAAAAGATCGCAAGCAAAGCAAATAATTTGATCCAGTGCGCTGTGCAAGCGCCAACCAGCAACGATTCCTGCGAAAACGCCCACAGTAAAACCCAGCATTGCACCTGGCAATACGCCTACAAACAGCGCTAGCAATGCCTGACAGCTTTGTGCCAATAAATCTTGCCCGAGCGAATTTGTACCTAATGGGTGCACAAAACTTGGGCTTAAATAGGCGCTGCCCGTTGCCATCCAAGCGCTACCGATCAAGCCCGACCCGGTCAATATCGCCAGCAGCAAAGCAACGAGCAGAACTAACACTGGCCAACCATGCACTAAGCGCATGAAACCAAAGCGACTGCTTGCCACGCGCACAATCAACTCGTCGTCGGCCTGTTGCTCAAGCGCATTCACGATAACCCAGCCTGCGTATTGCCTAAGCGCGGATCCGCCAAGTGCGCCAGCGCATCGGCTGCAGCCATACATGTGGATAGCACCAAAGTGCTGCCGATTGCGATGGCGACCAATACCGGCGCATCAGCGGCCATCGCCGCATTGACGCCAGTGCGGCCAATGCCTGGCACGCCAAAAACTAGCTCAACCACCACGCCACCGCCGATCACCTGCATTGGTACGCTTGAGCCCAGTCGTGAAAGTAAGGCACTAACGCTCGGGCGCATACTGGCTAGCAATAGCCGCCAGCCATGCAGGCCCAAACTGCGCGCAGCAAGAACCGTGCGCGCACGCTCCGGTGTATGCATAAGTGCCCGATAGTCGGAAAACTGTACGCCAAAAAGCGCCAACACCAGTCCAAGCGTAGGGGCGGTGACCGTGCGAAGATAGTCTGCAGCCGAGTCCAGAGCTAGCCCAAAAGGTGCAAAATACACAGCACCGCCATAACCAAAAGCATTGAGCCAAGTCCCGCACAGCAGCCATTGCGCCAGCAAGGCACAAATCAACAGGCCAGTTGCGGTTGAAAATTGACTAAAAAGCGCCGGCCAAAGTGCGTCGTAGCGGCTTTTTAGCGCACATGTTATTGCCAAGGCGTGCGCAATGAGCGTGCCGGGCAGGGTCAGAAAAATACTTAAACCCAGAGCGTTTGCGATCAGTGGGCCAACCGGCACTTGGTTTACCCAGGAATAGCCAAAATTGCCGTGCGCATAGTTTGCAAGCAGCTCAAAATACGCTGCCAACAGCGGCTTGTTAAAGCCGTGTGCATCTAAAAACAACGTTACGGTCAGCGTCTCAGCATGCCGACTGAGCAGCGTGGCTGAGGGCTGTGGCAGCAAAAATCGTAGACACGCAAAGGCAATCAGCCCTGCGACTAGGCCAACTAAAAGGGTGCGCAAGATCGGCGCGACGAACGAGATAATTGGTTTTAACACAGTCGGCGATTTCAGCACGCTTGGGGCTTAAAAGCGATTTGATTCGCGCTAAAGGCGAAATACAAGTTTGTTTTTGCGGCTTTTCCTATGCAAAGCACGTAGATGCATTCATCAATGATCGCACCAGCCCAAACATGCAAACCCACCCGCTAAATGCCTATGCCTAGTAATGGCCTAATTGCTGACCCAGGTGCTGGTTCAGCGCGTAATTTTGGCATTGATGTTATGCGTGGCATCGCGATCTTGCTCGTCGTGATTCATCATTTGGCGTTACCGTTTCGGCTGCCCTTGGCACCGAGCGGCTTAGGCGAGCTACTGAGTCGGCGCATCACCAACGCGATCAGTTTCAACGGGTATGAGGCGGTATTCGTATTTTTCGTGCTATCCGGTTTTTTGATTGCGCGGCGGGCAATGCAACAATTTGGCGCGTTGGAAAAGATCCAGTGGCGTGTTTTTTACCTGCAGCGCGCTAGCCGCATCGTGGCGCTATTGCTCTGTCTGCTCGCCACGTTGTGCCTGCTGCATATTTTGCGCGTGCCTGGATTTGTGGTGCACGAACACGGCCAGACGCTGGGCCGAACTTTATTTTCAGCACAAGGGTCGCATCTCAATTGGTATGAAGGCCAAACCGGCTGGCTACCCGCATCTTGGGATGTGCTGTGGTCGTTATCCATTGAGGAAGTATTTTATTTGGCATTTCCCCTGCTGTGCTTGACGCTGCCACGCTGGCTGTTGGTATTGGCATTAGCAGCGTTGGCACTGTCGCTACCAGTAACCCGTGCGGCGTTAGCCGGCAATGAAATTTGGCAAGAAAAGGCGTATTTGCCGGGTATGTCTGCGATTGCCTTTTGGGTGCTGACTGCAATGCTTAAGCCGCAGCGCCCCCCAGCCGAACCTTCGCATTTAGTCTGCTTGGTTTAGGCCTAATCGGCCTGCTAGGCGTTTTCGACTTTGGCAGTGAACTCTGGGCGCGGCTTGGTAATGGCAGCATGCTGCTGTTGTGCAGCGCCGCCGCGCAGTGCGTATTTGCCTGCGATGCGCTCAACTTTTTGCCCGTGCATGGCTTACGTTGGCTCGCTGACATGGGCCGCTTGAGTTAAGAAATCTATCTGAGCCACATGTTTGTTGTCTTGCCCGTGACCGCGCTATTTTTGGCGTTTTCTGACGGCTAGCTATTCTGGACATTCGCCGTGTACCCGCCGACGGTGCCGGCCGGCGTGTACTTGGGCAAAGGCTTGGAACGGTGGATTACAAGGCCTGCGGCGCATTGGCTGCTGGCTAGCAGCATTGGCAAACGGTTGAACTCGATGTCGTGACTAACCTTTGCACGCAATCGCCGTTGTTGCGGACAAAAAATGCCAGTCCACATTACTCGCTGTGCACTAGACAGGCCATTCGTGCACCTTCATCACCCGTGCAACTGACTTGCCAATGAGCTTTCGAGCCAACATTTTTCTCGCTGGAGTAGCTAACCTGGATGCCGCCAGCATTCTCGAGCAATCTGGCATAGGCGACCGCAGCGTCATAATTCTTTAAAAAGTCCATGTTGAATGCGTTTTTGTCATAACTGGATGGAAAGCTGTTCCCATTGGCATCCACTATTTCACGAATTGTCATTGCACCAGTGCTACGTTCAAACGCCATGCGGATTTCATTGCCAAAGCCATCTTTGGCAATGACTCTAGGTGCATAGATCGACAAACTAGGGCTAATGTGCCGCGCAAAGCCGTTGAATCCACACAAAGCTTCAGGTGCGTCTGGGCCGTCTAGCCATTGCGCAACCGCATCTTTGAAATTGTTGTAGCGCGAAGCGCTTTGCATTGGGTTATTTAAGTTCCGATCCAAAGCCACGCCGACAATGTCGTGGTGACCGGCCAAATTGCTCATCGAACCAGGGCGCGGGTCAGAAAACCACGCAGGCGGGCTGTCTAGGTTAATTTCGATCAGTACTGGATTCGGTCTGAGCGTAACGCCCAGTCGCACACCCATCACAATAATGTGATCAAGCTGTGGTGCACAGCGTTTCCCGGCCGTCGCTATTGGGGCGAACGCGATGCTGCCTGCGGCTATTGCGGAAACTAACGTGAAAATTCGCATGGGTATTTTTGTCAAAACAAAGGCGGATCATTCTTGAATACGGCTTGTAAGAACGCCAGCGATTCGCATCGCTGGCGTCCAACTTGCTCTAGATCGTGACGACGTGTAATTAATCAATCCACACACTGCATGCCTGGATGCCATCCCCAGTTGAGCATCTGACTTCTACATAACGACCGCGGCCGCCATTACCTGGGATTACGCCACTGTGCGTGACCTGAACACCCGCGTTTTCTAGCAATCCTGCATACACTCGCGCTTCATCTTGATTAGGAAAGTTAAGGCCAAACGCATTGTCGTCTCTTGAAGGAAATGGGTTACCGTCTCGATCCTCAATTTTATTAATTGTCAAGACGCCCGTCTTTGGGTCAAGCGTCATACGGATTTGATTTCCAAACCCGTCTTTTGCCGTCACTTTCATTCGAATTTCCGATGGATTCCAGCTTAAACCTAAACCTGCGTCACCCACGACCGCTGGCACTTGAATCGCCACACTGGTAATTCGACTTGCCAGACTTCTGAGCGCGCGCAACGCTTCAGGGGCATCCGGACCCTCCAGCCAGTTTTCAATCGCGTCTTCGAAATTGCGAAACCGCCGTGCGCTTTGCAAAGGGTTACTAAAGCTTCGATCCACCGCGACACCAACGGCGTCGTGGTGCCCGGTTTGGCTACCACCCACTGGCGGATCAGAAAATCCAGTTGGCGGATTATCCAAATCAAGCTCGAAGTCTTTAGCGTAGGCGCTTTGAAGATAGCCAGGGTGTTGGGTATCAAAATCCGCCATATCACTGAGGATGCTGAGCACCGCCGTGTCTACAGGCATTTCAGTTATCGTCACCCCGCCGCTCCAACAGTTCGTTGTACGTACGACAACTTTTTGATCGGGGGACGGTGACGTAGCACGGTTGTCGCAATCCACACCGTTCACTACGAACTTTCTTGAGATTCGCGCTTTGAGGTCATAAACAATATGCACGCCATCCCGCGCGTTCATAGCGGCGAATGAAAACTGTTGTGCTGTGCAGCCGGTACATTCGATCAGTTTATTGGCAAACGCTGCGTGGCTAACCGCAAGCGCGAACACGGCGGTAATTAGTTTGATATTCAAAACCAACATCCAGTTTTAAGTTGTAACCAAACGTTACCCGCCCCCCGTAACAAAATGCAACAGTTATTCACGTGACGGCACAAATTGACTATTCTGCGCTGGCAAATAAGCTTGACCAAACCGTGTAAACGTAAACAAAAACGCCAGCAATTTGCATCGCTGGCGTAGTCCTGCCCAGAACCTATAAATCAAACCGCGTAGAAATCCCTGACTTCAATCGGGTGCGTATGCATACGCAGTGCAGTTACCTCTTTCATTTTCAGCGCGATATAGCCATCGATCAAATCATCGGTGAACACGCCTCCTGCTTTAAGGAAGTCGCGATCTTTGTCCAGCGCTTCTAAAGCCATATCTAAGCTGTGGCAAACGGTCGGAATGTTCTTTTCTTCTTCTGGCGGCAAATCGTACAAATCTTTGTCCATCGGCGCGCCGGGATCGATCTTGTTTTTGATGCCGTCTAAGCCCGCCATCATCAGCGCGGAAAACGTCAAATAGCCGGTTTGCACTGGATCTGGGAAGCGCACTTCAATACGGCGCGCTTTTTGATTTGGCACCCAAGGAATACGGCAGCTCGCCGAACGGTTACGCGCGGAATACGCCAACATCACCGGCGCTTCAAAACCCGGCACCAACCGCTTGTAGCTGTTGGTGGTGGAATTGGCGAACGCGTTGATCGCGCGCGCGTGCTTGAAAATGCCGCCAATGTAGTACAGCGCGGTTTTGCTCAAACCGCCGTAGCCTTCACCCGCGAACAAATTTTTGCCGCCTTTGGCTAAGGATTGGTGCACGTGCATGCCCGAACCGTTATCGCCAACGATAGGCTTAGGCATAAAGGTTGCGGTCATGCCGTGTTGATGCGCCACGTTACGCACTACGTATTTCAGCATCAACAGCTCATCCGCTTTGCGCACCAGCGTATTGAACTTGGTGCCAATTTCGCACTGTCCAGCGGTTGCGACTTCATGGTGATGCACTTCAACTTCAATGCCCAACTCGTCCAACGCTAAGCACATCGCGGAGCGCAAATCCTGCAGCGAATCGACCGGTGGCACCGGGAAATAGCCGCCCTTCACGTTCGGGCGTTGGCCGGTGTTGCCGCCTTCTTCTTTGTAGGCTTTGCCCGAATTCCAAGCCGCTTCGCGCGAATCAATTTCGTAAAACGAGCCTTTCATCGACACTTCCGATTGCACCGAATCAAACACGAAAAACTCTGGTTCCGGCCCGAAATAAGCCACGTCCGCCGTGCCGGATGCTTTTAGATACAGCTCAGCGCGCTTTGCAACGCCGCGTGGGCAGCGTGAATACGATTGCATCGTCGATGGTTCCAACACATCGCAACGCACTACCAGCGTGGGTTCTTCCATAAACGGGTCGAGAAATGCGCTGGCGGCTTCCGGTAGCAGCGCCATATCCGATTCATTGATGCCTTTCCAACCCGCAATCGAGCTGCCGTCAAACATCTTGCCGTCTTCAAAGGTGGACTCATCAATCGCGTGTATCGGAAAGGTGAAATGGTGATCTTTGCCTAGTAAATCAGCGAAACGCATATCGACAAACTTCGCGCCGGTCTCTTCGGCGAGCTTTTTGAACTTGGTGTAAGGCATGAAAGGCTCCGAGTTTTTGATTGTTGGTTGGTACTTTGAGGAAACTTCGTTTCTGCTTCGCATTTATCCCGCTGCGCAGAATTGCTACCCAAATGCGATTAGTAACGGTCACCGCCGAGTGCAGTTATGCCCTAAATATAGGCGAGTTTGCACTCGATTTTGGCGTGCTAGAAAATCTGCTAAAACGGGGATTCGCACTGAACGCCCAAAAGCTTCTTCGCTGATGGCGCATCTTCGCTGTAAAGTCTTTTGACGCCGTTCTCGGCACAAATTGCAATGATCAACGCGCCCCAATACTGCACCTGCTTAGTGCTAGCTAACTTGAGAGCGGCGGCGTGCGCACTGACGCTTGAAGGCAGCGTGGTAAGCAGCGCTTGCCAAGTTTCGATCATCTCAAACGCATCCACGCGGCTGGCAAGGCCTTTGCGCGTGGCAACGGCATAAAATTCACCATAAACCTGCGCCGCTACCGGCCAATGCGCATCAATGGCGCGGGCAAGCAGCGCGAGTGCGGCCTGATGCTTTTTAGAATCTGTGGCGTCTATGCAATAAACAAAAATATGGGTGTCTAAGCTACAAATCATACGCATCCGAGCGATCAAATTTGCCTGGATAAGGCTTAAGCGCACGAAAAGACAGCGCTTTTTTCGCCAACGCCGCGCGATCAGGAATATCCGTTTGGACAGGCGCACGTACAAGCTTGAGCGATGCGCGCCCGCGCCGTGTGATCGTAACTTCAACACCTGCTTCGGCCAAATCCGCAAAATAAGTGAAGTTATGCACCGCTTCGCGCGCTGTGGTGAGTACGTTGGTTGTCGCTTCCATGACCCTAAGCCTTGCTGAGTGCAATTGATAATGTAACACATGATGTTATACATTTTGATGCAACGCTGTTGCACAAGGGTTGGCCGACCGCGATTAACTACCGTCAACAACGCAGCGAGTTATGCGTGCACTTACACAAAAGACACTCTCAGACGCTTATGCTCACAACCAGGATTTTGAGGTAAGCAAACCACCCATGCACAACACTCACTCACCGCTATGATTAGCGAAATTCGCGCCCTTTGGCGGGTGGTACGCATTGCGCGCGTGGCGTTGCGCTGGCGCTTGGATGAAATTACGCCGGCGGCGGTGTTTTTTACGCCGCTGACTTGGTTTCGCAATGAAGCGGCAGATGTTGCAAAGCTCAAACGCGGCGCGCGGCTGCGGCTGGCGTTAGAAGAATTAGGTCCAATTTTCGTCAAGTTCGGGCAGATTTTATCGACTCGGCGGGATTTGATGCCGCCCGATATCGCTGATGAATTAGCGCTATTACAAGATCGCGTCAAACCATTTCCAGGTGATGTTGCACTTGCTGCGATAGAAACCGCCTTAGGTGCGCCGATTTCCGAGCTTTTTGGCAGCGTCGACGTCATCCCGCTGGCAAGTGCGTCCATTGCGCAAGTGCATCCGGCGACCCTGAAAGATGGGCGCGAAGTGGTCATTAAAGTGCTTCGCCCAGGGATCGAGAAGCAGATTGAGGGTGATCTGCGGGTTCTGCGCGCATTGGCAGCGATTGCGGATAAACGCCTGACTGACCGCGACCGCATCCGCCCGAAGGCGGTGGTGGCGGAAATTGAGCGCGCGCTTACCGACGAAGTGGATTTATTGCGCGAAGGCGCAAATGGCAGTTTATTGCGGCGCAATTTTTTGGGCTCGACCGAGCTCAAAGTGCCGGAGATGATTTTTAGCCACAGCAAGCAGCGCGCGCTGACCATGGAGCGCGTTTATGGCGTGCCGCTTAATGATCTGGAAACGTTGAAAGCGATCGGTGTGAACTTTGAGAAGCTCGCTGAGCGCTGCGTGCGGCTTTTCTATACGCAAGTGTTTAGGGACAATTTTTTTCATGCCGATGTGCATCCGGGCAATCTGTTGATTAGTCGCGAGCACCCGGAAGACCCGACCGTAATCGCGCTGGACTTTGGCATTATGGGCCAGCTCAGTGCGTTGGATCAGCGCTATTTGGCGGAAAACTTTGCCGCGATGTTCAATAACGACTACCGCCGCATCGCCGAGCTGCACTTGGAGGCCGGTTGGATGCCCAGCCACGTGCGCGTCGATGAATTAGAAGGTGCGGTGCGTACGATTTGCGAGCCGTACTTTAGCCGCCCATTGTCGGAAGTTAGCTTAGGCGAAGTGCTGATGAAGCTGTTTTCTCTGGCGCACAAATACGAGCTGATCGTACAGCCCCAGCTTTTATTGCTGCAAAAAACGCTGCTCAATATCGAAGGCATCGCGCGCACGCTGTGGCCGCAGCTGGATATTTGGAGCGCGGCAAAGCCAGTCTTGAGCGAAATTATGGCTGAGCGCTATGGTGTTCGAAGCGCTCTCAAAGATATCCAAACCCGGCTGCCGAGCTGGGTGCAAAATTCACCAGAAATGCCGCGTTTACTGTTTGAATACCTCAAACAAGCCACAAGTGGCAAAACCCATATGGAAATGAGCAGCAAAGATATCGCGCGCTTAACCGATGCCACCTATGCGATGCAGCGCACTGCGGTGCTGGCCATTTTTGGGGTGGCGATGCTGGCGGCGGCGGCATTGCTGTATGTGTTCGATCCACGTCCACACGTGATGATTTTCGGCTTAGCGGCGCCGGTATTGTCCCTAGGCCTTGTGGCGGCGGCGGCTTTTTTGGCGGCTTGGCCGAAACGTAAGTAGCTAGACGCGCCAGATAATTGGGTATTCTTAGGTATCATTTGCGCGCTGAAGTAAATGAAGGAGTCTCAAAGTGGCCCGTATACCTATTACTTTAAAAACCATTGAAATTAAGAATCTGCGTGGGTTTGCGCACCTAAAGTTAGATTTCGCACCGGCGAACGGCCCGTATGTCGTCATTGGCAAGAATGGCACGTGTAAGACGACGCTGCTGCGTGCGTTGGCGGCGGTGCTGGGCATTGAGCGTGGCGGTAGTCAATTCTTGGCTCGTGCCGGAACGTTGGCGCGGTTTGATAAGCCGGTAATGCTTGATGCGCACTTAATGTTTGACGGTTTACCTCGACAATTTGGAATGATTCTTAAAGGTGACAAGCCCAAATTCTCTCTCGGCACTTTCGAGTTTGGTCAAGTTGCATTTGTTTGTGCCTATGGAGTTAGCCGGTTTTTTTCCGGCCCAGATTCAAGTGCTTCGAGCGGTTACGCATTTGAAGATGCCACAGCAACACTCTTTAACGTTCCAAAGCCCCTGACCGAACCGGAACTCACAGTGCGAAGGCTAGTTGATCGTCTTGATGCACCCAGCTTTGGCGCTATGTGGAAATCCCTCGAACGTCTAATCGGGCTTGCAGAGGGCCAATCTATCGAAGTCGTGTCAGGCGGAGGCTTGAAGATTCATGGGCCAAACAATGAGCAACACGATTTTCATTCGTGGGCTGACGGCCATCGAATTACCTTCACTTGGATACTGGATTTTTTTGCGCAAGCGATGAAGGCCGATGCGTTCGACGCGGAAGGTAATATTTGCGGCGTGTTGCTGGTGGATGAAATCGAGCAGCATCTGCACCCATCCATGCAGTTAGATATATTGCCGAAGCTGCAGGCTTTACTGCCCAAGTGCCAGATCATCGTGACCACGCATTCGCCACTTGTGGCACTGAGCGTTGCCAGTGACCATGTGATTTCGCTGCAGCGCCAAGCTGATGGCAGCATTGCGCGTGTACCGACGCCTGATTTGACCGGATATAGTGCTGAAGACGTCTTGGTGCACCCAAATCTATTCGATGCACCCGCAGAAACGCGTGAAACGGAAAACGCACGAGAGATATTCAAAGCGGCGATCGTCAGTGCATCGCGATCTGAGCAACGTATAGGCGTGCCAGGCCTGACCAGCCAAGATGCGTTCGGTGTAGCTTCTGTGACCACGTCAAATCCCCGCCATAACCCAAATGCGTTAGGTTTAGCTTCCCTAAGCTTGTCAAAACCCAGCCGTAATCGCTTGGCAGAAGTGGATCCAGAATTGGATGCAGCGCTAAAGGAAGTGCTGGCCGCAGCGAAAGCGTCAAGTCTGTGATTCGCGGTATTCGAGATCGCATAGTCGCAGGTACTGGCGCGTTAACGCCCGTCAAAAGTTGGTTAGATGCAGCGCAGACAGCGACTGCGCGCGCATTACTTGAAGGAGCGGTGCACAAAATCGACGATGATATTTACGCCCATCTCGAAGTACGCAAAGTGCTTGAAAAGCTATTTGAGCAAAAGTGCGCTTATTGCGAATCAAAGATTGGCATCAATGCGGATTGGGACGTGGAGCACTATCGACCTAAAGGCAAGGTCGCGAAAAATTCTGCACACCCAGGTTATTACTGGCTGGCCTATACATGGAGTAATTTGCTTCCCAGTTGCGCCTTTTGTAATCAAAGGCGGCATGATCGCGCCTCACTGACCGAAGGCGCGGGCCCCGCTGCAGGCAAGATGGACCAATTTCCTCTAGAAATTGAGCAAGATCGTTGTATGAGTCACACCGGTGATTTATCGATTGAACGGCCGATGTTGCTCAACCCGTGCGTTGATGAGCCGGAACTACACATTGCCTTCGACCCGAATGGCAGCGCAATTGGCCTTACGGAGCGTGGACAAAAGACGATTGAGATTTGTCATCTAAATCGCAAGCGCCTTCGCGATGATAGGTTGGAAATCCTTGATGCCGTAAAACAGCTCATTAAGATACGTCAGCAGGCCCAAGTTATCGGCGATCAAAATGTCAACGATTTGGCGGATAAAGCGCTTGCGAAATTTACAAGCGACACAGCGCAATATGCTGGTGTGGCGCGCGCCATAATTCGAAATCCCGTCCTTTTTGTTTAGTTCGGTAACTTGCCATTTACCAAGGTTCGCTAGGCCAGATTCAGCGATGAATTTGCGCAAAAGCGCTAATTACCGCCGCGCTCGCCAAATCCCCTCTGCACCAAATTAAAATCAAAGCGATCAACTTAATCAATGGGCATGCGCTTGACGCGGCCGTCATTTAACTGTCATATCTGGCAGCTAGCTTGCTTCGCAACCTTTATGGAGTCACTATCATGAAAATCACCCTGAAACAAAGCGTGCTTGCCGTGTGCGCAAGTTTGAGCATGAGTTTGAGTTTTGCCGCCGAAATCACCGGCGCTGGCGCAACATTTGTGTTCCCAGCCATGAGCCGTTGGTCTAGCGATTACAACGCTGCGACGCAGGTCAAAGTTAACTATCAGTCGATTGGTTCCGGCGGTGGCATCGCGCAAGTCAAGGCCAAAACTGTCGACTTTGGTTCTACCGATGCGCCGTTGAAGCCAGAAGAATTGGCCGCTGCTGGCCTTGTGCAGTTTCCATCAGTGATCGGCGGCGTCGTACCGGTTGTGAACTTAAAAGGCATTAATGCCGGTCAAGTTAAGCTCAGCGGTAAAGTGCTGGGCGATATCTTTCTCGGCAAAATTACGCAGTGGAACGCGCCCGAAATCGCGGCACTGAATGCGGGATTGGCGTTGCCGAATGTGCGTATCACGGTGGTGCATCGCTCGGATGGCTCTGGCACGACTTTTAACTTCGTTAATTATCTGTCGAAGGTAAATGCCGAGTGGAAAGCTAAAGTCGGCGAAGGCGTGGCCGTGCGTTGGCCCACGGGTTTGGGTGGCAAGGGCAATGAAGGGGTTGCGGCATACACCAAGCGCATTAATGGCGCGCTAGGCTATGTCGAGCTGAGCTACGCGACGCTCAATAAAATGTCGCACATCAGCATGCAAAATGCCGCTGGAAAGTTTGTGCAACCAACGCTCGACAGCTTTCGCGCAGCCGCCGCCAGCGCCGACTGGAAAAATAGCAAAGATTTCTACTTGGTGATTACCGATGCGCCGGGTGCGGCATCTTGGCCGATTACTGCCACCAATTTTATGCTGATGCAAAAGCTTCCAACGTCACCTGAGCGCGCAAAAGCGGCGCTGGAATTTTTTAAGTGGGTTTATGCCAATGGCAGTAAATCAGCGGAAGCTTTGGGCTATGTAGCCTTACCAAATGAGTTAGTGGCGCAAATCAACGCGTACTGGATTGCGAACCTAAAATACTAACGCCAACAAACAAATAGCAAGCATGCCATTCGCCACTACATTAGCTGTAAACGATCAGCGGCTGGCAGCGATTGCCCAGCAGGATGCCCGCAAAGATCGAGCCTTCGCTTGGTTGACTGGGCTGGCCGCTTGGTCGGTCTTTTTCACATTGCTTGCGACGATCGGAACGATGTTTTGGGGCGGGCGCGAAGCGTTTTCTACCTTTGGTTTTGGCTTCATCACTTCCAGCACTTGGGATCCGGTCAATCTGCAGTTCGGTGCCTTCGTGCCCATTTATGGCACGCTGGTGACCTCAGTGATTGCGCTGGTCATCGCGGTGCCAATCAGTTTTGGGATCGCGGTGTTTTTGACGGAACTCGCGCCTAGCTGGATGCGCCGCCCAGTAGGCACCGCAATCGAGCTACTCGCGGGTATCCCGTCTATTGTTTATGGCATGTGGGGTTTATTCGTGTTGGTGCCGTTTCTAGGTGAGCACGTGTTTCCATGGGTGGACGCTAATTTGGGTCAGCTGTGGCTGATTGGCCCGGTGTTTCGCGGCCCGCCCTTGGGTGTCGGCATGGGCACTGCGGGTCTGGTGCTAGCAATTATGGTGATCCCGTTTATCGCCTCGGTGCTGCGCGAAGTCTTCCTATCGGTACCTAGTCAATTAAAAGAATCCGCATACGCGTTGGGCTCGACCACGACTGAAGTGGTTTGGCATATCGTGCTGCCTTACACCCGTTCGGCCAGTATAGGCGCGATTTTTTTGGGGTTGGGGCGTGCGCTAGGGGAAACCATGGCAGTCACGTTTGTGCTGGGAAATTCCTTTAATTTCAGCCCGTCGCTACTAGATCCAGGCACCTCAATTACGGCAACTATTGCCAATGAATTTGCGGAAGCGTCGATTTCGCCGCTATACGAGTCGTCCTTAATCGCGCTTGCATTTGTGTTGTTTATGGTGGTTCTAGCCGTGCTTATTCCGGCGAAATTAATGCTGCGGCAACTGGCGAAGCGGGCGGGCACATGAGTGCAAATTCCGGTCAAGTTGCGCAGTCAGATAGCGCTCGCCAAATCAGCAAAGCCGATTTTGCCGAACGCCGCTATCGTAAGCGCAAAATTATCAATGGCGTGATGCTTACGCTGTCTGCAGCGGCGGCGCTATTTGGCTTATTTTGGCTCGGTTGGATTTTGTGGACCACGCTCGGCAAGGGCGCTGCCGCAATGAGCTTATCGCTGTTTACCGAGATGACGCCGCCGCCTGGGGTAGAGTCCGGCGGGCTTGCGAACGCGATTTTTGGCAGTATGTTGATCTGCGCGTTGGGTACTGCTATGGGCGCGCCGATTGGCGTAGCGGCAGGCGTTTATTTGGCGGAATACGCCAATCACACCAAGCGCGGCGAAGCGATTCGTTTTATTAATGACATTTTATTGTCGGCACCCTCGATTGTGCTTGGGCTTTTCGTTTACGGCCTGCTCGTTAAGCCCTTTGGCGGCTACTCCGCGATTGCGGGTTCGGTAGCATTGGCACTGATTATTATACCGGTGGTGGTGCGCACCACCGACGAGATGCTAAAGCTAGTGCCCACGCAAATGCGCGAGGCTGCGTTAAGCTTAGGCATTCCGCTGTGGAAAATGAATATCCAAATTTTGGCGCGCGCCGCTTGGCCGGGAATTTTGACCGGCATTTTGCTCGGCGTGGCGCGCATCAGTGGTGAAACCGCGCCGTTGCTGTTTACCGCACTCGGTAATCAATACTGGAGCACCGACTTGACCGCGCCAATGGCGAATCTGCCAAAGGTGATCAACGATTTCGCGATGAGTCCGTTCGAATATTGGAATTCGCTCGCTTGGGCCGGCGCATTTCTAATTACCTTGTTCGTGCTGGCTTTGAGTCTAATTGCCCGCACTTTAAGCGCTCCAAAAAAGGCGGATTTATGAAATCTCATTCGAACTTACCAGTAATTCCTGGAAACCGTTCGTGCTGAGCCTGTCGAAGCATGTAGCCGTAGACTTCGTGATGCGCGCTGGCTCCGTTAGTCAATATGCGGCTCTGCCCTTCGACGGGCTCAAGGCGAACGGTTCTTTCAGTGAAATCGTCAACCCTATTCGCCAGGTACACTAAGATGGATATAAATCAGGCGGCTCCAGATAGCGCGGCGCAAATTCCAGCCAAAATCTCCGCGCGTGACTTGGCGTTCTACTACGCTGATTTCAAAGCCGTAAAAGACATCAATTTAGACGTTTTGCAACATCGGATCACCGCGTTGATCGGGCCGTCGGGCTGCGGTAAGTCGACGCTGCTGCGCATTTTTAATCGCATCTATTCGATTTATCCTGGGCAGCGCGCCGAGGGTCAGGTGCTTTTGGATGGCGAAAACGTGCTGGACAAAAACTATTCACTGAATCGACTGCGCGCCAAAGTCGGCATGGTGTTTCAAAAGCCGGTGCCGTTTCCGATGTCGATTTATGACAATGTTGCCTATGGGATCAATCATTTCGAAAAGCTAAGCCGCGCTGATATGGCTGATCGCGTTGAGCAAGCACTACGCCAAGGCGCGCTTTGGGATGAAGTGAAAGACAAGCTCAAGAAAAGCGCATTGGGGCTTTCCGGGGGCCAGCAACAGCGGTTATGCATAGCACGCGCCGTGGCATTAAAGCCTGAGGTGCTGCTTTTTGATGAGCCGACCAGTGCACTTGATCCGATTGCGACCGGGCGGATTGAGCAGCTGTTTGCGGAGCTCAAAACGCAATTTACGATTTTGATCGTGACCCACAATATGCAGCAAGCCGCCCGCTGTTCGGACTACACCGCCTTTATGTATTTGGGCGATTTGATTGAGTACGGCCCGACCGAAAAAATCTTCACCAAACCCAGCAAGCAGCAAACCGAAGACTATATAACCGGCCGCTTTGGTTGAGGAGCAATTCCAATTCTAAATCATTCGGCTAACTTCGTTGCCTCGCTCCGGTCTCTTAGACGCACATTTAGTGCGCCGTCGTCGATCCTCACATCGGCGCCTTGTTATCCTTTTGATTTAGAGCTGGAATAACGCAGATGAACAACGAACACATCCTAAAAAGCTTTGATAGCGAGTTGGCGCGCCTGTACGGCGAGATCGAACGCATGGGCGCACTCAGCGTTTCCCAGTTAGAGCGCGCTGGCGCAGTTTTATTGGCGCGAGATGATGCAGCAGCGAGCGCTTTGATCGCCGCTGACGTTGAAATCGACGCACTTGAAAGTGCCATCAGCCAAGATGTGCTGCGCTTGCTGGCATTGCGTCAACCGATGGCGCGCGACTTGCGCGAGGTTTACAGCACGCTAAAAATTGCTTCCGATATTGAGCGCGTCGGCGATCTGGCCGCGAACGTCGCGAAGCGCTCTAAAGTATTGAATCAAAGCCGAGTGATTCCCGCTGTTGCCGGTTTGCCCGACCTTATTGACTTGGCCGCAGAACTGGTGCGCGAGGCGATCAAATCGTATCTGACGCGTGATGCTGAACTTGCCAAACGCATTCGCGAACGTGACGCGGAATTGGATCAGCTCTACACGCGCTTATTTCGCGAAGTGCTGACTTACATGGCCGAAGACGCACGCATGATTACCGCTTGCTCACACCTTTTGTTCATCGCAAAAAACATCGAACGCATTGGCGATCACGCCACCAATATCGCTGAATCCACGTGGTTTGTGGTGCACGGCGAAGCCTTTAGCGAAGCGCGTACTAAGCGGGACGACACGACGAGTTAGGGCTGGATCTTTGAGCAAAAGCTAGTGCCGTAACGCCGCCTGCAGCGCACGCCGAATCAATTCTTCTGCGCTTAAACCCGTGGCATCGACTTTCTTGAGCAGCGCCTGCACTTCAATTGGCTTATAGCCCAGCGCGCCTAAGGCTACAGTAGCTTCAGTCAGCGGATCATTCGCGACTGGCGCGCCTTTACTGCCGACGATGATCCCAGCGCCGCTGAAACTGCCGAGTTTGTCTTTTAACTCGACAATCATGCGCTCAGCGGTTTTTTTTCCTACCCCTGGAATGCGCGTCAAGGCGGTTACATCGGCGGTTTGGATAAGCCGGGTAAATTCCGCCACGCTTGCCCCGGAAAGCACCGCGAGCGCCATTTTGGCGCCAACCCCGGTTATTTTCAGCAGTGTGCGAAATAACGCACGATCAGATTCAGTGCCAAAACCATATAGCGAATGCGCATCTTCTTTAATGGCTAAGTGCGTGTGTAGCACCACTTCCTTGCCGACTTCAGGCAAGTCGTAAAACGTCGACATCGGCGCGTCGACTTCGTAGGCCACGCCTTGCACATCAACCAATAGATGCGGCGGCTGCTTTAGCAGCAATATTCCGCGTAGACGACCGATCACAGTTTGCGACTACCAGGCATGGGTCGCACAGCGGGAATTGGCCGAGCAGCGGAGCCTTGGGGGCCAGAGCTTTGTTGACCAGCGCTTTGTTGACCGGAGCTTTGCTGGCCAGAGCGTTGTGGGCCGGAGCCATGCGGTTTGCTTGAGTCAGATGCCGATCGGTTTGGCGGGTTAGTGGGGGTCGCGCTAGGATTACCAAAACCGGGCGGGATCGCCGCACCAATTACACCTGATTGGAATTGCTTGAAGAGCTCTAAGTTGCGCTCCGTCATCGTTTGAAAAACGCTCAATGGCGATTGCCCAAGCACAGTGTTCAATTGCGAGCGAAACTGCTGCTGTTGATCCAAAAACGTTTGCAGACTGCGTTCCAAATAGCTGGCCATGAAGCCCTGCAGTTGGTCGCCATAAAAGCGAATCAGCTGGGACAGCAAACGCGTGGACAGCATCGGCTGGCCCTTTTCCTCACACTCAGAAATGATTTGCAAAAGCACTTGGCGGGTCAAATCGGCACCGGTTTTGGCATCTTGAACTTCAAAATCTTCGCCATCGGTGACCAGTTGCCGAATATCTTCGACCGTGACATAGCTGGAAATAACCGTGTCGTATAAACGTCGGTTCGGATATTTCTTAACGATGCGGGTTTTAGCCATAGAGTGAACGCCAGAAAAATTTCTTTGAAAAAAGATTAGCAAACTGCAACAACTTTGCAAAATCACAGCCTACCGGCACTAGCCGGTCGCCTATGTATCAGTGTAAGCCTTATGCACAGTAGTTATGAGCGTTTTTGCGGCTACGCAACATTAGTTTTGCCTTGGCAAGACTAACCAACAAAACCTTACCTGATTAGCGCTAATCAGGAAAACTTATTGGTATTTGCGTTGCAGGCTGGGTCGCACTTTCTAGCTCTGCCAAATACTGAATCGCTTGCGCGGCGGAACTTGCGCACATTCTAATTTCTGGCCGTAACGAGAGGCAAACCGCAGGACGCTCAGGCTTCCCGAAAAGTAGGCACCCCAGCTGCGCGTCTAGCTGCACACACGCAATCCCAGCCGGTTTGCCATTCGGCATTCCCGGTATTGCACTTGAGATCGAAGGCGCAATGCAGCAGGCAGCACACTGCGCACGGCACTGCATTACAGTTTAGCCCCAAGCGAGCTGGCAATGCGCAGCACGTCGGCAAAAACACCGGCCGCCGTTACTTCGGGGCCTGCACCCGGGCCGCGCACGATTAACGGGTTGGCACAATAGCGCGCGGTTTGAAACTGTACAATGTTGTCGGTCAGCGCCACGTGCGCAAAGGCGTGCGTGTTCGGCAGGCTTTGCAGGGAAACCGTTAGTTTGGCGCGCGTACCAGAGTCCGCAGTTGGCGGCACCAGCTTGGCGACAAAACGCAGCACCGAATGGTTTGCGCGGGCAGCATCAAGCTTGGCCTGCATCGGCGCATCAAATTCCGGCAAGCGGCGCATAAATTCATCCACCGACGCGCCGGCCAAAACAGCGGGCACCAGTGATTCAACCTCGACATCGTCCAGTGAAACCTTTAAACCCATCTCGCGCGCCAAAATCACCAGCTTGCGCGCGACGTCTTTGCCAGATAAGTCGTCTCGTGGATCCGGTTCGGTGTAGCCGAGCTTTTTCGCTTCATTGACGAGTGCGGAAAATGCCAAGCTGCCGTCGAAGCGGTTGAATAAATAAGCCAGCGTTCCGGAGAACATGCCCTCAATTGAGTGGATTTGATCGCCGGTGTCGAGCAAATCACGCAGGGTCGAAATCACCGGCAAACCCGCGCCGACCGTGGCTTCATAGCGAAATTTTGCCGACCTAGTACTCGCGCAAATTAAATCGAAGCGGTCTTGATCACCCGCCCCGGCATTTTTATTCGGGGTTACCACATGAATACCGCGCGCTAACCAGCCGGCGTAATGTTGCGCGACCGCATCGGAGGCGGAGCAATCCACAATCAAAGCGTGCGGCAGATGTTCGGTCTGCACCGAATCGGCAAACTGCTCCAACTCAAGCGCGGTATCGCTTTGCTGATAGGCGCTCAGCGCATCGGTATCAGAGGCATAGCCTAGATCAGAACAGGCCATTTTACGGCTGCCTGCAATAGCGCGAATGCGCAGATCTAAATTCGTGCCTGCGCGCAGCCTCGGGCTGGCCGCAAACATCTGCTTGAGTAACGCTTGCCCCACTTGCCCAGGGCCGATCAAACCCACGCTCAGCGTTTGCGCCGACAAATAGAAACCGGCGTGCACGGCGCGCAGTGCGCGCGTTGCATCGACTTCTCGGATGGCGACCGAAATATTGCGCTCCGAGCTGCCCTGAGCAATTGCGCGCACATTGATTCGCGCGCGTCCAAGTGCGGCAAACAGCCGTGCGGCAACGCCTGGAACGCCGGCCATGGCATCACCAACCACCGCCAATACCGCGATGCCTGATTCCGCCGATACACTTTGAATCGCGCCCAAGCTCAGCTCGCGTGCAAACGCATCGCTGAGCAACAGCCGCGCTTTTTCCGCCACCGATTGCTGCACCACGCAACAAATCGAATGCTCAGAACTACCCTGGCTGATCATCACGACCGACACTCCAGCGGTTTTAAGCGCACTAAACACCCGCTCCGCCGTGCCGGGAACGCCAATCATGCCCGCACCTTCGATAGTGACCATCGCCTGTGCGCCAATCGTGGTGATGCCTTTAATCGGTTGTCGGCGCGATAGAGTCGCGTCGATCCGCGTGCCGGGGTTCGTCGGGTTGAAGGTATTGCGAATGAAAACCGGCAAATTCTTACGCGTTGCGGGTGCCATGGTTTGCGGGTGGATGACTTTGGCACCGAAATACGCCAACTCAAACGCTTCCTGATAGCTCATGTGCGTTAATACCTGCGCCTCCGGTACTTGCCTAGGGTCAGCGCTGAGCACACCGTCAACGTCGGTCCAAATATGCAGTTCAGTGGCGTCAAACATGGCGGCAAAAATAGAGCCGGAATAGTCGCTGCCATTGCGCCCAAGCGTGGTGATCCGCCCGGATTGATCGCGCGCGACAAAGCCAGTGACGATAAAGCGCTTCGGGACGTTTTCAGCGAACTGCTCGCGCAAATACGCAGCTAAGCGCGCTTCTGATTCGGGCCAAAGCACTTGACAGCCTAGCTCGGTGTGCTCGACCCGCAGTATTTCCCGCGCATCAATGTAGTGCGCTTCATAGCCTTTGGCGCGAAAGCTCAAACAGACCAATCGCGCCGAAAATACCTCGCCCAAGCCTGAAATGAACTCTAGCGCGCCTTTGGGCGCGTCACCCAGCAGGCGTAACGCCTTCAATAACTCTGCAAGTTCAGTGAATTTCGCAGCAAATTCGCTTTGCGCCAGATGCGCTTGCGCACCCAGTAGCGCGACTGCAGCACTATCGTGCTGCTGTTTGAGTGCATATAAGCCGATGTCGACATCACCACCCGAGGCGGCGGTTTCGGCCAACGCAATCAGCGCGTTTGTTACGCCCTGCATGGCCGACACGACAATCACCTGCGCATCGTCGTCACGCCCAGCCATAAGCGCCACGACAGTAGCGATGCGCTCAGCGCTGGCTAGGCTGGAGCCACCAAATTTATGTGCGATTAGACTCATGAGTTAATTTCAGCAAACGAAAGCAAGCCGCCGATGATCGCAAGCTGTAGCGCTCGGGGCAAAGGAAAATTAGCCATGAGCGTGGGAATTCAGCGCTGGGTTCAGGCGTTTGAGGGAAATTGAGGTTGGCATTCAGCGCTTCGCGCGCTCGGTTGCGCAAATCAGTCCGTGGTGGCCTCTGCAATCGCTCAGTTCGTTGTTACACAAGAATTGAATCGGCAATTTCATTCGGCATATTAATTCGAACATCCCAAACCAGCAACTTACTTGAATTGGTGGCTATGGAGCCAAGTAAAATTTAGCTGAAAGCGATTTGGCGGCGATGAATGATTTTTCCGCTGGTTTGCGACTTAAGTAGTGAGCGGAAGGATTGTGTTCAAATTTTATTGCCTAATTACCTTGGAGAAATATCATGAAGAATAAGCAACTTTTACTTCCTCTCGCTTTGATTAGTCTGGGCGCTGTTACTACCTATGCATCGGCCTTTAATGGTGACGAGCAGTGCGGGTCTTATGAGAACGCCTGCATTTGCGACGATGTTCAGGAAGATGGAACTTGCGCCGGTGGACCAAACGGCGGCTAGTTGTGGGCGATTGAATTGGGCTTGAGTGAAGACAATGAGCCTTCTTTAATCGACTCCAAGAAGTTATGAACTAACTTGCAGCCAAATAAAATGGCCTGATACATTTTCAGGCCATTTTATCTTGCCCCAAGATAAGCAAACGCCAGAGCGCCAAAAATGGGTACGGATTTTCGCTTTTGGAGTTCGCTTTTGGAGTTCGCTTGTGTGTTGCGAGCGGTTCGTGTGCGCTTTCTATACAGCGCTTACTGGAATACACACAGGCAGAAATTTTGTCGCGGCATTTTCAAAGCAATCAAATGCGGTTGATCAACATTTGCGGCGTGAACTTCAGGGCGCTCGCTTGGGGCTTCGCGCCGGAGACCTTGGAAACCACGCTGCATGTGCGCAAGC
>Ga0105044_10000826_pt1 | contig 39560 bp, 35 predicted proteins | sample MAT01_FD_78092 | JGI IMG/M metagenome (GOLD analysis project Ga0105044, IMG submission 78092) | Freshwater microbial communities from Lake Fryxell liftoff mats and glacier meltwater in Antarctica - MAT-01 | ecosystem: Environmental > Aquatic > Freshwater > Ice > Liftoff microbial mat | place...
ACAAACCCACGCGCCGCGATATGAACCACTGGGGCGTGCGCCGCGTGACCATCGAGATTCTCCACTGGGGCGACTTCCGCAACAGCTACAAAATCCTCAAACCACGCTCCAAGTTCCGCCACGTCAAACGCATGGTTCGCCAGATCGAAGACCGGGAACTCTGACATGCGCGCCCTGGCTTTTCTCCTGCGGAGTCGCCGCTGATGTCACCCTCGTCAGTCAGCACGGCAACGATCTGAGAATGCCCACCCCGTATGACGACTACAGCAAGGAGGATGAGGAATTCCCTTACATATTGACATCGGTAATCACCAAAGCATCCTGCGCGAACTCCAAGAGAATCACGGGAGTCGGCAACCAAGGGATGGGCTGCGGCGACCATGAGGAGCAAATCTTTAGCAATTCATCTTGAACCGTACGCACCAGCTCGACGCGCTCCGCGCCCTCGCGATTTTCATCGTGATGCTGCACCACTACACCGTGCGCCGGATGCCGCTGGAGGGATACGGAGTCATGTTGTTCTTTGTTTTGAGCGGCTACTTCACCACCGCCACTCTGCTTCGATTGCGGGAAAAAGTCACCCAGCACGATGCGACTGTGGGGGAGGCCCTAAAGCAGTTTTATCAACGGCGCTGGCTGCGAATCGTGCCTGCCTACCTTGCAGTCGTCCTCATCGCCATCGCCGCCGATGTGCCGGAGGGCCGTGCGCATTTCATCTCGTTGCTGAGTTTTGGTGCGAATTTGGAAATGCTCCGTAGCGGAGAGTGGATGGGTCGGTTTTCGCCGCTGTGGTCGCTTGCAGTGTTGGAGCAGTTTTATCTTTTTTGGCCGCTGGCGTTGCTGGTCTGTCCGCGTCGCTGGACGTTGACCCTTTTGTGTTGCGTGATCGCCACCGCGCCTCTCTTTACAGTATTTTGTGCGGCGACCGAACAGCCTTCCTTCGTGTGGTTCATGGTGCCGCTTGCGTGGTTCCATCAATTGGGAGCTGGCGCCTTGCTCGCATGGTGCTCTTTCTCCGGCTCAACGGAGCGATTGATGCGCGTGGTCAGCCCGCTGGCTGCGCTCGGTGCCGTGGGCCTAATATTGGAAACCTTCCAAGTGCAGCTTCCGATGCGTGCCATCTACATGTCAACGTTGAGCGCGTTTTTTTCCATTTGGCTTATAGCTAGGGTTTCCAAGGGGTTTGGTGGAGCGACTGGCTGGGTCTTCAATCAGCCATTTTTCACGCATGTGGGGCGCTTGAGTTACGGAATATTTCTCCTACATAACTTTACCGAACTGCTCCTGCCGCGCGTGGGTTTGTTAGGCACCATCTTGGATAGCGATTGGAAATTTGTAGTCCTCATGCCATGCACGATCCTTCTCGCCGACATCATGCACCGGTTTTTCGAGAGACCGATCATCCGCTTCATGGCTCCGCCGCATCATCCGCCAACCTCACGAACTGACTCCGATGAAGGTGTCCCCGGCCAGATTGGCTGCGGCGACCCGCGTGAGGTGTTGTCTTTCACACAATCTGAGGATCGTATCAAAGACTAGATACGCCCTTTTAGAACAGCGATGCGTCAATGATGGAGAGAACTTCCCTGACTATTTCCCCAAGCTTGAATCTTCGTTGTCATAAAAAAATAAGCATAGCCAGCGGATATACGCAGCAACAGTTTTCTATAAAATAAGAGAGGTGGTCTGTGCGCGGCGGTTTTCAAAATCGGACCTCCTCCTGCACAAGCTTCCCCCTAGAAGCGCAAGTGGGCGAACGTGGCGGCGAGGCTGGGCAGATGAAGCGGCGCCGGAAGCTGGCATGGCATTTGCTGGTGATAGTATTACGAAATCTGAAATTCGTAATAAACCACCAATACTACCCTCGCCATGAGATACTCAAGCACGCTGCTAAAACGCCTCTCCACCCTCGCCACCGTCCTCGCGGTCAGCACTTCGCTGCAGGCGGCAGAACCTCTTAAAATTGGCTACAGCGATTGGCCAGGCTGGGTCGCGTGGGAGGTGGCCATTCAGAAAGGATGGTTTAAAGAAGCTGGCGTGGATGTGCAGTTCGACTGGTTTGAATACGTGCCCTCCATGGAAGCCTTTGCTGCTGGAAAAATTGACGCGGTGTGCATGACAAATGGCGACGCCCTCGTCACGGGTGCGACCGGGGCTCCGAGTAAAGCGATCCTCATTAACGACTACTCGAACGGAAATGACATGATCGTCGCGCAGCCGGGCATCGCTTCGCTCAAAGATCTCAAGGGTAAGAAAATTGGTGTCGAGGTAGGTTTCGTGGGTCATCTTCTTCTTCTAAAGGGGCTTGCTGCGAGCGGAATGACGGAATCGGATGTCGAGCTCGTGAATGTCCCAACGAGCGAAACGGCAAAAGTCCTCGCGTCCGGAGACGTTGCCGCGATTGCTGCGTGGCAGCCAAACTCGGGGCAAGCGCTGAAAGCCGTTCCCGGCTCCTCGGCTATCTACTCGAGTGCCGACGTGCCCGGCCTGATCTACGACGTGCTTGCGGTGAACCCAGCCAGCTTATCAGCACGACCAGAAGATTGGAAAAAAGTCATCCAAGTGTGGAACAGAGTCGCGGCCTACATCAACGATCCCGCAACGCAGGACGACGCAGTGAAAATCATGGCCGCACGTGTCAATCTCACGCCGGAGGAATACAAGCCGTTTCTCAAGGGCACGAAAATCCTGACATTGGATGAAGCCAAGAAAGCTTTTACAAAAGGCGACGGACTAGACTCGATCTATGGATCGGGCATGGTCGTGGACAAGTTTAATGTGGAGAACAAGGTCTACGATAAGCCCCAGCCCGTGGCGGACTACATTGAGCCAAGTCTTACACTATCGCTCTAATGGCATTTATGAGGCCGTAGTGCTCGACCAGCACCATGGAGCGCGAAGCAAAAAGGTGGTTGGTGCCCTATGGAGACATGGCTCCGCTGCGGCAGCTTGTGCTTGTATGGATCTCTTTCATCCTGCCGCTCCTGGCGTGGGCTCTTGTGAGCTACGTGCCGTTTGTCTGGCATCCCTTGGTGAAAATCACAGATCCTTCCGGCGTTTCCTACTTCGCCAAAGATATTCTCATCGAACGCAAAACGTTCGACGCCGAGAATGCGAAAGCCGCAGCGGCTGGCCAGGCACTTGCGGTGGGGATCCCAGCAAACCCGATCTTCTTGCCCGCCCCTCACGAGGTGGCCATCGCGTTCTACAAATCCTTTACGACGCCGCCTAAGCGAAAGGGCGAAAAGTGGCTTCACGAGAGCCTCTGGCAGAGCATTCAAATCATCTTCTGGGGATTTACCATCAGTTCGATCATTGGTCTTCCCTTAGGGATACTTTGCGGCGCATTTCCGTTTTTTTCCAAAATCACGGAACCCTTCGTGGATTTCACGCGTTACATGCCAGCGCCGGCATTTGGCGCCCTTGCCGTGGCGATTCTTGGAATCTACGATCCTCCGAAAATAGCCATCATCGTGCTGGGCACGTTCTTTCAGCAAGTTCTTGTCGTCGCCAATAGCGTGAGAAAACTCGACACCTCACTCGTCGAAGCGGCTCAGACAATGGGAGCCAGCCGGCTGCAGATTCTCTTCCGTGTCATCGTTCCGGGCACTTGTGTAGATCTTTACAACGACATGCGCATCCTCCTCGGCTGGGCATGGACTTACCTCATCGTGGCGGAGTATATCGGCGCGAGTTCAGGGATTACCTACTTCATTAACCAACAAGCAAAATACAGAATCTACGACAGCGTTTTTGCTGCGATTCTGATGATTGGGATCATGGGCTTCACGACGGATCGTATCCTGAACTGGATCGGCAAGCAGATCTTCCCGTGGCAGAAAACTTCGAGGCCAGGCCTGCTGCGCACGATCGCACTGTCCCGCCAGCGCAAAAGTCGTGAGGTAGCCGCATGAGCCAAGTGGAACTCCCAAGCTACACAGCTCAGTCTCCAGAGGTGGCCGCGCGATTTGCGAAGATCAAGCTTCGGCCCGTCATCCTCGACATTCAGAATCTCACCAAGACTTTTCACAGCCACACCACGCTGGAAAACATATCCCTCCAAGTCCATCGGCGGGAACTCATCTGTGTTGTCGGGCCTTCCGGCTGCGGCAAATCCACTCTAATCCGGATCGTTGCCGGGCTTGAGACACTCACTAGTGGGAAGCTTCTTGTGGACGGCAAGCCGGTGGATGGCCCCGGCTCCGATCGCGGGATGGTCTTCCAAGGCTACACGCTCTTTCCATGGCTTACAGTGAAGCGCAATGTCATGTTCGGGCTCCAAGTAGCAGGCGAGTCTTCTACTATCGCTGAGAGCGAGGCGCGGCAATGGATCGAGCTCGTGGGACTCTCGAAATTTGAGCACTCGTATCCGCACGAACTCTCCGGCGGCATGAAGCAACGTGTCGCCATCGCGCGGGCCCTCGCCAACAAGCCCCGCATTCTGCTCATGGACGAACCCTACGGCGCCCTCGACCCCACCACACGCTGCAAGATGCAATCCTACCTCATGCAGATCTGGCGGCAGGTGGATGTGACGATTCTTTTCGTCACGCATGACCTCGATGAGGCCGTGCTTCTTGCCGATCGTATCATTGTCCTCGGAGCAAACCCGAGTCGTATCCTAGAAATCATAGAGGTTCCCGTGCCTCGCCCCCGCAGCGTGGCGCAAATGCTAACGCCCGAATTTCTCGCCACCAAGCATCGCATTGAGGAACTCATCCACGGAACTGAGGAACCAGCACCACTTCCCAATATTCGCCTTACCATGGCGGGAGATGATGTGGAGTGAGATCCACCGCACTCTTGACAAGGTATCTCAGTATTATTAAAAATGTTCTGCGTAATACTCTATGAAGCTATCACCATCTCGCGTCGGCGTGCAGCGCATTAGCATTTCGCTTCCTTCCGGAATTTTCCAAGAGTTGGATGAAATGGTCGCCAAGCGTGGGCTAGAAAATCGGTCTAAAGCCATTGCCGAGATGATTTCGCATTTTGCCACACAGCGGCGCGAATCGTCCGAGGACGATGCCATTATGGCTGGGATGATTGCCCTCGTTTACGAAGAGGCTAAGGGTCACCTCGTGCAGCGTTTGTTTGATCTCGAGCGACAATACATAAATGAGGTCATCAGTTCTCTCCACGTGCAATTGGAAGGCGGGCACCGGATGGAAGTGATGATTGTCCAAGGCCCGATCAGCGTTCTGCGCGAGATCACAGACAAAATTCTCGCCAACAAAGGCGTGCTATCCTGCAAGCTCTCGCTCACGGACATCGTCATTCCACCGATTCATGCTCGTAAGCCAAGCCTAGGAAAGAAACCGAACCGGTGAGCCTTCTTTCGGAAACTTTGCCAGCCGGCGCCATGTGGTCCATGCGGATTCCTCGCCATCGAAGCCTCGTCCTCACAACGCGTGGGGCAGGGGCCAATGTCTCTGCCTTGTTCTTCAATGCGACGCAGCCACTAGACCGCCTGAATGTGCCGGATACCCTGAAGGCTCTACACACCGCCAAGATCCACCAAGGACATATCCTGATGAGCGACATGGGGCATGCTATGGTCTCGGTGACTGAAGATTCGCTTGGCTGGCATGATCCCTTGGCGGGCCATATTGATGCTGAGATGGTGCGGGAGAAATTTGGCGAGCACGGGTACCAGCAATACCGCAATCGCTTTTACCGCAATGCGCGAGACAACTTTCTCATCGAGCTAGGCAAGCACGGACTCGGCTTGCGAGACATCGTAGCCAATGTCAATTTTTTCAGCAGGGTCAACGTTGACGCTGACGGGAGAATGTCTCTTGCAGAGGGTCATGCGCCAGCGCACGCGAGCATTTCGCTGAGGACGGAGATGGATCTGCTCGTTGTGCTCGCAAACTGTCCGCACCCCCTCTCGCCGGCGGGAGACTATCCCTCAGTGCCTGTGCAGGTAGAGATCTTCGCTTCCGAAGCACCGACCGGGGAGGACTTTTGTCGCAACTTCCGCCCCGAGTGCGGGCGGGCGCTCGCTCTTACGGAACGACTTTTTCTATGAGCACACTGGTCTATCACGAAAGCTGCCTGAACCCCGCAGACGCAACGTATTCGGAAATTATTGAAGCTGGAGGCGGATGCTTCAAGCTCGTGAAAAAGGGGCAAACCTTGCGCTTTATTGACCTTGAGGGAAACCAAGCCGTGGATACCTTTTTTTTCAATGCGGTGGATGTCGCGGAACGCTACAGCGCGCAAGATACGATTCGCGAGCAGACGTCCATTTATCTTACCACGGGCACCAGGCTCCTATCAAATCTCAGGCGCACGATGCTGACGATTACCGCCGACACGTGCGGAAGGCATGACACCCTAGGCGGCGCCTGTGCTGCGGAGAGCAACATGGTTCGCTACGCGCTGAATACCCGCTTTATGCACTCTTGCCGTGATACTTTTCTGCTGCAGATGGCTCTCTCCGGCTATCCCGTGACGAAGAGGGACCTCACCCATAATATCAATTTTTTCATGAATGTTCCGGTGACGCAGGAGGGGGGACTTACGTTTGAGGACGGTGTTTCCGAGCCTGGAAAGTATGTCGAGATGCAGGCGGAGATGGATGTCCTATGTTTGGTTTCAAATTGTCCACAGCTCAACAACCCCTGCAACGCCTACAACCCCACGCCGATTCAAGTGATTGTATGGGACTGACCTGCCGCGTGTAAGCTCCCATGTTTTCAAAAGTTCTCATTGCCAATCGTGGAGAAATCGCGTGCCGAATCATTCGCACGCTGGAACGACTTGGTGTGGCATCCGTGGCCGTGTTTTCGGAGGCGGATTCCGATTCGGCGCATGTGCGGCTCGCGAGCGAAGCCGTTTGCATAGGGCCGGCCGCGGCTGCGCTGAGCTACTTGAATAGCGATGCAATTCTTGCTGCGGCGGCGGAAACCGGCGCGCAAGCCATTCACCCAGGATATGGATTTCTCAGCGAGAACGCCGACTTTGCCGAGGCCTGTGCTCGTGCAGGAATCGTCTTCATCGGGCCGACTCCGCTAAACATGCGCGACTTTGGACTCAAGCACACCGCCCGCGCCTTAGCGGTCGAGGCCGGGGTGCCGGTATCCCGTGGATCTGGACTCCTCGATAGCCTGGAGGAAGCACTCCGCGCGGCTGATCTCATCGGCTATCCCGTGATGATCAAAAGCACCGCAGGCGGAGGTGGTATCGGCATGCAGATGGCGGCTACGGAGGGCGAGTTGATTCAAAGCTTCGAGAGCGTCCAGAGGATGGCGCAAGGCCACTTCAAAACGGGAGGCATCTTTCTCGAAAAATTCATTGCTACGGCTCGCCATGTCGAGGTTCAGATTTTTGGAGATGGCTGCGGCACGGTCGCGGTGCTCGGCGAACGCGATTGCTCGGCACAAAGGAGGAATCAGAAAGTGATTGAAGAGACGCCCGCTCCTTGGTTGCCAGACGGCATGCGGGAACGCCTCCACGATTGCGCAAAGCGCCTAGGTGAGCGTGCCCGCTATCGCTCGGCGGGAACATGTGAGTTCATGGTGGATGCCTCATCCGACGCATTCTATTTTCTCGAGGTCAATACGCGGTTGCAAGTTGAGCATTGTGTCACCGAGGAAGTCTCAGGCGTGGATCTCGTTGAGTGGATGCTTCGACTCGCGGCGGGGGAATTTCTCCCGCTTGGCACTTATAGGCACGCACCCAAGGGCCATGCTATCGAGGCCCGAATTTACGCGGAGGATCCCAACAAAAATTTTCAACCGAGCTGTGGCCTCCTCACCGATGTTGCCTTTCCGGTGGACGTGCGCGTGGATTCGTGGGTCGAGCGGGGGACTGAGGTCACGCCGTTCTATGATCCCATGATTGCAAAAGTGATCGCCAGTGGCCCAACGCGCGAGGAGGCGATTGGCAAGTTGATGACGGCACTCACTTCCACCCGCCTTGAGGGCATCGAGACGAATAAAGAGTACGTTGGGGCTGTCCTTGCAAGTGAGGCATTCCAGCAAGGCGGAATGACCACCACGTTCCTTTCCGGCTTTGCTTTTCGCGCTGAGACTCTGGACGTCGTTCACGCCGGTGCGCACACGACTGTGCAGGATTATCCCGGACGTGTCGGTTTCTGGGAAGTTGGCGTCCCGCCATCTGGACCCATGGATCACTTTGCCTTCCGCATGGCCAATCGCCTCGTCGGAAACCTTGAGGGTGCGGCAGCCCTCGAATGCACGATCACGGGTCCGACAATCCACTTTCATCGCGCAGCCCTCGTAAGTATCACCGGTGCCAACATGCGCCCTCACCTCGATGCGGCACCAATTGAGACAGGTATTTCTTTCGCCGTTGCGGCGGGCCAAGTCCTAAAGCTCCACGCGATCGAGGGTGGTGGCTGTCGTGCCTACATCGCCATTGCGGGTGGGTTCGATGTGCCAGACTACCTCGGCAGTAAATCCACGTTTACGCTTGGCAAATTCGGTGGCCACGGTGGGCGAATCCTCCGCGCGGGGGATGTCCTGCGGGGCGGCCCGCGGGGAGGGGATACCCCGCTGCATGTGGCTTGCCCGCCACTTGCCGTTTTTACCAACCATTGGGACATCGGCGTCTTTTACGGGCCCCATGGAGCGCCAGATTTTTTCACAGACGAGGACATCGCAACATTTTTTTCCACGAACTGGAAAGTTCACTACAATTCTTCCCGCACGGGCATTCGCCTCATCGGTCCCAAACCTACTTGGGCGCGCAAGGATGGTGGTGAGGCCGGATTGCATCCCTCGAACATCCACGACAATGCCTACGCGATTGGGGCCATAGATTTCACAGGCGACATGCCGGTCATCCTCGCAGTAGATGGCCCTAGTCTCGGCGGCTTCGTATGTCCGGCTGTGATCGTGCAAGCCGAGCTTTGGAAAATGGGACAATTGCATCCGGGCGACTCCGTGCGCTTTGTGAAGTGGGCACCCTCGCAGGCAGTCGCTATGGAACGCTGGCAGGACGACTACCTCGCGACCGGCATCCAGACACCTGCGCCAGACCTCAGCACCGACTGTCCTTGCGCCTCGCCGATTCTTCATGTGCTGCCTGCTGAGGGTGATAATCCGCAGGTGGTCTACCGGCAGGCCGGGGATCGCTCTCTTCTCGTTGAGTATGGGCCGTTGGTGCTCGATATCTCCCTACGCTTCTGTGCGCATGCCCTCATGGACTGGCTGCAAAGGCATCCGCTCCCTGGCATCCTTGACCTGACGCCGGGTATCCGATCCCTTCAGGTTCACTTCGACGGCCGCATTTTGGCGCGTGAGGAATTGTTGAGAATCCTCATCGCCGCGGAGAAGGAACTCCCAGCCTTGGACGAGATCGAGGTGCCAAGTCGCGTAGTTCACTTGCCGCTCTCTTGGGACGATCCCTCCACTCAGTTGGCCATCGAAAAATACACGCAATCTGTGAGAAAAGATGCGCCGTGGTGTCCGAGCAATATTGAATTTATTCGACGCATCAATGGCTTGGAGTCCACCCAAGACGTGCGAGATGTCCTCTTCTCAGCGAGCTATCTGGTGCTGGGCCTTGGTGATGTCTATCTGGGTGCTCCCGTGGCCACGCCACTTGATCCCCGCCACCGCCTTGTCACCACAAAATACAATCCTGCCCGCACGTGGACGCCAGAAAATGCCGTTGGGATCGGAGGTGCCTACCTCTGCGTCTATGGCATGGAAGGGCCGGGGGGATATCAATTTGTAGGGCGCACCGTTCAGATGTGGAATCGCTGGCACCAGACGCCCGACTTTCCCCGACCATGGTTGCTCAGGCACTTTGACCAGCTTCGATTTTACCCGGTCAGCCACGCGGAACTAGACCAACTCCGGGCCGACTTTCCGCAGGGAAAAATTCGCCTCAGGGTCACCGAAGAAACATTTCGACTTGGTGATTATCGGAAATTTTTAGCAAGCATCGTTGAAGAATCGGCAGCCTTCAAAACAACCCAGCAAGCAGCCTTCGACCAAGAACGAGATCGGTGGACGCTGGCCGACACGACCGTCGAGCCTGAATTTTCTAACGAAATCATCGAGGAAGCAGATTTGCCACCCGGCGGCATTTCTGTGGATTCTCACGTCGCTGCAAACGTGTGGAAAGTTGTCGCCGAAGCGGGCAGTCAGGTGGCGGAAGGGGATACACTTATTATTCTCGAAGCCATGAAGATGGAAATGGCGATTCCTTCTCCGATGACCGGAATCGTCCACTCAATCCTTTGCGTGGAGGGTCAGATGGTCACTCCTAGCCAACGACTGGTTGTTCTTATGTCATGACGGCGCTCACAAAGAAGATTCGTGACACCTATCGTCTCATCCGCGAGCGCGGCGATGACGGCACATGGCTCGCTCTCATTCCAGAGGAAAAGACTTTGGCCCGCGCGGCAGAACTGGAGGGTCGAGCCCTGCCGCTGTGGGGTATGACCTTTGCGGTCAAAGATAACATAGACGTTGCTGGCCTGCCGACCACAGCAGGCTGTCCGGAGTTTTCCTACCAGCCGACGCAAAGTGCTTTTGTGGTGCAGAGGCTCACGGATGCAGGCGCCATCGTGATCGGGAAAACCAACCTGGATCAGTTCGCGACGGGCTTGAACGGCACACGGACACCGCACGCCATTCCGAGGAATAGCGTCAACTCCAAGTATATCAGTGGGGGTTCCAGTTCCGGATCCGCGATCGCCGTGGCCCGTGGCGCAGTGGATTTTGCGCTTGGTACGGATACGGCTGGTTCTGGTCGGATCCCAGCCGCGTTCAACAACCTCGTCGGCTACAAGCCCAGCAAGGGGCGCTGGTCCACAAGCGGCCTTGTTCCGGCCTGTCGGTCATTGGATTGCATGACCGTGCTGACACATTCCGTCGCTGTCGCCCTAGCCATTGATCGTGTGGTGGCCGGCTTCGATGCGGCGGATCCCTTCTCGCGCCAAAAGCCAGATAGCTATGTCGCTACTAAAAAGTGCATCGGTGTGCTGAGAGAAGACCAGTGCGAATTTTTTGGTGACGTCGAGTATGCCCGCCTTTACGACGCAGCAGTTGGGCGCTGTGTTACGGCCGGATGGGAAATCGAGACATTTGACTACGCGCCTTTCCTGGAAGCGGCGAGCCTTCTTTACCAAGGCCCTTGGCTCGCAGAGCGGCGTGCAGCCCTCCGCGACTTCATGACGCAGAATCCCGGGGCGATGCATCCTGTCGTGAACGAAATTGTGGCCGGGGCGAATCGCTTTTCGGCAGAAGAAACCTTTCTAGCCGCTTACAAGCTCGCCGAAATCATCCGCCGCGCGTTGCCCACTTGGGAAAGATGCGATGCCATCATGCTGCCGACCGCAGGCACGATTTACACGGTGGATGAAATGCTTGCCGACCCGATGCGCCTCAATTCTCGCCTCGGACACTACACGAATTTTGTAAATCTCATGGATCTCTGTGCCATCGCAGTGCCTGCTGGATTCCGTTCCGACGGGCTTCCCTTTGGCGTTAGTTTTATCGGCCCTGCATGGACGGAAGACATTCAGTCGCAGCTCGCCGCGGCCTTTGTGCAAGAAGCGTGGAATCCCTACGACGTTCCCGGGATCCACCTCGCCGTCGTCGGTGCCCACCTGCGTGGGCAGCCCCTGCACAATCAGCTCCTCGCGCTCGGTGCCGTCTTCTGTGAGCAAACAAAAACGGCTCCCCTGTATCGCCTCTACGCCCTCCCAAATACCACGCCTGCTAAGCCTGGCCTCGTGCGCGCCCCCGCCGGCCACGCCATCGAGGTCGAAGTTTACACCCTCTCTGAAGCCGCCTTCGGTCGCTTCGTCGCCGCCATTCCCGCCCCGCTTACCATCGGCAGCATTACCCTCGCCTCGGGCAAGATGGTGAAGGGTTTTCTCTGTGAAAGTGTCGCTGTGCAAGACGCCCAAGAAATAAGCCACCTCGGCGGTTGGCGAGCATTTGCCGCTGCGGAATAATGCCAGAACTCAGTGCCAGGTGGGCGCTTCTTTCTTAACAACTTCTATGTATTGAAGAAGGGCTTTTGAGCAATGTTCGCGGGCGAGAGTCACGCCCAAGCCGTCAGCGCGTGCCACGCATTCCCATGCCAGTTTGTCCGTGCTCAATCTTGAGCACGAACTAGGATGATCCAAGCGGCGCTCCAGGGAATGCGAAAACATCGCAAAGGTCTCATCGTTAATTTTTCGTCAATTGCTAGGCTGTGCGGATTTCCGGGCGTTGGTCTGCACCGCAGGCTTCGCTCAGCCTGCCGTTACTGAACAGTCGCTGTAACCTCATCATCGAATTTCCCGGGTTCTGTTTCAGCCCACGGCTTTTGGAACGTCATCCGGTTTTGCATTTCAATAATCATGTTCTCACGGGAGAACACCTCAAATGGAAGACTCATTGCGTTGTCCTGCGCGTGCCGAGTGCGTTTTTTCGAGAGGGTGGCAGGCAGACTATTTCTTGGTCGCTGAAAGCCCTTGCCCCGGGAGGTAGAGACGAACGATCCCTTGGGATGCCTGTCTTTCGTATTTTGATCTTTCCTATCAAAAGCGGAAAGCTCACGAGTAGCACTCGCTAGCGTGGCGCATTCCCTTCTAATGACTTTATGATCTCTAAAACATCCGCGATCTCCCTGCATGAAACAGGACAGACAGTTGACCCCCGGCTTTTCGGCAGCTTTGTTGAACATCTCGGGCGCTGTGTCTACACGGGCATCTTCGAGGATGGGCATCCCACAGCGGATTCCTCCGGGTTTCGCCAAGACGTGGCTGCACTCGTCCGCGAACTGGCTCCCACCGTGTTGCGTTACCCTGGGGGCAACTTTGTCTCTACCTATCAGTGGGAGGATGGCGTCGGTCCTGTGGAGAAGCGTCCGGTTCGCCTCGATGCGGCATGGCGGACGACTGAACCGAATACTGTGGGCACCAATGAATTCATCACGTGGTGCCGTGCCGTTGGGTGCGAACCGATGTTGGCGATCAACCTCGGCTCCCGTGGCCTCCGCGAGGCGCTGGAGTATTGGGAGTATTGTAACCACCCCGGTGGCACGGCACTCTCCGACTTGCGCAAGTCCCACGGCTATCCCGAACCGCATAATGTCCGGCTCTGGTGCCTTGGCAACGAGATGGACGGCCCATGGCAAATGGGGCATAAGACGGCAGAGGAATATGGACGCCTCGCTTGCGAAGTGGCTCGCGCCCTCAAGCAGTGCGACCCCACGCTCGAGTTGGTTCTTGCGGGAAGTTGCAGTGCGGACCTGCCGACTTATCCCGAATGGGATCGTGTCGTCCTCGAACACACCTACGAGTTTGTGGATCACATTTCCCTCCACATTTACGTGAACGACGAAGGACTTGATCTGCCCTCCTACCTCACCGTGGGTCAGAAAATGGAGCAGCAAATACGCACGATTGTCGCAGTCTGCGATTACGTTAAGGCGCTCAAACGCGGGAAGAAGGACATTGGCCTCGCCTATGACGAGTGGAATGTCTGGCACTGGAAGTATCTGCAACCCGCGGGCTTCCAGCCTTGGTCTCACGCGCCCGCACAAGTCGAACAAACATACACTATGGCCGACACCGTTATCTTCGGTTCGCTGCTCATCATACTAATCCGCAACGCGCGTTACGTTCGCATCGCCAATCTCGCTCAACTGGTCAACGTGATTGCCCCGATCATGACTTGCCCCGGTGGTTCAGCTTGGCGGCAGCTCACGTTCTATCCCTTCCAACACGCCTCCCGCTGGGGCAGGGGAGAGGTCGTAGATTGCCGCATCAAGGGAACGCTCTGCCAGACGACAGCCTTCGGAGAAGTCAACGAAGTGGATGCGGTGGGCGTCCGCTCGGCCGGTGAAAACGCCCTCACAGTCTTCGCGATTAACCGGAGCATGGACGAACCATCCGCGCTCGACCTTCCCCCCGGCTATCGCATCGTCGAGCACATTACCTTGTCCGACCCAGATCCAAGCGCCGCTAACACAGCAGACCAACCTGAACGGGTCGTTCCGCGCGCGGCTACCCAGAGCGGGGTCTTGCCCGCGCTATCATGGAACGTCCTTCACCTGCGCAACGACTAGGGCTGTGATCTACAGATATCCGTGGAGTTGATCCTTAAGCATTGTGCGAGCGCGGAAGAGAAGGCTTTTCACGGAGGGGACGCTTGTTTTTAGAACGGCTGCAATTTCCTCGTAGGAGAGTTCTTCATAGCGTCGGAGGATGAGAGCAAGGCGTTGTTGCTCGGGAAGAGTTGCGATGGCGCGGGAGATGGCGACTTGGAGGTCGGCGGTGGCTGCAGCTTGGGAGGCATCGGGGGTGGTTTCATCGGCAATGTCTCGCGGTGCGTGGTCTTCGGTTTCCACATCCATGGGTACAAACTTGGCACGTCGGAGTCGCCGCATTTCGTTGAAAACAAGGTTGCGCGTGATGGTTAGCAGCCATGTCGTGAATTTGGCTGTGGGCTGGTAGCGCGAGGCACTTTGCCAGACGCGCACGAAGACTTGTTGGCTGATGTCTTCGGCATCTGTCGCATTGCCGAGCATTTTTGCTACAGTCCCGAGAATGCGTGCTTGGTGGCGCGCGATGAGCTCTTCAAATGCCTGCTCGTCGCCCAGCTTCACTTTCAGCATCAAGACGACATCTTCATTGGGATCATCAGGCATGGAGGGCGAGAAAGCGGCGACGACGGGCAGCGACGGCTTACTCTATTAAACCCAGCCAAGCGCAAAAAGTTCCACAGAAATTCCCGCGCGGGCGGGCTTGAGCGAAATGATCTCAATTTGGGGCTCTGCGAGGCTAGCGACCAAGGCGGCTGATTCGGCTTGAAAGTCGCCATTCACCCGTGATTGTTCGGCAATGACCGAGGCTGCGGATTCTTTGGCGGCACCCACATCAGACCCCTCTTGGAAAGTGCGGCCGACACTGCGGGCGGCGCTTCCGGCTCGGGTGAGAGTCGTGGCACTGAAAGCTTTCCTTCCCAAAAATGCGCCCAAAAGTGTCGAGCCAAAGGAAATTGCGGTCTGGAGCCCAGCTTGGCGGGCTTGGTTCTCCTGCCGTTGTATGGCAGCCTCTGCGCGCACGAGTCTGGCTTGTAGGGCAGCGAGCTTCGGCGCGTATTTTTTGCGAATGGCTTCGATTTTCTCATCTCGAAGCTCACGCTGGGCGTGAGCGGCCCGGGCTTGGAAATCGCCTCGTGTTTCGTCGGTTTGCGACGTGAGCTTGAGGTCGGGACATGCGAAAATTTCCATGCGTTCGTTGTCCGCCACCCACCGGCTAAAATCTTTTTCCCAAAGGGGATACTGTTTCGATTGTGTGCCGCTAGCGGGAAGTGCTGAGCAGACGGCATCCGGCGGTGGCGTCGTAGAAAAGTCCGAGAGCATGACGTCGAGTCTCTCGCCTCCTGTGAAGTCCACCCCACTTACGCCTTCGGGCAGAAGGGCCGCAATCTGCACGACGCGCGTGGTGTCCACTCGACTTTTTACGTCGAAAAACTTCACGCGAGCAACACCCACCAAGCGAGGTTGCAGTGTCCCGCTCGAGGGCAGGAAGACTTGCTTGATGCCGGGCGGAATTGTTGGAAGTTTGCTCGCGGTAGGCGGCTTGCTTGTGGGGAGCGCAGCAGGCGGTTTGCGGGACTGCATGAGAAAACGGATTTGATCACGCGTAAGAGGCCCGCGGAGGTAGCTCATGGCCCAGCGGGATTCCATGAGGACGGGGCCGTCGTCGTGAACGTTATTCATCAGAAATTTCCGTGCGCCAAGTTGGGAAATGAGCACCTCGAGTGCCGGACGTGTGAGATTTGCCGAAGCCCCGAGGAGGCCTTCGATGACTCGTGCTTTGTCGCGCTCGGTCTGGAGGCGTCCGACAAACCATGTTCCGGCATTGGCAAGGCCTTTGTAGTCAAGGTCCACAGGATTCTGAGTCGCCAGCACGATGCCGACTCCATACGCGCGGGCCTGCTTGAGGAGGGTGAGCAGTGGCAGCTTCGAGGGAGGGTTTGCGACGGGCGGGAAGTAGCCAAAAATCTCATCCATATAGACGATGGCACGAAGACTCGTCGTTCCGCTTTGCTGGCGCATCCACGAGACAATCTCGTTGAGCAGGAGGGTCACGAAGAACATGCGTTGCGAATCGTCGAGGTGCGCTATCGAAAAAATGGTATGGCGTGGACGGCCGGTTGCTGTGTGCAAAAACTGAGGAATGCTCAGACGCTCACCCTCCCCCCATGCTGCGAAGCCAGGAGAAGCCAAAAGCGTATTCAGCGATAGCACGAGAGCAAACCTCTCCTTCGCAGGATAGAAGGACTCGAGATCGAGAATGCCGATTTTTTCAAACGGAGGGTTCTGAATTTTCGCAATGAGAGTGACGAGGTCGAGGTCGTTCCCCGCTTGCCACTCATGGGCAAAAATTGCGCCCAGTAGAGAACCTTCACGGCTCTTCCCCGCATCTGCCGTGGAAGCAATAAGACCGAGTAGCGCGGCGGTGGCGGTCTGCGCACGCTCGGCCATCGCTTCGGAATCTTGGACATCCGGAGGCGCATGAAAGACATCCAATAAATTCACACTGAGCCCCGCACGGCTGCCTGGTGTGTAGATAGCAAAGTCGGCTTTCTCGCGCAGCGTGCGGATCCGCTCACCATTCTGGCCCCACTTAGCAAGTCCCTGTCTCCACATATCGGCTTGCTGCTCCGCGTAGATCTCCGGGGTTAGCCCCTTGCGTGCGGCGTCCTCTTCGTTGATCCATGGCCGGAAATCTTCGCTCTTGAGATCGGGAAAGGTGAGGAGCAAATTTGCCAAGTCGCCCTTGGGATCAATAATGATCGCCGGCACGCCATCCATCGCTGCCTCTTCAAGCAGAGCCAAGCAGAGCCCGGTCTTTCCACTACCAGTCATTCCCATGCAGACGGCGTGCGTCACCAAATCGCGCGAATCGTAGAGAAGTGGCGTCTCAGAAGGACGAGCGTCATCGCCTTCCAGCGTGCGTCCTAGGTAAAAAGTTCCAAGTTTTTCAAAGACGGAGGAATCTAGAGCCATATGGCCAAGTTGCTGAAAAATGTGACTCCGTGCCAGCCGAATGTGCTTGAATTCTACGCTTGCCTGCAAATGGTAAAGAGATGATTCGAGTTCTCGCCTTCCTTTTCCTTGCCACTTGCCTCACTTCCCATGCGGCGATCCAGAGAGAATACATCATCGTTAGCGGAGGTCCTTCGCTCTTGGAGTGGGAGAAATTTAAAGCCGAACCACACGATCGCTGGTGGGGAAATTTTATTCGCTCGGCCCGCGTGCGCATTCAAGAAATCCAGAAGGAAACCCCTGGTGCGCTCATTACATGGCTCGTTCACCGTGCAAGCTACGCCCGCCGCGCGGCCCGCCAAGAGAAAGACGGCATCTCCAATATTGAATCAGTTCGCGATAAATTCGGCATTAACCTTGTGTGGTTCAGCACGGGCGATGATGTCATTAATTACCTGAATGCCGGACGTCCACGCGGCCAGGTGAAGATTGCCAACTTTGAATATTATGGTCACTCCAACCGTGCGTGTTTCATGTTCGACTATAGCAACGAGATAGATAGTGGCTCGAAGAGTTGGTTGCACGAAGACGACCTGCACAGGCTGCGGCGAGGGATATTTACGCGTGATGCCTTTGTCAAGAGCTGGGGTTGCCATACTGGGGAGAGCATGAGTGCGCTGTGGAGGACAGCCACGGGCAAACGCATGATCGGCGCCATCGGCAAGACAGACTACGCCTACGGCCATCTCCGAAATTGGACACCGGAACTCAGCGGTGGGGCGCGTTGGGGAGGCTAGGTGCGCGAGGAGTCCTTGCGCCTCGAGCGCGGCTTTTTTGAGCGCGATCCCGTGGTCTGCGCGCGAGATCTGATTGGTTGCAAAATGATCTGCGGACGCAGCGTGGGCAGAGTCATCGAGACCGAAGCCTACGCCACTCTTGGCGACGCCGCCTGCCACACTGCCCGCCGAGCGTCCACTAGGGCCTTCCTCGCGAATCACCCCGCTGGCAGTGCCTATGTCTATCTCACCTATGGCATGCACTGGATGTTTAACGTCCTCATCAAAGGGGACGTGGAAGGCTTTGTGCTTGTGCGTGCCTTGGAAGCCGAATCCGGCAGCGATGAGATGGTCGCGAGGCGCGGTGGTGCCGTTGCGCGCAACCTGTGCTCAGGGCCGGGCAAGCTCACACAGGCTCTCGGGATCAACCTCTCGCACAACGGGCTGGACCTATGCGCCGCAGGGAGCCTCGGCTTCCTCACACGGGCGAGCCCCTTTACAGAGCGAATCCATGCAGGCCCGCGCATTGGCATTTCCGCCGCCAAGACGCTGCCGTGGCGGTTTCTTCTTGAGGGTGCGGGTGTTCTAAAAACCGACTGCAATGCTGGCAAGGTCGTCGCCAAAAGAGCGAACGCGCAGTAAGAAGTCCGGAAGCGACAGATCATGCTTTTTCAAAAAAGCGCGATCGCCACTGCATCCATACATAACATCGTGAGGAAGTGTGCCTTCTAGAAAACAGAGCGCTTTTTGGTGAATCCGTGGAAGCCATGCGATTCCCTGCCAGCGATCTTCACGCTTAGGAAGCTGCGATTCTGGGAATTCGTGGGCGTTCCACGTGTTATTCTGTAACGAGACAAAATACTCTGCCCGGATGGCGGCCACCTCGAGAAAGACTTCTTGGGCTGGGTCTCCGTAGCGGGCCAGATCCTCCACATAGTCGTAGAGGATGGGTGCGCTGAGACCCACGGAACGCAGGTAGGCAAGCTCTTCTGCGGAAAAAAATCCCTGCAATCTTTCTCCGGCTTGATAGCGCTCGATGGAAGCAGAGTGAAGTGCTGCGAGAGGCGTCGGTTCGTCGTTCATGGCGTAGGCACCAAGCGGACGACTTTACCCGGGTCATCATAGACGACGCAGAGGGAGCCATCTTGCAAAGTTCGGATATCCCGTATTCGCCCAGTCTTCTCTAGCAAGATTTCCTCGCGGATCGCACTCCCGTTGGCGTCAAGCTCTACACGGATAAGTTTCTGGTGGGCGAGCGCTGTGAGGAAGATGTTGCCGGCCCAAGCCTTAAATGCCCGTCCATTATAAACTTCGAGGCCAGAGAAGGCCGGCGAGGGCACCCAATACTTCACGGGCTGCTCAAGGCCGTCTTGAGACGTGTGGTTGGTGATCGGTGTGCCGCTGTAGTTGATGCCGTAGGTGATGAGTGGCCACCCGTAGTTCTTGCCGCGTTCGATGAGGTTAAGTTCATCACCCCCTTTAGGCCCGTGCTCGCACTCCCAAAGGCGGTCGGTCTTTACGTCGTAGACGAGACCTTGAGGATTCCGCACGCCGTAGGCCCAGATAGATGGCAACGCGCCGGGCGTCTTGACGAAAGGATTATCGGCTGGAATGCGCCCGTCGTCATGGAGGCGATGAATCTTACCGGCGCAATTGGTGAGCTTCTGTGCATGGTTGCTTGGATCCGTCTTGTCGCCACGGTCGCCAATGCCAAAATAGAAGAATCCCTTGTGATCAAAAGTGATGCGGCAGCCGAAGTGCACACCACCTTTAAAGTAGTCTGCGTCTGGCGCTTGAAATAGAACTTCTTGATCCACAAGAACCATGTCTTTGAGGCGACCCCGAATGATTTTCGTTGTGGCTCGGTCACCACGGGGATCAGAAAACGAAAGATAGAGCCAACCATTGCTTGCGTAGTCTGGGTGCAATTCGACATCGAGAAGACCGCCTTGGCCCTGTGCGAAAACCGGGGGGAGGCCTGCGACCTTCGCCTCAAGGAGGCGTCCGCCTTCAATGATACGCAGAGCACCAGAGCGTTCGGTGACAAGAAGCCGACCATCGGGAAGCTCGGCCACAGCCCACGGATTACTCAGACCCTCGGCGAGCACTTCGACCTTGAAGTTTTCCTTATCGGAAGACATGACTTCTTGAGCGAAAAGTGGCCATGAGAAACAAACGAGCAAAGCTCCAAAGGTGGAGGAAATTCCAGCAGGTGACATCAGGGGTCTATAAAATATCTCTCATCACTTTGCAAGGGCTTGCCTTGCTGATTACACCATGCCTTGCTTCCCCTGAGCTAGAGTCGCTCGCCGCCGGGAGCGAGGTTTACAGCCAGCATTGCGCGCAATGTCATTCAGATGGCTCTGCCAACGGAATGGTCACAGCACTCGTCGCATCGCCTCTTCTCAAGGAACCGCCCCAAGCCACCGCCCGTATCATTCTTTTTGGCCGACGTGGAGGAGAGGGTGGCGGCATTATGCCGGCGCAAGCGAGCCTGAGTGATGAGGATATCGCCGCCGTTGTCGCTTACGTGCGTGCGAAGTTTGTTGATCAACACGATCCTTTTTTCAAGGAAGACGTGGCGGCTCTTCGCCGCTCTCCCTAGCTCCCCATAGCAGGCCCGTCGGCATCGGTGGGGGGGAACTGCGGTGGCGCATTGAGGAGCGGGCGGGGAGTGGTATTCTGTTGGAGAAAACGCACGCGCCGATCTTGGCGTGGCAAGCGAATCGTGACGGTGAGTCCCCTGCCGGAGTCACTCTCCAGCATCACCTCTCCTCCATGGGCTCTCACAATGCGGCGAACGATGAGGAGCCCGAGTCCGTTGCCACCCGCCTTGGTTGTAAAGTAGGGCTCAAAAATGCGGCTGATGTTCTCCGGTGCGATGCCACCCCCCGTGTCTGAGAAGGCCACATTCACATGCGTCTCGTCCACCGCTGTGCGCACGCGAAGGATGCCGCCGGACTTCATGGCCTGGAAGGCATTGCGAGCCACGTTGTAGAATGCCTGCTTGATTTGGTCGCTATCGAGAGCCAATGCCGGAAGTTCAGGTGCAAGAAGCGTCTCAAGAATCACGTCACGATCAGCAATTTCCGACGAGAGGAAACTCAGCGTTTCTCGCACGATATCGTTGAGCGATGCTGGCTTGAGTTCGATAGCTTGGGGTCGTATGGCGCGGAGAAATTGGGTGATGATTTGATCGAGTCGAGCCACTTCGCCTCGGGCCACACTCACAGAATCTTCCAATCCGGAACGCATCTTTTCCGGAAGTTTTTTGAGTCGGCGGTGGAGGAGTTGGAGCTGGATATCGAGAGAATTGAGCGGATTTCCGATCTCGTGCGCGACGCCGGCCGCGAGGAGCGTGAGAGCGGAAAATTGTTCGTTCTCGATGGTTTCTTGCGTAGCCCGACGGGTCTGAGTGATATCGCGAAGGATGACTGCGAAGCCGACAGTCTCCGTTTCATCGTCATCGCTCATAAGGGGAACTGAATAGAAATTCAGAAGCCGGTTCTCGGGGTAGAAGACTTCCAAATCACGGCTTACGACGAGGTGCGGCGTGCGCTCTCGAGCGCCCCAATCGAGTCCCTTTACAATGTCTCCGAGCGGTTTTCCTAGACTCAGCTTTTCTTGAATACCAAAAAACCCGCAAGCCGAGCGATTGAGATAAATGATTCGCCCCTTTGGATCCGTGACAATGACGCCCTCCAAGATCGCGTTGAAGATCGTTTCTAAAAACCCTTTTTCTCGCGCAATTTCCACGAGGTAGCTTTGGACTTCCCCCGGTTGGACAAGGCCGATGCGCTCGATAAGCTTGTCAAGGAATCCCCGTCGCATCTGCTAACTCCTCCGCTGCACGGCTTGTTCCTCGCAGCAGAACCGAATAAATCCACGGCTGCCGGGATGTCCATTTCCGGAGCGTCCCCAGCCGCCAAACGGCAATGTGGAGGGTGAAAATGTCGTAGGCAGGTTTTTGTAAAGATTTCCCACGTGGAGGCGGTCGCCGAGACGGTGAAAGTTCTCATCGCTTGCCGTGAAAATAGAAGCCGAGAGACCGAAGTCCCACGCCTCATGCCGCGCGACGGCCTCGTCATGCCTATCAAATGTTTCAACGACCAGAATGGGAACAAAGCTTTCCCGCAAGGCGAAGGCGCTTGCATCAAGAGCGGCCACGTCACCCGCTCGCAGCACCGCTGGCGTTACGTAAAATCCCGCTTCCCCTGTGGCAAGGCGAGCCACCTCGCTTCCGGCAAAAATCGGTTCGCCGGGCGTTGTTGCGAGCAATTCCTGGTAGCGCACGCGACTTGCGCTACTAATGAGCGGGCCGAGTGCCGTCGTTTCCAGCGACGGATTGCCTGGCGTGTAGCGCGCGAGCTCGTGCTCTAGCTCACGCAGAAATCCCGCCTCCACGCGCGCATGCACAAGCACGCGCGCCGTCGCATTGCAACGCTGTCCGGCCGTGAGGCAGAGTCCGTCCGCCGTGGCTCGTGCGGCCAGCGGGATGTCGGCATCCTCACACACGATGAGCGAATTTTTCCCACCAAGCTCCAGAGCAAGGCTCTTGGAGTAGTCGGGCGCGAGAGCCTGTGCCAGCGATCTACCTACGGGAATTGAGCCCGTGAAACACACCGAACGCACATCGGCATGCAAACAGAGAGCTCGCCCGACTTCGCCCCAACCAAGCACACTTTGAAAGACGTCCCCCGGCAGATTTGCCTGCATCATCTCCGCATAGGCAAGTCCGACGTGAGAGGCGAGGGGTGATGGCTTAAATACCACGGTGTTGCCCGCGAGGAGGTGGGCGATAGTTGCCCCATGGCCAAGGTGGATCGGAAAGTTAAACGGAGCAATTACTGCGGCCGTGCCCCGCGCACGCCAGCGAGTCTGTGCCGCGTGTGGGCCGTCCGTAATCGCTTCTTCGAGGATATAACGCACACCGTCCGCGTGGGTGAAGTCAAACTTTGCGATCACCGCGCCCATCTCCAATCGGGCTTCGAAAATCGGCTTCCCGGTTTCTTGCGTGATGAGTTGGGCCAATGCCTCCCGTCCATTCTCAAGCGCTTCACGGCACGCGCACAGACACTCCCAGCGCTGCTCAAAGCTCCTCGCCGCCCACGCGGGAAAAGCGTTCTTCGCCCTGCGCACGCACTCGTCCACATCGCCCGCGCGCAACGTCCCAAAGACAATCGCCTCGTCAGCCGGTGAGCAGTGCGTCCACTCGATTGGATCGGATCCCATACTGCAAGCATGGCTGCTTCTCAGCCAAACCACAATCCCGCTTCCTTGCGCGACAGCCTAGTAGTTGCGGACTTTTCACAGCGCCAACTCGGGTTGGCTAAGCTTGCCTTGTAAAAGCAAGCCGCTCGCTGCGACTAAGTCGTCCGGCAGTTGCAATCGTTGAAGAGCGCGGGGTTCCACTTTAAGCGCTCCGTCTCCGTAGGATTTCCCGACCAAACGAAGATTAGCCAACGTCCTCGGATGTGATAAAACCGTCCATAGGCCATTGAGGTATTCTGGGCCACTACAGCAATCACCGACAACGCGATCAACTCGGCTACACTTTCGCCGGAACGAGTTTCAGACCGGCAAGGGCCGCGCATTGTCGCTGCCGTGCATCGAAGGAAGCAAAGGCCGTGCATCCGGATTCTAAAGCCACTGCAACGTGCAAAAGGTCAAGGCTACGGGTTCCGATGTCTCCCGAGTGTTTCGCAGAAAGTTTCTCTGCCCGGATGAAAACCGCCGCGAGGTCATAAGCGGGCCTCGCAAGCCGCCCGGAATCAACATCTGATTTGAAAGCCCTCACGGCTGCTGATTCTTGGCCCCGGGTGATTTCCCCTCGAAAGCGTTTCAACCGGATTGCGTTCGGTATCTCGATTTGGTGCATGTGAGAAAAGGCAAGGGGCGTTCCAATCGCGCGAAGCATTTCGTCCGCCGCTTTCGAGTTCGGTTCCTCAACGTAGCTTTTTACAAAAAGTGCGCTGTCAACGTAAGTTTCTTTCAAGTGTTTCCCCTGTCATAATCAAGGGCTTCTCCGCTTGTCGGGCCGTCCGGGAAAATGCGCCGCCGCCATGCCGTGCGGTCAGGCCAGTCCGGGGCCACTTTCCCGCGCTTGCGCGAGGGTTCAAGGGTTGCAAAATGAAATCCTCGTTTCGTGATCGTGACAGTTTCGCCGTCATGAATCCATTTTGAGACAGAAGCGAAGTTGTTTCGGAGGTCTGCAACAGTTGCTGTTTTCATGTCTGATAGATAGTCTATCATGCGTTAAGTTTTTGGCAAGGATATGTCTGGTGCATTGCAGACGCGATCTCAGGGCATCGTGGCGCAACAAAGGGTGGACGAGTCACTGCTGGCTTCATACTCCCTGAGTCGTGCTTCACTTTCCGAAGAACTGCTTCCAGAAAAAGATGATGGCAAGGATTCCGCCGATGACTCCGACGAGACGACGGACTTGGGTTTGGGAGATCTTTTGGGCGAAGGTGGCACCGCCGTAGTAACCAAGAGTAGCGCCTAGCGTGAGAATGATGGCCTGCGGCCAGAGCACGAGACCTGAGAATATGAAGTAGGCCGCCGCGACAAGGTTGATCAAGGCGGCGAGCACGGTCTTAATGGCATTCATTTCATGGATGTTTCGTAGGCCGAGGAAACCGAGACTTGCGAGCATGAGGATCCCGATCCCTGCGCCAAAGTAACCGCCGTAAATGGCGACGCCAAATTGCAGGGCAAGCGCGACGGCAATTGAAGCGAGGGATGTCCCAAGCGTCCGCACTCGGCCCAGCACATCACCTCCGAGAAAAAGGCACGTCGCGAAGAGGATCAGGAATGGCACGAGGCGTTCAAAGAAAAGAGGGTTTGTTACAGTGAGGAGGTATGCACCGAGGAGTCCGCCGACGATGCTCACGATGCCGAAGTTTTTTATCCATGGCCTCGCGGCGGGCAAGTGGCTTCTATAGCCGTAGAGACTCCCTACGATCCCGACCAAGAGGGCGACGGTGCTCGTTGCATTGGCCTGAATGGCTGGCATGCCCGAGGCGACTAAGACGGCAAATGTGATGAGGGTGCCTCCCCCTGCCACCGCATTCATCGCTCCCGCCGCGCATGCGGCCGCAAGCAGGAGAAAGACTTCAGGGAGCGGAGGCATTAGAAATTCGTCGCCACGCTAGTAAAGCTCTACCGGCGAGCGCTTGCCATCTTCAGGACTGCGGCGTGCGGCCATTTCCTCGCCTAGCGTCGCAACGCGAAGGGCTTGGACTTCGGCATCTACTGACAAAAAAGCTTCTTCGGAAAAAGGCGCTGGTGGCGCCATGCGTGCCTTAAAGCGTGCGACGGAAGCGAGGGCGTCGTCCAGCTTTTCTCCAAGCGGTGCGATCGCTTTCTTGGCAGCGGTTGCCATCTCAATGCGGTGACAAATCATGAGAAGATCATTCCCAGCCTCGATGCCAAGGCGCATGGTTTCATCGAGTCCGTAGTGATTCAGAATGGCTCCCATGTCGAGATCGTCGGTCATGATCAGACCCGAAAATTGTAACTCCCCACGCAGGAGCTCGCGAATGATGACGGGCGAGAGGGATGCTGGGCGCGGCTCGGAGTCGAGGCCCGAGATGGCGATGTGGCCGATCATCATGCTATCTACCTCCTGCGCAAATGCCCGAAAGACCGCCAACTCGTGGGTCTCCATGTCCTCGCGCGAGCGCTCGAGGTTGGGCAATTCGTGGTGAGGATCAAGGCCTGCGGATGAGTAGCCGGGAAAATGCTTCCCGCAGGAAAGAATGCCCGTGCCACGGAGTCCATCGTTGAAGGCCCCCGCCTTCTGGATAACCTCGGAGACGTCACCCCCATAGCAGCGGCCCCGCAACGAATTATCCGCTTCGTCGTCGAAAGAAATGTCGAGCACGGGACATAAATCCAAGTTGAACCCGAAGAGTCGCAACAGGCGACCCGTGATGTCGCCATGACGATGAATGAGGGCAAGGTCGCCTCGTGCACGAAGCTGGTGGGCATTTGGCGGCTCGCTGCCGATGAGCTTCAAGCGCGACACGCGACCCCCTTCCTGATCAATGGTCACAATCGGTTCGATGTCGCTTAGGTCGCGCAAGTCATCAATCAAAGCGCGCAGTTGCGTTGGGCTTTTGATGTTACGACCGAAGAGAATAAATCCGCCCGGTTGCAGTTCGCGGAAGAGGCGAGCCGATTCCATATCGAGTTCCGGGCCGGGGACGCCGACGAGGAGGAGTTGACCTACAGCAGAAGATGACATAATGGCGGAGAGGAAAACTGAAATGTTTGCCACAATGCCGAAATGATTCCAAACCCGAAAATTGGCCTCTTTGGAGGAACGTTTGATCCGATCCACCATGGGCACCTCATCCTCGCACGTGCTGCTAGGGAGCAATTGGGTCTTGAGCGTGTGATTTTTATTCCTGCGGGCCTCTCTCCACACAAGCTCGCTACCCCCCCAGCACCAGCTGCGCTGCGATGTGCTATGCTGGAGGCGGCAATCGAGGGCGAAGCGGGCTTTACGTGGGACGATTGTGAGATTCGCCGTGCGGGGACTTCCTTTGCGATTGATACAGTCCGCTACATGCGGCAGAAATTTCCCGGGGCGAGATTCTTTTATTTCATTGGCGAAGACAATCTTGCCGCTCTCCAAACGTGGAAGGAGATTGAAGCCCTTCGACTCCTCGTTGAGTTCGTGCTGCTTGCTCGCGGTGAACGTTCCTCAAGCGAGGGCTTTCCGATCATTGCTCGCGGGGTGGACATCTCCTCGACCGACATCCGAAATCGCATTGCCACGGGTGCATCGGTGCGCTATTTACTTCCCGATGCAGTATGCGAGATGATCAGATGCCAGAGCCTCTACAAGAATGAATGATTCGGAAATTCTCGCGCGCGTCTGTGCCGCTGCGGCTGATGAAAAGAAGGCTGAGTCCATCACCCTGCTCGATCTCAGGCCGATTAATGGCTTCACTGACTTCTTTGTCATTTGCTCCGGAACGTCGGAACCCCAACTCAAAGCGATCACGTCTTCTATTCGAGAAAACGTCCGCAAGCAACTCGGGCTGCGTCCTCTGGCAGCCGATGGGATCCCGGGGAGCCAATGGATGGTTCTCGATTACGGCGGCGTGATTGTTCATGTCTTCCTCGAAGAAATGCGTACCTTCTATGACCTCGAGAATCTCTGGAGCGATGCCACGCGCTCCGAGTGGGTGGAATAAACACGGCGGATCGCGTTCGATGGACGTTACGGAAGATATCGAAATCGAATGCCCCCACTGCGGAGAAGTCTTCGCCATCACCGTGGAGACCGGCTTCGCGTCGTGCGACATGGTCGAAGATTGCGCCGTCTGCTGCCGGCCTATCCAAGTCAGCATTCGTTGCCGTAGTGGAGAAGTCATCTCGGTGGATGCAGGGCCTGGCTGACGTAGTCGCCATTTCTGAGATGACAGGCTGAGCGATTGCGGGTTGTGTAGGGCCTATACAATGCGTATTGCCCGATTTCTGATTTATGGATTGCCGATTTTTTTGTTGGGACTCATCGCCGCTTCCTTCCTAAACTCCGCGTTTCTCTCGACCGGGAAGAAAAATGAGATGTCGCTGGGAGTTATGGGCGAGCCCTCTACGCTCAATCCCATCCAACAAGCCGATTCGGCGGCATCGCAAGTTTTCAGCACGATTTTCAATGGCCTGCTCAAATACGACGAGAACTTAAACATCGCAGGTGACCTCGCTCGTTCGTGGATCATGAATCAGACCACGACGATCGTCTATCAGTCCTCTGCTGCTGCGGCGCAGGGGTTGAAAGAGGTGCAAGCCATGCGTGCGGACTGGGCGACGTGGAAATTGGAGGCGGCGACCTTGCAAGGAAATATGCTGTTACTGGCCTTCACCGAACCCGGCCTTGCGGCCTCGCAGGAAGTTTTTGCACGCTGCAATCCGCGCGATATCCAACCGCTGATGATTCTCCGCGGGGAAGTGAAGTCCGGTGCCCGTGATGTGATGCGACGCTTTCGCGAGGCACATCCCGAGGCGCAGATCGTCCGCGAGTGGGTGGAATCCGATGCTGCGTTTGAGTTGACCGCCTCTCCTTCTGTGCATTCGCTGCTCGAAGAATGGTTGGCGGCGCAGGGTGGTGGCACGGTAACTGACGGCGACCAGGTGCCTTTTTTGGCAGAGCCACTGGTGATTTTTTCGCTTCGGGATGGCGTGCGGTGGCACGATGGCGAGCCCTTCACGTCCCGCGATGTGGCTTTCACCTACAACGCTCTGATGGATGATGCGGTGGCCTCGCCGCGAAAGTCCGACTTCGACTACGTCCTGAAAGTCGAGACACCTGGCTTACGGACAGTGCGTGTGACATATCGGAAGCCCTATGGGCCGGCGCTGACGAGTTGGATGACTTCTATTTTGCCTGCGCATTTGTTGGAGGGGAAGCCGCAAGCATGGTGGGTCGAGAATTTTAATCGAACTCCCGTGGGAACTGGTCCCTACAAAATTGGCGAGTGGAAGACGAATGAATACGTGCGGGTCAATCGAAATGCTGACTATTTCGATGCCCCGGCACCATGGCTTCAAGCCATCGTGTTCCGCTTTCTTCCCGACCAACTCTCGCTGCGCCTGGCCTTCGAGACACGACAAGTGGACTTCTGGTCTGCCGAACCTTGGTCAGTCGCATCCTTCGAAAAAGATCCTCGCTTCGAGATTTTTTCATCCCCCTCAAATTCCTACACTTACATCGGATGGAATCTCAGGCGTCCGCTCTTTCAGGACGTACGCGTGCGCCGTGCACTTGCTCATGCCGTGAATATTCCCGACATGGTGAAATACATTCTGTACGGACGCGGGGAACAAAGCCTCGGAATTTTCACGCCGAACATGTGGTTTTTTAACCCCCGCGTCGTGCCGCTACTTTACGATCCAGCAAAGGCCGTAGCCTTGCTTGACGAGGCCGGCTGGAAGCTTGGGGCTGATGGCATACGAGAGAAGGACGGGCAGCGCTTCAGCTTCACGCTCATTTCCAACAACGGAAATGAAATACGCCGCGACATCGCCACGCTCGTGCAGGACGACCTGAAAAAGATAGGCGTCGAGGTAAAGGTCGAACTCTACGAGTGGGCCGTTTTGCTGAAAAACTATGTCAACAAGGGGGAGTTCGACGCCATCGTGCTCGGGTGGGCCCTTGGCCTCGACTACGACCAATTTCAGATTTGGCACTCCACGCAGAGTGATCCCGGTGAATTGAATATGATCGGCTACAAAAATCCCGCCGTGGACAAGACGCTTGATAGCCTGCGGCAGGAATACAACCGCAGTAAAATCCTGAGCATGGCTGGCGAGATGCAACAAACCATCTACAACGAACAACCCTACCTCTTCCTCTACGTGCCGCAGAGCACGACTGTCATGTGGCGCGACGCCTATCGCGTGCGGCGACCGGATTCCAAGGGCGGGTGGCTGGATACGCCGATCGAGATGACCAAGGCCGGATACGCTTTCTGGTCGGATTGGTTCTACCGGCCCGAATTTTCCTCAGAGCTCCCCGCAGCCACCACCACGCGCTAGGCAGCACACGCTCCTACAAAGAGCTTACCGGTTCCTTCTTGAAGGTCGCCGTTGCGGGTAATCTCGCATGGACTGCGCCTCAAGCATGTGAAATGGTAATCACCATGACGATAACCATTGATCGCGCGAGGCGGGCCAGCGGCTTCGTGAAGGTTTTCTTAGACGTTTAGAAAGGCTGACATGCCCTTGCCACGAGTCATCGAGCCGGAAATTCTCGACCACCTTGCACCGAGCGACCCGGCTGCCATGCGCAGTCGGCGCGACTTGGAGAGGCTGGATGTCTACCTTGGAAATTCTCGCTGGATTGTGCGCATGCTTGCCGATCACTCTGGACGTCGCCGTGGCGGGGTAGTGGAACTCGGCGCAGGCGACGGACAACTTTGCAATAAAATCCTCCAATCCTCGCTTGGGACAAAAGTCACGGGATTCGATCTCGTATCGCGGCCACCAAAGTTGTCTCGTGGCGTGCAGTGGAAATCCGGCGACTTTTTTCAGACGCTACCTAGCACACCGGCCTCGGCTGTCGTGGGCAGCCTCATCCTTCACCATTTCTCGGCAGCAGAGCTGCGCGATTTAGGCAAGCTACTTGGCGCTGCCGAATTGTTGTGCTTCGTGGAACCCTACCGCCACCCGGCAGTTTTGGCCATGTCCTCACTTGCCAAGCCGTTCGTGGGACACGTGACCCGCCACGACATGCCAGCCAGCATTCGAGCAGGCTTTTTGCCCGGTGAGATCGCTGCCGCCCTCGCGCTAGACACGACACTTTGGCATGTCGTGGAATCTTGCCACTGGCGGGGAGCCATTCGCATGGTAGCGTGGAGAAAATGCGAGAGCCCATCACGATCATCGGCGGCGGCTTAGCGGGATTGTCACTCGGCATCGCGCTGCGAAAGAGATCGCTTCCGGTCGTCATTCACGAGGCCAGCACATATCCACGCCATCGCGTCTGCGGGGAGTTTATCAGCGGGGTCAGCGATGAAACATTGCGCGCGCTTGGAATCAGCGAAGCCCTAGCAGATGCCGAGTGCCTCACCACAGCAAAGTGGCACGACGCGGCAACCTGTCTCGGCACGCTTAAAGTCACGGCCCGTGGCATCTCACGCTGGCGGCTCGATCTGCGGCTGCGAGATCAATTTCTGGAAGCCGGCGGAATTCTAAAAACCCACTCCCGCACGACGCAGTCCGGCGACGTGGTCTGGGCGGCAGGGAGGCCAAAGCAACCAAGCAAGTGGGTGGGCCTCAAGTGTCACTTTTCGAATCTCCCGCTCGGTAGCGACCTTGAGATGCACACCGGTGGAAATGGATACCTTGGCCTTGCACGGATTGAGGGAGGGCGAGTCAACGTCTGCGGCCTCTTTGCAGCACAGAGCCTCGCTCAAATCCGTGATAAAGGAGCAGGTCGCCTTGTTCAAATGTTGCGGCATGGCGGTCTTCACACGCTTGCAGATCGCCTTGAAGCAGCCGATCCCGATGAGGAGTCTTTTTGCGGCGTAGCGGGCTTCGGATTTGGCAGGCAGAAATCGGTAGGTTTTGCCCTCGGCGATGCGGCGTGCATGATTCCTCCCTTCACCGGCAATGGTATGACGATGGCCTTCGAGGCCGCTGAGTGTGCGATTGCGCCGTTGGAGGACTTTGCCGCCGGTCGCACGACCTTCGCCGAGGCATCCGAACAAGCCCGTCGAGCGCAGACTCAACGCTTCCAACGGCGCGTCGCCATGGCAGGGATGATCCATCCCCTCCTCACAAGCCGTTGGGGCATGTTTCTCGCAACAGGTCTTGCACGGCAACGTCTCGTGCCCTACGCATGGCTTCTTCGCCTTGTGCGTTAAATGTATCTTTCAGCTCTTGCCAGCGCGTTTCCACGCCACACGATTACCCAAAGCGACTTCTTCCATCGTTTACGAAACTCCGGTGGCCTCGACCATCTCAAGCCCCGGTCGCGCGAACTCCTAGAAAAGATCCTCCTCGGCGACTCTGGTATCGCCACGCGGCATTTTGCTGTGGATGACATCGAATCCGTCCTTCAAATGGACGCCGGCCGACTTCACGCAATTTTCGAGGAAGCGGCTCCGGCCTTGGCTGCTGAAGCCCTAACAAAAGCCCTCCGCTTGGCTGGCCTCGTCCCGCAAGATCTCGATGCTCTACTCATCTGTACCTGCACGGGCTATCTTTGCCCGGGTATTTCTAGTTACGTTTCCGAGAAATTGGGACTACGCCCCGACGCGTTTCTCCAAGACTTGCTAGGGCTCGGTTGTGGCGCGGCGATTCCCATGCTAGAGGCTGCACGCGGGGTGGTGGCCGGTCGACCCGGTGCCATCGTCGCGACTGTCGCCGTCGAAGTCTGCTCAGCCGCGTTTTTTCTGAACGACGATCCAGGCGTCCTGATCAGTCTCTGCCTCTTTGGCGATGGAGCGGCGGCTGCGATCTGGCGTGGCGAGGACTTGGGAGGACAACTCAAGATGGGAAATTTTCGCACGATTCATCAGCCGGAACACCGCGAGAAAATTCGCTTCGTCAATGACGGGGGCCGATTAAAAAACCAGCTTCACCGTTCGGTTCCTGGCCTTGCCGCTGAGGCGGTAGCGAGCCTCTATGCGCAACGAAGCTGTGATCCAGATTTCCTCGTCGCGCATACGGGAGGACGCGACGTGATCGAGGCGATCGAAGCCCGCATTCCCCAGCACGTCCTTGAGGATACGCGGGCCGTTCTGCACGCCTCTGGAAATGTGAGTAGCCCCTGCGTTCTCTTCGCTCTCGAGCGTGTTCTCAATCGGAACCCAGACACACTTTTCCTCACTGCCTTCGGTGCAGGCTTCGCCGCGCATTCCTGCGAATTGAGCCGCGCTGCCGATTTTGCTTGAGGCGGACATCGCCAAAGGTGATTTGTCGCCAGTGCTTGTGCTTCTTCTTTCCTTTTTTGCGGCCTATTTGGTGGGTTCAATCCCGACGGGCTACCTCGTTGGCAAGTATCGGGGCCTTGACCTCCGGCGCGAAGGCAGTGGGAATATTGGCGCGACGAATGCCCTGCGCGTGCTCGGAAAAAAAGCGGGCTCCATCGTCCTAGCTGGCGATGCCCTCAAGGGATGGCTCGCTGTGATGGGTGGCTTCATGCTGGCAAGACTCGGATTCGACTTGCCCGAGCATATGGTCATCCTTTCAGGTGTCGCAGCAGCGGCGGGGGCTCTGCTTGGGCACAGTTTTCCGGTATGGCTCGGCTTCCAAGGAGGCAAAGGCATCTCGACATCTGCCGGAATCATGATCGCCCTCTTCCCTCCGCTGGTCTTTATTTCTGGCCTGCTCTTCTGGATTATCCTTTTTTATACGACACGCTACGTATCCATCGCATCGCTCGGTGCGGCCTTCATGCTGCCAACGTCGGCCTTCGTCCTCATGGCATTTGGTGAGTGCGACCTTGTTCGGGCCATCATCGCAGCAATCATGTGTGGGCTTGCTGTCTGGCGCCATAAGCCGAATATTTCTCGCCTCATGGCAGGTACCGAGAAACGCTTCGAACGAAAGAAACTCAACCCAACAAAATGACTAAAAAAATTGGTGTGATCGGTGCTGGGAGTTGGGGGACGGCACTTGCCATCCTTCTCTCAGAACATCGTGGCGAGGTTTTGCTTTGGGGACACAACCCTCAAATCGTAGAAGAACTTACGTCCCTGCGAACCAACGCATCCTACCTGCCCGGAGTTCGCCTTCCGCCGAATGTCTATGCCACGGATACGCTTTCCGAGCTTGCTGATGCCGACCTCTTACTTTTCGTGACGCCCTCGAAAGCCATTCGCGAAATTTCCACCGCGCTGCAGGGGCTTCCGATCGCAGCGGGAATACCGTGTGTCGTCTGCACCAAGGGCATCGAGCACACCAGCGGCAAGCTCATGGGCGACGTCGTCGCGGAGTGCCTGCCAGATGCCCGCGTTGCGGTGCTCAGCGGCCCGAACCACGCCGAAGAAGTCGCTCAGCGCATCCCGGCCGCAGGCGTGATTGGATCGAGGGACGCCGCGCTTCTTGCGCCGCTCCAACGTCTCTTCTCCGTCTCCACCTTCCGCGCCTACACCAGCGACGATATGACTGGTATCCAACTCGGCGGTGCGCTCAAAAATATCTTTGCCATCGCAGCTGGTGTTTCCGATGGATTTAATATGGGCGACAACGCCAAAGCCGGACTTGTCACCCGCTCGCTTGCCGAAATGATGCGTCTCGGCGTCGCGATGGGTGGACGCCAAGAAACATTTTTTGGCCTCAGTGGTGTTGGTGACTTAATGGTTACGTGCTTCAGTCGCCATAGTCGCAATCGCAAGGTCGGCGAGCGCCTTGGCCGTGGCGAGACGCCGGAGGCAATTTCAGCCTCAATGAAGATGGTAGCTGAGGGCATTCCGACCGTCCTTGGAGCATGGCTCTGTGCGCAGCGATTGGGAATCGAAGTTCCGATCACAAAGCAAATTCATAGCGTGCTCTACGAGGCAAAGGCTCCGCACGAAGCCATGTGGGAATTGCTCGGACGTCCTCCGCGCGCAGAAGCGGAAAGAGGCTAGGCGATTATGCGGATCGGCCTTGTTCGGCGTGGGCACTCGGCCACTGGAGGGGCGGAAGCCTATCTTATTAGGCTTGCGAGTGGGCTAGCCAGCGAAGGTCATGATCCCGTCCTCATCACCAATCAAGACTGGCCCGAAGCCGCGTGGACGCACTCTCACATTCTGAGACTAAGCGGGGAAACGCCGCAGGCATTTGCCCAAGCATTCCGGGCGACGGATACGGGCTGCGATGTGCACTTGAGTCTTGAGAGAGTGCCAGGCTGCGAAGTTTTTCGTGCAGGGGACGGGGTTCATGCCGCGTGGTTGAAGCGACGGGAAGGCTTCGAGCCATGGTGGAAAAAGGCCACCCGCTGGGTCAATCCCAAACACAAGCAACTCCTTGAACTCGAACGCGAGGTGTTTCTTGATCCGGAAACGCGGGCTGTCATTGCAAATTCGCGGCTGGTCCACGACGAAGTCCTCTCGCACTACCCCGGCATGGCAGGTCGAGTGCATGTCATCCAAAACGGCATTGCCACGACCCTCCCCGCTGGCAACCGCCGCGAGGCCCGTGCAAAGTTCGGAATTGCCGATGATGCGCCATGCGCCCTTTTTGTTGGAACGGGATGGGATCGAAAGGGTCTCCGCGTCGCTGTTGATGCCGTGGCCATGAGTAAAAACACTAATCTCCTCGTAGCGGGGAGGGGACCTGCGGATGCTTTTTGGGCGCCGCGCGTGAAGTTTGTCGGGCCGGTGCGCGACCTCAGTTCGCTCTTTGGTGCCGCCGATCTTTTTGTCTTACCGACCTATTACGACCCATTTTCAAATGCCTGCCTCGAAGCTCTCGCGGCAGGCCTGCCCGTCATCACGACTGCGGCTAATGGATTTTCGGAGATCCTCGAGCTGGGTATCCATGGGGATATTGTGCCAACCGGCAATGCCCGGGCTTTGGCACAATTGCTCGTCACGTGGACGCCCGAACGGTGCCGCACGGCCGCAACCGCATGCCGATCGCGCGCGGCGGAATTTTCCATCGAGCGCAATACGCAAGCGACTTTGCGTGTGCTAGAGAGCGTTGCCCGTTAGCAAGTTCAGCGCATTTGCTCGAGTGAAACGGATTTTTTAGAAAAACATTCGCGCCTCACGACAAAATCACAAACAATCCCGAAATGTCAAACAGCCAGCCTATGCGGATCGGTATCATCGGATGCGGAAATATTAGTCAGATTTACGCAGAAGCAGGGAAGGTTTTCCAAGACATCGAAATCATCGCGTGTGCGGATATGGATTTTGGTCGTGCTCAAGCCTTGGCCGACAAAAACGACATTCCCAAGCCCCTCCGGGTTGAGCAATTGCTTGCCGATGCAGACGTAGAATTGGTGATAAATCTCACCATTCCCGTCGTTCATGCGGAGGTCGCACTCGAGGTTCTTAGGCATGGCAAACACGTTTATAACGAAAAGCCACTTGCGCAGAAACGGCGAGAGGCGCGCGAGATGATCGGCCTTGCGCGTGAGAAAGGGCTCCGCATCGGTTGTGCTCCCGACACCTTTCTTGGAGCCGGACTACAGACCTGTCGCAAACTCCTTGACGAGGGAGCCATCGGGGAACCCATCGGTGGGGCCGGGTTCATGCTCGGCGCCGGAGTGGAAGATTGGCATCCGAATCCTGATTTTTTCTATAAAAAAGGAGCCGGGCCACTTTTCGACATGGGTCCCTATTACCTCACCGCCTTTGCGAACCTACTTGGTCCTGTGAGGCGTGTGACTGGCTCCGCTCGGATCAGCAGCCCAGAGCGCCTCATCACGAGTCAACCCCATGCCGGGAAAACTATCCGAGTTGAAACTCCGACACACATTGCTGCTGTGCTGGATTTTGAGTCAGGCCCCGTCGTAACATTGGCGACGAGTTTCGATGTGCAGGGACACACCTTACCGCCAATTGAGATTTACGGCACAGAGGGCACGCTCCTGGTTCCAGACCCGAATTCGTTCGGAGGCCCGGTGAAGTTGTGGACGAAAGCAAAGAAGGAATGGGTCGAAATGCCGCTGACTTTTGGCTATTCGGAGAACAGCCGTGGCCTCGGCGTCGCGGACTTGGCAGTGGCTGTGAGGGAAGACCGCGAGCACCGCGTGAATGCTCGCACGGCCTACCATGTGCTGGACATTATGCATTCTATCCTCGACTCATCCGAGAGCGGACGCCATATCGAGCTCGCCAGCTCGATGTCACGTCCTCTTCCGCTGCGCCAGGGGCTCTTGGCCGGTGAAGTGGAGTAGGCGAATCTACCGGCGCGCACCGTAAGCGTTGTTACGGTCGGTGACGAAAAGATCAACCCCACGTCGCTGCAACACAAAGGTATTGTTGTCGCCGAGCTTCGTCCAAGGCCCGGGCGGGACATCCCGGACATCCACAAACTTCCAATCCACAATATCCTTTCCTGACATGCCAAGGTAATCGCGCACGGCGGGGCTCACGTCCAAACCCGCCGCTTGGTTGAGATTTGGAAGTGGACGCTCATTGCCAAAGACGTATTGCCAATGGTCGGTGCGGAAAGGCCCACAATCTTCCCACTGCGCGTAGGCGATTCGATTGCCGCGGCGTATCGCCAGCCACCGCCCTTTACAGACCGACTTGCCCGGCCTTTCGAAAGCCTGTTTAAACCAAGGAATTACCTTACGGGATTCAGGTTTCGTCGTCCCACGGGTGACATCATTATAAGGGAGAGCCACGTAAAAGGGATTCTGACGCGGGACGAATGCCTTCGGAAGAAAATTGCGACGCGTCGAGATGTCGGGATTGTCATAACCGCCGAAATTGATCGCCCACTTCGTGTCCCACGAACTTTTGCAATTTGGCACAGGATTATTGCGAGTTGGCTGTTCCCCCACCCAAAAGACCGTCGTCACGATGTTTTTTTTCCACGGGTACCGATTAAAGCCTGCGCGAAAGTTGCTGGGAGTAACAACTTCCGGTTCTACTCTGGAGATGGCACTCTGCCGCAGCACCATGGCAAACTTCTCAAACTCACTGGTTCGCGGAACCTCTGCGGATAAAGTTAGCAGCGGCAGGAAGGCCAGAAAGGGGAGGAAGATGCGTTTCGTCATGCTTGCAAAAAGACAGAGCTGTGATCCTCGCCTTAAAACGCCGCCCGCGCAAATCAAAAAGCCAAGGGCACATCCAGTTGGCGCGCAAGCTTGCGCATTCTTTCAATGAGTGGATCGGGGAAAAGAATTTGAAGCTTTTGCATGGATACATGCATCGCATGTCTGAGAATCCGAAAGGTCTAGGCCTTGGCTGTACCCGCAAGCTCGCGCAGGAGGGCTTGATTGAGGGCGATGCCGGAGTGGAAATTTGCGACCGGAAAATTTTCGTCGGGCGCGTGCGCGCGACAATCGGGCGATGCGAGGCCTATCAAAATGGGACTACAGCCGAGAATGGTCTCGAATGTTTTCAAAATCGGAATGGAGCCGCCTTCACGGAGCAAGGCTGGTGGGCGGCCAAAGACCTCGTGCAGCGCGCGCTGGGCCGCAAGGCCATCCGGACTCTGCGGATCGCAGAAGAAGGGCTCGCCACCGTGGCCGCGCTCGATCTCCAGACGAATTCCAACTGGGCATTGCGACTCTAAGTGCGCGACGGCGAGGTCGAGGATGTTGCCGGGGGTTTGATTGGCGACAAGACGAAAGGTGAGTTTGAAAAATGCTTCCGCAGGCAGCACGGTCTTGCTCCCAGCGCCTTGGTAGCCTCCCCCGATGCCGTTGATTTCAGCCGTGGGGCGTGCTCCGATACGCTCGACGGAGGAGAAACCGGGTTCACCGAAAAGTTCGATAACACCTGCTTGTGTGGCGATATGCTCATCCCGCAGGGGCGACTCCGCTGCGGCGAGGCGCTCCCATGGGGCCATGGGCTGGACGGCATCGTAAAATCCAGGAATTGCCACACGTCCGTCTGCATGATGAAGACTGGCAATCAGGCGTGCGGCCGCGGTGGCCGGATTGGCAACGGCACCGCCAAAGACGCCGGAGTGGAGGTCGTGCGAGGGGCCGAAGACGCGGACTTCCATCGCAGCGATGCCTCGGAGCGAGTAGCAGAGCGTGGGAAATCCATCAGCGGCCATGCCGGTATCGGAAATTGCAATAGCATCGCAGGCGAGCGCGTCTCGGTGGGTCTCTAGGAAAGCCGCAAGGTTTCCGCTCCCGACCTCTTCCTCACCCTCGATGAGAAAGATCACATTCACAGGAAGATCGCCCCGAGACAGAGCGTCCGCTACGCCGAGGATGTGGGCGAGGATTTGACCCTTATTGTCGGTCGCCCCGCGTGCGTAGATGCGCCCGTCGCGGAGCGTGGGCTCGAAGGGCGGAGTCGTCCAGAGGTGGAAAGGTTCTGCTGGTTGGACATCGTAGTGGCCGTAGATGAGAACGGTTCTTTTCGTGGGATCTCGGCGCGTTTTTCCGAGCACGACCGGATAGCCCGGCGTCTCATGGAGAGTCGCTTCGAGTCCAATGTCGCTTAATATGGCGCTGAGCCATTCGGCGCAAGCGCGTGTGTCGGAAGCGTGTTGGGGCTGCGCAGAAACACTGGCAAATCGAAGAAAATCACAGAGTGTTCCTTGTGGGTCGGTATTCATTTATCTGGACAGGCGGTGGCTGGTTTTTAACTCTGGTGGAGAACGTTTCTATAGTCCACGCCCCATGTATCTGCAATCACTTGAAATTATCGGATTTAAATCGTTCGCCCCGAAGACCACGTTAAATTTTCACCGTGGCGTGACTGCTATCGTTGGCCCGAATGGGTGCGGAAAATCGAATGTCCTTGATTCCATTCGTTGGGTGCTTGGCGAGCAATCGGCCAAGGCCCTCCGTGGTGGTGAAATGGCGGATGTGATCTTTAGTGGCACCGATAGTCGCGCGGCGCTGGGTATGGCAGAGGTGTCAATGACCTTTTCGGAATGCGAAGCGCAGCTCGGCGTGGAGTGGAACGAAGTCCGCATCACACGACGAGTCTATCGCGATGGGAAAAGTGAATATTTTTTAAACAAGACAGCCTGCCGCCTGCGGGACATTCACGAACTGTTCATGGATACCGGTGTCGGTCGCAGCGCCTATTCGATCATGGAACAGGGCAAGATTGATCAGATCCTCAGTAGTCGGCCCGAAGATCGCCGAGCCATTTTTGAGGAAGCCGCCGGCATTACGAAATACAAGTCGCAGAAGAAGGAAGCACTTCGGAAGTTGGAATACACCGAGGCGAACCTTCTGCGCGTTCAGGACATCATTAAAGAAGTGAAGCGCCAGATCGGCTCCCTCCAGCGCCAAGCTGCAAAGGCGCGTCGCTACCAGGCCCTCATGCAAGACCTGCGTACCTTCGATACTCACCTCTCGCATCGCACTTACGGAGCCTTTCACACCGAGCTTTCCACGCTGCGCAGCGAACTCACCAAGGGCGATGCGACTCGCCAGCTGCATGAGGATCAAATTGGCGAGCAAGAAGGCGAACTGGCCGTGTTCCGTGCACGCATCGGAGAACTCGAGGTCGAAGCAACTGGTCTTCGTGAGGGAATTCAAGCACTCAAGAACCAGATTTTCGGGGCTGAAAGTCGTATCACTGCCAACAGCGAACGCAGCAAGGAGGCATCGGAAATGATCGTGCGCTATCGCAATGATATCGCCAGTGCGGAGGAAAAAATTCGCACACAACAATCCCAACTCGAGCAAACGGATTCCTTGTTGCAACAAATGAT